>Ga0187777_10000394_pt1 | contig 31132 bp, 30 predicted proteins | sample 1015_Q2_SP5_10_M_FD_132416 | JGI IMG/M metagenome (GOLD analysis project Ga0187777, IMG submission 132416) | Tropical peat soil microbial communities from peatlands in Department of Meta, Colombia - 1015_Q2_SP5_10_MG | ecosystem: Environmental > Terrestrial > Soil > Wetlands > Peat | place... | reverse complement strand
TGCGGTCGAGACGCTGCTCGCCGACGTGAGCGACGCCGCCGAGGTCGAAGCGGTGGTCCATCTCGCGGTGGAGCGCTTCGGCCGCCTCGACGTGTTCATCAGCAACGCGGGGGTGCTCTCACCGAACGGTCGGATCCACAACTTGGCGACGGACGACTGGGAGCGGGCGTTCCGGGTCAACGTGCTCGGCGCCGTGAACAGCATTCGCGCTGCCGTCCCGGTCATGCGCGCGCAACAGGCGGGGTCGATCGTGCTGACCGCGTCGGTGGCCGGGCTCACCGCCTGGTCGCACGCGGCGCCGTACTGCGCGACGAAGGCGGCGGTGATCCAACTCGCGAAGGTGGCGGCCGTCGAGTACGCGCGCGACGGCATCCGCGTGAACTGCGTGTGCCCGGGGACGTTCCTCTCGGCCATCCATGCCGACCTCCCGCAGGAGGCGATCGACGCGATCGCGGCCCGGCATCCGCTCGGGCTCGGCTCGCCCACCGACCTGGTGAGTGCGTACTCGTACCTCGCGAGCGACGCGTCCCGCTGGACGACGGGCTCGGCGGTGGTCGTCGACGGCGGTTACTCGGCGCCCTGACGCCCGCCTCGCTCGCGGCCCTCCGGGCTCGGGTCGGCGATCCCGCGCATGAAGATCTCCGCCCACCGCTCCGCCACCTCGCGCGCCGAGAGCGGTCCGCTGGATCTGAACCACAGGTACGTGTAGTTGTGCATCCCGAGCCAGGCGAGGGCCGTCAGCCGCGGGTCGATGTCGCGGAACTCGCCCGCGTCGATACCGGCCTGGAGGACGGCTTCGACGCGCCGCTCGTACTCGCGGCGCCGTTCGCGGAACTGCTCGGCGCGCTCACCGGTGAGCGCCGGGAACTCGTGCAGGAAGACCCACACGTGATCCGGATAACGGTGGATGACGTCGAGCAGCTCGTCCCCGAGCATGGTCAGCCGCGACGAGGCCGAGCCCTTGGCCTCCGCGACGCGGTCGGCGCCGAGCATCACCTCGTCCATCACCCGATCGTGGATGGCGGCGAGCAGCTCCTCCTTCGAGCCGATGTAGTGGTAGAGGGCGCCCTTGCCGAGCTCGTTGGCGGCACAGAGCTCGGTGATGCCGGTGGCGTGGTAGCCGCGTCGGGCGAAGACCTGCGCAGAGGTATCGATGATCGCTTCGCGACGCGCCTGCCACTTCGCGCTCCGTCGCCGCTCGTCGCGCGCAGGCAGCGCCATCGGCGCCGACGCTACACGAGCGCCCATCGTCCTCCGTTCGTGCCTGGTCGACTCCGCTCCGGTCTCCCGCGCATCGGCCCGCGCCTGCTGGATCTGGCGTCGCGTGCCGTAACACGCGCGGCCGCATCCGCGATCACCTCGATGTCGAGTTCTGCGACGCGGGTTCGGGGCCCGTCGGACATGGTGAATGCTCCGTGCGCGCGGTCGTGCACCCCGGCACGCTCGGGCACCAATCTATAGAATGACTGGTCGGTACAAACCGGCGGAGCCGTTGCGGAAAGGGGGACCCTTGGCCAAGCGCACACGGTTCGCGGACTACAAGGACAGCTACGCGAACTACAAGCTCGAGTTGAGCCCTGAGGGCATCCTCTTCATGCAGTGCCACACCGACGGTGGCGCCCTCCATTGGGAATGGTCGTCACACGACGCGATGTCGGATGCGTTCGCCGACATCGCCGGTGACCGCGACATCAAGGTCGTGATCCACACGGGCACCGGCGACACGTACAACCACAGCTGGGGCCGGCCCGTGACCGAGAGCGGCGAGCCGCTCTACAACGCCTACGCCGACGCCGAGGGCGTGGCGATCATGGACGAGAAGGCGTGGTACGGCCGCATGCTCCTCGAGAACCTGCTCGCGATCGACGTGCCCATGGTGGCCGCGGTCAACGGACCGTGCAGCATGCACTCCGAGGTGCCGCTGCTGATGGACATCGTGCTGGCATCGGAGGACGCGTGGTTCCAGGACCTCTCGCACTTCCCGCGCGGGATGGTGCCCGGCGACGGCCAGCACGTCGTCTGGGACGCGCTCGTCGGTCCCAGCCGCGCGCGCTACCTCCTGCTGATGGGACACAAGCTGACCGCGCAGGAGGCCCGGGAGTGGGGAGTCGTCCACGAGGTCATGCCGAAGGACAAGTTGCTCGATCGCGCGTGGGAGATCGCGCGTCAGATCTCGATGCGGCCGCCGATCGCCGTTCGCAACACGCGCCACCTGCTCGTCCAGAACCTGAAGCGCGCGTTCTTGAACGAGCTCGACCACGGCCTCCAAGCCGAGTTGTGGGCGCAGCGCCAGTTCTTCCCGTTCGGCGCCGGCATGCAGGGCCTCGACCGGCCGTGGGACCAGAAGCCGTGGTCCGACTGACGTGCTGACGCCGTGACCACCACCGACGCAACCGCGGTGACGTGGCCGGCATGGGAGGACGCGGCCTTCTACATGCAGGAACCCGCGGCGATGTACGCGTCGATCGGCGCAGAGCGCCGCGCCGCGCCGGTCTACTGGTACGAGCCGCCCGGCTACCCGACCGGATTGTGGGTGCTCTCGAAGTGGGAGCACCAGCGCTACGTCGGCAGCCATCCCGAGCTGTTCTCCAGCCGGTACGGATTCGCGATCGGTGACGCCAGCGACCCGTCGACCGTGATGCACCAGCTCCCGGAGTGGGCGCAGCGAAGGATCCGGGAGGGGAACCTCGGCCCGGCCGAGACCCGACGGGCGATCGCGCACGGCAAGCTCTCCATGGGCGATCCCGACTTCGAGAGCCTGATGATCTCGGACCCACCCCGCCACGGGCAGATCCGCAACGTCCTCATGAAGGCGTTGCGGCCCAGCCTGGTGCGGAGCCTCAAGGGGCGCATCGCGGAGATCGCCGACACGTTCGTCGCCGAGCTCGAGCCGGGCGTCGAGACCGACTTCGTGACGACCATCGGGCGCATCCCGGCCGCACTGATGACCGAGCTGATCGGCGTGCCGCGCGACATGCGCGAGCGGTTCATCGAGATGTCGTCGGCGCAGATGCAGGCGATCACGATCGACCCGAACCGGGATCCGGCCGAGGCCGAGCGCATCCAGGGGCTGGTGGGGGAGTTCCACGCCTACTGCGACGAGCTCTTGGCCGAGCGACGGGCGAGCGGTGCCGACGGCGACGATCTCGCGAGCATCATCGCCCGGTCGGAGTTCGACGGCGGGCCGGTGCCGTCGGGTATGGCGATCTCGTACATCCACACGTTCGTCAACGCCGGCGAGACCACGAGGTCGCTCCTGTCGTTCGTCGCCATGGCGTTGGCCGAGCATCCCGACCAACGTCGTCTGCTCGTCGAACGGCCGGAGCTCGTGGCGAACGCCGTCGAGGAGACGTTGCGCTGCTACCCGCTGAACTGGTCCGGGTGCCGGACGGCAACGAGGGACCTGGAGCTCGGGGGACAGCAGATCCACGAGGACGACTACGTGATGATGGCGTACGCGAGCGCGAACCGTGACGAGGACGTCTGGGACCGTCCCGACGAGTACGACGTGACGCGGTCCTTCGACATGGACCACCAATCGTTCGGCTACGGCGAGCACTCCTGCCCGGGAGCGCTGCTCGCCCGGACCGACTCGGCGATCGTGTTCGAGCGCCTCCTGGCGCGCTTCCCCCACTGGGAGCTCGCTGCCGTCCCCCAGCGCTGGGCGAACCCGTTCCTGCAGGGTCTGAGCACGTTGCCGGTGAGGTTCACGCCGTGAGCGCCGGTGGCGAGTACTCGTTCCACTACGTGCTGCACTGCCCGTGCGGGACGACGCTCACGGGTCTCACCGAGGACGAGATCGTCGACGTCTCGTTCGCGCATCTCCGCGAGCAGCACCCGGAATTGGCCGACGACTACCAGCGCGAGCACGTCCTGTTCATGGCCCAGCGCCTCGTCCGGCCGTGAGGAGACGAAGCGGAGTCGTGCTCGGACGAGCGGGACGACGTAGCGGAGTCGACCGGGAGTGGAGGAGACGAAGCGGAGTCGTGCTCGGACGGGCGGGACGACGTAGCGGAGTCGACCGGGAGTGGAGGAGACGAAGCGGAGTCGTGCTCGGACGGGCGGGACGACGTAGCGGAGTCGACCGGGAGCGGAGGAGCCGCGGGTGAAGGTCGTCGTCGACGAGTTGCGATGCGACGCGCACGGCCAGTGCGTCACTGCCTGTCCCGAGGTCTTCGCGCTCGACGACGACGACGACGTTGTGAGGGTGCTCGTGGACGAACCCGACGACTCCCTGCGTGAGAAGCTCGAGCGTGCGGCCACGATGTGCCCGAAGGCCGCGATCACGATCGAGGACTGAGACGAGCGAGACGATGAGCACCGACGACCTGACCCGGATGCTCGCCGATCGGATGGCCGTCACCGACGTCGTCATCCGTTACTTCGAGCTGGTGGACGCCAAGGACTGGGACCACATGCACGAGGTGTTCACCGAGGACACCACCGCGCGGTGGACCCCGGAGAACCTCGTGCAGGGCCGCGCCAACGTCGTCGGAGCCTCGCAGCACATGGTGGGGAGCGACGAGATCGTCACCTACCACCACGTGGCGGCGATGACTCCCGTGATCGACGGTGACACGGCCGAAGTGACGGCACGCGTGCGCGCGATGCACTACGGCGTCGGTCCGCGCGCGGGGAAGTTCTACGAGAGCCTGGGCGTGCAACCCACCCGTCTGGTGCGCACGCCCGACGGATGGCGCATCGAACACCACGACTGGCTGATCACGGTGAAGCTGGGCAGCATGGAGGAGCTGTTCGCGCCCGAGATCGCGGCGGGCAAGCGCCACTGAACCGGGAAGACCACTGCATGTTCGTGCACCCTCGCGTGTCGTTGAACAGCATCTGCTCGATGAACCAGTCGTTCGACGACGACCTCGCGCTCTGGGCGGCCCTCGGTGTCGACCACGTCGGGTTGATCACCCCGAAGCTCGACGGCATCGGCTGGGAGAACGCCCGCCGGGCCGTCCTCGACCGTCAGCTCCGGGTCTCGAGCGTGTCGTGTTACAAGCACGAGATCGAGCGGTCCGTGGAGTTCACCGCCACCGTCGGCACCAACCTGCTCTACTTCGTGCCGGGGACCGGCGGCTCGATGCTGTGGGAAGAAGCGGCCGAGCAGTTCTGCGAAGACATGGCACCACACGTGGCGCGCGCCGAGGAGCTCGGGGTCACGCTGGCGTTGGAGCCGACCAATCCGCTCCGCACCGACGTGAGCTTCGTCCACACGTTCCGCGACGCCGCCGATCTCGCTCGCATGGCCGGCATGAGCGTCGTCATCGATTTCTACTCCTCGTGGTACGAGCGCGCCCTCGAGGAGAACGTACGCAAGAACATCGACATCGTCGCGCTCGTGCAGATCGGCGACTACGAGCTCGGCACGTTCGACATCCCGAATCGCTGTGCCGTCGGCGACGGCGACATCCCGGTGGAGCGTCTGATGGCGATGGTGCTCGACGCGGGCTATCAGGGCGCCTTCGACCTCGAGATCCTCGGGCCGGTCATCGAAGCGGAGGGCTACCGGGCCCCGATCGCGCGCAGCCTCGAACGCGCGAGTGAGATGCTCGACCGTCTCGGCGCGTGACCGCGCACCCCCGGGTAGGGTTGTACCGACCGGTCGGTTGACCCTGAGCGCGTTCGGCACCTATATGTTCGCGACAGTGGCGTGCAGTGCCCCGGAGTCGAGGGAGGACTGATCATGGCTCGCTACCCGAAGCCCGCGGAGGGCACCTGGACCGAGCACTACCCGGAGCTCGGGACCGCGCCCGTGTCCTACGAGGACTCGATCTCGCCCGAGTTCTACGAGCTCGAGCGGGAAGCGATCTTCAAGCGGGCGTGGCTCAACGTCGGGCGCGTGGAGGAGATTCCCCGCACCGGCAGCTACTTCACGAAGTCGATCGCCGCCGCGAACGCGTCGATCATCGTCGTCCGCGGCCAGGACGGTGAGGTCCGCGCCTTCCACAACGTCTGTCGTCACCGGGGCAACCGGCTCGTGTGGCAGGACGTCCCCCACGAGGACACGAGCGGGACCTGCCGGCAGTTCACCTGCAAGTACCACGGATGGCGCTACGGGCTCGACGGCGCGTGCACGTTCGTGCAACAGGAGAGCGAGTTCTTCGACATCGACAAGTCCGACTACGGCCTGGTGCCCGTGCACTGCGAGGTGTTCGCGGGGTTCATCTTCGTGAACTTCGCCAAGGAGCCGAGCCAGACGCTGCGCGAGTTCCTCGGCCCGATGCTCCTCGGAGTCGAGGACTACCCGTTTGATCGGATGACCGACCGGTACGCCTTCCGCGTCGAGTGCCGCGCGAACTGGAAGGTGTTCTCGGACGCCTTCATGGAGTTCTACCACGCACCAGTGGTGCACGTCGGCCAGCATCCGCGCCATCTGCGCGCCACGATCACGGAGATGGGTTACGAAGCGCCGCACTACCAGATCGACGGTCCGCACGGGCTGGTCACGACGGCCGGGTCACTCCATCGCGTGTGGGACATGCCGCCGGAGAACGTCAAGCCCGCGGACATCGTGACGCGGAGCGGGTTGTTCGGCCCGTGGGAGCAGTCGGATCTCGGCGAGTTGCCGCCGGGCATCAACCCGGGCAACGTGAGCCCGTGGGGGTTGTCGTCGTTCCAGTTCTTCCCGAACTTCGCCATCCTGATCTGGGAGGCGGGCTGGTACAACACGCACCAGTTCTGGCCCACGTCGTACAACAGCCTCGTCTTCGAGGGGAACGTCTACTCGCTGCCGGCGACGTCGGCCTCGGAGCGGGTCGGGCGCGAGATGGCCGCAGTGGCGTTCAAGGAGTACTCGCTCCAGGATGCCAACACCCTCGAGGCCACGCAGATGGGCCTGGAGGCAAGGGTGATCGACCGGTTCCCCCTGAACGACCAGGAGGTGCTGGTCCGCAACTTCCACAAGGTCGTGGGCGACTGGGTGCACGAGCTCGCGCGCGAGCCCGTGCGCGCGTGAGAGGCGAGGCGTTGCTCCCACCCGAGTTCGCGGAGCTCGAGCCGTTCGCCGAGCGGTGGTGCCGGGCGACCGAACCGGAGCGCTGGGCCGCGCGCCTGTCGAGCTCGATGGACGACATGCAGGCGTTCTACGACGCGATCCTCCCGCGTGTGACGGAAGCGATCGCGTACTGCGACGAGTTTCCCCTCCACGACATGCCCGACGGGGCCGTCCATCTCTTGCGACTGATCTACTCGTTCGTGATCGTGTCGTTCCCGGTCGAGCTTTGGCGTCAGCCGTACGTTCCCGACACCCTCGGCACGTCGTTCGACCGCACGAGCGAGCCCCTTCCATGAGGTCGACCTCGCCCGACGAGGAGTGGCCATGGTGACGCGCGCCGAGAACGAGATGATGACGCGTATCGACGGGGACGCGCCGATGGGCCGGCTGATGCGCGCGCACTACTGGATCCCGTTCGCGCTGTCGGAGCGGCTGGTGGCCGGCGGCGGGCCGGTGCCGGTGCGACTGTTCGGCGAGAACTACGTGGCGTTCCGCGCCGAGGACGGTCGGGTCGGGTTCCTCGACGAGCTCTGCCCGCACCGGCGGGCCTCCCTCGTGCTGGCGCGGGCAGAGGGGGACTGTCTGCGGTGCATCTATCACGGGTGGAAGATCGACGCCGCGGGCTGTGTGGTGGAGGCACCGACGCAGCAGGATCGCGCGGAGCGGTTCGCGGCAGGCGTGCCGGTGGTGCACTTCCCGGTGCGGGAGTCGGGTGGGTTGGCGTGGGTGTGGCTGGGTGGCACGGAGGCGCCCCCGTTCCCGGATCTCCCCTTCGCCGACGACGATCTCCACCGTTACTGGGTCGTCTCGCGCGTGCCGTGCAACTGGTTGCAGGGCCTCGAGGGCTCCGTCGACTCGGTCCACGCCGCGATGCTCCACCAGACCTGGATCGCCCTGTCCGTCGACATGGCGGAGCACGCCAACCTGAGCTACGCGCTGGCGCAGGCGGCACCGACCTACGAGACCGAGCTCACGTCGTACGGCTTGCGCGCGGCGGCGCTGCGGAAGACGGCAGACGGTCGGACCTATGTGCGCGTCACCGAGCACATGATGCCCCTCGTCACGATCACACCGGTGGGCAGCACGGAACCGCGAGCAGGCGCGGTGTTCGTGATCTCCCCCGTCGACGACACCCACCATCTGCTCTTCTTCGGAACGGTCGGGCCGACGCCGCACAGCGCCGTGCCGCTCGATCAGCTCAAGATGCAAGACCCCGGCTACGTACCCGACCTCGACGACTACGCCGGGTTGCGGGGCGACCGGTCGAACGCCTGGGGGCAGGACCGCGCGCTCATGCGCGACGGGCACTTCACCGGTTTCGGTCGGAGCCTCCTCGAGGAGGACGTCGTGATCCAGACGAGCATGGGGCCCATCCTCGATCGCACGAGGGAGAACCTCTCCTCGAGCGACGTCGCCGTCGCCCAACTCCGCCGGATGCTGCTCGACGCCGTGGCCGCCGCCGATGCCGGCGCGCGGCCACCGGGCAGCGCGTGGACTCCCGACGGCGTCCGCCTCCCGAACGCCTCGGAGATGCTCGTGGACGCCGGCCGACGCTGGGAGGATGCCGCGCTCGAGCAATTGACCGGCTGAGCCGGCGTCCGGCTCAGCTCGTGCTGCGCTCGCGCAACGACGCGGCCACCCACTCCTGGGCGGTCGCGTGCAGGTGGCGGCAGAGAATCTCCTGGTCGCCGAGCGGGAACTCCGTGAGACCGCCCGATCCCAACGTCGACTGCACCGACGCGACCAGGCTGTCGTCCTGGAGCGCGAACTCCTTGAGCGACACCGCCGTCATCTCCTGCGCCACGACGTCGCGTGCGTTGCGCGGCGGCGCGAAGTACAGGTTCCACTCGAACCCGTGCGTCTCGTGGGACGTCGGCCAGTGCTGGTACGTGTGGTACCAGCCCCGCTCCCAGAGCTGGATGCCGAAGTTCGGCCAGATCTCGAACAGCGCGACGCCGACGCGCTCGTGGCCACCGGGCCGCATCCCGTCGATGACCGTCGCCTCGTGGAACTCGGGCTGGTCCCAGGGCCCGAACAACCCGCTCCGGAGCAGCTTCTCCGACGGCTTGATCTGGTCGTCGGGCAGCTCCCACGGCCGGATGCCGGGCGTGTTGAACATGCGGTGCGGCCCGTCGACCTGGTAGTGCAGCGCCTCGAAGCCGGCCTGGTGTGCCTCGAAGTTCTCGGGTCGCTGGTTCCGGTGCACGATGGGCGCGTGGTACTGCTCCTGGAGGGCGTCCATGAAGACCTTCCAGTTCGCCGGCACGTCGGCGCGGAAGGCGTAGCGCTCGGTGAGCCGGTCGAACGGGTAGTCCTCGATCGCCGTCACCATCGGGCCGAGGTACTCCTGCAGCGATTGCTCCGGCTCGCGGTCGAGGTGCACGAAGACGAACCCGGCCCAGACGTCACACCGGACAGGGACGAGGCCGTAGTCCGCCTTGTCGAGGTCGAAGAACTCACCCTCTTGCTGCACGAACGTGCACGCGCCGTCGAGGCCGTAGCGCCACCCGTGGTACTTGCACGAGAACTGGCGCGCCGTCCCGCTCGTCTCCGCGCGCGGGTTGTCGGTCCAGACGAGCTTGTTGCCGCGGTGGCGGCAGACGTTGTGGAAGGCGCGGACCTCGCCGTCGTGGCCGCGGACGACGATCACCGAGGTGTTCGCGACCGCGATGTCCTTGGTGAAGTAGCTGCCGGCGCGGGGGAGCTGCTCGACCCTCCCGACGTGCAGCCAGGTCCGCCTGAAGATGGCGTCGCGCTCGAGCTCGTAGAACTCGGGCGAGATCGAGTCGGCGTAGGACACCGGCCCCGTGCCGAGCTCGGGGTAGTGCTCCGTCCAGCTGCCCTCCAGCGGCTTCGGGAATCTCGCCACTCTCGCTCGCTCCACGTGCTACACGGCAGGCGAGACGACGCGATCGAGCGTCGCGTCGCCGGCGTCGGGGATACGGGGACCGTTCCAGACCTCGACCGGGAACGAGACCATCACGAACGAGAGCGCGAGGTGGAGCAGGTTCCGGGCGTCGTCGGGCAGGTCGTGGAGGGGGAAGCGGTCGCAGTACGCGAGGGCGTCGTCGACGCGCGGGAACATCGCGTCGTAGAGCTCGCGCATGTCCTCGATCGAGCTCGCGTGACGCTCGGCCCAGCGTTCGGATTCGGTGCGCAACGACCACCGGTCGGCGAAGCGCTCCAGGTCGCCGAACTCCGCGGGCAGCCGTGGCGTGGCCGTCACTCGCCCGTCGCTTCCGCCCAGACGACGTGCTGGCTGCGATCGCCGAGGAGGAAGCCGGTGACGAGCCGATCGGCGAACCGCCACTCGCCGCCCACGCGTTCGAACCGGTCGAGGTAGCGACCCGACGCGATGGGCTGGAGCGGAAGCTCCTCGGTTTGCTGCAGAACCGTGGCGTAGCACCGCGACCGCGCACGCTCGCCGTCGAGCTCGATGATCACGTTGGTGATCACGTGCTTCGTCCTCGGTGTGCCGTCGGCATGCAGCCGGGTGCCGGCGAAGAACGCCTGCACCTCGGCGGCACCCTGGTAGCCCGAGACGTGAGGCCGGTCGGCGTGGTCGACGCGGTACGTCGCGTGCTCGAACATCGCCGCCGCCTCGGCGAATTCGCCGGCGTCGATGCGCTCCGCGTACGTCATGAGCAGCGTGTGGATCGCGTGCCAGTCCTCGAACATGGGTCGTCGACTGCCTAACACGTCGCCGCCGCGTGGGCAAGGTTCGCACGCCGCGACGGCCGGACACGGGCGGTACGCTGCGCGCCACGATGGACGGGCAGCCGATGACCGCCGACATGAACTGGTTCGCGGTCCTCGCGTACCACGCGAGCCGAACACCCGCGAATGTGATGTGCGTGTTCGGGGACGAGACCGTCACGTACGCCGAGATGGCGGCCCGCTCCGCCGCGCTGGCCGCCGGGCTGCACGAACGCGGTGTCGGGGCCGGCGACGTGGTGGGACTCCTGTCGTACAACTGCACGGAGTTCCTGGAGACCATCTTCGCGGCGAACTACCTCGGCGCGATCGCGATGCCGATCAACTGGCGGCTCGCCGCACCGGAGGTTCGCTACATCCTCGACCATTCCGAAGCCCGCGCGCTGGTGTGCGACGAGTCGCTCGTCGATCTGGCCAACGAAGCGACGAAGGGCGCGGAAGACACGCTCGTGCGGTTGTGCGTCCCTGCGGTCGCACCCGCCGGGTGGACGCCGCTTGCCGCGCTCCGGGTGGCGCCCGGCGCGCTGCCGCCCGCCCGCGCCGCCGGCGACGACGTCCACCGCTTGATGTACACGTCGGGCACCACCGGGCGCCCGAAGGGCGTGATGATCACGCACGCCAACCTCGCGTGGAAGAACCTTGCGCACCTCGTCGAGTTCGGCATCACCGACGCCGACCTCGGCCTCGCCTGTGGCCCGCTGTACCACGTCGGTGCCCTCGACCTCACCACCACCACACTGATCGCGGCCGGCGCCACGACGATCATCCACCGCGTGTTCGAGGCGGCCGCGGTCGTCGACGAGATCGAGCATTCCCGCGTGAGCACCGTGTGGCTCGCGCCCGCGATGGTGAACGCGATCATGGCGCTGCCCGACATCGAGCAACGCGACCTCTCGTCGGTGCGGTTGATCATCAACGGCGGCGAGAAGATGCCGATCCCGCTGATCGAGCGGCTCCAGCGGACGTTTCCCGCCGCGTGGTTCGCCGACGCGTACGGTCTCACCGAGACGGTGTCGGGCGACACCTTCCTCGACCGCGACAGCATCGTCACGAAGCTCGGCAGTGTCGGCCGCCCGTGCCTCTACCTCGAGCTCGACATCTGGGACGAGCAGCACAGGTCGCTGCCGGCGGGGGAGCGGGGTGAGGTCGTCCTGCGCGGTCCCAAGGTGTTCAAGGGCTACTGGCGCGACCCGGAAGCGACCGAGGCCGCGTTCGCCGGCGGCTGGTTCCACACCGGCGACATCGGGGTCCGCGACGACGACGGGTACCTCTTCATCGTCGACCGGCTGAAGGACATGATCCTGTCGGGCGGCGAGAACATCGCCGGCTCGGAAGTCGAACGGGTGCTCTACGAGCACGGCGCCGTCCTGGAAGCGGCCGTGGTGGGTCGACCCGACGATCGATGGGGAGAGGTACCGGTGGCGTTCGTCGTGCTGCGGCCGGACGCGACCGCGACGTCCGACGAGCTCGTCGAGCACTGCCGCGGTCAGCTCGCGCGGTTCAAGGTCCCCAAGGAGATCGTCTTCCTCGACGCGTTGCCGCGGAACCCGTCCGGCAAGGTGCTCAAGCGCGAGCTGCGAGCCGGCGGCTGACAGACTCGCTACCTCAGCCGCATCCGATCCATGGCGACCGCGCACGCGAGCCCGTCTTCGAACGTCGGCCATCCCGGCTCGACGACCCCGGTGCGGACCGCGTCGCAGATGCGCTCCGCCCACCGCTCCATCGACACGACCAGCGGGATCTTTCCCTGGAGGTCGACTTCGTAGGTCTCGACGTCGCCGGCCGCGGTGCGCAGGACGATCGACTCGCCGTCGAGCTCGAGCAGGCCGGTGCTCCCGAAGACGGCGGTGCGTTCGCCGGTGTTCACGGGTGACTCGATCGCGCAGTCGATCACGGCGGTGACCCCCGTCGCGGTCCGGAGCGACGCGACGAACCCGTCGTCGGCGTCGCATTGCACCGGCCGCCCGTCGGGACCCGGTCGTTCGGCCACGATCGTCCGCATCACCGCGACCGCGTCGACGATCTCGCCGAACATCCAACGACAACAGTCGATCAGGTGGGAGCCCTGCCCGCCGAGCCACCCGCCGCCGAGCTCCTTGCTGTTGAGCCAGTTCCAGGGACGCCCCGGGTACGCGATGTGCCGCGAGTACTGGAAGTGGTGGGGTTGGCCGATTGCACCGTCGTTCACGAGCGCGCGCACCAGCTCGCGGCCCGGATCGAACCGCCGCTCGAAGTTGAGCAGGCCCACCACGCCGGCCTCCTTGGCGAGCTCGGTCATCACCGCCGCCTCGTCGGCGTTGCGACCGAACGGCTTGTCGCAGTGCACCGCGTGACCGGCGTCGATCGCGCGGCGAACGTGTTCGACGTGCAGGAACGGCGGCGAGTGGACCGAGATCACGTCCAGGTCGGCGCGCGCGCACAGGGCCGCTACCGCCGCCTCGTCTCGCGGCGTGACCACGTCGACCACTGTGCAGTCGTCGATGGCGTCGAACGCGGGAGCGACGGTCGTGGCGCCGAAGCCCGTGCCGATCACGCCGACCCGCACCACCTCGGTCATCCTGCTCTCCTCTCGGAGACGAAGGCGACGACCGTCTCCTCCCAATGCAACACTCCGTCGCCCGTGTACCAGCCGTCGATCGACTGGCGCCGCAGGCGGCGGACGGGGAGCCCCATCTCGGCCGGTCGGCAGTGTTGCAACGCCTGGTTGTCCCAGATGATCACGTCGTTCGTCTGCCAGTGGTGCGCGTACACGTTGTCGTCCGCGTAGATCGCGGCGAACAACTCCTGGATGAGCGCCTCATCCTCGTCGCGCGGCAGCTCGACGACGTGGCTGGTGAGCAGCTCGTTGACCAGGATCGTCCGCTGGTCGGTGTGCGGCATCGGGTAGACGATCGGGTGCTCGTGCGCGCGGAACTGACCGGGCTCGGCGTCGGCGGGGATGTTCTCCGCTCGCCACCGGTAGTCGGTCCGCTCGTCGTCGAGGTTGCGCAGGTGCAGCGCGTGCAGGGTCTCGATGCGCGCCCGCAGGTCGGCGGGCATCCGCTCGAGCGCGCGCACGGCGTTGGCGAACAACGTGGGGACGGCGTCGGGCGCGACCTCTTGCGCCCAGAGCGACGTGGCGATCCCGGGCCGGAGCCCGTACGTACCGTCCTGGTGCCAGATCAGCCGTGCCGTGCCCGTCCTCGGCGCCGGCTCCCCGGCTGCGGTGATGTTGGTGACGAACGTCTCCTGCATCCCGTCGGCCCTCGTGTGGAGCGGGCCGAAGTTCCCGACGAACCGGCTCTGGTCGTCGGCAGTGACGTCCTGGCCGCGCACGAGGAGCAGGTGGTGCTCGCAGAAGTGCTCGCGCAGCTCCGCCTGTTCCGCGGGGGTGCACGGCCGTGCGATGTCGAAGTCGTACAGCTCCGCTCCGAGCGCCTCCGACAGGGGCACGACTCGCATCAGCAACTCCTGGTCACGACGGTCGGGAGTCTACGACTCGCCGCCGCGCCGACTCCCGGCTCGGAGCCCCGAACGCGTGGGAGGAGCAGTCGTGCAACAGTGGGATGCCATGGACGACGACGCCTTCGCCTATCTCGCCATCCAGCGGTTGCAGCGCGCCTATGCCGACATCGCGACCCGGCAGGCCTGGAGCGAAGTGACGGCGATCGCGACACCCGACGCGCAGTTCACGTTCGACACGCGCTCGGGGACGGTCTTCGAGGTCGACGGACCGATCGAGTTCGGTGCGTTCGGCGCGAAGATGAACCAGCGCTTCACCTTCTACGAGTACATCCCCTTGAACTTCGTCGTGGCGATCGGCACCAACGGCACTGCTCGCGGGCGCTCCTACTCGCTCGAGGTCGCCGAGGACGGCGAGACCGGCGACTGGAACGAGTTCTACGGTCTGTACGAGGACGAGTATGCGGTCTTCGAGGGCACGTGGCGCTTCGCTCGACGCGACTACCGCACGTACGGGCGACGCACCGCCGGTCGGCTCCAGGCGTTTCCGCTCGAGCCGCCGCCCCGCTGACCGGCCGGGTGTTGCCACACCGAGATGTGCTTCGTGCTCTCGCTCGTGAACGGCGAGCGGTCCCAATCACCCCAGCGCTCCTGCAGCGTGAGTCCGGCGATCCGGGCTATGAGGTCGAGCTCGGCCGGCCAGGCGTAACGAAAGGGGCTGTCGAAGCGCGCGACCTGGGTACCGGTGATGAAGTAGTGGCGCGAGACGCCTTGTTGCGTCGCGACGTCGATCTCGTCCCAGCCGAGATGCGATTCGCCGACCGCGAACGGCAGTGCCAGCGCACCCGGCGGGAACCGCTGCAGGTCGGGGAGCCACAACTCGATGACGAAACGCCCGCCCGGCGCGAGGTGCGCGGCGGCGTTCCGGAAGCATTCGACCTGCTCGTCTTGCGTCGTCAAGTTCGAGATGGCGTTGAACACGAGATAGACGAGTGAGAACTCCCCGGGCACCTTCGTGGTCGCAAAGTCTCCGATCGTCACCCCGATGGTTTCCGATCCCGTCTTCGCGCGCAGCTGCGCCACCATGTCGGCGGAGATGTCGATGCCGTGCACCTCGACACCTCGTCCGCTGAGTGGCAGCGCCACGCGGCCGGTGCCGATCCCGAACTCGAGCGCCCGTCCGCCGCGCGCCGCGTCGGCAAGGAAGCCGACGGCCGGGTCGAGAACGCTCGGGACGTACATGTCCCGGGAGCCGTCGTCGTAGCCCTCGGCAGCACGTCCGACGAAGATGTTGTGAGGCACGACGACGACTGTGACAGATCCGGCGCGGTGGTCACCGGCCTTTTCCGCGGTGACCGGCACGGCCCGGGCACGTCACTGCAGGAGCGCGTCGAGGGACGAAGACTCGGGTATGGACAGGCGACCCCTGGCCGCGAACCCCCGCACGATGACTTCCCAACTCGGCCTCGACGCGATGAGCGCCCGCAGTTCCGCACGGCCGCCCTCGACGTCACCGACCGCGAGGAGTGCGCGGGCGCGGAGAAAGCGCATGTTGGACTCGCCGGGCACTGCCGCGAGCGCGTCGTCGACTTCGCGGAGTGCGACGTGCGCGTCACCTCCGATCGTGAGCACCGCGTTCGCCCGGGAGAACCGGTCGAAGGCCTCGGAGGCATTCACCAGGCGGCGCAGTTCTCGGAGGGGTTCGACGGCGGAATCGACGCGAAGATCGACGAGCGGCGTCGCCCATGGGTCGCGGCGCGCTCCGGCGACGACCAACAGCGCGGCCGACATCATGCCGCGGGCGTCGCCACCGGCGGACTGTCCGGCGTCGAGTGCCGCGAGCAACCGGCGGGGAAAGGACTCGGTCGAGGTGCCGAAGGCTTCGGCCATCGCGGGCCAGACCTCCGCGCTCGCCATCATGTTCGCCTGCACCGTGAACCCGTCCGCGAGGAGGTGACCTGCGAGTTCGATGCACTCCTCGCCCGTCGACGCCGCCACGCTGCCGTCCGCGGCCACCACGCCGACCTGGCGGAGGAACGGGGATTCGTCTGCGGCTCGCGCGATCGCGAGAGCGTCGGCGGCTGATGCACCGGCCTCCAGCGCGTCGAGGCACCGAGGCCCGTACGCCGGCTCACCGGTCGCCTGGGTCGCGACGGCGCCGATCCCGGCCCGCGCCCACGGCGCGACGGTGCCCACCGCGAACATGCATGTCTGGACCGCGATACCCATTGCCCCGGTAACCGGATCGCGAGCAACGATCGAATACGTCATCGTCACCTCCCTGCATGTGTTCACGCGCGTGCGGTCGTCGAAAATACACACGGTGCGTTGCCCTCGGCCACGGAACGCGCACCCGCTGAGACTGGACTCCTCGGCGGCGCGACATAGAGTGCCGCTCGAGCGACGCGAGCAGCGAAGCGGCAGGTGAGGAGAGCGATGACGGACGGCACGGTCGCGCTCGGTGTGCTGTTGCCGATGGCGCCGGGGCAGACCACGTCGGGAAACTTTCTGCGCGAGTGGGCGGGTGTCGTCGAGGAGTGCGGAGTGGAGTCCGTGTGGGGCGTCGAGCACGTGGTCGTCGCGCACGACTACGACCCGAAGTACCCGTACTCCGACGACGGGCAGATCCCGGGAGCGACGGGCGGCGCCGCCGGGGCTCTCTCGATGCCCGATCCGCTGGAAACGCTCGCCTTCGTCGCCGCCGTGTCACGGTCCGTGAACCTCGGGACGGCGGTCGTGATCGCGCCGCTCCACAGCCCGGCGGTGCTGGCGAAACGCGTGTCCACCATCGACAACCTCTCGGGTGGGCGGGTGCTGCTCGGGCTCGGGATCGGTTGGCAGCGCGAGGAGTACGGGGCCGTCGGCGTGCCGTTCCGCGATCGCGGCACCCGCCTCGAGGAGTGCATCGGCGCGATGCGCGCCTTGTGGACCGAGGCGCCGGCCACCTTTCACGGCGAGCACTTCGCGTTCGACCGTGTGTACTCGTCGCCGCGACCAGCACGAGGTCCGGTACCGATCGTGCTCGGCGGGAACAGTGCGCCGGCGGTCGAGCGCGTCGGGCGGATCGGCGACGGGTGGTTCCCGTTCACGATCGGCCCCGACGAATTCGCCGCTTCGGTCCGCAGGCTGCGCGAAGTGGCGGCGGCGACCGGGCGCGACCCCGACGCGATCGAGATCACCGCCTGGCCCGGAAGCCATGACGCTTCTTCGGAGCTCGACGTCGACTACGTGCGGCGCTTCGTCGCCGCGGGAGCCCGTCGCGTCCTGATCAGCCCGTACGTCTCGCGCGGTGGCGGCTTCCGAGGGCTACGCGAACAGATCCACGCGTACCGCGACGGAGTGCTCGAGAAGGTCTGAGCCCGGCCGACGCGCAGGTCGACGATCCGTCGTTCCACGTCGTGGCTGCCCGAGCCCCGGCCGGATCCGGGAATCGCAGGGAATGTAGCGGAGAGGTGACAGCGATCTGACCTTCGCGTGCCACGGAAGGATCGAGTCGGCCGTGGTCCCACGCGTGGCGTTTCGCCACCATGACCGCATGACCAATGACGAGATCGTGCGGGCAGCGATAGGAGTCGGGGCAGGACGTTCCGCGCCGACCGCCTCGACACGCAGCCTCCCGATCGCGGTGACCGAGGTACTCGCCGGCTACGTGCGCGACGAGCTCGCGGCACGCGCGTCCGGTACCTGGCTGTGAGGACCCGCGTCGTCGACCGGTGTTGCAGGAGGAGTGGTCCATGAAGTCGTTGCTCCATGCTTGTCTCTCGGTCCTGACGCTCGCGGCACTCGGCTCGGTGCCAGCGGTCGCGGCGACGTCCGATCACGCGTTGCACGGGACGCTCGACACGACCGCCGAGCTCGTCGCCCCGCCGACCGAAGGGGCGTGCGGCGCGGCCCTCGCCGACAGCAAGTCGAGCACCGCCCAGGTCGTCGCGGCTTGCTCGAACGATCCCCACTACGTCGAGTGGATCGCGGCCACCGCGAAGGGTGCCAAGTGCTCGAGCGACGACGCGACCATCCGCACCGGAACCCAGGTCGTCGTCCGCAACGCGAAGCACGAGCTCGTGGCGCTGACGCACCTCGGCACGGGCATCTACACGAAGGACCAGGGTGACGTGTGCCGATTCGGCTTCACCACGAAGGTTCCCGACAGCCGCTCGTACGAAGTCGAGGTCGGCGATCAGGGGTTCGTCACCTTCTCCGAGCAGCAACTCCAGCGGCACGCCTGGTACGCGCCGCTGAGGGTCCGCGGCTAGCAGTTGGGGATCGTTCCCGACCTGTTCAACGACCGGCAGACGCGAGCGCGAGGTCCTCGCGGAGGAGCGCGTCGACGGCGTCGGGGTCGGGTTCCTCGGCCGGCCGCAGGTAGCCGCTACGCGCGTCCCAGTTGGCGACGAGCCGGGGGTCGAGTTCCTGCGTGCGGCCGGTGACGTCGTCGATGGTCGGACCGATCCGCTCGGCGATCGCCGCGAGTCGTGCCCGGTCCAGTCCCAGCACCCGGATCGGGTTCTCGCCGAGCACGAGTCGCAGCTCGTCCTCGGGGAGGCCCGCGAACGCGTCCCCGAGCCAGTCCCTGGTGTTGGGCCACGTACCCTCGGCGTGGGGGTAGTCGCGGCCGAAGAAGATGGTGTCCACGCCGAGCTCGTGGCGCATGGCGACCTCGGCCTTGTGCACGAACGACAACGACATGAGGCAGTGTTCCTGCCAGTACTCGCTCGGCCTTCTCCGGGCGGGCACGTGGTCGCGAGCCTGCTCGTAGGCGGCGTCGAGGTGCCGCAGCGTCTGCGGCAGCCAGTCGCCCCGGACCTCGGTCATGATCAGCTCGAGTCGCGGGTGCCGGTCGAAGAGGCCACCGAGCATCAGTTGCCACATCACGCGGCGCGGCCGCAGATCCTTGGAGAAGAAGCGTGGGGCGTTGTTGATGATCTCCGACAACAGGTCGGTCCGACCGGCGGCTTCCATCTCGCGCTGCAGGTCCTCGATCCTGTGCAGGAACTCGCACTGTTCCTGGCCATAGCCCGCGTGCACGGCGACGGGGAGCGCGAGGTCCTCGCACGCCGACCAGAACGGATCGAAGTACGGGTCGTTCGGGGCGGGCAGGTCGGGGCGGGCCCAGTAGCCGGGTACGTATGCGCCCGCGAAGCCGTGGTTGGCGATCCACTCGAGCTCGGCCAGCATCGCGTCGATGTCGACCGCGCTCGCGGGATCACCGACGACCAGGATGCGATCCTGCGCCGGGCCGAACACGTCGGTCGCGTAGCGGTGGTAGGCGCGTACACCCGCGGCCACGACGTCCGGCGGGTACCGGCGGAACTGCGGGCTCAGTGGGCTGATCGCCCGCGGGTCGCCGAGGTACACCATCTCGGCCGCGATTCCCTCCCGGTCCATCTCCGCCAGACGGCGGTCGGCGTCCCAGGCGCCCTCGTACCCGCCGGCTGCCCAGACCCCGTCGGTGTCGATGACTTCGAGCAGCTCCGGGGAGAAGTTGGCGAACACGCCGAGGAGCTCCGTGTAGCGCCCGTTGTCCTCGTGCATCTCCGGGAGGTGGTCGTGGTACTTGCGCTCGAGGTAGCGAGGCCACGCATCCGGTGGCACGGTCGCGTGGGAATCACCCGACACCACGATCAACCGGTCCATGCCACCCCCGGGCTCAAATCCGCTCGCGCGCCATGCTACGTCGCACGCTCTCGTGTCGGATCGGCGCGTACCCGTCACCGGCGCCCGCGGTGTCGCTCTCACACGACGGCACCGCCGTTCACGCCGATCACCTGACCGGTGATGTAGCTCGCCTCGTCGGAGCACAGGAACGCGCACGCAGCCGCGATGTCGTCGACCGTCCCGAGACGGCCTCTCGGGACGCGCGCCGCGACCTCCGGAGCGCTGGGAATGTCACGCGCCGCCTCCGCGGCGCGGCTCATGGGTGTGTCGACGAAGAACGGCGGGATGCTGTTGGCGGTGATGCCGTGCGCCGCGTACTCGCGGGCGACGGTCTTCGTGAGGGCGATGACGCCGCCCTTCGACGCGGCGTAGTGGCCTTGCCGCGGTGACCCGATCTGGCCCGCCGACGACGCGATGGTGACGATGCGACCCCAACCGCCGCTCACCATGTCGGGGATCGCAGCCTGGAGGCACAGGAACGTACCGGTGAGGTTCACCGCGATGATCCGGTTCCACGCGTCGAGGCCGATGTCGGTGAACGAAGAGAACTCGGCGATCCCCGCGCTCGTCACCATGATCTCGACGGCTCCGAGCCCGGCGCGGACGGCCGCGAGCGCGTGGTCGACGGCACTCTGGTGCGACACGTCGACCGCGCACGCCAGCGCCTCCACGCCATCGCCGCGCAAGCCGTCGGCCGCTCGTTCGGCGGCGGCGCCGTCGACGTCGAGCACCGCGACGCGGTGCCCCCGCCCACCCAGGTGCCGGCACACCGCCAGACCGATGCCCGACCCGCCTCCGGTGACCACCGCCACGCGACTCACCCGTCCCGCCCCCGCGTCAGAGCTCCGGGCAGACGGTGCCGAGGAGCTCCAACGTCCGGCGGCGCGACTCGAGGCGCGCGTCGGCGTCGTCGCCGAACGGCACCGCTCGAGCCGCGAGATCCGTGACGCCGGCGTCGCGGAAGCGCCGCAGCCGCGTCACGATCGCCGACTCGTCGCCGACGGCCATGATGTCGTCGATCTCCTCCGCGTCGCCGTGCTGGAGCAGGCGCTCGTAGTTCGGTGAGAAGTCCGCGTGCCCGAGCACGTCGCGCGCACGGGCGCGCACCGCGTCGATCTCCCCTTCGCTGCACAGCGTGACGGGCACGCCGGCGACGATGCGCGGTGCTGGTCGCCCCGCCTCGGAGGCGGCCTTGGTGATGCGGGGGACGACGTGCTCGGCGATGGCTCGCTCGTCGGCCATCCAGAGGATGGTCCCGGCCGTGCGTTCACCCGCGAGGCGCAGCATCACCGGAGCGAGCGCGGAGACGAGGATCGGCATCGGGACGGGATCCAGGACGTCCATGGGGCTGTGGACGCGGTACGTGTCGTTCTCGACGTCGACGGCGCCGGGGCCGGCGAAGGCGGCGTCCAACACCGCGAGGTAATCGCGCATCAGCGCCGCCGGTCGCTCGTACGCCAGGCCGAGCTGCCCCTCGACCAGCCAGTGGTGCGACGGTCCGAGCCCGAGGGTGAACCGGCCCCCGCACGCCGACTGCGTGGTGAGGGCCTGCTGCGCCATGGGGATCGGGTGACGCGTCTGCACCGGCACCACCGCGCTCGCGAGCTCGATGCGCTCGGTGGCCCGGCCGACGACGGCGATCGCGGTGAGCGCATCGAGGTAGCCGGGGACCTGGGGCACCCACACCGACGTGAACCCCGCGCGCTCGGCGCCCTGTACGTCGGTCACCAACCCGTCGAGCCGGCCGGCGCGCGAGCGCTCACGGTCGGAGCCGATCATCAATCCGATGCGCATGTCGTGCTCTCCAGGAGCTCGGACGGGGCGAGCGTCATCCGGAGTCTTCCACCTCGACCGACGGGAGCGGAGGGGGGCGGCGGCCGCTCCACGGCTGGAGCTCCTCCAGCGCGGCCGCGACGCGGAGGATCGTCGCTTCGTCGCCGAAGCGGCCCATCACCTGGAGACCGACGGGCAAACCGGAGACGTCGCCGCAGGGCACGGACACCGAGGGTGTACCGGTCATGTTCGTGAGATAGGTGTAGGCGATCCACTCGTCCATGGGCACCGGCCACTGCCATCCCGGCGGGATCTTCGGCGCCACACGGCCGAACGTCGGGCTCAGGAGAACGTCGTAACGCTCGAAGCACGCGGAGAAGTTGCGCCGGATGCGTTCGGCCTCCGCGCGGGCGCGGGCGAGCTCGTCGTCGCGGTGGGGAGTGGCTTCGGGACTCGCCCCGGTATTGGAAGGATCGAAGAAGAAGCCCGAGAGCAACGCGGCCTTCTCGGGGTCGTCGAAGAACGACCGGAGCAGGGCCACGAACTCGTCGGTCTGCTCGAGGACGACGATGAGCCAACGCGCGTCGTCGAGCGCGCTGCCGAGCTCCTCGACACGAGCACCCGCTCCCGCGAGCGCGAAGGCGGTACGTGCCGCGGCCTCGATCACGGCCGGCTCGTGGACCGGGAGGTGACCGAAGTCCGGAGTCCACGCCATCCGCAACCCTTCGATGCCGGCGTCGAGCGAGTGCGCGAACGCCGGAGCCGGCCCGGGAATGCTGCGCGACTCGCGCGGGTCCGCGCCCGCGATCACTTCGAGCATCAAGGCGTTGTCGCGCACATCGCGCGAGATCGGGCCGGCACGCGAGGCAGGCGTCTCGGCGATCGTGCCGTATCCGGGGACCCGGCCGAGGGACGGGAGGAGACCCACGACCCCGCAGAGCGCCGCCGGTAGCCGGACCGATCCGCCGCCGTCGGTCCCGACCGCGATGGGGGTCGACCCCGCAGCGACGCTCGCGGCGGCGCCCCCACTCGACGCGCCCGGGATGCGCGTGGGATCCCAAGGATTCACACACTCGGGCTGGAGGCGGTTGACGGTACGCCCGAACGCGCAGAACTCCGGTGTGTTGGTCTTGCCGACGAGCACGGTGCCGGCGGCGTGGAGCCGCTCGGCCACGACCGAGTCCTCGGCGGGCACGAAGTCCTCGAAGTGCAACGACCCGCACGTGGTGCGGACGCCCTTCGTCCACAGGCAGTCCTTGATCGAGACCGGCACGCCGTGGAGCGGACCGAGGTCGTCTCCGCGCATCACCGCGACCTCGGCCGCACGTGCCTGCGCCCGTGCCACCTCGGGCGTGACGGTGAGGAACGCATGGAGTGTCCCGTCGAGACGATCGATCCGACCGAGGGCCAGCTCGGTCACCTCGACGGGCGACACCCGTTTGGCGGCGATCTCCTGCGCGATGCGCCACGCGGGGAGCCAGAGCAGCTCGTCGTCGCTCGTGGGTTCCACGAGCGACGACAGTACCGACGCTCGGGTCGTGCCGCGTCAGGACGCGAGCCGCTCCTCCATCGTCGCCTGCAGCCGCTCCCCGAGCTCGGGGATCTCGGCCACGAGGCCCGTGAACTCCGGCCGGCTCGCCACCCGGGCGCGGACCGGGGTCTGCGCGATGAGCGTGGCGGTACGCCGGCGCCCACCGAGCAGGGCGATCTCACCGAGAGGTGCTCCCGGGCCACGGGTCGCGACGAGCTTGCGGTCCTGGACGACCTCCACTCGACCGTCGAGCAGGATGAAGAACTCCGCACCGGGGAGGCCCTGCTGCGCCAGGTACTCGCCCGCGGGCAGCTCCACCGGGGTCGAGAGCCGATCGACCAGCGCGAGCTGTCGCGACGAAAGCCCGCGGAGCAGCGGGACCTCTGCGAGCTCGCGGTCGATTCGGTTTCGGTAGCGGCGCACGACTGTTCTCCTCCTTGTACTCGAGCACTCCAGGTTAGGAAATCGTCGACGCCGTCCACGAACGGTTTTCGCGATCGTCGGTCAGGCGGGGTTGCCGTCGCCTTGCCGCATTGCGGCCGGACGTCGACGAGCGCAGAGCGGATGCCGCCGAGCGCGTTGTTGTGCGCGTCGCGCGCACCGAACGGCGAGAGGGAGGGTTCGGCTCCGAAGGCTCGCGTAGAGTCCTTTCGTCATGGAGGACGCCGACGCCGCGCCGGTGCGCCCGCTGCCCGAGGTCACCCCGGAGAACGAGTACCACTGGACCGCCGGCCGCGACGGAGTGCTGCGCGTGCAGCGCAGCGTGCCGTGCGGGGCGCTGCTGTTCCCACCCGTCCCGGTCTGCCCATACTGCGGCTCGACCGAGATCGAGGTGATCGAGGTGTCGGGGAGGGGGACCGTCGTCGGGTGCACGGTGAACGTGCACCAGTGGTTCCCCACGATGCCGCCCCCGTACGCGATCGCGATCGTCGCGCTCGAGGAGGACGATCGCGTCCGCCTCACCACCAACGTCGTGGGGTGCGATGCACACGACGTGCACGTGGGCATGCGCGTGGCGGTGCAGTTCGAGCGGCAGGACGACGTGTGGTTCCCGGTGTTCGCGCCGAGCGGAGACCCCGAACCCGGTCCCCTGCCGGCCGAGGACGCGAGCGCGTGGCAGGTGCGGCCGATGGCGTCGCCGCACAAGTTCGAGGACCGCGTGGCGATCACGGGCATCGGCATGTCGGAGGTCGGGCGCCGCCTCATGCGCGACCCGCTCGGTCTCACCGTCGAGGCGTGCCGGCGGGCGATCGCCGACGCCGGGCTCGAGCCTGCGGACATCGACGGCCTGTCGACCTACCCGGGCGGCGGTGTGGGTGCCGGCCACGCAGAAGGCGGCGTCAGCGCGCTCGAGTTCGCGATGCGGCTGCGTCCCACGTGGTTCAACGGCGGCATCGAGACGCCCGGGCAGTCGGGCGCGATCGTGAACGCGATGCTCGCGGTGGCGTCCGGCCTCTGCCGGCACGTCCTCTGCTTCCGGACGGTCTGGGAGTCGACCCACGCGGAGTTCCAACGTCACGGTCGGGCCGCGCCTCGCGGTGGCCGGATCGGCGGCGACATGCAGTGGCGCATCCCCTTCGGTGCCGGCTCGGCGGCGAACTGGATCGCGATGAACGCGTCGCTCCACATGCACCGTTACGGCACGCCACGCGAGGCACTCGGGTGGATCGCGCTCACGGCACGCGCGCACGCGGCGCGCAACCCGACCGCGATCTACCGCGATCCCTTGACGATGGACGACTACCTCTCGGCGCGCATGATCACCACCCCGTTCGGGCTCTACGACTGCGACGTGCCGTGTGACGGCGCGACGGCGGTGATCGTGTCGGCCGTCGACCCGGCCCGCGACCTCGCGTCGACGCCCGTGTTCGTCGAGGCGGTGGGCACCCAGATCACGGAACCGGTGTCGTGGGACCAGGGGACGCTCGAGCACGAGCCGATGCTCGCGGGCCCGGCGTCGCACCTGTGGTCGCGCACGGACGCGCGGCAGGCCGACGTCGACGTCGCCCTGCTCTACGACGGCTTCTCGTTCAACTGCCTGTCGTGGATCGAGTCACTGGGTTTCTGCGGCGCGGGTGAGGGCGGCGACTTCGTCGCAGGCGGGAAGCGCCTCGCGCTCGACGGCGAGTTGCCGCTCAACCCCCACGGCGGGCAGCTGTCGGCGGGACGGCTGCACGGCTTCGGGTTCCTGCACGAGGCGATCGTCCAGCTGCGCGGCGACGGTGGCGAACGCCAGGTCGACGGCGCGTGTCTCGCCGTGGTGAGCACGGGCGGGGGCACCCCGGGCGGGTGCCTCCTCCTCCGCGCCGGCTGACGCCGGCGTACCGCCGCCGTCGCGATTCGGTGAAGCGCACGCCGTCACCTGGGCGGTCAGCGCTCCGATGAACCGGTCGGATCCGGCTCCGGCTCGGCGCCGGACGACCCGACGACGACCCGGACGCGGCCGAGGTTCACGACGCGCCCGTGCGGGTTGTCGATCTGCCCGAGTCGCTGCGAGGTGACGCGGAGCGCGGGGAAGTAGGTGCCGGGCGTGGTGAACGCGTACTCGCGCGCGATGTTCGTGGACTCGTAGGACACGTCCTCGTTGGTGAACGGCTCGGCGACGGGGAAGTCGCCGTCGCCCTCGAAGTCCCACTCGGCCGCGATGATCGTGCCGGTTCCCGGCGGCACCTCCACCAGCGCCGAGAACTCGACCGCTTCCCCGACCGCGACCTCGGCGCGCTCCCGACCGTTGGCGGTGAGGTGGACGACGGGCTGGATGCCGTGGCGAGCCGCGGCCGTGGCGGGCAGCCGGATCTGCCCGTCGTCGAGCTCGTACGCCGTGCTGGGTGGCGGCGCAATTCCCTGCTCGACCCACGCCGCGAGGTCGCGGAGCGCCTGCTCCAGGACGCCCCGGTAGTTCACGACGCGCGTGGCGCGGTGGGGGTGGGTGTCCATGGGCGGCATGACCGCCGGGTCGCCGTGCATGGCGTGGTCGGTGAACCACACGCGGTACTGGTCGTCGATCCGGTCGCCGAGCACCGATGCGACGCGCCGCCGGTACCAGTCCGCCTGCTGCGGGTACGCGATCTCGTCGAAGAGGCTCTGGACGACGATCATCTTCCCGGCAAAGCGCCCGCTCAGTATCCCCGCGCCGTTGTTGCGCACGAAGCGCGGGCCGAGCAGCTCCGGTCGTTGCGGGTACACGGGCCGTCCCGCGACGCGGAACTGGTCCCACTCGGGGTACTCCTCGTCGGGCACCTGGTGGCGGTGGTACGTCTGGAACGCGAGGTACGGGGTGTTGTCGACGACGACGTCGTCGCCGACCGCGACCCCGCGCAGGTGCTCGAACTCCTCCTGACCGATCCCGGTCGCCAGGTGATCACCACGACGGCCCGAGATCCACACGTGGTGGCCCGACGCCGCGCCGGTGGTGAAGCGCAACATCGCGCCCGTGAGGTCGGCGTCGGGCACTTCCTCGAGGCGGTAGGCGACCGGGACGTCGTCGACGTGCAGCCCGCGCAGCGCCATCGGGATCGGCAGGCCCAGCTCTGCCGCCGCGGCCGGCAGCACGAGCTCGACGATCCTCGTCTTGTGCACCACCTTGGCGTCGAGCAGCGACGCGGTGGGGTCCGCGCCCGAGTAGCCGGGCACGGTCCAGAAGTCGTCGAAGTACGTCGGGTCCCACGTCGCGAAGTGGTCGAACAGCCCGGCCCACACGGTCGTGTACTGGAGGCGGACGCGCTCGGCGTCGAACCAGGCCTGCGGCGGGAACCCCATCCGGGTCACCTCGGCCAGCGCGTCGCGTTCCTCCTCGGTCAACCCGGCGAACATGTCGCCGTTCCCGCCGGGTTCCAGCGCGTCGACGATCTGCGGGACCCGGTCGTGCAACACGCGGAAGGCGTGGGCCTGCACCGAGAACATGCTCGGCATGCTCATCATCGTCCCGTGGATGTACGGCACCGCACCGTCCCACACGGCGGGCTCGTTCTCGATGCACGCCAGTGTGCGGTACGCGCCGCCACTGCCCCCGAACACGTACCCGTAGGGGCGGTGTTCTCCGTACTGTTCCGATGCGAGCGCGCGTGAGTACGTGGCCACCGCCGCGCTCGCGCGGTATCCGGCAACCGTCGAGTCCTCGCCGCGCAGCGCGCGGCGGAACCGGCCCATGTTCGACTCGATCAGGTAGCCGCCGCTGGCGACCGCGAACTCGACGTAGCCGAGGAACGCGCCCTCCGTCGCGCCGTGCTCCGACCCGGGCACCGGGCTCACGGGATGGAAGAACCGGCCCTGGTAGCGCGTCTCCTCGGGGAAGTACACGGAGAACCGGCAGTCGGTGCCGGTGAAGCCACCGTGGACGTACCGGTGCCGCACCGGCTCGTCGTGCCACTCGTCGACGTCCACGAACGGCTCCGTGAACATCGGATCGGTCAGCCCGGTGCCGCGCATGACGTTCATCGCTTCGTTGCTACTCGACGACGACCCGGACGCGCCCCAGGTTCTCGATGCGGGCGTGCGGCTTGCGAGTGCTGCTGTTCCGCTGCGTGCGTACTCGGAGCGCCGGGAAGTAGGTGCCCGGTTCGCCGAACGCGTGGCGGGCGGAGACGCGGAGGAAGCTGCACGACCCGTCGAGGACGGAGGAGCTCACGGCGAACTCGCCCGAGCCGTCGAAGTCCCACTCGGCGGACACCACCGTGCCCGTCCCCGGTGGAACCTCGACCACCGCGGCGAACTGCACCTCCTCGCCCACTTCGACCTCCGCGCGCGCACCGCCGTTCGCGGTCGCCTCGACGGTCGGTTGCACACCCATGCGTTCGGACGCGTTGGCCGGCACGAACACCTGGCCGTCGATCACCTCGTAGGCAGTGCTCGCGGGCGGAGCCTCGCCGTGCTCGACCCACGCCGCGAGGTCGCGCAGCGCCTGCTCGAGGACGCCGCCGTAATTGACGAGACGGGTCGTGCGCACCGGCCGCGGGTCGTCGGGCATCACGTGCGGGGCCATGTGCATCGCGTGGTCGACGTACCAGAGGCGGAACCTCTCGTCGGCGTCGGGCTGCACCCTGTGAACCAGGTCGTCGTACCAGGCCGCCTGCCACGGGTAGGCGGCTTCGTCCATGAGGTTCTCGACCACGATCACCTTGCCGGAGAACCGGCCGCTCTGGATCGACCCCGCCCCGGGGAGGCTGAACTGTGCGCCGATCACGTTGGGTCGCTGGGGGTACACGGGCCGGCCGGCGACGCAGAACTGGTTCCACACCGGGAAGTCCGGGTGGACCTGGTGCCGGTGGTAGGTCTGGAAGGCGAGGTAGACGGAGTTGTCGATCAGGACCTCGTCGCCGGCCGCGACGCCGGACAGCGCCGCGAACTCCGTCTCGCCCTGGCCGGTCACGACGATGTCGCCCTGCGCGCTGATGATCCAGAAGTTGTGACCCGCGGCCTTCCCGCTCGTCATCGACAGCATCGCGCCCATGAGGCTCCCGTCCGGGAGCCCGTCGAGCTGCAGCGCGATCGGGATGTCTGCCATCGTCTCGGTGCGGAAGATCGCGACACCGGTGCCGAGCCCGTACTCCTCGGCCTCGTCGGCCATGATCGGCTTCACCACGGTGGTCTTGTGCTGGATGCGGGCCCGGAGGAGCGATTCCGTCGGGTTCGCCCCGAGGTACCCGGGCACGTTCCAGAAGTCCTCGAAGTAGTCGGGGTCGTACTTGATCATGTTGTTGCCGAGCATCGACCACACGCCGGTGTAGCCCTGCGCGATCCGCTTCACGTCGAACCAGGCCCGGGGCGGGAACCCCATGCGCGTCACTTCCTCGAGCGCCTCGCGCTCCTCGGCGCTCAGCCCCGCGTACATGTCACCGCTCCCGCCGGGGTCGACGGCGTCGACGATCTGCGGGAACTTCTCCCAGAGGATGCGCATGGCGTGCGCCTGCACGGAGAACACGTTCGGCAGCGCCACCGGGCTCCCGATGATGAAGGGCACGCCTCCGTCCCAGACGTCGGTGTTCTCCATGCAGCTCATGGTCTTGAAGCCGCCGCCGCTGCCGCCGTAGCAGTAGCCGTAGGGCCGGTGCTCGCCGTACATCTCGGCGGCGAGCATGCGCGAGTACTCGGCCGCCGCCGCGCTCGCCCGGTACCCGGTGACGGTTCCGTCCTCGCCGGGGAACGGGGTGAGGGAGCCGAGGTTCGACTCCACCATGTACGCGCCGCTGTCGACCGCGAACGCGATCGAACCGCCCATGCCCTGGAGCATCGAGCTGCCGAACGCGTGCTCGGTACCCGACACCGCGAGGATCGGTTGGAAGAAGCGGCCGCCGTACTGCTCCGCGGGCGGGAAGTAACAGGAGAACCGGAGGTCGGTTCCCTCGAAGCCGCCGTGTACATAGCGGTGGCGCACCGGGTCGTCCCGCCACTCGTCGACGTCGACGTAGGGCGTGGTGTAGTCGGGGTCCTTCGGGGTCGTCGTCGGCCGCACGGCGCTCATGGCCCACCTCGTCGGTTCCGCCACCCTGACGGCGGCGCGTGCCGCGAATTGCACTCGCGGCCGAGGGCGAACTGTCAAGTCGATCGCGCGGGCCGACCGTCGGCTACGCGAGGAGGACGCCACCGTCGACGGTGAGCACCTGGCCGGTGACGAACGCGGCGGCGTCCGACGCGAGGTAGACCACCGCGGCGCCGATCTCGGCCGGGAACGCGGTCTGGCGCGGCAGGTTCGTGCGGCGCCCGATGGTCGCGAGCTCGTCGGCGCGCGCCGCCGCGGCACGCGCGATCACACCATCGGGATGCCAACGGCTGCCGGTGCTGACGTCGTGTTCCCAGTCATCGGGGTACGTGCCGTAGGGCGCGACGGCGTTCACCGTGATGCCGTGCGCGCCCACCTCCTTGGCGAGCACTCTCGTGAACGCGTGGACCGCGCCCTTCATCGCCGAGTACACCGCGAGCATCGGGTCGCCGATCAGCCCGGCCGTCGAGCCGATGTTGACGATGCGCCCGCCCGACCGCTCGATCATTCCCGGCAGCACCGCGTGGGTGCAGTTGAGCGTCCCGACGACGTTGAGCGCGATGTCCTGGTTCCACGTCGCCGGGTCCGAGTCGACGAAGTTCGCGAAGTCGACGTTGCCGCCGACGTTGTTGACGAGCACGTCGATCGGTCCGAGGCGATCCTGCACCGCAGTGACCATCTCGTCGACCTGCGTGCGATCGGTGACGTCGGCGGAGCACCACAGCGTGGCCGCGGCGCCACGCACGACGGCCTCGTCGAGCACCCGGCGGCCCTGCGCCTCGTCGCGAGCGACGATCGCGACGTTCGCGCCCTCGGCCGCGAACGCGAGCGTGATCCCGCGTCCGATGTTGGCGTTGCCGCCGGTGACGACCACCGTGCGGCCGGCGAGCCCCGTGTCCATGTCCGACCGCGACTCTATTGTTCGGCGATGGACCACGAACTCGGTACGCCGTTGCTCCGCCTCGAACGCGATGGTTCGATCGCCTGGTGCGTGATCGACCGGCCCGCGGCGCGCAACGCGCTGACGCCGGGCATGTACTACGGCGTCAAGCGGGCCGTGCATCTCGTGAACACCGACCCGGAGCTCGCGGCGCTGATCATCACCGGCGTCGACGACGTGTTCGCACCCGGCGGTGACCTGGGCGGTCGTTCGGAAGCCGGCGAGACCTGGCCCGACGCGGCCGGCCCCGACGTCCTCCCGTTCCTCGCCATCCGCGACAGCCGGGCGCCGGTGATCGCCGCGGTGAACGGCCTGTGCCAGGGCGGCGGCCTCCTGATCGCGATGATGTCCGACATCGCGGTGGCGAGCGACCGGGCGACCTTTCGCGTGCCGGAGCTGCTGCGCGGCATCCCCGACGCGACCTACGCCGCGATCCTCCCCGCGCACGTGGGCGTCGCGGTCGCGCGCGACCTCCTGCTGTCGGCGCGGCGCTTCGACGCGGCCGAGGCGGTCCGGCTCGGGGTGATCAGCCGGCTCGCGCCGCACGACGAGCTGCGGGCGGAGGCGGTGGAGGCCGCGCGCCAGGTCCTGCAGACC
>Ga0187777_10000393_pt1 | contig 31193 bp, 25 predicted proteins | sample 1015_Q2_SP5_10_M_FD_132416 | JGI IMG/M metagenome (GOLD analysis project Ga0187777, IMG submission 132416) | Tropical peat soil microbial communities from peatlands in Department of Meta, Colombia - 1015_Q2_SP5_10_MG | ecosystem: Environmental > Terrestrial > Soil > Wetlands > Peat | place... | reverse complement strand
GATTCGATCTGAGCGTCGGCCGCATCGAACAGACAGAGCTCGACCTTGGTCGCGTGCTCGGAGAAGAGCGCGAAGTTCACGCCATTGCCATCGAAAGTCGAGCCCAGCGGCGAAGATCGCCCCGGCCAGGTTCGAATCTCCGGTCGCAGCGAGACGGACGCTGGCAGCTGTGTCGGCGGCGTCGGGGTCAAACGATTTAGTGCCTTCCGGGTATGTCTTTACCAGTCGTTTCGCAAGGAACCTATCGGACCTTGGTCCTAGTCGGAGTCGCCCATCTAGTGCTGGCGTGGTTGGATCTTCCAAACGCGCTCGCAGTAATCACGGATGGAGCGATCTGAGGAGAACTTTCCCATCCGGGCAGTGTTGAGGATCGATTGCCGTGTCCACTCCGACGGGTTGCGCCAGAGCGCGCTCACATTCTCTTGCGCCTCGATATAGGATTGGTAGTCGGCGAGAAGGAGAAACGGATCGTCGTTGAGAAGGTTGTCGACGATCGCGCGGAATAATCCCGTATCGCCTCGATCGAGCGCACCGCTCCCGATAAAATCAATAACCTCGCGCAGGGTGGAGTTTTGTTCGTAGTAATCACGGGGGCGATAACCGCTTGCTTTCAACGAGACGACTTCAGCGGCGGTCAGACCGAAGAGGAAAAAGTTTTCCGGCCCAACTTCCTCGCGAATCTCGACATTTGCGCCGTCGAGCGTGCCAATGGTGAGCGCGCCGTTGAGCGCAAACTTCATGTTTCCGGTGCCGCTTGCTTCCTTGCCGGCGGTCGAAATTTGTTCCGACAAATTAGCGGCCGGATAAATGAATTGCGCATTGGTTACGTTGAAATCGGGGAAGAAGACCACTTTGAGCCGTCCATCGACCGCTGGATCGGCGTTCACGATCTCGCCGATGGAGTTGATGAGCTTGATGATGCGCTTGGCCATGAAATAACCGGGGGCGGCTTTGCCGCCAAAGATGAACGTGCGCGCCGGCATCTCGATTTCCGGGCTGCGCATCAGCCGGAGATAAAGGGTGAGAATGTGCAGCGCGGCCAGGTGTTGACGCTTGTATTCGTGGATGCGTTTAACCTGGACATCGAAGAGCGATTCAGGTGCAACCGCGATGCCGATGCGATCTTTGATCATGGCAGCGAGGCGATGTTTGTTCGCGAGTTTTACGTCGCGCCACTGCTGTTGAAAAGCGGCATCGTCGGCCGCCGCTTCCAGCGCGCGCAGCCGGTTGAGATCCTGCAACCAGCCGTCGCCGATACGTTCCGTGATCAATTTTGTTAGGCTGGGATTACTGACGGCAATAAAACGCCGCGGGGTCACACCATTGGTGACATTGCAGAACTTCTCCGGCCAGAGCTCGGCGAAATCGCGCAGCACCGTTTGTTTGAGCAATTGTGAGTGGAGTTGCGCTACGCCATTGATGGCGTGACTCCCGATGGCGGCCAGGTGCGCCATGCGAACCGAGCGAGGTTTGTTTTCGTCGATGAGCGAGAGACGAGCGAGCCGGTCTTTGTCGGCCGGGAATTTCTCGCGAACTTCGTCCAGAAAACGCTGGTTGATTTCATACACGATCTCGAGATGTCGCGGCAATAGCGCGCCGAAAAGATCGATACTCCATTTCTCCAGCGCTTCGGGCAGAAGCGTGTGGTTGGTGTAGGCAAAGGTCGCCTGCGTGACCGCCCACGCCTTGTCCCAGTCGAGTTGATGTTCGTCCACCAGCAGCCGCATCAGTTCAGCCACCGCTACAGCTGGATGCGTATCGTTGAGTTGCACGGCCCATTTCTCGTGAAAGTCCTCGGGTTTACCTCCGAGCAACTGATGGATCCGTAACATGTCCTGCAACGAACAGCTTGTGAAAAAGAACTGCTGTTTCAGTCGCAATTCCTTGCCGACAGCGACCTCGTCATTGGGATAAAGAACCTTGGTGATGTTTTCCGACAAGATCTTGTCCTGCACTGCGCGATAGTAATCGCCATGATTGAAGGCTGCGAAATCGAAGGACTCAATCGCTTCGGCTTTCCACAGGCGCAGGATGTCGCAGGTCTCGACGTGATAACCGAGAATTGGCGTGTCGTAGGCCACGCCTTTAACTTCGGTTTCCGGAATCCAGCGCACGCGAAAATCGCCATGTTCATCAAAGGATGTCTCCGTTCGTCCTCCGAATTTCACATGATAGGCGACTTCCGGTCGCGCGATTTCCCATGGATTGCCGAAACGCAGCCACTTGTCCGTGATCTCATGTTGCCATCCGTCAATGATCAGCTGGTCAAAAATGCCGAACTCATAGCGAATGCCATAGCCAATGGCTGGGACTTCGATCGACGCGAGCGAATCCATGTAACACGAGGCGAGCCGCCCGAGGCCGCCGTTGCCCAGACCGGGTTCTTCTTCCTGGGCAATCAGGTCGTCGAGATCGTGCCCTAACGAGCGCAGCGCTTCTCGGGTCGGTTCGGTGATGCCGAGATTGAGCAGATTGTTTGCGAGATGCGGTCCCGGCAAGAACTCGGCCGACAAGTACGCTACCCGGCGCGCGTTGGCTCCGCCATAGGTCTGCAACGTTTCGACCACGCGTTTGAGAACCCGCTCGCGCACGGTCAGGGCGAGCGCGAAGTAGAGATCGTGTTTGGTCGCGGTCGCCTCGAGGCGGCCGAGCTCGCAACAAAGGTTGTCGCAGAACGCCTTCTGGATTTCGTCTGCGGTGAGACCTGCTCGGATATTGGTCGGTGAATTCACCGGTTGAACTCAGGCGCAGGCATCAGCGCATCGGCCGTGTCTTTTTGAAAATTATCGATCACGTCGGCAACGGTGGTGAAACGATTGACGCCACCGAGATTGCCGTCCACCCCCGCGTTGCGCAAACGATCGCGCACCGATGATCGTGCTTCGACTGCTTGAAAGCGGATTTGCTTGGCGGCGATTTCGGCGGCCATACCGGCCAGGGTGTGTGCACTTTGCAAATCGACTCGCGGCGCCGCCGACAGATCCAGGACGACTAATCGGGTCGAGGTCTCGGCCTGAACGCGATTTAAAATCATCTCACAGACATGATCGATGTTGAAATAAACAAGACCGGACTCCGGCCGAAAAATAAGCGCCCCTGGAACCAGTTCGTTGTTAGGATGCCGTTCCCGGTCCGAAAACCGGCGCGAACCCGGAATGCGGCCGAGAAAAGCAACATGCGGACGCGATGCCGCGCGGAGCAGCTGAACCAGCGAAAGCATGGCCCCAATCATTACCCCGCGCAGCAGACCTGACGTTAGCACACCGAGAAGCGCCGCCACGGCGACGAGAAATTCGGGTCGATCTCCACGCCAAAGTTCCTTCAGAACTGACAGCTTAAACAGGCTGGCGACGGCCACGAGTACCACCGCTGCCAAAACCGGTTGCGGCAATGCGCTCAACAGATGCGTGAAAAACAGAACGACAATCAGAATCACTCCCGCGGCCAGTGCGATGGAAAGTGGGGTGCGCGCCCCGCCCCCTTCATTCACCAACGATTGCGACATGCCGCCGCTGATAGGAAAACCGCGGCCCAGTCCGGCGGCGAGATTCGAGGCCGCCAGCGCGAGGAATTCCTGATTAGCATCGAACTTTGCTCCCGACCTCGCGGCAAACATGCGGCCAATTGCTGCAGTTTCGACCGCGCCCAATAGGAAGCAGGCAAGCGCAAGCGGTAGCAATTCGTTCAGGTCATGCCAATGAATTGCCGGTACCCCGATAGGTGGCAGTCCCTCTGGTATCGTGCCGAGAAGTTTCACGCCGCGCGCTTCCAGCGACAACGCTGAGGCGGAAATGATTCCACCAATAACCACAAACAGTGCGACCGGTTTGTTCTTGAGAAAGATCTTTCCGAGGATCAACAGAGCGAGTGCAATTCCCCCGATGATCAGCGAGGCAGGATTGGTTTCCTGAAGATGTTGGAGAAAAAATCCGCTGTTTCTCCAAAAACTCCCGTGCGCGCCGTGAATGCCGAAAAGCTTAGGCAATTGGGTACTGGCCAGAAAAAGCGCTACGCCGCACTTGAAGCCGGTCATGACGCTTTCGGAAATGAAATTAACCAGAGCGCCCGCTTTGATCGCCCAGGCAACGAACGCAATCAGCGCGACGAGCAATGCCGTGCCAGCCGCGAGGGCACCAAATCGTGCCGTGTTGCCACCGGAGATTTCGCCTAACGAAGCGCCGATCAGCAGTGAAATGGCGGATGTTACCGAAATGGCCGTCAGACGAGAACTGCAAAACAACCAAAAAACAATTCCACCAAACAAACATGCGTAGAGCCCGGCCTCCGGTGAAAGGTTGGCCAAGGACGCGTCGCCCAATGCCGACGGCAAAAGGTAGGCCGCTAAAGTGACTCCGGCGGCGATATCAAATCGAAACCACTCGCCCTTGTAATCTCGAATCCAGGAGACGGCGGGAAATATCGTTTTCCACCGACTGCGGACTTTCGCCGTCATTGTTGTCGACCTTCGAGCCGATCATATTGCTTTCGATGCCGTTCATGATAATTGACGGCCCACGCTTGAGCTGCCTCCAACGGATTGCGTCCTTCCTGGCGTTTGAGCCAAGCTTCCAGTCCCGCCTCGTCGATGGGAAGATTGGCAACTCGTGGACGCCCAATCAGTCTTCCGAATGTTTCCATCACCTGGCCTGTGCTGGTGAAAACAATTTCATCCATCACTTCCGGTTTTCCCTGGCAGGCGTAAGCGTTGAAGTCGGCCCAGCATCCGTCGGGGCGAAGGACAAACAGGTGAGTCTTTGGAATCTCAGCATTGGGCGAGACCCCGGTTTGGGTGACAAGATAGGGACCAACCAGGCCCCCGGTGCCAAGGTTCAGGATTTGGGAATCGCGATAATTATTAGTGATATATCGCATGGCTCTCTTAGGAAGACCGGGCGAACCGAGCGAGCAGGGATATATGGGGCGCACTCATTATATATATAGAGCGCTCTCTAGTGCATGACGGGAACGACCGCAGTTGGTGGCTCGGATGCTTTGGCAGGCGCTGGAGCATGTTTCTTCTCCGCCCCGCTGAATTTTTCGACAAGATAAAACAGCACCGGGATCAAAAAGACGGCAATGAAACTGGCGGCGAGCATTCCCCCGATGACTACGTAACCCATCACCTGGCGCGAAAGGGCGCCTGCGCCGGTTGCCTTGGCGAGCGGCACGCAGCCAAGAATGAAAGCGAATGAAGTCATCAGAATCGGGCGCAGACGAAGCTTCGCACCCTCAAGTGCAGCTTCGACCAGACCGAGTCCTTGCTCGTGTTTCATTTTGGCGAACTCGACTATGAGAATTGCGTTTTTGGCCGAAAGGCCGATCAACATAACGAGGCCAATCTGGGCATAGACATTGAGCTCGTAATGCCCGACCACTAGTCCAGCGAACGCGCCCCAGACGGCGATAGGCAAACTAATTAGGACGCTAAAAGGCAAACTCCAACTCTCGTATTGCGCGGCCAAGACGAGGAATACGAAGAGCAGGGAGAAGGCAAATATGACACTTGCTGAGACGCCTTCCTGAGCCCGTTTTTCCTGATAACTCATCCCCATGTAGGCGAACCCCATTTCGTTAGGCATGGTCGCAGCAAAAACTTCCTCCATCGCCTTCATTGCCTGGGCCGAGCTGTAGCCGGCCGCGGCAGTGGCATTGATTTGTGCGGAACGATAAAGGTTATACCGCATGGTGAACTCCGGTCCGCTGATCGGCTTTGAATTCGTGATGGCACTGAGCGGTACCATCTTGCCGTCTTTGTTCTTCACAAAAAATTGTCCGACTTGATCGATGTTCGTACGGTAGTCGCCTTCAGCTTGAATAAAAACCTGCCATTGCCGGCCAAATCGGTTGAAATAGTTCACGAAATAGCTGCCCATGAACGTTTGAAGGGTTTGATACACGTCACTGAGGTTCATGTTCTGCTTGAGCACCTTTTCGCGGTCGACATTCAGGAAAACCTGCGGGACGTAGGGCGAGAACATCGGGGTCACTCCCGCGAGTTCTTTGCGCTCCCGCGCGGCGGCCACAAACTTTGAGACCTGCTCTGCGAGAAAGGCGACGTCTTTGCCCGAGCGGTCCTGCAACATGAAGGTCACGCCACTGCTAGTGCCGATTCCGGGAATGGCCGGCGGGGAGAATGCGAACGCTCGCGCTGCCGCGATTTTAGAAAAGGCGGCGTTCACGTGCTTAAGGATCGCCTGGTATTGCTCCTCGGGCGCTTTGCGTTCCTTCCATTCCTTCAGCGAAATGAAAAAGATGCCGCTGTAAGTGGTATTGACGCCGCTCAGGAAGTTGAGCCCGGTAACAGTGGAGTAGTACTGAATTCCTGGTGTGTTCTTCAGGATTTCTTCGCACTGTTTCATTACATCATCGGTCCTTTGAAGCGACGCGGAATCGGGCAGAATGACCTGGGCGAAGAAGTAACCCTGGTCTTCGTCCGGTAAAAAGCTTCCCGGCACAGCTTTGCCGAACATTCCGGCCAGCACGACGAATCCGGCAAGAATAATGATCGCGATCAAAGATTTGCGAATGAGAAAGTGACACGTCGTGACGAATTTGTCCGTCGCGGCGCCGAAGACCCGATTGAACCAATTGTAAAACTTTTGGAGCAACCCTTTGCCTTTCTTCTTTGGTTTTAGAAGCATTGCGGAAAGCGCGGGCGACAACGTAAGTGCGTTGAATGCCGAGATCAGCATCGATACGGCAATCGTCACGGCGAACTGCTGGTACAGTCTTCCAGTGATTCCAGGGACAAAGGCTGTCGGAATGAAGACGGCAGCGAGCACGATGGCAATGGCTATGACGGGGCCGCTTACTTCTTCCATGGCTTTAAGAGTGGCGTCCCGCGGCGAAAGTCCGTGTTCGATGTGATGCTCCACCGCTTCGACGACCACGATGGCGTCATCGACCACAAGTCCAATGGCGAGAACGAGTCCGAACAGCGACAGCGTGTTCACGGTGAACCCGAAGGCAGGGAAAAGGACGAACGTGCTGATCAGCGAGACAGGAACAGCGAGCAGAGGAATTAGCGTTGCCCGCCAGCCTTGGAGGAAAATGAAGACAACGAGGATCACGAGGATCAGCGCTTCGATCAATGTGTGCTGGATTTCGACCATGCCTTCGGTGACGGCGAGCGTCGTATCGAGGCAAACTACGTAATCAAGGTCGGCCGGAAATTTCTCCGACAATTCCTTGATTCTTTTCTTCGCACCGTCAGCTGCAGCAATTGCGTTCGATCCGGGAAGTTGATAGAGCGCAACGAGGGCGGCAGGTTTGCCGTTAAGGCGACCGGACAGCGCATAGTTTTGACCGCCAAGCTCAATTCGCCCGACATCTTTGACGCGCACCATCGAACCGTCGGGATTGGAACGCACAACGATTTCGCCGAACTCTTCCGGGGTTTGCAATCGCCCCTTCGAACGCACGGCGTAAGTAAACTCCTGGCCTTTGGGCACCGGCTCGCCGCCAACTGTTCCCGCAGGGTTAACCGTGTTCTGTGAATTAATGGCGGAAATGATCTCGGGAATTGTCAGGCCGAGTTTGGCCAGCTGATCTGGTTTGACCCAGATGCGCATCGCATATTGGCCGGCGCCGAAAACCGATACGCTGGCGATGCCTTTTACGCGCGTGAACTCATCGTTCAGATTGATGTTCGCATAGTTTGCCAAAAAAATGTTGTCGTATGTCCCCTTTGGCGAATAGAGGGCGAACATGATCAGTGGCGATGACGTAGATTTTGCAACTGTCACCCCGAACTTGTTCACATCCTGCGGCAGCTGCGACGACGCCTGATTGCTCCGCATTTGGGAAAGAATCTGGTCGGTATTAACATCGGTTCCGACTTCGAAGTTAACGGTCAGCTTGAGAGTTCCATCATTGCCGTTGACCGACTGCATGTAATTCATGTTGTCGACGCCACTCATCTGTTGCTCGATCGGGGTGGCAACGGATTGCTCGACAGTCAGCGCGTCCGCGCCGGTGTAAGTCGTCTTAACTTGAATTTCTGGCGGGACAATGTCGGGGAACTGAGCGACCGGCAGGCGGAGGTAGGTGATGACGCCGATGATCGTCATCACGATCGAGATCACGATCGCGACGATAGGGCGATTAACGAAAAATTTGGCCACGGTTCCTTATCTTACTGTGCGTTGGACTCGGTGTCGGACTTGACTTGAGCAGTCGCGGTCGAAGAGTTGCTTTCGGATTTCTCCGACGGCGGCGTCCATGGTTTGGCAACAACTTGGACCCCGGATCTGATTTTCTGCAGGCCTTCAACAACGACCTTTTCGCCAGGCTGCAATCCCGATGTAATTACCCAATCGCTACCGGCGCGCGGCCCAACTTTGATCGGGCGAATTTCTGCTTTCCCATCGGCGCCGATGATGCCTAGTTGATAGGCGCCCTGGACCTCCGAGACGGCGCGTTGCGGTACGACGACGGCATTTTTCAAGACCTTTACCTCGATCCGGGCGCGGGCGTAGAAACCGGGGCGCAGAAGACAACCTGGATTTTTGACCAGAGCCGTAACCAAAATGGTCCCGGTAGAAGCCTGGACCTGCCGGTCCACCGATTGCAGCTTTGCCTTTTCGGAAAACGTCGATCCATCCGCCAGAACGAGGTCGATATTCTCGGGGCGCTGATCGATCGGTTTGCTCATCGTATCCTGAATCAGTTGATTCCCCACCAGATAATCCGATTCGCTGATTGGAAACTGGACTTTCGCCGGATCAAGCGTCGAAATGTTGGTCAGCACGACGTTGCTGCCGGTACCGACGAGATCGCCTACCTGTGCCTTGGCGATTCCTACGATGCCGTCGACCGGCGCAGTTACTTTGCAGTAGTTCAGGTTAAGCTGGGCATCGTCCACGGCTGCTTGTAACGCGTCGACTTTTGCAATGTTCGCTTCTGCAAGCTGCGTTTTGTTGGTGTGCTCCTGCTCGGAGATCACCTTTTGACCAAACAGTTGATCGCTCCGCGCTCTCTCCGCGATGGCGGCAAGTTTGACGGCCTTGCCTTGCTCCAACTGGCTTTTTGCCTGAGCCAGGGCGGCCTCGGACGGACGCGGGTCGATTTCGAAAAGAAGTGTGCCTTTCTTAACCAGCGAGCCCTCATCATAATCGCGGCTGATCAGATAGCCGGTAACGCGCGCGCGAATCTCGGCATTTTCGGAACCGTCGATCGTTCCGATCCATTCGCGATAAACCGGAACGTCGCGAGTCGCGGCTTCTGCCACGAGAACTTCGGGCGGTGCTGCTGGCGCGACTTCTTTCTTTTCGCAGCCAGTGAGCAGGCTGGTTATGGCGACGGGAAGAATGATGAGAGAACAACCGAGGGACCTGTAATTCATAAGTTCAATGGCTGTGCCAGCCGAAAGGCCATTTTTGTGTTGTGAGGAAAGGTGTAGTCGCGGAAATAAACAGTGGCGCCGCTTCTCGTTTTTTGGGTGCTTGCCGTTTGCGGCTCATAAGCACCGGTGGTCTTTACCGGCACCATTCGCCCATTAACTGAAACAGCGGTCAAGTTCACCGTGAGCGCGTTCGACTTGCGAAAGTCGCCTACTGCCGTCTCCACTACTCCGGTTGCCGGTGTTCCAGATCGAAGCATCACTTTTCCATTGATCAAGACGTCTTGATCGAGCGTGAAGTTGACTGTCCGCCCAACTCTTTGATGCGATGAGACCGAATGGACTGTTCGAACGATCACTGCTGTGCCCGCCGGGATTGTGCCAGCGAGTGACGAAGAGTGCGTCGCGGCCCAGAGGCTAACCAGAATCAAAATTGATGATTTGCTGAGTCGATTTTTCATGGCGGTTCGAATGGTTATTTTCCTTATCCGGAACCGTTATCAGTTTGCGGCGCGTGCGCCGGGTCGAATATTGGACTTTGGTCCTATTCGAAGGCGAGCTAACTTTTTCGGCGGCGGCGAGCGTCACCCGCCTCTCGGACGACAGCATTGCTGAGAGCGCCCAGTCGGCTCTCAATCTATTTTGCTCGTTGGCATTACCGTCCTTGACATTGTTGTCCGCCGCGTTTCTCAATCACGTCATGAAATTCCTGAAGATCTTCGCTCTCTTTCTCGCGCTGCTCACTGCTGTGCAGGCGGTGCAGCAACCATCGTTTCATACCAAAGGCACGCCCACCGGAAAGGCGACCGGTCCGCTCAAGCCGGGTGAATATTGGTGGAAACCGGAGCTTTCACCCAGCGGTCCGCTGGTCGTGCTGGTGAGCATCCCGGAGCAAACCATGCACGTTTATCGCAATGGTATTCTCATTGGCCGCTCGAGCGTCAGTACCGGTTCGAAGGGCCACGCCACCCCCGGCGGCGTCTTCACCATCCTCGAGAAAAAGCAGGAGCACTACTCGAAGAAATACGACAACGCGCCGATGCCAAACATGCAACGACTGACCTGGACCGGGATCGCCATGCATTCGGGTAATCTACCTGGTTATCCCGCAAGCCACGGGTGCATCCGGCTACCGTTCGATTTTTCGCAATTGCTTTTTAGTGCGACGTCAAAGGGTGGCACCGTCGTGGTCGGTGACGGCAAAACGCCAGTGCCGCATCTCGCATCAAATCCCGGCCTGCTGCTGGCGCCGAAGGATTTTACGCCTGAAATGCTGCACCCGCTTGCGCACAACGAGTACGACTGGAACCCGGATCGCAGCCCGAGTGGACCGATTACAATTGTTGTCAGCGCCGCCGACCGTGCGCTCTACGTTTATCGCAACGGCAATCCCATCGGACGGGCCGCCCTTGAGGTCAACGGACGCGGACGACTCGGAGAGCAGGTTTTTTCGCTGCTTGAGGGCACGACTGGGCGGCAAAGTTTACTGGCTCCTGGCCGATCCGCGCTTCGCTGGATGAGCGTCAGCTCTGGCGCCAGCGCCGAGAAAGTTGCCTCGCGCCTCCGCTTCAACCCGGAGTTTGCCTCAAAAATTTACGACATTATCACACCTGGGACGACTGTTATCGTCACAGACCAGCCGGTTGTGCGGAACCGTGGCAATGCCGCGATTCTCGAGGGCTGAGACTGCTAATGACCGTTTTAAATTCTTTGGGCATTGTCGCTTCCGACCAGAAGCGCGCATTGGGATACGCCGGCCATTGCCGACGAACCATGAGCCACGGCTACTACTATTTCTGAAGTAATTTTTTCTTGGCTGCAGCCAGTTCCTTGAGCTTGGCTTCGCCCACTTTTGGATACTCGAGCCCGAGGTTGGCGAGACAATCGATCACCGCCGCCGCCACCACCACGCGCGTAAACCATTTATTATCCGCCGGCACAACATACCAGGGCGCTTCTTTTGTGGCGGTGTGCTGGATCATTTCTTCGTACGCCTCCATGTAATCATCCCAATAATCCCGCTCGGCCGCGTCATTGGCCGAGAACTTCCAGTTTTTTTCCGGGAGATCGATCCGCTCCAGGAAGCGCCGTTTTTGTTCCTTTTTCGAGACGTGGAGAAAGAATTTTCGCACAACCACTCCGTTGTGAGCGAGATAGCTTTCAAAATTGCGGATATCTTCAAACCGCTCTTTCCAAATTTTTTTGGTCACGAGTTCCGGTGGCAGCTTTTGCTTCGCCAGAAAATTCGGATGCACGCGCACGACTAGGACCTCTTCGTAATAGCTACGGTTGAAAATTCCAATCTCGCCACGGTTAGGCAGGCACTTCGTACAGCGCCACAAGTAATCGTGGTCGAGATCTTCGGATGACGGCGATTTGAAAGAGAAAACTTGGCAGCCTTGTGGATTCACTCCGGACATCACGTGCTTGATGGCACCATCCTTGCCGGCTGCGTCCATCGCCTGAAACATCAGAAGCACGGCCCACTTGTCCTGCGCATAGAGTTTGTCCTGCAACTCGGCCAGAGCGGCGACGCCCATCGCGAGTGCTTCCTTCGCTCTCGGCTTGTCTGCTTCCTTCGTGAACTCCAGCGTGTCGTTTGGATCGATATCTTTCAGGCGAAAATCCTTTCCCTTGCTGACACAAAATGGTTTGGCGAATCCGTGCGCTCTTTTAATAATCTCTTTTGTTTTCATGTTTTTTTGTTGTTGATGAATGAAATTAAATCTTCCGTTGTGTTATTTCCGCTTGGGGCGCCGCCGCGACATTTGTCCATTCCGTAAATAAACGATAACCGACGGCCAGCAGCGTCGGGCCAAGAAAAACGCCAATAAATCCAAAGGCCAGTGCGCCGCCCAGCACGCCGAAGAAAATCAACAGGAACGGCATATCGCTTCCCTGGCTGATCAGCCAGGGCTTGACCACGTTGTCGATGCTGCTCACGCCCAGACCCCAGATTAACATAAATACTCCCCAGCCAGTCGAGCCCTGATGGAACAACCAAAGCGCGGCTGGCACCCAAATCAGAGGCGGACCGATCGGCACGACTGAGAGGAAGAACGTTAGTAACGCCAGCATCGCAGCCCCGGGCACACCAGCAATGAAGTAGCCGATTCCGGCCATGATCGCCTGGACAAGCGCAGTCCCCAGAATCCCATAAACTACCCCTCGCACCGTCCCGCCCGCCACGGTCAACAAGTGCCGGCCGCGCTCACCCGCAATCCGTTCCACGAGTGTGCTTATCCGCACGGCAATCGCCTCGCCGTCTCGAAACAGAAAGAAAGCGATCAGGATACTCAATGTCAGTGCGAGCAATCCGCTAACGAGTACCTTACCGATTAAGAGCAGCACCGCGCTCAGAGGTTCGATCAGTCGCCTGGCCTCGTGCATTAGTTTGGTTGTGTCGGTGGCCAGAGTTTGCCAGTAGGCCATCGCACGATGGCCTACCACCGGCACTCGCGCCAGCCATTCGGGCGGAGCTGGCGGCCCGGTATCAAACCATTGCCGTACCGCGATAGTCAACGCGTGCACATTATCTGCCAAGGTTGCCCCGATGATGCCGCACGGGAGTAACACGACGGCGATCATTCCCAGCGTCATCAAAAACGCGGCGAGCGTGCGCCGTTGTGCGACCCACCTGAGAAGGCGACGATAAAGTGGCCAAGTTGAGAAGCACAAGACAACCGCCCAGAGCAGGGCGGAGACGAACGGGCGCAAAACCAGCAGACAGCTTGCCACGAGGAGCAGCGTCAAAATACCGCCGATGTTACGCTCTAACCTTGAACGACTCAGATCCATAATCAGCGTTCTTCACCAGGTAAGCGACGCTCCGGCGCGTCCAGGCCTAGCGAATCGATTTTCGCGGCGTAAAGTTTAATCCCCGGCTGGGCGCTTATTCCGTGGGCAAAGATACTGAGAAGCACCGTCGCCATCACGGCAAAATGGATAATTGATTCGCCCGGGTGATGAGAGTCCTGTTCCAGATAAACCAGACCGAGAACGATAGAGGCAAGGCCGCGCGGTCCGAACCAGCCCATAAAAAAAACGGTGGACCTGTGTAAACGGGTGCCAATGAGAGCAATCGCCACCGGCAACATCCGGACGACGGTTAGGCTCAAAACCGCATAAAGAAAAAAGGAAACACTTAAATTTCCCCATTGGCGAGCCAAGAAGACGCCGAAGAGGAAAAACACGGAAAGATTAAGAAGCTGTCCCCATTCTTCACTGAACTCCAAGCCATGTTTTTCGATTCCTTTTAAGTTGACCTGCAGCACAAGGCCCGCAACGAACGCGGCAATGAACATACTCGCGCCCACCGTCTCGGAAGCGAGTATGGATAACAATGGCAGAGTGACGACTGCGAGTTCTTCGAAAAAGCGACTCATCCAATTACGATCACGGGCGAAGCGAAGGAGAAAACCGCCGGCGATTCCGATTGCGACGCCGATAACTACACCCAGGCCAAGCTGTTCCATAATGAATCGACTTAGCCCTGCGCTTCGAGCGGTCTTTTCATCTCCGGCTAACCCGATGAAAAACAGCAGGAAAGGAACTGACAATCCGTCATTGAGTCCGGCTTCGACACTGAGTGCCTCGCGAATTTTTATCGGCACACGTTCGCTATTCACGATTACCTGACCGAGTCCGGCATCCGTTGGAGCAAGAATGGCGGCGAGGATACCTGCCTCCCACAAAGTGAGCTGTCGGAAAATCACCAGGGCAGCAACCGCACCAAGCAAAATGGTTAGTAGCATTCCGGCGCTGAGAAGACGCGCAGGAAGATTCTGAATATTTTTTAACAACGCGAGATCCGTGCGAGACGCTTCGGTAAACAGTAAAAGCACCAGGCCGACTTCGGCCAGTCGGAGAAAAAGTCCCAAGCTGCCCTTGCCATCGTCCATTTCCGGTAGAAGAAATGAAATTGCGGCCCCGGCAACGGTAAAAAAAATCGGAGCGGTAACAACTGTTCGCTCCAAGCGTTGCGAACCGAGACTGTAGAAGAAAAGAATGGCAAGAAATATCGTGGACAGAGCCATATTCAAAAATCGCTGGTCACGGCAAAGACGAAAGTCGCGTCTCGCGAACCGGGGCTAAGCCAGTAGGTGCTCAAATCGAGTTTTTTGTATTTGAATCCGATCAAGGGTCCGCGCCGAATATCAAGATCGCTGCCGAAAGCCTTGGTTCGATCGACGACCAGGCCAATTCTCAACCACCTGGCCGGTGAATAACTGAGCGCCGACCAGCTATAGAAAAAATTTCCCGCTTGAATTGCGCCATCAAAGAAATACTCGCCTTGAGTAAAGAACTCGATCGGTTCGTAAGTGATCGAGATCGTATAGCCGGGCGCAACCCCAGTGATGTCTCCAAATACGGCGCCGATCATGGGGGTTGCTTCGAATGACAATTTTTCTCCGGCGCTAAAATTGTAGCCGAGCCAGAGCGAGCCGGTCTTGATCGCTTCATAATTATAGCGCGCTTCAAGATGCAGCCAGTCGTGATCGGCCGTGAAAATGGGATCAGCGTAGTCGCGGGCATGCTGAACCAGGTAAGTGGAGATCGAAAAGGAGTAATCCCATGCTGCTTCCGTTGTTTCGTCGGTGCTTTTAGTTGGAAGAATTGTTTCGGGTCCGCCTAACGACTCGGAAACAGCCACGCTGAGAAGAATCGCTATGGTGGCAAAGGGGCTTGTCATCCTATCCTCCGAGTAAAATTGCGACGCCTACCAGCACGAGCCCAATCGCCACCATGGCCAATCCCGCCGCCAGTCGACTGCGGCCAACGTGACTGGCCCATTTCTGCCCAACCAAAAACAAAAGCGCGATCAAAAGAAAATTGGAGACGCGGAGCGCGAAATGCGGGCGAGAGAAAATAAGAAATGGCAATGCCGCCGGAAAACATGAAACGAAAACCAGCCAGAAACAGGCAATGGCGCCGTAGAAATCGTCTTTCGTTAGGCTTTTTCTTGTGATTCGCGCCGAGGCAAGGTGTTTGAGGACCGATTGCCTCAACATCCTGGCGTCTTCCGGATCGAGGAGCTCTTGAAGTTCTGGTTCCACTTCATCCTGAATTAAAACAAGAGCTGTTTGGGTGTCGGGTGCGCGCTGAACCGCCTCAACCAATCGCATTTTTCCGCTGCGCACGGTTATGCAGTTCATGATGTACATAACGGCATCGATCAGTCCCCATGCGAGATTGCAGCCGATTGCAGCGAGCAGAAGCTGACGAACGCCAGCCCGGCCTTCAGCCACTGTCAAACCGGCGGCAAGCGTAACGCTCAAAACCATGATCAGACCGAACAGAATTTCGCCTAACCGGCTGGCTGGATCGAGGTATGCCGGAACAAACCGTCTCATGGTCTTGATCTTAGCGATTGCGTCGCAGAGAAAGCGAACCAACTCATATGAACGAAAAGACCTGCGACGAAAATCAGACTTTAGACCTATGTCGTGGCAATGTGGCAGCAGGGTCGCTCGGCGACAAAGCGGTGGACCGGGCATCCGCATCGGTATTCATCTCTAGTCGAACAATTGGTAAACGATTCCTAACTGGAGGCGGAAGGCGTCACCGTCAGCGCCACTTTTTTCCTCTTTGTGGCCGTAGAGTCCTTCGAAGCCGATGCTGAGACGTTTCCGCAGCTGCCAGACCAGATTCAAACTCGCGTAGTGAGTCAGATGATAAGCAGTCGGATCTTGCGAAAACTGATTATCCAGGTGGACGTATCCGTAACTGGCAGTGGAACGGAATGTATCATTCCACTTGTGAGTGAAGCCGACCATGCCGCCAAATGCCGGGATCGCCGTGAGATCTCCCGATCGATCGAAAGCGGCATCATTATTGGCGAAATCGTCGTTGAAATACCGGAAGAGGCCATGTCCATAGGTCAATTGAGTCTGAATCGAGTCGTTTTCGCTCAAGTTTAACGAGCTGGAAAGATTCACGCCCCAGCCAAAGACACTTTGGTCCCCGACGATCGGGCCTTTCACACCGATGTCGCGAAAAATCGTCCCGAACTGGACATGACCGATCTTTGAGTCTTCCCATCGAACATTGAAGCCGCCGTCGGGTGCGTGATCGACAGATTTTGCCTCTGGATCAATCGAGGTGTCGACCTCTGAGCTTGGTTTTTCGAGCCCCAAGTTAACCTCCCAGTGCGGATTCAAAGGAACTTGATATCGCACCAGCGGTCGTCGCGCAAAAACGGCTGAGTTCGGTCCCTCGTAGTCAACTGTATCCGGCCAGGCGTCAGGATCCTCGAAGACGCTGTAAGTCTGGCCGATTACCAAATTATAGATTTCGCCGTAAAGCTGTCGCACGCGGATCGGGAGTTCTCCTCCGCCTCCGCCAAAGAAGTCATTTTGGTAAAAGAACCGGGGGCTGCCGTCGATTTCCGGCGCGCGCACGTCGATGCTGAGCTGGGATCCCTTTGCATTAGCGTTGAACTGATTGCCGCCGCCCTTGAACGGATCGCCCTCGACCGGAATCGTGGCGGTGACGAAACGGTCCTCGTTCCCGGTATTTTGAGGATCGTCAGTGAAATCAAGTCGAGGTTTCGCGTTAAATTTAATCAACACTGGCGTGTTCGGGACGGGAATGAAACCGCGATACTTTGGATCGAGCGTCAGATCGTTAGGCCGGGGCGCTGCTTCCTGTTGATCGTTCATGGCGGGGCGGTCTGTCACTTGGCTGGCGTGTCCTTCAATCGTTACTGCTGAAGGCGCAATCGTCACGACCTGGGTTCCGCTTGCATCGACCGAAGCAGGCCCCGCCGAAGGAGGCGCCTCCTTCGGACCTTCAGCTGGTAGCGCCTGAGTCTTGGCGGTGGCAGTGGCCTGTCTTTGTTTCTGTTTCTCCTTCTGGTTTTCCTCTTCCAACCGCGAAATTTTCTTCTGCATTTGCGCCATGGTTTCCTGCATGGTTTGCAATTGCGCCTTCAAATCATCCAGCTCAGATGCGTGAACGGGCACGGCTGAAGCGAGGGCAATAATCAACGTGATGCCGGCGATCGTGGTTAACTTGCAGTTGGTATTCATAAGTAGTCCGATTTCATTCGTTAGGCGAGTTCGCATTAGTTAGGCGTTGAAATTTAAGTCTTTTTAGTCGCTGCCCCGGTTTCCTTCAGAAAAAAGGTCAGGGCGAGCGCAAGAACGATCCCGTAGAGCAACGGCTGAAAGCCGGCCTGATAATGCGCCAACGCAAGAGCGGGATCTTCTCCGGGCACTTCAAGAAGTCGCGCGCCGAAAACCGGGCCCAGCAATGCGCTTAAAGTAAAATTGAGGAAATTGACGACGCCGGTGGCCGAACCGCCAAGTTCTGGCGGATTCGCCTCTTTAATTACGGTGTAGGGAATCATCGCCGCGCCGGAAGCGATGCCCATCAAAATTCCGACGGCGTGACCGCGAAAAATTTCGGGATTGCCGAACAGGACCCATGTCACCATGGCCAATAACATGATTGTTCCGCCCAAAATGACTGGCTTGCGGCGACCGAGCCGGTCCGAGATGAAACCAAGCAACGGACAACCGATCATCCAGCCCAGGGGGATCGTCGCGGCCAGAATTACCGCGGCATCGTATTCGCGACCGCGCGCCTCCTGCAGGAAACGAACTCCCCAGGTCATGCCAAGGATGGTCGTTGGAATGAACAATAAGCCGGAGATGAAGCCGCAGAGAATGGATTGCGGATTGCGAAACACCTTGCCTAACGAACGAAACAGCGGGCCGAATCCGCCGGACGCAGTTGCCGTCTTCGGGTTCTCCTTGGGCAAAAGCACCAATAGCGCTGCACTGATGATAAGTCCGAGAATGCCTGCATAAATCCAGAACCGGTCCCATGAAATCCCGCCTTTGATCATTGGCCCGACCAGAAACTGACCGGCTGATCCACCAGCCATGCCAAACATTTGGGTCGCACCGATCAACGAAGCGGCAACGCTGGCCGGGAAATTCTTCGTGATCAGGTAAGCCGCGCCAATCAGTGCGAACGCACCGCCAGCGCCCTGCAAGAATCGGCCGATGTTGGCAAGGTTCACATTGCTTATGCTGAACATCAGTGCGCCGAGCCCGACCAACGCCGCGCCAATTGGAACCATTCGCTTGGCGCCAAAACGGTCGAGCGTCGCGCCGGCCACGAGACTGAATGGTGAATACCCGTAGTAGAACATGCCGACAATGGCGGAGACGCCGAGGGCGTTGACGCCGAACGCCTTGGTCAGCTGCGGCATCATTACGCTCGGCGCGGAGCGGAGCGCGTATTGGTAAAAGTAATAGACGGCGACGAGCAACCACGCGCCGATCGCCGCAAGTCGGACTTTGGAATTCATGCCACGGCGCTTTTCTTAAACGACGTTCAATCCTGACGCGCGGAAACGGGCGAGAGCCTGTGCGATCATTTCGGCCGACGGCGGCTCAGCGTCACGCATCTTGTAGTCCATTCCAAGTTTCTCCCATTTGAAGCGTCCCATTTGGTGAAACGGCAGCACGTCTACTCTTTGAACGTTCCCAAGCTCGGCCGCGAAATCCGCCATTCGTCCGATTTCGTCCATATTGTCGGTCCAGCCAGGTACGATCACGAATCGGATCCAAACCGGATGTTTCTTTGCAGCGAGGCGTCGTGCGAACTCATGGACCGGTTTGTTCTCCATTCCGGTCAATCGTTTGTGCAGGTCAGGCTCGATCGCTTTCAGACCGAGCATCACCAGATCGATCGAAGCCAAATCGGCATCGGTGAGCCGCTCGCCGAAGAAACCGTTAGTTTCGAGGGCGGTGTGGATACCGAGTTTTTTTATTTCAGGAAACAGGTTTGCAAGAAACTTGTACTGTAATAGCGGTTCGCCGCCGCTGATCGTCAATCCGCCTTTCATCGTGCGCAGGCTGTTGCGATATTGATTTACCACTTCGATCGCGCGCTTGAGAGGCACGGGCATTCCATTCGTCAACTTCCACGTGTCGGGGTTGTGACAGAAGACGCACTTAAATTGACAACTGGTAAGCCACGCGACCAAACGCACGCCGGGACCGTCCACCGCTGATCCCGTTGTGAAGGAATGAATAAATCCCCATTCGCCGCTTTCGAGCGCAGACTTCACGTCCGTCTCGTCCACTTTTTCTCCCATCGACAGCCGCAGCTCGAACGGACTGCCGATTGGCGGAGCCTCAGGCGGGAGAGCGGCCAGTTTCATGTTGCATCAGGACATGCCGTGGAACGTGCGATTAATCACATCCATTTGCTGCTCGCGAGTGAGACGAACAAAGTTCACCGCGTAACCCGAAACACGAATGGTGAGCTGCGGATATTTTTCCGGATGCTCCATTGCGTCGAGCAACATGTCGCGATTCAGGACATTGACGTTCGCATGGTAACCGGTTGTGCCGAAGAACGCGTCTAATAGCGCAACGAGATTGTCGATCTGTTCCGGCTTGGTGCGGCCCAATCCGGTCGGCACCATCGTCGTCGTCAGCGAGATTCCGTCCTGCGCATCGCGATATGGAATTTTTGTGACCGACGCCGCCGAAGCCATCACGCCATGAGAATCGCGACCGTGCATCGGATTTGCGCCCGGGGCGAACGGCTCGCCTTTGCGACGGCCATCCGGCGTGTGGCCGGTGTTTTTTCCATAGACCACATTCGACGTAATCGTCAGGACCGACTGGGTGTGGATCGCGTTGCGATACGTCGGATGTTTTCGCAGTTTGCTCATGAACATCGACACCGTCGCCGCCGCCATTTGATCTACGCGATTATCGTTGTTGCCAAACTTCGGGAAATCGCCTTCGGTTTGATAGTCGACAATCAATCCCGTCTCGTCGCGAACCACTTTCACCCGCGCATGGCGAATTGCTGACAGACTATCCGCTATCACAGAAAGCCCTGCGATACCGAACGCCATCGTCCGGACTGGCGCGTAATCATGCAACGCCATCTCGATCCGCTCGTAGGAATATTTGTCATGCATGTAATGAATCACGTTCATCGCGTTCACGTACACCTCCGCCAGCCACTCCATCATTCGCTCGAACTTTCCGGCGACATCGTCGAAATCGAGATAGTCGCCTTTCACGGCATCGACTTTCGGACCGACTTGTTTGCCGGAAAGCTCGTCACGTCCGCCGTTAATTGCATAGAGCAGACATTTTGCGAGGTTTGCGCGCGCGCCGAAGAACTGCATTTGTTTTCCCATCAGCATCGGTGAGACACAGCAGGCAATCGCGCCATCGTCGCCCCACGAGTCGCGCATAAGAGAGTCGCTCTCGAATTGCAGCGCGCTACTCTCAATCGCGACCTTGGCGGCGTACTTGCGAAAATTGTCCGGCAAGCGCGGCGAATACCAGATCGTAAGATTCGGCTCGGGGGCGGGGCCGAGATTATGAAGCGTGTGCAAGAACCGAAAACTGTTTTTCGTCACCAGCGGGCGTCCGTCGTCACCCATTCCCGCGATGGATTCGGTAACCCAGGTCGGATCGCCGGCGAAGAGGTCGTCGTATTCTGGGGTGCGCAAAAAACGAACGATCCGGAGTTTGATGACGAAATCGTCGATGATCTCCTGGGCTTGCTCCTCGGTCAGTTTCCCCCCAGCAAGATCCCGCTCGAAATAGATATCAAGGAACGTGGAAACGCGGCCTAACGACATTGCGGCGCCATTTTGTTCTTTGACCGCAGCCAGGTAGGCAAAGTAAAGCCATTGCACGGCTTCTCGTGCATTTTTGGCTGGACCCGAAATATCGAAGCCATAGCTCTTTGCCATCGCCCCTAACTCATGCAGCGCGCGAATCTGTTCGCCCAGCTCTTCCCGATCGCGGATGATCGCCTCAGTCGACATCTCGGAATCGAGCGCCGCTTTCTCCTTTTCCTTCTCTTTGATCAATCGCGAAACGCCATAGAGCGCTACGCGCCGATAATCGCCGATGATGCGTCCGCGGCCGTAAGCATCGGGCAGGCCAGTGAGAATGTGGGAGCTGCGACAAGCACGAATGTCCCCAGTGTAGGCATCGAATACTCCATCGTTGTGCGTTTTACGATACTTGGTAAACGTGTCGACGACGGCCTGAGGCGCTTCGTAGCCGTAGGTTTTGAGCGAGCTAAGCACCATTCGGAAACCGCCGTTGGGCATGATTGCGCGTTTGAGTGGCGCATCCGTTTGCAATCCGACAATGACTTCGTTGTCCTGATCGATGTAGCCGGGCGCGTGAGCGGTGATCGAGCTCGGGATTAATGAAACATCGAGTACGCCTTTTTTGCGCTCCTCTGGAAACATGTCCGTTAGTTTTTTCCAAATCGCCTTCGTCCGTTCGGTTGCCGGAGCCAGGAACGAATCGTCGCCGTCGTATGGCGTGTAGTTTTGCTGCAAAAACCAGCGCACGTTGATGTCGCGTTGCCACAACCCCGGCTTAAATCCGCGCCATGCTTCCTTGGTGTCAGGAAGTGACGATTCAGTCTTTTTTGGTTTTGACGACTTCTCCGATTTGGTTGCTAATGCTGTTGCCATTCTGTTCTCGCGAAACGCGCCCTCGATTTGAGTTAGCAAAGAACGAGGTTAGCGGCCAACCCCCCTTCGCTCGTCTCTTTGTACTTTGCGCTCATGTCCTTGCCGGTATCGGCCAGGGTCTTGATCGTGGTGTCGAGATCAACGCGATGACGCGAGGCGATCTCATTTGTCGCGACCATGAAAGCGGTCCACGCTTTCACCGCGCCGAATGCACATCGTTCGATGCACGGAACTTGAACATAGCCGGCAACCGGATCGCATGTTAAGCCGAGGTGATGTTCAATCGCCGACTCCGCTGCGTTCTCAAGAACCAGCGGCGAGCTGTCCATGACCTGCGCAATCAAAGCGGCTGTCATTCCGGAAGCCACGCCGATCTCTGACTGACAACCGCCTTCGGCGCCAGAGAGCGTGGCGTTGTGTTTACACAAATAACCGATCGCCGCACCGGCAAGTAGACCTCCGCGGATTTTTTCCATCGGGACCTTGCGCGGGCCTTCGACCAGCGCGTAAACAATTGCCGGCATGACTCCGGCGGAACCGCCGGTCGGTGCCGTGATGACTAAATGCCCCCGAGCATTTTCTTCCGAAGCGGCCAAGGCGCAGGCCGAAAGCAAGGCAACCGCTTTGTCGGTGTCATACTTATCGTCCTGGGCGCGCTCCCAAACAGTTGCCGCTTTCGACTGTAACTTAATCGGACCGGGCAGGACTCCTTCCTTGACGGCCAGGCCCGCTTTCACTGTCGCGATCATCGCGTTCGCGATTTTGTCCAGAAAGGCGTTGATTTGGTCTTCAGTCTTCCCAGAGATGGCAATCTCATTCGCCATGATCACCTGCGCGATCGAGAGATTATTTGTCTCCGCATGCTGACGCAGTTCCTTCATCGTCGCATAAGGATACTTGGGCTGCCCTTTCTTCGGCGGTGTATAACCTTTCCACTCGTAGAATCCGCCACCGGGCGAATAATATTCCAGTTCATAGATCGGCTTGCTGCCGGCCATCAACTTGCAGGTCATGGTATTTGGATGCGGAAAGTTGCCCGTCGGTGAATCGTAAATGATGTCGGCGAGTGAAAGGTTGAACGTTTTGTCACCAAGTTTGACCGGGTAGGTTTGCGACGTGTCTTTCATCATCGCTTCCAGGAAGAGCGGATCTACCGTCGCCGGTTCTTTGCCAATAAGACCTGCCAGCGCCGCGCGCTCGGTCACATGTCCTTTTCCAGTAGCACTCAGACTGCCGTAAAGATGAACCTTTAACCCGGTCGCCTTGGCTAATTGATCAGCCGGCAGCTTTGCGCAGCGCTGATAAAAATCGTAAGTGATCCGCATCGGACCGATCGTGTGCGAGCTCGATGGGCCTGGACCGACTTTGTACATTTCGTCAACCACGGTCATCACTGGCCCCTTGGATTGCTTCACAATGTCCAGGTCGGGCGACATGCCAGCACCTAATTGGGGTTTCCCGGCAGGTTTGGCTGCGGCTTCTTTCGCTGCCTGCGCGGCGCGGGCTTCGCGTGTCCACGTTGTGCCAGTCATCACCGCGGCGGCGCCAATGACGGCGTTGCGGATGATGAAGGTCCGGCGGTCGATGTTTGAATCTAACGATTTAATTTCCGGCAGCTCCGGAACCTGCTCATTGATGTTGTCTGATCTGTTCATTGGTTTGGTCTGCGTTTGAGTTTCTGAAATTCAGTTCATGGATCCTTCGCTTTGAATTTCGTCAATAAATCCCAGCGCGCCCTTGGCGCCGATGTTGGCGGCGTTCGCTTCGTCGGTGTCGATGTGCATGGCGAGCTTGAAATTTGGATCCACCCGCACGAGCACATCGCCGAAGACAAGCTCACGGTCCCCAGTTACGCGGACGCGGACGAATGATTTGTCGCGCACGCCGTAGCGGAGTGCGTCCTCGGGCGACATGTGAACGTGACGCAACGCGCAAATGACGCCGCGATCGATCTGGACGCTGCCGGTCGGACTTTCCAATGTGCAACCGGGTGTGTCCGCAATGTCGCCGCTTTCGCGAATCGGCGGAGCGATGCCAAGCTTGAATTGTTCGGTCATCGCGATTTCGACCTGGGTATACTTGCGTGCCGGACCGAGAATGCGAACCCGCTCGATTTTGCCTTTCGGTCCGACGATCGCCAGCTGCTCTTTGCAGGCGTATTGCCCGGGCTGCGAAAGATCGGCATGTTTTGTGAGCTGATGACCTTTGCCAAACAGCGCTTCGACGTGCTCCTGCGTAAGATGAATGTGATGCGCTGATACTTCGACCAGAAATGATTGTTGTTTTTGCGCATCAAGCACCTTGGTGATGTAGGAACGGCTCAGCGTCCGCAGTGCTTCGCGCGCCATCATCCGTTCCTCGTCTGTTGGGACAACGAGCGCGGCGACTCTCGAGTTGTCGCCTGAAATGACAGTGACGGCGTCACCGCGCGCATCATTATTGCGTTTCTCGTCGAGTGCGATACCCATGCATTCCAATCCCTGGAGTGCGAGCGCGCGCACGACCGCGCTGCCCTGACCGATCCCGCCGGTGAAGATCACCGCGTCGAGTCCGCCGAGCGACGCCACATAAGCGCCAATGTATTTTCGGACGCGATAGCAAAAGGCTTTAAGCGCGAGCAGCGCCCGGCGATTCCCTTGATCGGCCGCCGTCAGAACTTCGCGCATATCGCTCGAAACTCCGGACAATCCGAGCAAACCGCTTTTCCTGTTGAGCATCTCGTCGATCTGGGCGCTCGTTAGGCCATCGCGTTCCAGAAAACTAATAATACCCGGATCGAGATCGCCCGAGCGCGTTCCCATGATCAAACCTTCCAAGGGAGTGAATCCCATCGAGGTGTCGATGGAGCGGCCGTGATCGACTGCGCAGAGGGACGACCCGTTTCCAAGATGGCAAGTCACCAGCCGCAACTCGTTAGGCCGTCGCTTCAGGAATTGGGCGCCGCGCAATGCGACATAGTTGTGAGAACTGCCGTGGAATCCGTAACGGCGCACCGCTTTTTTCTCGTAGAGTTCGTGGGGGATTCCGTAGAGGAAGGCATAAGCCGGCAGCGTGTGATGAAATGCGGTGTCGAAGACCGCGACGTGCGGCACGGCCGGATAGAGACGGCGCATCTCCTTGATGCCGGCGAGCATGACCGGATTGTGTAGCGGCGCGAGCGGATTGAGTTTCTCGATTTCGGCGAGAACTTCTTCAGTGATCAATGTTCCTTCGGTGAATTTTTCGCCGCCATGCACGAGGCGATGGACCACAACGCTGACTTCCCCGGCTCCGCCAATGACTCCCGTTTCTTTGGCCGTAAGTTCGGCGGTCATCGCCTTGAACGCTTCGACGAAGCCGCCCTTCGGCAGGTCTCTTTTCGCTTCGCCTTTCGGTCCGCGATGTTTGAAACGCGTTCCCTTCAGGCCAATTCGTTCGATTGACCCGCGCGCGTGCTGCGATTCATCAGCCGTATTGTAAAAGCTGTACTTGAGCGATGACGAGCCGCAGTTGATCACGAGAATTTTCTCCGGCCGCTCACCCTTCAGTTTCAGCCCGTAAGGATCGTCCCCCTCGCGCAACGCGGCGGCGGCCTTCACCGGATCGGACATAAGCATTTTCATTCGGTCGGCAATGGTGCGCGAAATGCGCTGCACCGCGCCCGGTTCCGCCACGATGATCGATTGAAACAACGACACAGGAATGAGCAGGATTTCGCACGGGGACTCAGCGATGAAGTTCGCGAGCAGCGGGTTGCCGCTCATAAGCGACAACTCGCCGAAAGTATCGCCGGCGTTCAATTGGCCGAGGCGTTGTCCATTAGTGCCGGCGATCACCGTTCCACTCAGCACCACACCAAAGTGCGCGGCTTCTTCGCCGCGGTGCATGATGGCTTCCTTGGCCTCAAACGAACCGATCCGCGAACCGTCCACCAATTGCTGAAGACGTTCGTCCGAGAAATCCTTGAACATTTCAGCTCGCGTTTTGAGAAATTCGCGCGTGCTGATTTTCGATGAAGGCTTATCCGAGCTCATCCGTCCCGAGTCTGCTTTGTTCGCGTAAAATCGCCTGCCTCGGGGGCGTTAGGATATAGGACTTTGGGCCTAGGGGGGCGACTGTCAGGATCGAATTGCCTAACGAATATGGCGTGAAGCCAAATCTCTTCTACTCGGGGCGCGTCGATTGATGCGCGCTCGCCCGATCGATTTAGTCCTTGCTAAGCGCCGATTCAACTTCGGCCAGGAATTCCGCGTCGGCCACTGGCTTGAGAAAGAATCCGGTTGCTCCCGCCTCCATCGCCTTAGCCCGCACCGATGGATCGTCTTTGCTGGTCAGGACAATCACACGACTGGCCGGCGAAATTGTTTTGAGCGACTTCTGCACTTCCAAGCCATTCATTTTAGGCATGAGAATATCGAGGACCACCACGCGAGGTTGGCAAGTCTTGGCATGCTCCAAAAACTCGATCGGATCAATAAATGACTCCACCTTCCAACCCGCCGAGGAAAGGAGCCGGCTCGTTGCCTTCAATACCGACGGATCATCATCGACCAGACAGACCGTAAAAGCTCTAATATCGGCAACCATGGTTGAGCTTCCTGCTTGCGAAAACAACTCCCCGTTCAAAACCTGTCCCTCCAAGTCTCCTGGCATATTGTTTTTCAATCGAATTCAGTAATTCGTTTTTTCCGAGCACATCCCGGGCCGCATTTCCACGATGGACTTTGACCGGGAAGACAATCGCCGTTGCACGTGAGGTTTGTTTAAGGCGGCCCACGACTTCCGATCGGTGGCGCCGTAATCCTGAGAAATCGCGGATTGCGGCCTGTGGGTTGTAATGCCGTGCATAATCAAGAATCGTGTCTGGACGAGAAAACGGTTTTGCTTTCCAACCGGCCGAGACCTGAATCTCACAAGTCGACCCCCGCGGGCTCGGATTATTATCGAGCACACAGACAAGCGCAGCGTTGGAACTCGAAGATGATTTGAGGATCTGCTCGCTCCAAATTCGGTCTGGTCCGGCCGCCGTCATTTTTCGAGAATCGATCGACATATCTCAGTAGAGTAGACGGCTATTCAGTCACCTATGGGACCTTCGTCCCATGGGCTAACCGGTCAGCACTCTTCTCCTTTGCTCTTTTCCGCAAAACGCGGCCCGTTTTTCGACAATGAGCGATCGTTCTTTAAGAGCGCTCGTGTCCGCTCGACAAGACCAGCGTTTTCCGGTGGCAGCGGATCGCCCAGGGCCCGATGGACCGCTGCCAGAAACCTGGCGTCATCGAGAGGTTTGAGAAAAAAAGCGAAAGCTCCTGCTTGCATCACGGTCGATTCGGCTGCGCGATCTTCATGGCCGGTAATAAAAATCACGTGAGTCTCCGGCGACCGCGCGCAGAGGTGTGCGAGCAACTCCATTCCCGTCATTTCCTGCATCCAGATATCTAAAACGGCCAGAGGGACGGAATGCGTCTCCATGTAATCCAATGCTTCATCCGGATGCGCAAAAGCAGATACGCCAAACCCCTCCGACTCAAGCAGCCTGCGAACCGATTCAAGGACTGATGGGTCGTCATCAACCACGCATATAACTCTGCGGCCGACGGCCCTTGGCCGATCATTTCCCGAATTTTGCGGGCTGCTCGGATCAGATGGCGGTTGGACAGCGATGGGGAAACCTCACACGTTGTTAATCCAGTGCTCGTCCGGATAAAGAGTGGCCGGCGTGTCCAGCAACCAGAGCTTGGAATCAACGGCGGACGATGAAATCATTTTCGGCAACGGATGATTCGGAAGACCAGGCGACATTTGGACAATTTGGCTAAATGATTTGCCGGGGTCGGTCCCGAATTCTGTGGGGGAAAATGTCGCCCGGCAACCTGCGCTGAAATCAGTAATTAAGTCTGACACGCTGCCAACTAAAGTGTGTGGCCGGAAAAAGAAAATCAGACCTTGGTCTTATTCCAACGCTTCGCGACATTTAGGAAGACTTCGGTCTTGAATAAAGCGCGACCAGTCGCGCGATCAGGACCGCGACATAGAGAAGTCCGGTGATCGCCTCAGTTGCGGCAAGCATGCGTGCAATCTTCGTAACTGGAGTGATATCGCCGTAGCCGACCGTACAAAGGGTAATAAAGCTGAAGTAGAAGGCGTTGAAACCTTCCATAGTCTCTTTTGCATCGGTTGCGGTGTTGAATGAAAAGGCTCCCGGGCTCAACGATTCGACCAGCCAGTAAGCCATTGTCCAGAGCAAGCCGAGCATCAGGTAAGCGGAAATGCTGGCGCAAAGCACTTCTGTGTCTACCGAAGCGGCTCGCAGAACGAAGCGCAGCAAATGGAATACAGTGAAAGCAATTAAGCCGATACCCGCTAGCAGAAATATCTCCCGCGGCATGAGATGCGGATGAAAATGGTTGAGCCATCGGCCTGCGATTGCCGGGATCGCGAGTAAAAGCGCGATGATCAAACTACTAGGGTGGTTCGCAACGGCCAGGACTGCGGAGAGCAGTACCAGAGAAATCAGAGCCGAGACTATCAGTTCTCCATTTTTAATTTCCTCGACAAAAGGTGTGAGAAACAAAAGCAACGCAATAACGATGAGCAGTTCAACCATCGAGAGCCGATGGAGTCCGGGTGCTCTAAATAGCTTCTTATTTGCATTCATTGGTCCTCCTTTCCACGTGGCAAGTCTCAGGAGGCCTCTTCATTGCACTATGCGGGGAAACGTTGGACCGGGTGTTAAGCGGACGGTGGTCGGTGGCTTTGGCGACCGCGCGAATCTATTGAAATGAAACTCCGAACCGCTCTAATTATTCTGTTGCCCATTCTACTTTGCCGGTATCGAGATCGTAAACGGCCGACAGGATGCGGACCTCGTTCGCAAGATCCCCGAGAGTTGCTTTCTCGCGAATCTCCTTCGCCATGAGGCGCGCGTTTTCGGCCACCGCCAGGTGCGTGGCATCCCCTGGTTTGCCTTTGACCGCTTGAACCGCGGGTTGAATGTCGCGCACCAGTGCTTGGACATGGCCCGGCGCGGTATCCCCGGCCAACGCAGCTGTTACCGCGCCGCACCGTTCGTGACCGAGAACGACCACCAAACGCACGCCGAGATGTTCAATCGCGTATTCGATACTACCGAGAGCGTGATCGTCCACTAGGTTGCCAGCGTTTCGAATCACGAAAATGTCGCCGATGCTTTGATCAAAAATGATTTCAGGCGCCGTCCGCGAATCAGAGCATCCGAGGATAATGGCAAAGGGATGCTGGTCTTTCGCAGTTTGCGCACGGCGGGCCGCAACCGGCTTGCCGGTGCTGACTTTGCATTGGGCGAATCGCTCATTGCCAGACTTCAACCGGTGCAGCGCCTCATCGGGTCCAACGGATGGAACAGTGGGATCAGCGACAACGCGCCATCCGCACAATGCGACGGCCGCCACTAGAATTAGATTTCGAAGATGTAATTTCATATAATTACCTGAGTTTAGGTTTCGGGACATCGCTCTTTGTTAGTTCTCATTCGCCTAACGAGTTTCTAAAATTGTAAGCCGGCCGTGATTTGCGGTCCGTAGGTTGAAACTTTATAGAGGAAACCATCGCTATCGTAATCCTCGTAGAGATAGCGGCAACCCAGCTCGGCGTAGATGTTCCGGGTAAGATCACACCCCAGTCCGCCATAAGCCTGAACCGTGACCTTGGATCCGACATCGAAGCCGCCGACGTCTGCCTTGCCGGTCAGATAAAAAGGCTTTTTCAGATTATAGCGGCCGCGGAGTCCGACGTAAGGATCAGTCCAATATTCGGTCAGGCCGAATCCGCGATTCAGATTTGTCTTCAGGACGCTGGCGATTTTTTGTTGCGCCGTCATCGGGTCTTGCCGGGCCGCGATGATAAGTTTGAGCAATTTTATCTTCGCTTCCTCACCCAAAGGTGGAACCGGGAGAGGAGGATTGTTCCCATCGAGCCGGTGTTCCAATAGCTTCTCGAGCAATCCCTTCAAATCCGAATCGATCGCGTTCGCTAACTCGGCGGCGGCCTGATCGATCTTGGCGTTGGCGCCAGTCAGTTCGAGCCTGTTGAACATATTCGTATAGCGCGCGCCAGCCCTTAGGTCGAGCCACCCGTGCGAACCCTCTACGAGACGGTAGTAAATCTCACCATCAGCGATGTATGAATCAAGGGTAAGGTTTCCCTTTTTGACCAGCCCATCACCGTAAAGCCCAGCCGAGAGGCTCATATAAAGAAAGTCTCCGTAAACCCCGAAGCGGTCGTATCTCGCTTCCGCACTCACCGACGCAATTCCGGCGACGTGGGTAATGATTTGATCGAAGGGAACGGCTACATTAGATGTCACTCCTTTCAGTCCGATATCGCCAGACATCCAGGCGAACCAACCCGGCATGCCGAGATTGAAGTACCAATGATCGTTGTTGGTAATATCGGGCAGTGGCGGCATTTCCTTCGGTTCCAGTTCGATTGGGCCTCCCTCCACCCCGCGCGCGATTGCAAGCAGCCCAAACACAAAGAAGGTTAACTTAGCTTTCACGGCACAATCTTACGCTCCCGGAACATCAAGTCCGAGATAAATAATGACATTAGTCGATTCGCGTGATCTTCGTGCCTTGGAGGCCAAGGCCGGCCATCAAACCTCGCTGATCGAAAGTGAAAGCATAAATGCCGCTATGAAGGGTGTTCGAGCTAAAGGTCCGAGCCATTCCTTCATCTACGATGACAACGCTCGGGCCGGTCCCAATCTCCCATCCGCGGGTTTCGTGGATCCAATCGAGCGCGCGCTGATTCATAAAGAAGAGCGCATATCCGTATTTTTGAACCCCGGCCTGCAAGCCATAGGAAGCGGCGACCGTCCGATAGCGGCCATCTGACTGGCCATGAGTAAAGAGAATGCCTTGGCCGCCCTGCGCGCCAACGATGAAGCCCGCTTTCACTACATTCGGAAAGACAAGGACGGCTATTGCTCTTCCGTTCACCGTGGCCGCCGCCGAATTCTGCGCTATAAGCTGTCGCAGCGCTTGGCGGGAATCGCGCGTTAAATCATCTGCCGATGCGGTGCCAATGAACGCGACCGTGGCAAGCATCAAGCCGGCCGCGCATTTCCATTTCGATGTAATGTTCATGTTCTTACGTTTTGTTTCGCTAGGTTGTCTAAGGTTTACTGGTTAAGTTCAAGGCTATTTCGATCCGTGGTGAAAATTTCATTTAATCTTTCCTAGATCGATCTATGTCCTCACCAAGATGTAGGACACCAGTAAATCGTGGCGTCCTGAATTCGTTAGGCCCGGTGGACGAAATTCTAATTCTTGACCATTGCCACGTTCGTTCCCTGCCAGATCGCAGTAAAGGAATAGGTCTCACCCGGTTTTACGTCGACAGTCGCGGTGATGG
>Ga0187777_10000392_pt1 | contig 31210 bp, 30 predicted proteins | sample 1015_Q2_SP5_10_M_FD_132416 | JGI IMG/M metagenome (GOLD analysis project Ga0187777, IMG submission 132416) | Tropical peat soil microbial communities from peatlands in Department of Meta, Colombia - 1015_Q2_SP5_10_MG | ecosystem: Environmental > Terrestrial > Soil > Wetlands > Peat | place... | reverse complement strand
GTCGTCACGCGCGCGCAGCTCGTACACCGGGAAGCACGCGTTGTACTCGCCGACGTCACGGGAGTGATCGAGATAGACGCGCCGCTCGCGGTCGGGCGCGTCGCCGAGTCGCGGCCGTGGGTCGGCCGGCGCCCGCGCCGCGAGACGCCGCTGCGCGGCCTGCAGGTCGACGACGAGCTCACGCAACTCCGGAACCGGACGCTCGAGCGCGAGCGCGGTACCCATGAGGTCGCGCAGCACCGTCGCCAGCTCGCGCGTCTCGTCCAGCGGCGCCTCACCGAAGGTCCAACGTTCCACGGTTGCTCCTCGGTCAGGCGTCGGCCGGATCCGACACCAGGTGGCGCGCGGCGGCGAGATCCACCTTGGCCGACGGTGTCCGGGGAAGCTCGTCGACGATGACGATGCGCGCCGGCAGCTCGTACGGCGCGAGGAAGGGACGCAGGTGCGCGAGGAGGTCGTCGCTGTCGGTGTGGCTGCCGGCCCTCAGCTCCACCGCGGCCACCGGGACCTGGCCGAGCCGTTCGTCGTCCACCCCGAACACCGCCGCGCCGCGTACCTCGGGATGCCGCTCCAGCGCGCTGCGCACGACGTCGGGCTGCACCTTGAAGCCCCCGCGAAGGATGGTCTGGTCGGCGCGACCCACGATCCACAGGAACCCGTCGTCGTCGATGCGAGCCAGGTCGGTGGTGCGGATCCAGCCGTCGTCGGGCAACTGCGCCGCCTGCACCTCGAGCAATCCCACCTCGCCGGGTGGCCGCGGCATGAACGTGTCGGGATCGACGACGCGGAGCTCGCAGCCAGGGTGGGCCCGGCCGACGCTGCCGCGCTTGGCCGCGCCGAACGCCCGGTGGTCGCCGAGGTTCCACCCGGCCACGCCGCCGCCGAACTCGGTGGCCGCGTAGGAGGTGAGCACAGGGACGCCGAAGCGCGCGGTGAAGGCGTCGGCAACCTCCGGGTCGAGTGGCGCGGTACCCGAGACCACCGACTTCACCTCGGCGAGGAGGTCGTCCTCGACGTCGGACTCGAGCACCATGCGCAGCGCGGTGGGCACGAGACTCACGGTCTTGGGGTGGTGGCGCCGTACGGCGTCGGCCCAGGCTCCGACGGTGAAGCGCTCGAGCAACGCGATGCGGCGCCCGTCGAGCACCGCCTGGAGCACCCGGAACACGCCGCTCAGGTGCACGAGCGGCGCGTTCACGATGACCACACCCTCGCGCAGCGCGAGATCGGAACGCGCGTTCGTCTCGTAGTGCTTCGCGCCGACCATGACCCGCTCGAGGGTGGCGTAGGAGAGGTCGACGCGCTTGGGCGGACCGGTCGTGCCACTCGTGAGCATGCGCACCGCCACGCCGGCGAGCGGGCGCGCGGCGGGTGGCCGGCCACCGGTGGGCAGGGTCAACGAGGCGGGCGCGCCGAGCTCGGTGAGCGACAGCGCGGCGTGGCCCGTGCCGGTGACGCCGGCGTGGTCGACGTCGATCGCGGCGCCGGCGACGAGCGCGAGGTCGTGGTCGTCGACATCGCGCGTGACGCGCTCGGCGCCGAGGTGGGGATTCAGCGTGACGGCGCAGGCGTCGGCCCGGAGCACGCCGAGCAGGAAGCCGACCGCCGCCGGACGGTTCGCCAACAGCACTCCGACGGGCGCGCCGGCGCCGGCACCGAGTGTGCCCAGCGCGGCGTCGACCTCGTCGGCCGCGCGCGCGACGTCGCGCCAGGAGTACCACGTGTCGCCGAACTCGATCGCCGGTGCGCCCGGGTCGAGCTCGAGCACCGCGCGGATGCGCGCCGCGAGCGCGCTCATCGCATCTCCGGTGCCTGCTCTGCCATCGGGGCGCCCTCGAGCTCGGCCGCGCCGAGCGGGTTCCCGAGCCGCGTGTACATCAGCCCTTGCTCGACCGCGGCGCGGTACGGCTTGTCGAGCGACTCCCAGATGGCCCGCACCGTCCCCTGGATCGCGGCAGCAGGGAATGACGCGATGGTGCGCGCGAGCTGGTCGGCGCGCGCCCACAGCTCCTCGCGCGCCACCACCTCCGTGACGATCCCGATCCGCAGCGCGGTCTCCGCGGTGACGCGCTCGCTGTTGCCGAGGACCGCCATGCGCAGCGTCTCACCGAGGCCGATGCGCCGCATCAGACCGATGGGCTCGATGGCCGAGACCATGCCGAACGTCACGTGCGAATCGAAGAACGTCGCGTCCGACGAACAGATCACGATCTCGGCCTCGTTCACGAAGTAGAACGCGCCGGCCGTGCAGATCCCGTGCACCGCGCACACCACCGGCTTCCAGAGCTCGTTGCCCTTGGGCGAGAGCAGCGTGCCGGGATCGGTGTGGTTCCACACCAGCGCGGGCTGTCCGAACGGCTCCTGCACGTCGAGTCCCGCCGAGAACGCGCGGTCGCCCGACGCGCGCAACACCACCGCGCGCAACGTCTCGTCGTCCTTGATGGCCCGCCACACGTGCTCGATCTCCTCGCACATCCGGCGGTTGAAGGCGTTGAGTCGTTGGGGCCGGTTCAGCGTGACCGTCGCGACACCGGTCGCCGGATCGGCGTCGTAGAGGATGGTCTCGTAGGTCATCGCTCGCGGAGCATCACGCGAAGTCGTCGACCGTGAAGTGCTCGTCTCTCAGCTTGAACGCCTCGCTCGTCCCCACCTCGGCCCGTGTCTTGACGAAGTTGAACTCGTCGTCCTCGAAGCGGAGGTTCGTCGCGAACGCGTGCAGCATGAAGCCGGTGGCTTCCTCGCCCACGTAGGCCTGCGTCTGCTCGACGAGGCCGAACCCTGACTTCGCGATCGCGAGGCCGTCGGCCGGCATGCGTGCGACCTTGGCCGCCCACCGCTCGGCGCGCTCCGCCACTCGGTCGGTGTCGCACACCTCGGTGAAGATCCCGAGGTGCTCGAGCTCGCTCGCCTCGACGGTGTCGCCGGTGAGCAACAGGCGGCGCGCGAGCACGGGGCCCAGCCGGTAGAAGAAGAGGTGGAGGTTCCCGAGCGCCGGCCCCAGCAGCTGCGCACCGGGCATGCCGATCCGAGCCTCGCGCCCCACGACCGCGAGGTCGGCCATGAGCGCGAGCTCGAACGCCCCACCGAGCGCATAGCCCTCGACCTGGGCCAACGTGACCTTCGGGAAGTGCAGGAACTCGTGGTAGAACGCGAAGCTCTCGCGGTCGACCCCGAGGCGTCGGCGCTGGCTCGGACGGCGGTTCTCACCGTTGCCGTACCACGCGTAGGCGTTGCGCATGTCGGCGCCCGTGCTGAACACACTGCCGGCGCCGCGGAGGATCACCACCTTCACGTCGTCGTCGGCAGCGAGCTCCTCGAGGTAGGCCCGCATCTGGCGCCGCATCGGCGGGTCGTACGCGTTGCGCCGCTCCGGGTTGTCGAGCGTGATGCGCGCGATGTGTGCGGCACCGTCGCGCTCGAGGTGCACGCGCTCGTCGGTACCTGTGTCGCTCATCACGACTCCTCCCCACATCGGTTGGGCCACATCGGTTCGGGCCACATCGGTCGGGCGTCCGCGCGCTCGAATGATCTTAACATTTTGGCCGCCTGGATCCGGCGCCGCGAGCGGCCGGTCAGCGGAGCCGGTACCGCACCGGCACGTGCTTGGGCCCGCCGACGAACAGCGTGCGCATGAACTCCGGCTCGCCTGCGGGCTCGAGCTCGACGATGCGCGGTACGAGCTCGTCGAAGAACGCGCGCGTCTCGAGCCGGGCGAGGTGGGTGCCGAGGCAGTAGTGGGCACCGAAACCGAAAGCGACGTGCGGGTTCGGGTCGCGCGTCACGTCGAAGGTGTCGGGGTGCTCGAAGACGGCCTCGTCGCGGTTCGCGGAAGGGAACGACAGCAGGACTTGGCCGCCGTCGGGGATGGTGACCCCGCCGATCACGTGCTCGTGTACCGCTGTGCGCACGAACTGCTTCACCGGCGAGACCCAGCGGAGCATCTCCTCCACAGCAGTGGGCACGAGCGACACGTCGTCGGTCAGGAGCTGCAACTGGTCCGGGTGCGCGAGGAGAGCGGCTACACCCCCGCTGATCGCGGAGCTCGTAGTGTCGTGGCCCGCGGTAGCGATGATCACGTAGTAGCCGACCGCTTCGAGGACTCCGATCGGCTCGCCGTCGATCTCGGAGTTGGCGATCACCGACGCGAGGTCGTCCGTGGGGTTCGCGCGCCGGTCGTCGATCAAGCGTTGGAAGTACTCGAAGAAGTCGAGGAGGGTGGCTCGCGCGGTGTCGCCCACGCTCCCCGCTCTCGGCGGCTCCGACACTCCAAATCCGCTCGGGCCACGCTCGCTCTTGGTCCCACCGCGCGCCATCTCGGGGTCGTTGCTGCCGAAGAGCTCCTGGGTGAGGGTCAGCATCCACGGGTAGTCGGACTCGGGGATGCCGAGCATCGCCATGATGATGTAGAGGGGATAGTGGACCGCGACGTCGGTGACGAAGTCGCACTCGCTGCCGAGGTCCGCCATGCGGTCGACGGAGCGCTTCGCCAGTCGGGCGGCGCGGTCGCCGAGACGCGCGATGTTGCTCGGCTTGAACCAGTCGGCGCTGATGCGGCGGTACTTGGTGTGGTCGGGTGGGTCCATCTGCACGAGCGTGCGCACCGGCACCTCGGCCGGGTCGCCGTACCCCTTCGGACCGAGCACGGGCCGCGGCCCCGCCAACCACCCACGCAGATCGCGCTCGACGTCCATGAGGTCGCCGTGGCGCGTGACCGCCCAGAAGGGTTCGTAGCCGTCCACGTCGACGTACGGCACGGGGTCGTCGCGACGGAGGCGCGCGCACGCGGCATGGAAGCGCGCTTCGTCGGCGTAGGCCGACGGGTCGGTGAACACGCGCGCGGCGAGCTCGGTGGTGAGGTCGGTCGTCGAGGCCATCGCGGCTCCTTCCGGCCGCCGCGCGAGTGTGGTGCGGCGGCGGCCCGGCGGACCACAATATGTCAGACATATCGGACGCCGCAAGGTCGAGAAAGGACCCAGGGATGGACTACGAGACGATCCGGTACGAGGTCGCCGACCGCATCGCCACGATCACGTTCAACCGTCCCGACCGCCTGAACGCGATCAACCAGCAGATGATCGCGGAACTGAACGACGCGTATGCCCGGGCGGAGGGAGACGACGACGTCTGGACCCTCGTCGTCACCGGCGCCGGTCGCGCGTTCTCGGCGGGGGCCGACGTGGAGAAGATCCCCGCCGACGGCAAGGTCCCGTACGAGGGTCGGTACCTCTCGCAGTACAAGGAATGGGAGGCGCCACAGGAAGCGACTCCGCCGTTCCGTTCGATGGCGAAGCCGATCGTCGTCGCGGTGAACGGGATCTGCGCGGGTGCCGGGATGGATCTCGTCACGACCGGCGACATCACCATCGCGTCGGACGACGCCGAGTTCTTCGATCCCCACGTGAGCATCGGCCTCGTCACGGGTCGGGAGATGGTGCGCGTCGCCCGCGCCCTCCCCGTCAACGTGGCGATGCGGATGGCGCTCGTCGGCCGGCACGAGCGCCTGAGCGCGCAACGGGCCTACGAATTGGGCTTCGTCACCGAGATCGTCCCGCGCGAGGAGCTCCTCCCCCGTGCGCGCGAGATCGCCGAGATGGTGAACCGCAACGCTCCGCTCGCGGTCCGGGGCACGCGGTTGGCGATCCGCAAGGGTCTCGGGCTCCCCCTCCACGAGGCCGAGATCCTCGCGGAGGCCTTTCGCGAGCGCGTCCTGCACACCGAAGACGCGCTCGAAGGCCCGCGAGCGTTCCTGGAGCGCCGCGAGCCCCAGTGGAAGTGCCAGTAGTGGAAGAGCCAAGAGTGGAAGAGCCAACAATGGAAGAGGTGGCGCCGGCGCCTTCGGCACGCGAGCATTCGCACGGCATGTCCGACACGACCGAGGACTGGGAGCCGGTACTCGACGACCTGCGCGCGCGGCGGCGCGCGGCGCGCGGGATGGGCGGCGAGGAACGGCTCGCCAAGCACCGCGCCGCGGGGAAGCTCGACGCCCGCGCGCGCATCGACTACCTGCTCGACCCCGGCTCCTTCCAGGAGCTGGGAACGCTCGTCGGCGGTGACGAGGCGCCCGCCGACGCGGTGGTGATCGGCTCCGGGCGCATCGACGACCGCCCGGTGATGGTCGCGGCCGAGGACTTCACCGTGAAGGCCGGGACGATCAGCCAGCCCGCGAACTCGAAGCGGTATCGCGTCGCCGAGCTGGCCGTCCTCGATCGCATCCCGTTGGTGATGATGCTCGAGGGTGCCGGCTTCCGCGCCGACGGCCGCGCGCACGGGCGGTCGCCGACCGATCTCCTCGCGCAGGCGCGCTGTTCCGGGCGGGTGCCGCTCGTCACCGCCGTGCTGGGCAGCTCGGCCGGACACGGCGCGCTCGTCGCGCCCATGTCGGACTTCACCGTCATGAGCGCCCACGCCGCGATCTTCACGGCCGGCCCGCCGGTCGTCTTCGAGTCCCTCGGTGAACAGATCACGAAGGAGGATCTGGGTGGGCCCTCGGTCGCGTTGACGAGTGGCCTCGTCCACAACGGCGCCGACGACGACGAGGGCGCGCTCGACCTCGTGCGGCTGTATCTCCGCTACTTCCCACCGTCGGCGTGGTCGTATCCACCCGACGCCTTCGAGGGTGACGTCGAGCCGCGGCTGGTTCCCGAGATGCTCGAGGTCGTGCCGAGGAACGGCCGACGCGTCTACGACATGCACGACGTCGTCGACGTCGTGTTCGACGCCGACTCCTGCCTCGAGGTCCAGCCCGACTTCGGCCAATCGGTGATCTGCGCGCTCTGCCGGCTCGGCGGTCATCCGGTGGCCGTGGTCGCGAACCGGCCCGACGTCCTCGCCGGTTCCATCGACGGCGACGGCGCCGACAAGGCCGCACACTTCGTGACCGTTGCCGATTCGTTCCACCTGCCGCTGGTGTTCCTCGCCGACAACCCCGGGGTGCTGCCCGGCAGCGCTTCCGAGCGACGGGGCATCCTGCGCAGCGGGGCGCGCATGTTCGCGGCGCAAACGGCGGCCGACGTGCCCAAGTTCGAGGTGACGCTGCGGAAGGCCTACGGCTTCGGGTCGATGGTCATGGCCATGATCGGCTTCGACCGGCAGTCCGGCGTGTTCGGCTTCCCCGGAGCGACGATGGGTGCCATGGGAGCGGCGGCGATGACGCGCGCGAAGGGCGCCGACGCCGACGAGGCGGCACGGCTCCGCGACGCGGAGGTCCAGGCTTCGTACCGGTCGGCGAGCACCCTCGGCTTCGACGAGCTCATCGATCCGCGTGAGATCCGCAACGTCCTCCTGCACTCGCTCGAGCGCGCGCTCTCGCGACGGCAGGCGCCCGCCGCGCCCGTCGCGCGGATCGGCATCACCCCGTAGCGGCGCCGCACCGACCGGCGCTCGTACACTTGGTGCGCCTGCTCGTCGTTCGAGGTTCGCTCATGACCTGGCTCCCTGGCCTGCCCGACGGGAAGACCGACTGGGACCGGTTGACCGCGCTCTGTCCCGAGGCGACCAGCGCGTTGTCCGACGTCGTCGCCGCGGCATGGCGCGACACCGACCCCGCGTTGCTCGAGCTGGCGCGGCTCCGGATCGCGAAACTGCTCGGCCACACCGCGGAGCTCGCGCGGCCCGGCATGCACGTCGGCGACGTCGCGCCGAGCGCCGCGAAGCTCGCAGACCTGGAGGTGTGGCCCACGTCTCCGCTCTTCTCGGCGCGAGAGCGCGCCTGTCTCACCCTGGTCGAGCAGTTCGTCGTGGACGCCAACGGCGTCACCGACACCCAGGTGGCCGACGTCACCGAACACCTCGGTGCCACGGGCTGTTGTGCGTTCGTCGAGGCGGTCTCGGTGTTGGAGACGTTCCAGCGCGCGTGCCTCACCCTCGGCGTCGAGGAGGTGCCGCGGTGAAACCGAGAATTCCTCTGGACCCGGATGCAGTCAACCAGTGGGGGCTGGCCGACACCGCCGGGATGGCGCCGAGCATCGCCGCCGCGCGTCAACAGCTCCGGCGCGTCGCCTTCCGGATGCGCACGGTCGATCCGGCGACCACGGAGCTCGTCCGGATCCGGAACGCCCGCTACCAGAACTGCTTCTTCTGAATGAGTGCCCGCAGCGCAGTTGCGTTGCAGCACGGTGTCGACGAGGAGATGCTCTCGCTCGTCGACCGCTACGAAGAGAGCGACCTGTCGCCGGCGCAGCGGGCGGCGCTGAGGCTGGCCGACGCGTACCTCGCCGCGCCGGCCGACACCACCGAGGCGACCAGGCGGGAAGTGGCGGCGGAGCTGAGCGCGGCTCAGATCGTCGAGCTGGTGCTCAAGCTCATGGGCTTCAGCAGCGACAAGGTCATGGTGGCGCTCGGTCTCGACTTCGACGCGGTCGACGTCTTCACGATGAGCTGACCCGCCGGAAAAGTCATAACCTTTCTGCGCGCAGGCCGTCGTCGTCGGCAGGACCCTCCCGAGGAGCGACCGCATGGACCCGACGTTTCGCCCGGTGGACTCCGACCAGCACTACTACGAGCGGATCGACGCGTGCACTCGACACCTCGACCCGAAGTTCAAGGATCGCGGCATCCAGGTCGTCGAGCAGGGCACGCACAAGCTCCTCTTGGCCGGCGGCCGCTTGTTCCGGTTCATCCCGAACCCCACGTTCGACCCGGTCATCGTGCCCGGATGCATGGACCCCATGTTCCGGGGGCAGGTACCCGAAGGTGTCGACCCGCGGTCGCTCACCCGTGTCGAACCCATCCATCCCGAGTACCAGGATCCCGACGCGCGGCTCGCGGTGCTCGACGAGCAGGGGCTCGATCGGGCGCTGCTGTTCCCGACGCTCGGGTGCGGTGTCGAGCAGGTGCTGCGCTCGGATGTTCCGGCAACCGTGGCGACCGTACGCGCCTTCAATCGCGCGCTCGAGGACGACTGGGGATTCGCGTACGCCGACCGGCTGATCGCGGCACCGATGCTGTCGCTGGCCGATCCCGACGCCGCGCTCGAGGAGCTCGACGACGTGATCGAGCACGGAGCGCGCATCGTGCACCTCCGGCCCGCGCCGGTGCCCGACGGCCATGGCGGTGGACGGTCCTTCGGGCACGCGAGCCACGATCCCGTGTGGGCGCGGCTGGCGGAGGCGTCGATCCCCGTCGCGTTCCATCTCGGCGACAGCGGCTACGAGCTGTTGTCGGCCGCGTGGGGCGGCCGTGACCGGTTCGAACCGTTCCGGGCGGTCGACCCGATGGACAAGCTCGTCGTGTCGGACCGCGCGATCCACGACACCATCGGCAACCTGGTGGTACACGGCGTCTTCGCGCGGCACCCGAAGCTGCGGGTGGCGAGCATCGAGAACGGCTCCGACTGGGTGCACACGTTGATCAAGCGCCTCCGCAAGCAGGCGAACCAGACGCCGTGGTGGTTCGAGGAGGACCCACTCGAGACGATCCGTCGGCACGTCTGGATCACTCCCTACTACGAGGAGGACATGCGCAAGCTCGCCGACACGATCGGCGTGGAGCACGTGCTGTTCGGCTCCGATTGGCCCCATGGCGAGGGTCTCGCGCACCCGATGGACTTCTTGAAGGAGCTCCACGCCTTCGCCGACGACGAGGTCCGGCTCGTCATGCGCGACAACGCGCTCGCGCTCCTCGGCGACGGAGTGGGGAGTTGACCGTCACGAGCGAGCAGGCAGTCGACACCGAGGCCGGCCTGCGTGACGACGTCGGCGCGTGGCTCGCGGCGAACTGGGACCCGGACCTCTCGGTGCACGAGTGGTGGGCACGCGTCGGAGGCGCGGGGTGGACGGCGCCGCACTTCCCGGCCGAGTGGGGCGGGCGCGGGTACTCGCGGCGTTCGTCGCGCGTCGTGCGCGCTGCGTTCTCGGACTTCGGCGCGCTCCAACCTCCCGGTGGCCTCGGTCTGCTCATGGCGGCCCCGACGATCCTGACCCACGGCACGCCCGAACAGATCGACCGCTTCGTCCCTGCGATCTACGACGGGTCGGTCGCGTGGTGCCAGCTCTTCAGCGAGCCCGGCTCGGGCTCGGACCTCGCCGGCCTCACGACGCGCGCGACGCGCGACGGCGACCGGTGGATCGTCCGCGGCCAGAAGGTGTGGAGCTCGATGGCGATGGAGGCCGACTACGGGATGCTGCTGGCGCGCACCGACTTCGACGTCGAGAAGCACGCGGGCATCTCCTGGTTCGCGTTCGCGCTGGACCAGCCCGGGGTGACGATCCGACCGCTGCGCGAGGCCACCGGTCACGCGCTGTTCAACGAGGTGTTCTTCGACGACGCGATCGTGGAGGACGCGAACCTCGTCGGCGGGCTGAACAACGGGTGGGCGGTCGCGCAGACCACGCTCCTGTTCGAACGGGCGGGCATCGGCGCCGGCGGGATCCACACGGGTTTCCCACCGCCCGGCCCGAAGGGCGGGTTCCTCCCCCTGCGCGCGGGCGACGCGGCCGAGCGACGGCCACCGGAGACGACGAGCAAGGTGCTCGACGTCCAGGAGTTGTTCGACCTCGCCCGGTGGCGCGCTCGCTTCGACGATCCGCTGGTGCGCCAGCAACTCGCTCGACTGTTCAGCTACGTGAAGACCGGCGAATGGACGGCCAAGCGCGCTGAGCACGCCCGTGCTCGTGGAGGGGGCGCCGGCCTCCCGAACGTCGGCAAGCTCGCACAGACCCGCATCGCCAAGCTCTCCGCCGAGATCGCTTGTGAGATCCTCGGGCCCGATGCGCTGTTGTGGGAGCCCGACGGTCCCGTCGCCGGTCGGTACGCGGAGGCGTTGGTGTTCGCGGCCGCATCGTCGATCTACGGCGGCACCGACCAGATCCAGCGCAACGTCATCGGCGAGCGGGCGCTCGGTCTCCCGCGCGAGCCGGACCCCAACCGGCGACTCCCGTTCCGCGAGGTCCTCGAGCGAACCCACGAGCTCGCCGACGCGCGGTGATTCCTCGCGTCGCGCTCGCGACCGCGCTCACCGACGCGAACCTCGCGGTGCTGCTCTCGACGCTCGCTTACCTCACGCACGACGCCTCGCTGCTCGAGCGGTACGACGCCGCAGCACTCGATCACGGGCGAGGAGCGGGGACGATCGACGACGCCGAAGCCGACGAGATCCGCGCCCTCGCGCTCGACGTCCTCTCTTCGCTCGACCTGGACGCGAACTCCGTACGTCCGCCGACGGACGCGCTCCTCCAACGCATCGTCTGCTACTGCGCCGGCGAGGACGTCCCCGCCGACTACGTCCCGTTGGTCGTCGCCGAATCGAACTTCGACGGCCGCGACGCACGCCGCTACGAATGGGTACGGCCCCCGGCGCCGGAAGTGCTCGCCGACTTCCGAGTTGCGATCATCGGAGGCGGGTTGGCGGGTGTCTGCGCGGCCGTCCGCCTGGAGCAGCTCGGTATCCCGTACGTGGTGATCGAGAAGAACCCGAGCGTCGGTGGCACGTGGTTCGAGAACACGTACCCGGGACTCCGGGTCGACGTCCCCAACCACTTCTACTCGTACTCGTTCGCGCCGAATCCCGGATGGTCGAGCTACTACGCCGAACGGCGTGAGATCGCCGAGTACGTCGAGCGGTGTGCGCGCCGCTACGGCGTCCTGTCACGGGTTCGTTGCGGCACGGAGGTGGTCGGCGCGAGCTACGACGACGCATCCGCGCGTTGGTCGCTGCGGCTCCGCACCGCCGACTCGGAAGCCGACGAGATCCTCGCGGTGAACGTCGTGATCAGCGCGGTCGGGATGCTCAACCGACCGGTTCTCCCGCCGATCGACGGCCTCGACACCTTCCGAGGCCCGTGGTTCCACTCGTCGCGCTGGGATCACGGCGTCGACGTTGCGGGGCGCAGGGTCGCGGTGGTGGGTACCGGCGCCAGCGCGATGCAGATCGTGCCCGAGCTCGCACCAAAGGTCGGGCGACTGTTCGTGTTCCAACGATCGCGGCACTGGGTGACGCCGAACCCGCTCTACCACCGACCGGTCAGCGCCGGCGAGCAGTGGCTCTTCGCCAACGTCCCGGCGTACGAAGGCTGGTACCGATTCCTGCAGTTCTGGAACAACTCCGACCGGATGTACCCGGCGTTCCGTCGGGATCCGGCGTGGCCGCATCCGGAGCGCGCGATCAGCCGGCAGAACGACAAGCTGCGGCAGATCATGACCGACCATCTCCGCCGTGAGCTCGCCGCCAAGCCGCAGCTCGTCGACGCGACGTTGCCCGACTACCCGGCGCTCGGGAAGCGCATCCTGCAGGACAACGGCTGGTTCCGTGCCCTGCTCCGCGACAACGTCGAGCTCGTGACCGACGGCGTGGCCAAGCTCACCGACCATGCGATCGTCACGGGGTCGGGCGGGGCGCACGAGATCGACGTACTCGTCCTGGCCACCGGGTTCCACGCGAACAAGTACCTCTGGCCCATGGAGATCACCAGCCGCGGTGTGAACCTGTGCGCGTCATGGGGCGAAGACCCGCGCGCGTACCTCGGCATCACCGTCCCCGGCTTCCCGAACCTGTTCTGCCTGTACGGCCCCAACACCAACCCGGTCGTCGGCAGCGTCGTCTTCATGCTCGAGTGCCAGGTCGACTACGTGGTGCGTGCCATCGCCGGTCTGCTCAACGGGGGGTACGCGGCCATGGAGTGCCGTGAGGACGTGCACGACGCGTACAACGAGCGGGTCGACGCCGAGAACGAACAGATGGTGTGGAGGCACCCCAAGGTGCACAGCTACTACAACAACCGGTACGGCCGCGTGACGACGAACTCGCCGTGGCGCCTCGTGGACTACTGGCGGATGACGCGCGAGCCCGACCTCGACGACTTCGTCCTCGTGACGCGCCCACAATGAAGCACGTCCGCGCGCACGCCATTCGCTCGTCGCTGATCGATCAGGGCGGCCCGAAATCTTCCCGCTGCGTCCAGAGCTCCACCATGGCGCCTCCTCCACCGCTGCTACCTGACCGAGCGACTCACGCAGGCACGGCTGCCGGACCCGGACGTCCTGACCTCCTCATCCTCTCGCGTCGTGTCTCGGGGGGAAACTCAAGCGCTTCTGTGTCGGCGTGCCGCGTCCGGCTGCTCGCACAGATCGGCTGAACGCACGTACCCGGACGCGTCCGAACGTCGCGCTCGTCAGCCGAGCCCGAGCCCGCCGAGCAGCGTTCGAAGTCCGCCCACATCGACGACGGTGTCCGCGAAGCGTTGCCATGTCCACCAGCGGTCCGGCGGCCCCGGCTCGGTGCCCATGATGAGGTGATAGTCGAGGCCGCGGCGCCAGCAGAGCTCTGCGAACACGACGGACGCGGTATTCGCGCCCATGAGCTCGATGACCGTGGTGCCCGGCCGTGCGAAGACGAGGTTGGCGAGCGCAGCGCCGTGGGTGGCGACGACGACGTCCGCGCTCGCGAACAACGCGGCCTGCTGCGCGATCGATCGGCCATCCATCGACAGCGCCTCGAAGCCCGCCGGCTCGAGCAGCTCGAGCACGTCATCCTCGTTGAGCACCTTGCGCCTCGCCACGCCGCGGCGGACGTAGAGACGGCGCGAGCCCTGGACTGGTGAGTCGGGAAGGAACAACTCGTGGAGGAAGTCGGTGACCCAGTCGATGCCGAACTCGTGGTTGTCGGGTGAGGTGGCGGCTCGCAGCATCTGGCACCGGTGGGCGGGACCGTCCGAGAACGGGACGAACAGCAATCGATCGGTCGGGATCCCGAGAATCGTGAGCGCCTCGATCATCGCCGGTTGTGGCGTGAGCAGGAACCGGTCCGCCTCGAATCCGAACCCGCGCCGCAGCAGTTCGAGGTGGGGAACACTCTGCAAGAGAGCATGGGCGTGGTTGGGCCCACCGCTGCTGATCGAGAGGCTCATGGCCACACCGTCGAGCTCTTCGACACCGACCGCCAGCGCACGCGCGCACTGGGCGAGCGAGGCCGCCTCGTCGCCGGCCCACAGCGAGGAGACCTCGACGAGAACTCCGTCGGGGTCGGGCCCGAAGAACCCCCGCGGCCCGAAGACGGTGCCGCCGGGGATCTCGACCACACCTTGACCGCGGGGCGGCGCACCTCGGCTGCGGGCCGGCACCGCGAACTTCGAGGGCCACACCCAGCCCGGTGGGGGGGACACGACGGGAGCCGGGGGCTCCAACTCGCGATACGTCGCACCGACGGCCCGGACGGGCAGCGCCTCGAGGGTGACGGGTGCCGGTGTCCCCGGCACCGAACCGCGTCTCGCGAACCGTTCCACCCGGCCGAGGAGGACCCGGGTCCAGACATAGAAGCGGCCGGTCCGATTCCTCGCGAGCGGTCCACTCAAGCGCTTCCCCGCTCGGCGCACGAATTCGACCGCGCGCTGACGCTCCGACATCAAGGCGACTGCCACCTCTCGATTGCGTCGTCCGGAACCGGTCGAGCGCAATAGTGTCCCCCTGCTGCCCACACCGCCATCGCAAGCTGGCTGATGCTGCACGAGCGCGGCACCCGATCGTCGAGGACGACAGGCTCACACCTCGATCGGCAGCTCCTGTGGGCCGCGGACCGTGCTCGTGTAGAGAAGCACGGTGTTGTCGCGGTCGACCTTCCACTCGGGCCACCGCTTCAGCGTCTCCTCGAGACCGATCCGGCCCTCCATCCGGGCGAGCGCGGCGCCGAGGCAGAAGTGGATGCCGTACCCGAAGGTCATGTGGAGGTCCACGTTCCGGTGGATGTCGAGCACGTCGGGGTTCGGGTACTTCCGCTCGTCGCGTCCGGCCGACCCGGTGATCAGGACGACCCGTGAGCTCGCCGGGATCGACACGTCCTGGACGGTCACCGCCCGAGTCGTCCACCGGGCCTGCACGGGCGACGGCGGCTCGAAGCGCAGGAGCTCCTCCACCGCGTTCGGGATCAGCGAGAAGTCCTCCGCCAGCTCCGCCCGCTGGTCGGAGAAGGTGTCGAGCACGCTCGCGGCCCAGCCGAGGTGCCGGGCCACCGTCTCGCTCCCCGCGCTGAAGAGGAGCACGCCGAAGTCGGACAGCTCCGCGTCCGTGAGCCGGCGCACATCGCCGTTCTCGTCGGTGATCTCGGCTCGGACGAGGTCGGTGAAGACGTCGTCGCGTGGGTTCGTGCGCCGCTCCGCGAAGTGCTCGCCGAGTCGTTGGCTGAGGCTCACGAGCGCGTTGATCGAGACCTCGTTCGCCATCCCGACACCCTCTTCGATGTGGAAGACGTCGTCGACGAACGCGCGCATCTCCTGCTGTTGACCTTCGGGCACCCCGAGGAGCGACGAGATCACGATGGGCGGCAGGACGGCCGAGAAGTCCTGCACGTAGTCGAACCGTCCGGATCCGACCTGGGCGTCGAGCAGCCCGGCGCACACCTGCCGGATGCGGTCCTCGAGCATCGCCACCCGGCGGGGAGTGAACGCGCGCGACACGAGCTTGCGCAGCATCGTGTGCTTCGGCGGATCGAGCCAGATGATCATCCCGGTGTCGACCGGGTCGGGCGACATCGTCTCGAGCGTGGTCCCGTGGTTCGAGCTGAACGTTTCGGCGTCGCGGTGCGCGGCTTCGACATCGTGGAAGCGCGAGAGCGCGAAGAAGTCGAGCCGGTCGTTGTAGTAGACGGGCGCCTCGTTCCGCATCCGTCTCCACAGCGGATACGGATCGTCCCGGAGCTCGGGAGTGATCGGATCCCAGTAGATGGTGTTCATGGGTGCCTCCCTTGCTGCTGATCGCTGCTACCGCACGAGGTAGCCGCCGTCGACGACCAGTTCCTGGCCGGTCACGTACGCGCTCTCGTCACTCGCCAGGTACACGATGGCGTTGGCGATGTCGAGCATCGATCCGCAGTACCGCATCGGAACCCTGCGACCGAACTGCTCGAGTCGCGCCTCCTGCTCCTCTTCCGACAGGCCGTCGCGCTCGCCGGTGGTCATCGGCGTCCGCATGAAGCCGGGCGACACGCAGTTCACGCGGACGTGGCGCGCCGCGAGCTCGTGCGAGATGTGGCGCGTGTAGCTGAGGATCGCGCCCTTGGACGCGGCGTACGCCGCGCCGCCGACACTGCACGACGCCGCGATCGACGCCACGTTGACGACCGAGCCGCCGCCTCCCTCGAGCAGCTTCGGGATGGCGGCACGGCAGCACGCGTACACACTCTTGAGGTTGACGCGGATCAGCCGGTCCCACACCTCCTCGTCGGCGTCCCAGGTGTCGCGTCGCGGCTCACCCTGACTGATGCCGGCGTTGTTCACGAGGACATCGATGCCACCGAAGCGCCCGACCGCGGCGGCGACCGCGGCGGTCGCGCCGTTCACAGTCGAGATGTCCTCGACGACGAGCAGCCCCTCCGAGCCCGCCTCGTCGACGAGCTCGACGGTCTCCGCCCCCAACGCGTCGTCGATGTCGACGACCACGACCCTCGCCCCCTCCTCCGCGAACCGGACCGCGGTCGCCCGGCCGAATCCCGACGCGCTGCCCGTCACGATCCCGACCTTGCCCTCGACCCTCATGCTTCCTCCCGGTCGCTCGGAGACGAGATCCCGCCTTCATATCATCTACATGTTTTCGTCGAAAAGAACTGCAGGGGGAACGATGACCGAGCACCACTCCCACGCCGGCCGGGTGGCTCGATGAGCCGGCGGCTCCGGGTCGTGCAGTGGACGACGGGCAAGACGGGGAGCGCCGCGGTGCGGGGCATGGTCGGCCACCCCGTGCTCGAGCTGGTCGGCTGTTACGCGTACTCGCCCGAGAAGGTGGGCCGCGACGTCGGGGAGCTGTGCGGTATCGAGCCCCTCGGGATCACCGCGACCGACGACGTCGAGGCGCTGCTCGCACTCGAGCCCGACTGCGTCTCGTACATGGCGTACCGACCCGACTTCGACCATCTCGAGCGCATCCTCCAGTCGGGGGCCAACGTCGTCACCACGATGTACATGCTCGCGGGGAGCGGGTACGGCGCGGAGCCGACGCACCGTCTGCGCGACGCCGCGTCGCGAGGTGGCTCGTCGCTCTACGCGAGCGGCATCTATCCCGGGCACGCCCCGATGGTCGCACTGGCGGCGAGCGCGATGTGCCGGCGCATCGAGCGACTGTCGGTGCTCGAGTCGCTCGACATCAGGGGTTACGCCAACGAGCAGATGTTCCGCGCGCAGGGCTTCGACCTCGACCCCGGCGACCCGGCGGCGACGCACGCGTGCGAGGCGGCGTGCGGATCGTTCAAGGACCAGATCCCGGTCATGGCCCGGGCGCTCGGGCTCGCGCTCGACGGTGTCGGCTTCGGCGTGGAGTTCGCCACCGCGAACCGGGACACGGACTTCGGGTTCATGACCCTGCAGCAAGGGCGGATCGCGGGGTTCCGCGGGACCATCTCGGGCCTCAAGGACGGGCGATCGGTAATCGAGTGCCGATTCGTCTGGAAGCTGGGCGAGGACATGACGCCGAACTGGCCCGTGACCCACGGTTACATCGTCGAGATCGAGGGCGACCCCGGCTTGCGGTGCCGGCTCGAGCCGACCGGCGAGCACTTCGACGGCGCCGTCACCACCGCGATGCCCGTCGTCAACGCCATCCCGATGGTGTGCGCCGCACCAGCCGGGATCGTCAACCAGATGGAACTGCCGCTCGTGCGCGCCGCCCACCAATTCCGGCCGTGATCGGCCGGCTTGACGCCGCGCAGTCGAACCGGTAGACGAACCGGGTGGCGCCGTACCACACGAACATCCGCGTCGAGCGCGACGAGCACGTCACGACGGTGACGGTCGACCGGCCCGAGTCGAAGAACGGCTGCACCGGCGACATGTGGGTCGCGCTCGGCGCAGCCTTCCGTGACGCGAGCTACTCGGGTGCCCGCGTGGTCGTCCTCACCGGCGCCGGCGGCAACTTCTGCACCGGTGCCGAACTGAGCGGAGCGCGGGCCGCCGACGCGCCGCCGGCGCCGGGCAACAACCTCGACGGCATGCGTGTCCTCGCCGATGTCGTGCTGGCGATCCACGACTGCCCGGTGCCGGTCGTCGCCAAGGTCGACGGGCTGTGCGTCGGCGCCGGGTTCGGCCTCGCCCTCGCCGCCGACTTGACCTGGTGCGCGGACCGGGCGCGCTTCTCGACGATCTTCGCCAAGCGCGGGCTGAGCCTCGACTTCGGCACGTCGTGGTTGCTGTCCCGGCGGATCGGGGTGCACAAGGCGAAGGAGCTGGCGTTCACCGCGAGGATGCTGAGCGGCACCGAGGCGTACGAGCTCGGCTTCGTCAACGCGGTGGTCCCCGCCGCCGAGCTCGACGACGCGGTGCGCGCGGTCGTCGACACCATCGCCGCCGGTCCGCCGATCGCGCTGTCGATGACGAAGCGCGAGCTCGACAACGCGTCCACGGCATCCCTTGCGCAGGCGCTCGAGGTCGAGGCGCTGGCGCAGAACGTCAACGTGCACACCGACGACATGCGCGAAGCGATGCTCGCGTTCGTCGAGCGCCGCCCTCCCGTGTTCCGGGGACGGTAGAGGGGCCCTCGACGTGCGCGCCGCGGTTTTGTCGGAAGAACACGCCTTCGAGGTCGTCGACGTCGTCGACCCGGCGCCGGGTGCCACCGAGCTCGTCCTCCGCGTCGACGCGTGCGGCATCTGCGGTTCGGACCTGAAGGCCTACCGCGTGCTGCCGGCCGGCACCGTGCTCGGCCACGAGTTCTGCGGCGAGATCGTCGCCGTCGGCACCGGCGTGCGAGCCGACTGGCGCGAGGGCCAGGCGGTCGCGGCAATGCCGCTCGGCGCCTGTGGGCGCTGCCGCTGGTGCCTCGCCGACGAGCCCGCACATTGCGAGCGCGTCGACCTGCAGGGCGTCGGAGGCTCGCCGGGCGCGTTTGCCGAGTACGTCCGTGTCGACGCAGCGTCGGCGCTGCGGTTGGCGGACGGCATCGGCGAGCACGGCGCGCTCGTGGAACCGCTCGCCGTCGGCCTGCACACGGTCGACACCGGCAACCTCCTGGTCGGAGACCGCGCGCTCGTGATCGGTGGCGGCAACGTCGGAGCCGCGGTGTCGGTCTGGGCGCGCCGGCGGGGCGCCGCGGAGCTCGTCGTGAGCGACCCGGCCGAGTCCCGGCGCGACGCGGCGGCGAGCTTCGGCGCGACCGGCGTGCACGACCCGGCGGATGGTCCGCCGCCGCCGGGCTTCGACGTCGTGTTCGAGTGTGTCGGCGCGCCCGGCACGGTGCAGACCGCCATCGACGCCGCCGGCGTGCACGGTCGCGTCGTGATCGCCGGTGTGTGCATGGCCGAAGATCGCATCGTTCCGGTCAGCGCGCTCATGAAAGAGGTCGATCTGCGGTTCGCCGTGTACTACCGCGGCAAGGAGTTCGCGGCGGCCGCCGGACTGCTCGAGTCCGGCGACGTCGACCCCGCCGCGTTCGTCAGCGGTCGCGTCGGCCTCGACGGTGTGAGCGACACGTTCGAGCAACTTCTCTCCACGACTACCGAGCGCAAGATCCTCGTGCGGCCCAACGGGTGAGCACCGCGTTCGACGGCCACGCGCTGCGCACGGCCGCTGGCTACGATCCACGGCGTGCTCGACCATCTCGGGATCCAGTGCGCCGACGTCCCCGGCGCCGCCGCGTTCTACGACGCGGTGCTCGGCACCATCGGGGCCAAGCGGCTGATGGAGTTCGGTGAGTTCATCGGGTACGGGATCGACAAGCCCGACTTCTGGATCGGACCGGTCGTCCCCGAGGTCGAGCAGAATCGCGAGCTGCACGTCGCCTTTGTGGCCGGCGACCGCGCCACCGTGCGCTCCTTCTTCGACGCCGCGGTCGGCGCGGGCGCGGAGGTGCTGCACGAACCGCGCGAATGGCCCGAGTACCACGCCGGCTACTACGGCGCCTTCGTCCGCGACCCCGACGGCAACAACGTCGAAGCCGTGTGCCATCGCCCCGAGTAGGGCGGCCCGGGGTCAGAGCGCCGGGAGCACCTTGTCGACGAAGAGCTGGAGGCTGCTCCACCCGAGCTCGGGCGGCATCCCGCCCATCAAGGGGTGCAACACGATCGACCCGTAGCGGCGCGCGAGGTCGACGCACTCGTCGGGCGTGACCACCTCCCACATCCCCGACGCCCGCAGCTCGTCGGTCGTGGTGGCCGTCGACGCGGCGACGTTGTCGTGGTCACCGGTCTGCCACGAGTTGTACGAGACGACGTCGTAGACGGCATACGGCGCGATCTCGTCCCACGCGCGCTCGGGGTCGTCGGCGACGTGCGTGAACAACGGGCCCCGCGGCGCCACGAAGAACCCGGTGGTGTACCCGACCCTCGCGCACTCGTCGCGGTAGGCATCGCCGAGGGCGGGATCGAGCGACATCGTGAAGAACGGGATCCGGAGCCGCGCCGCCCGCGCTGCCGAGCGACGCATCGAGCCGCCGAGCCACACCAGCTGTTCCGGTGCGCTGGTGGGCGTGGGCGTGACGACCACCGTCCGGCCTCTCCACTCGAACGGCTCGCCCGACCACGCCCGCCGCAGCACCCGGAGGTACTCCTCCACGAGCGCGCCCCGCTGCGTGCGGTCGACGCCCGCCATCTGGAACTCCTCGTGCCGGTACGCGAGGCCGGCAACGAACGTGAACCGGCCGCCGCTCGTCACGTCCAGGGTCGCGACGGCCTCCGCCAATCGAATCGGGTCGTGCAGCGGTACGAGCAGCGCGCTCACCATCACGTGCGCGCGACGCGTCGCGCCGAGCAACAGACCGGCCAGCGCAGTCGGCGCCGAGATGAAGTCGACGCCGTGGTGCTCGGAGATCGTGACCGTCGTGATGCCGTGCTCGTCCGCCCAGCGCGCCATCTCCAGGCACTGCGCGTACTGCTCGGCCTCGGTGACGGTCGCGAACGGTGCGCGCCGGAGGTCGAACCGGATCGTCGCCGTTGCCGTCACGCGCTCCCGATGCCGTACAACGCGATGGCGCTCTCGCTCGTGATCGCGCGCTGTTGCTCGTGGGTGAGACCCTCGAGCGCCTCCGTGAGCTCCTCGGTGACGCCGGGGAACTTGGCGTCGGGGTGCGGATAGTCGGAGGCCCAGATGATGCGGTCGGCGCCGCAGAGCGGCGAGTTCGCGGTGAACGCGAGCATCGACTCGTCGGGATCGAAGCTGATCCAGCACTGGCGGCGGAAGTACTCGGACGGCAACATCTTCAACCAGGGCACGTCCCAGCTGAATTTTCTCGCGTGGTGGTCGAGCCGCTCCAGCCACGGCACGAGCCAACCGCCGTTCGCTTCCAGGAACATGAACTTCGTCCCGGGGAACCGCTCCGCGACGCCGCCCGACGTGATGTAGCAGATCGCGCTCATCACGTCGACCGGGTTCGCGATCGCCTGCGTGAAGTAGATGTTCGTGACCCCGGCGCCTCCTTCCTGGTGCTCGAGCTGCTCGAACTCCTCGAGCGGCTGGTACGCGCCCTGCGCGTCACGGAGGCGCGCCAACTTGAGGCCCGCGCACGCGCCGGGGAGGTCCGGCGCGAGGAACGGGTGGAAGGCCACGGGCAGCTGCGCGTCCTGGAGCGCGGCCCAGATGGGGTCGTAGACGGGGTCGTTGAAGTACCGCCACTCGATGGCGGGGTTCGGACGCATGAACACCGACACCATGCCGTCGAGGCTTGCGACGTGCTGGATCTCGTCGACCACGCCCTCCACGTCATCGGGATGGTGCATCGGCGGCAACGCGCCCGCGCCGAAGAGACGGCCCTGGCCCTCCTTCAGGTGCGCGGCGCACCACTCGTTGTACGCGCGCGCCTGCACCTGCCCGAACTCCACGTCGGTGAAGCTCTGCAGACCGAGCATCGTCGTCGGGTACAGCACCGACAGCTCGATGCCGTCCTCGTCGAGGTCGGCCAGTCGTAGCGACGCGGTCCAACCCGACGGGCGCGTCTCGCTGTAGCCGATCTCGAAGTTGCGGACCTTCTCGACCATCTCGTCGGAGAACCCCGCCGTCCCGGCGAGGCCGAACCCGGGCAGGCGGGTCCCGTTCCAGACCATCCACTCGGAACCGTTGGCGTCCTTCTCGATGTGCCAGATGCGGTCGCGGTACTCCGCCGGCGCGAACTCCTGCATGCCCGTCGGCGGCTCGAGGATGTGGCCGTCGGAGTCGATGTAGCGGAGCGGTCGTTCCCGAGTGGTCGGCATGGCGGTACCCCTCTCGTGGCTGGTGCCGTGCCGTAACGATGAGCGATCGGAGCGCGGGCGCGCAAGCGGGTCACCCGAGGTCGACGGCACCGCGCACCGGCTGCCAGGATCGCCGGCGCCATGACCACCGCGACGCCCGGTCGGCCCCTGCCGGTGCCGACCCCCGAGACCCAACACTTCTGGGAGGGAACCGCCCTCGGTGAGCTCCGCCTCCAGCGCTGCCGCGCGTGCGCCACCACCTACTTCCCACCACAGGCGTTCTGCCCCGCGTGCTCGGCCGACGACATCGAGCTCGTGCAGTCGTCGGGCCGCGGTTCGCTGTACAGCTACGTGATCACCCACCTCGCCGCGCCAGGGTTCGATGCGTCGTACGTGATCGCGGTGGTCGAGCTCGACGAGGGACCACGGCTCCTGACCAACATCGTCGGTGTCGAACCCGATCCGGACGCGCTGCCGCTCGACCTTCCCGTCGAGGTCGTGTACGACCTGGTCGGACAGATCACACTGCCGATGTTCCGGCCGCGCACCCCGTGACCCGTCCGCCATCCGTCACGATCGTCGGCGCAGCGGAGACCGCCGAGATCGGTACGGTCGCGTTGTCGTCCCTCGGGCTCGCGACCGACGCGGCCCGGCGCGCGCTCGCCGACTGTGCGCTCACGCCCGCCGACGTCGACGGGGTGGCGATCAGCGGGCTCAACCCGTACCTGCCCACGTTCGTGGCCCACTCCCTCGGCATCGAGGCGCGCTGGGTCGACGCGACGATGGTGGGCGGCTGTTCGAACCTGCTGCACCTGCGCCACGCCGCGGCCGCGATCAGCACCGGCCAGTGCGACGTCGTCCTCGTCACACACGGCGAGAGCGGCCGCTCGCACCGCGGCGGCCCGGTGTTCCGGCCCGGGCCCGACTCGTGGCAGGGGCAGTTCGAGCTGCCGTACGGTACCGCCGGGCCGATGACCCTCCTCACGTTGGGCGCGTTGCGGTTCCTCCGCGACCGCGGTCTCGACCGATCCGCGCTCGCGCGCGTCGTCGTGACCCAGCGCGAGTGGGCGGCCCGCAACCCGCGGGCGCTGCGCCGTGATCCGATCGACATCGACGGGGTGCTCGACGCGCCACTCGTCGCGTATCCGTTCACGCGGCCGATGTGCTGCGTGACGACCGACGCCGGGGGTGCGGTCGTCGTGACCTCCGCGGAGCGCGCGAGGGACCTGCCCCGCCCACCGGTGCACGTGCTCGGAACCGGCGAGGCGAGCGGCGCGGCGATGGCGAGTCAGATGCCCGACCTCACATCGTCGGACGCGTTCCGCCGAGCGGGCGCGGCCGCCTTCGGGGCGGCGGGCCTCACCCCGTCCGACATCGACCACGCCATGCTCTACGACGCGACCGCGAGCATCCCGCTGATGGCGCTCGAGGACCTCGGCCTCGTCCCGCGGGGTGAGTCGGGCGCGTTCGTCGCCGACGGACACACCGCGATCGGCGGCCGGCTGCCCGTGAACACGAACGGGGGCGGGCTCAACTACACGCACAGCGGCATGTACGGGATGTACGCGCTACAGGAGTCGATCCGCCAGCTGCGAGGCGAAGCCGCGGCCCAGATCGGCGGGGTGGCTACGTCGCTCACCCACGCCATCGGCGGAATGTTCCAGGCGGCCGCGACTGCGATCCTCTCGGCCGAGGCGTCGTGACACACTGGCCGACCTGCTGCCCTGCGGCTAGACAGCTGAGGGTATGACGCGCGCGATCGATGGCCTCGTCAACGTCGACTTCGCCGACCGGCCCATGCCCGACTGGATGGTCCGGGTGAAGGAGGACTACTTCAAGGCAGGAGACTCGTTCTTCGCCAGCCCGGAGCTCAACCAACTCCTCGACGACATGGACGCGCACGGAGTGGAGAAGGCGATCCTCCTGACCCGGCTCGAGGCGACCGAGGGCCGGGCACTCGGGTTCGCCGAGGCTCGGCCCGACCGCTTCGCGCTCGGCGTCGGCGGGCTCGACCTCCTGCGGCCGATGCCGAACCTCCGTGCCCTCGAGTCGTTCGTCGAGAACCACCCGGTGGCCTACGCGTCCGTCGGCCCGAGCTTCTGGGGCGACGGCAACTACCCGCCGACCGACGCCGTCTACTTCCCGCTCTACGCCAAGTGTTGTGAGCTCGACCTGCCGCTCTGCCTGAACACGGGGATCCCGGGGCCGCCGTTGCCCGCCGAGCCGCAGAACCCGATCCACATCGACCGCGTCTGCTACCGGTTCCCGGAGCTGAAGCTGTCGATGATCCACGGCGCGGATCCCTGGTGGGACACCGCCATTCGCCTGATGATCAAGTACCGGAACCTGCGGCTCATGACCTCCGCGTGGTCGCCGAAGTACCTTCCCGAGTCCCTGCTCCACTTCATGAGGACCCGCGGCAAGGACCGGATCATGTTCGCGACGGACTACCCGGTGCTCTCCTTCGAGCGTTGCATCGGCGAGGCGCGCGCGCTCGATCTGCCCGACGACGTGCGGGACGGCTGGCTCTACGGCAACGCCGACGCGTTCTTCTTCGGCAGGACGTGAACGCGTCCGGCCCGACCCCGAAGTCGGCGGCGCGGCTCGCGGAGCTGCTCGGCGACCAGTTGCCGCTGATCGACACCGTCCCCGACAGTGCGTTCGAGCTCGTGGCGCGCGCACGCGAGCTCGTGGAAGCGATCGTGATGACCGACGTCGACGCCGAGACGCGCGCCGACGTCGCGGTGGCGATCGGAGCGATCGCCGAGCGACTGCGGACCCGTCGCCGCGAGCATGCGCTCTATCTCGTGCGTCACCCCGACGGAAGGGTGGAGAGCCTGGTGCAGGCGGGCGCCGGCCGTCTCAACCCGCAGGCACCCCCCATCGAATGGGCGGCGTTGCCGGCGCCACCTCCACCGGGATCGGAGCCGCGCTCCGTCGAGGTGCGCGCCCGCTGCACGTTCACCGCCGCGCACAGCGGCTCGCCGTCGCGCGTGCACGGCGGCGTCGTCGCCGCGGCACTCGACGAAGTGGTCGGCGTGGCCGCGGCCGCGGCGGGTGCGAGCGGCATGACCGTCGTGCTCAACGTCACGCTGAGAGCGGGTACGCCCTTCGGCGTGCCCGTCGACATCGTGGGTCGGTACGTGCGCAGCGAGGGACGCAAGCGGTACGCGTCGGGTGAGGTGCTCGTCGACGGGCAGGTCACCGCGCAGGCCGACCTGATCGCGGTGAGTGAGGCGCGCTCGTGATCGACGGCGAGCGCGTGGTGAACGGGGCGGCGTGGCGCGAGTTCTGCGACCGGATGGCGGCCGTCGGCGACCGCATCCTCGCCGACGACTTCCCGTCGGAGCCCGCCGACCGCGCCGAGGGTGTGAGGCACCTCGCCACGCAGGTCGCGTGCTGGTTGACGTACGCGACGGGCTACGCCGACCCCCAGCACCCCGCTTTCTTCCGCAGCAGCGACCCCGTCTTCCTGTGGGGCGGCCCCAACGTCGACCAGGTCGCGCGCCGAGCACGCGTCGCGGGCGACGGCGTCTACCGCATCTCCGGACACATGGGCGCGTGCGAGGAGTTCGTGCTCCAGGTGAAGCTCGGTGCGACGCAGAGTGGCGGCGCCGACGTGGGCACGGAGATCTCCGCGTCGCAACTCGGCGTCGGGCCGGGCGACGACTTCGAGATCCTCCTGTCGGCCGAGCCGCAACCGGGGAGCTGGTTCGCGCTCGATTCGGATGCCTCGTTCGTGCACGTGCGCGACTACTACTTCGACTGGCAACCGCGCGAGCCGGCCACGTTCGTGATCGAGCGGCTCGACACCCAGGGCCATCCGGCCGATCCGCCGAGCCCCGACCGAGTCGCCGTAATGCTCGACGACGCCGCGCGAGAGGTGGAGCACTCACTCGTCTTCTGGCGCGACTACCAGGCACGGATGCGCGAAGCCGCGCAGGAGGTGAACCGGTTCGGTGAACCTGCGTTCATCGGGCGGGCCGTGCGCGACATGCAGTACAGCCACGCGTTCGTCGTCGTCGGGAGCGGCGACGCCCTCGTCGTCGAGCTCGATCCCGCCGACGCCACCCTCTGGGACGTCATGCTGTACAACCGAGCGTGGTACGAGGCGCTCGACTTCGCAACGCGGGTGACGAGCCTCAACCATCGCCAGGTCGCGGTCGACGGCGACGGTCGTGTGCGCGTCGTCGTCGCCGCCTTCGACCCCGGCGTCGCGAACTGGCTCGACACAGAAGGTCGGCCCGAGGTGCTCGCGACGATCCGGTGGTTCCGGCCACCAACGACCCCGACGGTGCACGCGTCGCTCGTCCCTCGTGATCGCCTCGCCGACCGCCTCCCCGCGGATACCGCGCACCTCGATCCCGGAGCCCGCCGGGACCAGGTCCGGGCACGCGCTGCGCACGTCGCCTGGCGCTACCGCAGCTGACCGCGGTCGGCGGCGGGGTCCTCGCCCGTCCTCGCGCGACTCGCGAGCAGGAGGCCGTGCTCGCGCCCGAGGCCGTGCTGCGCGCCGGTGATGGCGACAACGCATCCGTCGAAGAGCAGCGCCGATCCTCCGTAGGTTCTTGCGTCAGGCGGTCGCAATAGGATCGCTCGGATGACGAGCCCGAAGTTGCATCACGTCGTGTACTGCCACCGTCCCGAGAACCAGGAGCGCGCCGCGGACCTCTGGCGCGACCTCGGGTTGACCTTCCAGGAGATCCAGCTCGCGGAGGAGGGTCTCCGGGTGCTCCTCGACTGGTCGGCAGGGATCGAGCTCGTCGCCCCGAGCGAGCCGGAGGGAACGGAGTCCGCGCGCTTCCGTGCGTTCCTCGACGAGCACGGCGAGGGAGTGGTCTCGGTGGTGGTGCGAACGGACGACGTCGAGGGCCCGCTCGCAGTCGCCACGCGGCACGGCGCCACCGTGCGCTACCGGCAGCACCGCGAGACCGGCGACGTCGTCGTCGACGAGGTCGACCTGCACCCGGTCCACGGCATGGCGGTGACCCTCCTCGCGACCAACCTTCCCGACTGACCGATCGCTCGCGACGACACGATGGCCCACGAGTGGTCGCTGCCCGCGGTGCTCGACGTCGTCACCGGGGCCGTACCCGACCGCGAGATGCTCGTCTGGAGCTCCGTCCGCCGCACCTTTGCCGAGGTGCAGGACCGCACACGCCGTCTCGCCGCGTTCTTCTACGATCACGGGCTCGGGGTGCAGCGCGACCGCGGCGAGCTCGAACGCTGGGAGTGCGGCCAGAGCCGCGTCGCGATCCTGCTGTCGAACTGCCCCGAGTACGTCGAGACGATGATCGGCGCGTGGCGGGCGCGCGCAGTCCCGTACAACGTGAACCACCACTACAACGCGCGCGAGGTGGCTGCGCTGCTCCGGCAGATCGGCACCGATGCCGTCGTCTACCACCGGCGGCTCGCACCTCTCTTCGCCCACGCGCAACTCGACGGGCGCCTCCTCGTCCACGTCGACGACGGCTCCGATTCCGCCCCGCTGCCGGGCAGCATCCCCTACGAGGACGCGATGGTTCGCCCGACTGGTGTCACCGCGCTACCGACCCCGTCACCCGACGACCTCTACCTCGTGTGCACGGGCGGCACGACCGGCGCGCCGAAGGGCGTCCTCTGGCGGCAAGCCGACATCTACGTATCGGCCATGGCCGGGATCGACGACGCGACGGCCGAGCAGATCGGCGCCGTGGCGTCGAAGGGAGCGGGCGTCTGGTTCGCGGCGCCGCCCCTGATGCACGCCGCCGCGCAGTGGACGGTGTTCTCGGGGCTCCACAGCGGCGCGACGGTCGTGCTCCACGACGATGCCGAGCCCTTCGACGCGGGCACGATCCTCGAGACCGCGGAGCGCGAGCACGTCACACTGATGACGATCGTCGGCGACGCGTACGCGCGCCCGATCGTCGAGGAGTTGCGCACCGGACGCCGCGACCTCTCATCGCTCGAGGTCCTCGGCACCGGGGGCGCGTTCACCAGCGCGTCGCTGAAGCACGATCTGCTCGAGCACCTCCCCCAGCTCACGGTCCGCGACGGTTACGGCTCGTCGGAGACCGGCGGGATGGCGTTCGGGACGTCGCGCACGGGCGACGAGCGGCGCGAGTTCGCGCCGTCGGCAGGGGCAACGGTGCTCTCGGCCGACCGCACGAGGTTCCTCGAACCCGGTGACGACGAGGTCGGCTGGACCGCGCGCACCGGACGCATACCGCTGGGCTACCTCGACGACCGGGAGGCCACCGAGGGCACGTTCCCGATCGTCGACGGGCAACGCGTCTCGGTCCCCGGCGACCGGGCGACGCTCGCCGCCGACGGCACCATCACGATCCTCGGGCGCGACTCGATGGTCGTGAACACGGGCGGCGAGAAGGTGTTCGTCGAGGAGGTCGAGGAAGTGATCCGCCGTCACCCCGACGTGATCGACGCGCTCGTCGTCGGTCGCCCGAGCGAGCGTTTCGGGGAGGAGGTCGTCGCGCTGGTCGAGCTGCGACCGGGTGCGTTGCTCACGCCGCACGACGTGCGCGAGTTCGCGGCCCGGTCCGTCGCCCGCTTCAAGGCCCCCCGTGCGGTCCTCTTCTGCCACCGCATCGGCAGGCACCCGTCCGGCAAGGCCGACTACACGTGGGCACGCCGGGCGGCCGTCGACGCGGTGGACGCGGCGCAGCCCCGGTAGTCGCGTTCGCGGCCGAGCTGTCCGCACCTACCGGCGTGTCCTGCGCCCGGCGTACCCTCGGGGGCGCGCACCTGCAGCCGGAGGAGACACGCGATGAGCCTCATGATCGCCCGCGGACCGCTGAGCCCGCAGCGCGCCGGGTGGTTCTCCATGCCGGTGCCTCCCGACCTCGTCTACGTCGAGCCGCACGCCCGACGTATCCAGGCGGTACTCGACGGCCGGGTGGTCGTCGACACCGAGCGCGCGCTCCTCGTGCACCGACCGCAACGGACACTCACCTACGCGTTCCCGGCAGAGGACGTCGGCGGGCTCCCTCACGAACCCGAACCCGAAGCACCGGGGTACGTCGTGGTGCCGTGGGACGCGGTCGACACGTGGCTCGAGGAGGGCCGGGAACTCGTCAACTACCCGCCGAACCCGTATCACCGCGTCGACTGCCGCCCCACCACGCGTCGCCTCCGCGTCGAGATCGCGGGCACAACCCTCGTCGACACCGACGACACCGTGATCCTCTTCGAGACCTCGCTCGACCCGCGTCTCTACGTCGCACCCGCGCTCGTGCGCACCGACCTGCTGCAGCCGACGGAGACGACGAGCTACTGCAACTACAAGGGCGTCGCCACGTGGTGGTCGGCCGTGATCGGCGACACCGTCGTCGACGACGTGGCCTGGAGCTACGAGGACCCGCTCCCGGAGAGCACCCTGGTCAAGGGCTACCTGAGCTTCGACCTCACGCGCGCCGACGTCGCCGCCGAGCTCCCCGTCGGCTCCTGAGCTCGCCACTGCTCGCGGATAGCGTCGACACGAGATGGACGACGACCGGCTCTACTTCCGGCAGCTGCTCTCCGGGCGCGACTTCGCCGAGCACGACCCACTGGCGCGCCAGATGGTCAACTTCGTGTACCTGGTCGGTGACCGGGAGAAGGGCGAGGCGATCGCGGTCGACCCTGCGTACGACGTTGGCGCGCTCCTCGACCTCCTCGCAGCCGACGGTCTACGGCTCACCGGCGTGCTGGCGACGCACTACCACGCCGATCACTGTGGCGGCGACATCATGGGGTACGCGATCGAGGGCGTACGCGAGTTGCTCGGGCGCGACGACGGCGCGGTGCCGATCCACGTCCAGCGCGCGGAGTCGGAGTGGGTGAAGCGCAGCACCGGCGTGTCCGACTCGGATCTCGTGGTGCACGACAGCGGGGACGTCGTGCGCGTCGGCGACATCCCGATTGCGCTGATGCACACGCCCGGCCACACGCCGGGGAGCCAGTGCTTCGTGGTCGACGGCCGGCTGGTTGCCGGCGACACACTGTTCCTCGACGGGTGCGGCCGCACCGACCTCCCCGGCTCCGATCCCGACGCCATGTACGAGAGCCTGACGCAACGCCTGGCGACCGTCCCCGACACCGCGGTGCTCTACCCCGGCCACCTCTACTCACCCGAGCCCTCGGCGACCATGGGCGAGACGCGGCGCCGCAACTTCGTCTTCCGCGTGCCGACCGTCGAGCAGTGGCGGCTCCTCATGGGCCGCTGAGCTCAGCGCGCGCCGCGCACGAGCCGGCCCGGCAGGGCGCCGGTCGGCTCGCCGTCGCGCGTGACCACCTCACCGGCGACGAGGGTCGCGCGGTAGCCGGTCGCGCGTTGCACGAGGCGCCGGCCGCCTGCCGGCAGGTCGTGGAGCATCTCCGGCGCGCCGATCGCCAGCGCGTCGAGATCGATGACGTTGACGTCGGCGCGCCATCCGGGCGCGAGCACTCCACGGTCGCCCAGCCCGACCAGTGCGGCGGTGTCGGCGCACTGCTGCTTGACGATCCACTCGATCGGCAGCCGCTCGCCGTCCTGCGCGTCGCGTCCCCAGAACTGCAAGAGATAGGTGGGGAAGCTCCCGTCGCAGATCATCGTGCAGTGCGCGCCGGCGTCGCCGAGCCCCGGAACGGTGAGCGGGTGCACGAGCATCTCGCGTGTCGCGCACATGTCGCCCTCGACGAAGTTCATCACCGGGACGTAGATCGCACCGTGCCCGTCGTGCGAGAGCAACGTGTCGTACACCCCGGGCAGATCGAGCGCGTCCTGAGGTCGTTGGACGTAGCAGGGTGGGTCGCCGAGCGCGAACGCCGGGCCGAACCGCCCGAGGACGTCGGCAGCCGGATCCTGGAGCTCGGCGAGGATCTTCGCCCGCACGTCGGGTCGCCCGAGCCGGGCCACCAGCTCGTCGAACCCGAGGTGGGCGGACGATTGGTAGGTGGGCGAGCGCACGAGCGGGTGCACGCGGCCGTCGAGGCGCAGCACGAGCCCCACCGGTCGGGCCGCGACCTGGCCCCGCATCGGAACGCCGTCGGCCACCGCGGCCTCCATCAGGCCGAGGATGCGGCGGTACTCGTCGGGCGCGAACTCGGGTCGCTGCAACGTCGTGAGCGAGAGCGGCCGGCCGCTCACCTCCGCCATGGAGCGCAGCAGTGCGAACTCGCGCT
>Ga0187777_10000391_pt1 | contig 31275 bp, 26 predicted proteins | sample 1015_Q2_SP5_10_M_FD_132416 | JGI IMG/M metagenome (GOLD analysis project Ga0187777, IMG submission 132416) | Tropical peat soil microbial communities from peatlands in Department of Meta, Colombia - 1015_Q2_SP5_10_MG | ecosystem: Environmental > Terrestrial > Soil > Wetlands > Peat | place... | reverse complement strand
TGGCCTTTGAGCAGGAGTTGCAAGGCGTCCAAAACAGGCGCTTGATCATCAGCGACCAGGACTCGCGCTGTTTCAAACTCAGTTGGTTGGAATTCGGTTATCGCGCTAGTGTTCATGCCTGAGGGAACAGCAGCCTGTTCGCCATTGGTCCGCTTGGCGTATCTGATAGATTTCTAAGGTTTTCGCTCCGGCATTGGCGGCTTCAAGCGGGTGTGCCCTGTGCACCCGTGGAAAGATGTGTTCGAAAGTGAACATTTGAGGAGTGACGGACATCACCGCATCTTCAGGCGCGTCCACGTTATCTAATAGGCGAGTCGATGAGTCTCAAGCTGCAATCCTTTCTTCCGCATGTTCAAGCCTTAGGCTGTTGTTGTCGCTAGCCGTACAATTCTGCACAATTGAATTCAGATGAAGTCCGAGGAGCTCGGAGATTATGAAAATCGCGAATGACGTAACCGAATTGATTGGGCACACGCCGCTGGTTTATCTGAACAAAGTCACTGCAGGCTGTGCAGCCACCGTTGCCGCCAAACTGGAAAGTGTCAATCCGTGCTCCAGTGTGAAGGACCGCATTGGGGTGAGCATGATCGCCGAAGCGGAACGGGCGGGCAAAATCCATCCCGGGCGTACGGTTCTGATTGAGCCTACCAGTGGCAACACCGGTATCGCTCTGGCGTTCGTTGCTGCCGTCAAGGGCTACCGCCTCATCCTGACCATGCCTGATACGATGAGCCTCGAACGTCGTGTCTTGCTGCGCGCTTTTGGCGCAGAGATTGTGCTGACCCCCGGACCGAAGGGCATGCGTGGAGCAATCACCAAAGCTGAAGAATTGCTCGCCGCCAATCCGAATGGCTTTATGCTCCAGCAGTTCGACAATCCCGCAAATCCCAGGATTCACTTCGAAACCACCGGCCCCGAGATCTGGAACGACACCGACGGGGCCGCCGACATACTTGTTTCGGGAATAGGCACTGGAGGCACGATTACCGGCGTGTGTGAATACATCAAGCCGAAGAAGCCGTCATTCAAAGCAGTTGCCGTCGAGCCTGCCGATAGCCCGGTGCTCTCCGGTGGACAGCCGGCTCCGCACAAGATTCAGGGAATCGGCGCTGGATTTGTGCCCAAAATTCTGCGCACTGACTTCATCGATGAGATCATTACGGTCACAAATGATGAGGCAATCATCATGGCGCGCAGGCTGGCCAAGGAAGAGGGCGTGCTCGTCGGAATTTCGTCCGGTGCTGCGGTGGTTGCTGCGTTAAAAGTGGCGCGCCGTCCCGAAAACGCCGGCAAGCTGATTGTCGTGGTCCTGCCGGATTTTGGCGAGCGTTACTTGACCAGCGTACTCTTCGATGACCTGCGCAAGGAATCCGCAGAAATGGTCACGGCGGCGGTGTGAAATGCCCGGTTTAGCATCTTCAATTCGCGAGGATCTGGCGACGGTGCTGGAGCGCGACCCGGCGGCCAAGTCGCGGCTGGAAGTTTTCCTCTGCTACTCCGGCCTGCATGCGCTCTGGTTTCACCGCATCAACCACTGGCTCTGGAACCGCCACCTTTATCTGCTCGCGCGCTGGCTTTCGCAAGTTGTGCGATTCTTTACCGGAATCGAAATTCATCCCGGAGCTCAGATCGGACGCCGTTTATTTATTGATCATGGCATGGGAGTGGTCATCGGCGAGACCGCGACGGTGGGCAACGACGTCACGCTTTACCAGGGCGTTACTCTGGGCGGTACCGGCAAAGAGCACGGCAAGCGACACCCCACCATTGGCGACAATGTTGTAGTTGGAGGCGGCGCCAAGATTCTTGGCAACATCACCGTCGGAAACAACTGCCGCGTCGGGGCGGGGTCGGTTGTGACCAGAGACGTTCCAGATGACTCCACCATTGTTGGAGTTCCCGGTCACATCATCTTCCGCAATGGCAAACGTGTTGTGATCACCGATCCTAAGCAAATCAACGACCCGCTCTCCGAGGCACTTGCTGCCGTGGCCGGCGAAGTCAATAAACTGCGCGAACGCGTTCACAAATTGGAAGGCGAACTGGCATCTAACGGCGACTCAGGCGCTGCTCTGGAGCAGATCATTCACGAAATTGATTACCAGATCTGACCTATTTTTTCCGAGCGTAGTCACTCGCACCCATCAGGTGAAGAGAAACATACGCCTCATCCCCGACAACCCAACTGTCGTGTCCGGGTGCGATATAGAAAACGTCCCCCGCTTTCATCTCGATGACCCGGCCGTCATCCATCGCCGCCGTTGCCCGGCCAGACACGACGATCCCGATATGTTCCACCGAGCAACTCTTCGCGCCCATAGCTCGGCCCACGTGCTCTGACCACTTCCATCCCGGCTCATAGGTTGCCCGGCCGATCGTCATGCCGTTGATATGGATCAGTTCAAACTTGCCTTTCTCAAAGGCCCGCATCTCGTCGGGATGCTCAAACCGCTTCACAATTACTTCGTACAAGATGACCTCCTAAGGGCCCTGCTGTTTTCTACTGATCATCGGGCTTGGCGGGAAGATTCAACGTTCGCTCAGTTCACGCGAAATCTTCATATCTGAGGAGAGAATGAGTGCAACGCCTGGCCAGCAGCCACTTTGCTCAGAGTCTATTCGCGAGGGGAGACTAAGGTGCTATTCCAGGCATCGTAGATGTGAGCGGGCAGATTGCCCGAAGCCAAGTCTGAGCGCCATCATCCGTGCATGGTGTGCCTGTGCACGTGCGCACGCAGCTTGCTGACGAGCCATATTCGCCTCGATCGAAGCAAACCGGCCTTGCATCCTGGCAAGCTGGAGCTCAGGAGTTGCAAGCTGAGGGTTTCCGGCAAACACGGCCTGAGCCATCGCAGAAAAATGGGTCGCATCGGCCGTCAGGCGTTGCACTGCCGCAGTTGCGCGATCAATCACGCAACCGCCCTGATACCGGTTCACGAAGTGATTGCCGACAACCACCGCCAGAACCGCCACCGACACCCAGTACATCGTCTTTTCCGAGCTCATGTTGCTGCTCCTCGCTCCGTTATGGGGTTTAGACGAATCGCTCACAGATTTGTTATCGGCAGTTTGCTTCTTGTTATGTATAACGGAGTTGAGACAAGGTTCCGCCGGGTTCGCCGCGTCTCTTAGGTTGAGAATTTCAAACCTGTGACGACTAACGGCTCCCGGGCACCGAGTTTCTCGAGGATCATCGGGCCAAGCTGAGAAACGCTTCCTGCGCCTAGAGTTACGATCATGTCACCTTCCTCCGCGACGGCTGCCGCGGCATCCGCCGCATGGTCGAAATCGGGCATATAGCGAGCGTTGTGTCCAGCCTCTTCGATCCGTCGTACCAGAACCTCGGCGGTGACACCTTCAATGGGCTTTTCGCTGGCGGCATAAATATCAAGGACGATAAGCGTATCCGCATCCCCGAATGCAGTTGCAAATTGGTCCATCAGGTCCTGCGTGCGGGTGTACCGGTGCGGCTGAAAAACCACATGGATCTTGCGGAAGCCACATTGTCGTGCAGCAGCTAAGGTGGCGCGGATCTCGGTAGGGTGATGCCCATAATCATCGATCACGCTCACACCGGCCGCTTTGCCACGCAATTGAAAGCGGCGATCTACACCCCGGAAATTTTCCAGTGCGTTGCGAATTTGGTCGGGACTTAGCTCAAGACCAACGCCAACCGCAATTGCCGCGGTGGCATTCAAAACGTTGTGCGCTCCGGGCACATGCAGGGTGAATTCGCCCAGATCCTGATTTCCAAAAGTGACCCGAAAGCGGCTGAGCGGCTGAGTCCGCCCAGTCATCGCTGCGGACTCGCCCATCTTGATGTGAAAATTTGAGCCTCGCCGCGTTCCATAGGTGACTGTGCGGCGGCGGATCTGAGGTATTAGCCGGCGAAGATATCCATCGTCATTGCAGAGAACGACAACCCCATAAAACGGCACCCGATCCATAAAATCCAGGAATGCGCGCTTCACATCGCGCAGGTTGCGGTAGCAATCCATGTGCTCGCGATCGATATTTGTGACCACCGCAAGGATGGGTGAGAGCATTAGGAACGATCGATCGCTTTCATCGGCCTCGGCGACAAGGTACTGCGACTTGCCCAGCCGGGCGTTAGAACCCATGGCATCAACGCGGCCGCCGACAACGACCGTCGGGTCCAGACCTGCGCCGGCCAGAACCGCCGCCACCATGGAAGTGGTCGTTGTTTTGCCGTGCATGCCGGCAATCGCGATGCCGTACTTCAAACGCATCAGCTCAGCCAGCATCTCGGCGCGTGGAATGACAGGGATGTGAAGACTTCGAGCTTCGGCAACTTCGGGATTGTCTGCCGCGATCGCAGAACTTGTAACCACCACCTCTGCGCCCGGGACGTTCGTGGCGCTATGGCTTTCAAAGATTTGTGCTCCGAGGGCTGCCAGACGCTGAGTAACAACGCTGGTTTTGAGATCGGAACCGGAGACCTTGTAGCCGAGGTTGAGCAGCACTTCGGCAATCCCGCTCATGCCGATACCGCCTATGCCCACGAAGTGAATACGTTGAATCTTGGCGAACATGAGTTTTCAGACTACACGAGCCTTCAACGGCTTGCGACGACAACCGTCACTTGACATCTGCCAGTTGTGCCGCAATTTCTGCGATCTCCTGCGCGGCTTTGGGATGAGAAAGCTGTCGAGCCGCCTGTCCCATCGCTCTTAACCGCCCCTGATCGCTAAGAAGCGCGATTACCGTGTTCAACAGAGTCTCGCCGGTGAGTTGCGACTGCTCCAGCATCACGGCTGCTCCTGCCTTCACCAGGGCCTCCGCATTACGTTTTTGATGGTCATCGGCCGCGCGTGGGAACGGCACAAAGATCGCAGGCTTTCCCGCAGCTGTCACCTCCGCGACCGTGCTCGCCCCCGAGCGGCAAACTAGCAAGCTGGCTCGCGCAAACTGAGCCGGCATATCGTCGATGAATCGGTAAATCTCAACCTGCCCGTCCGGATCAGGGTGCGCCGCTTTCGCCGCATTATAGTCAGCTTCTCCGGTTTGATGGGCCACCTGCAGCCCGGGAATTCGCTTCACAAGCTCTGGTATCGCCTTGACCGCAGCCTCGTTGATTGCCCGCGCCCCCTGACTTCCACCAAAGATGAGCAGAGTGGGTTTAGCCGCATTGTCCCCTCTCGTTTGAAAAAAGGCTTCCCGCACCGGAACGCCCGTCACTCTGGAATGCGGAAAATATTTGGCGGTTTCTTGGAAATGGACGGCAGCGGCGGAGACGAAGGGCCCAACGATCCGATTGGCGAATCCCGGAACGACGTTGGGCTCAAAAATCAATGTCGGAATTCTTCGCAATACTGCAGCTAACATCGCCGGGCCGGACGCATATCCGCCAACCCCAATGACCACATCAGGCCTGAAGTCAGAAAGAATGTGCCCCGCCGACCACACGGCCCTCGGCAGAGCGAAAAGGGTCTTCAGGCGGGTGGTGAAGCCAACATTTTTCAGCGCTCCAACGTCCACCAGGCGCAGTGCAAAGCCGGCGTTCGGAACCAGGCGGTTCTCAATCCCCCGGCTCGTGCCAATAAACAAAACCTCGGCGGCGAATTGTTTCTGTAGTTGCTGAGCGATTGCCAGGGCAGGAATGACGTGCCCCCCAGTTCCGCCGCCTGCCAGAATCGCCCGCATGAACTGACTATAAATTGAAAAACCGGGAGCACGAGCGGGTGAGGTTAACCTTCCGGTTGCTGAGTTGAATCCTGATCGAACCTGGGACGGTGCACATCCCCATGCCGGTCTATTCTGCTTGTTTGGAGATGTTCAGCAGCACCCCCACCGAGGCCAAAGCGAAGAATAAAGATGAGCCGCCATAAGAGACGAAGGGAAGGGGAATGCCTTTGGTCGGCATCAGCCCCAGAACCACGCTGATATTGATGAACGCTTGCACCACAATCATGCTGGTGATTCCCACGGCTAGAAATCGCCCAAACATATCTTGCGTCCGCAATGCAGTGCGGGTGCCGCGCCATAAGAAAATCGCGAAAAGCGCGACGATCACCAGAGAACCCAGCAACCCCATTTCTTCAGCCGTCACCGCAAAGATGAAGTCTGTGTGCGGCTCGGGCAGATAAAACAGCTTCTGCTTGCCTTCCATGAGGCCGACTCCGGTAATTCCTCCGGTGCTCACTGCGATCAGCGACTGGATGATGTGAAACCCGCGGCCTTGTGGATCTGAGTAAGGGTCAAGAAACGCCAGGATGCGTGCCCGACGGTAAGCCACATGGAATATCAGGAAATATAAAGGAAGCAAGGATCCCACCAAAGCATATCCGAGATAGCGCAACTCCAGGCCGGCAACGAACAGAACACACCCGGTGATCGCGGCGCAGGCGATTGCGGTGCCCAAGTCCGGCTGAAAAACAATAAGACCTATGAAAACCAGCGTGGGGAGCACCGCCGGCAAGACCGTGTTTCGCCACTGGTCCATCGATTTCGTGCGCGTTTCCAGGAAAAACGCGAGGAAAAGGATGATCGCCGGCTTGGCCATCTCCGACGGCTGAAAGGAGAACGGCCCCCAATGGATCCAGCGGTGCGTATGGTGCGAACGATCGAGAAGGAAGGCCGAAATCAGCAGCAGGGTAGTTACACCGAGCAGGGAGAAAACCACCGCTGGATGTTTGTAGCGGCGATAGTCCAGCTTCATGGTAGCCACCATGAGCAGAAGCCCGCCTGTCGCCCAGCCCAACTGCCTCAGCAGAAAAAAGTATCCGGAACCATAGCGCTCTTTTGCCATCACCGCCGAGGCGCTGAACACCATCACCAGTCCGATAAAAATCAGAAGCAGGGTGATGGTGAACAGCCATCGATCGACACTAACGCGCTTGGCCATGGAAAACTTTTTATTTGACCACGGAGCCGCAGGAACACGGGAAAAACTTCTCTGGATTTTGCGAGGAAGGTAACTTGTTTGGTTCCAGGAGCGCTTTGGCGCCGGCGAGAGGGATTCGCTTTGGGATCTCAGCGGAGAACTAGGAAGCCTCGACTTGGGTCTCGGCCAAACTGCGCACCACTTCCTTGAACGCCTTCCCCCGATGTTCGTAATTGCGGAACTGGTCGAAGCTGGCACAGGCAGGGGCTAGCAACACGATATCGCCGGGTTGTGCCGCATCGCTGGCTTGTCTGATCGCATTCTCCAATGTGTCGGCATGAACAATCTCTGCCGCTCCCTTGATCTGCGATTCGATCTTGTTGGCCGCAGCCCCGATGGTGTATACCCGTTTCACACGTTGCCGTAGAAGATCGTTCAATACGCTGTAGTCGCTGCCTTTGTCTTTCCCCCCGAGGATCAGGTGAATATTCGCCGGAAACGATTCCAGCGCCTTAATGGTGGCATCAACGTTCGTGGCTTTGGAATCGTTGTAGTACTCCACTCCGTTGATCGAGGCCACATGTTCGAGGCGATGTTCGACCGCCCGGAACTCCCGTACAGCTTTGCCGATCCGCCGTGCCTCGACATCGCTGAGAACACCTACGCAGACTGCGGCGAGAACATTCTCGACGTTGTGCGCTCCTTTTAAGGGAATCTCGGAAACCAGCATGATTTCACGCTGGCCATTGAAATCGCGAAACAGCACTCGCCCATCTCGAACATAGGCTCCTCGTTCAATTTCCTTCTTTCGACTGAACCAGACAACTTGCCCTCGGGTGCGTGAAGCCATGGCTATGCAGGTGGGATCATCGGCGTTCAGAACAGCGAAATCGGTCGATTGCTGGTTCTCAAAGATGCGCGCTTTGGCGTCGGCATAAGCGTTGAACGTGCGATGGCGGTCGAGATGGTCGGGGGTTACATTGAGCACGACGGCAATGTGAGGACGAAATGTTTCTATGGTTTCAAGCTGGAAACTCGAGACCTCCAGCACAGCGATCGTGTCCGCCGTCGCTTCTTCCACCAGGGAAATGGCTGGAGTGCCAATGTTCCCACCCACTACTGTCGGGAACCCGCCATTTTTGACAACCTCGCCGGCTAAGGCCGTTGTCGTGGTCTTTCCGTTGGAACCTGTTATAGCCACGATGGTGCCCGGGAAAAACTGGGCTGCGAGTTCGATTTCACCAATGATTTTTTCTCCCAGAGCTCGCGCTTGCACCAGAGGTGGAGCGTCCAGGGGCACGCCTGGGCTGACGATGATCAGGTCCTGGTTCTGAAAGGTACGATCACCGTGTCCGCCGGTTTCGACCACAATACCTTCATCCAGCAGCCGAGGAATTTCCGCTTTCAGTTCGTCCGGAGTCTTTGTATCAGAAACTGTAACTCGCGCACCGCGGTTCTTCACGAAGAAGGCCGAAGCTATGCCGGACTTGCCCAGCCCGACGACCAGAACGCGCTTGTTGAGCAGTTCCATGAAAGGCGATTTCAGTGTGGCGAATTTATCTTAGTTTAAGAGTGGTCAGCGCAAACAACGCAAAAACCAGCGACGCAATCCAGAAGCGCACAATAATCTTCGATTCCGACCAACCCAGCAGCTCAAAATGATGATGCAACGGCGCCATCTTAAAAATACGCTTCTTACGAAGCTTATAGGAGGCCACCTGCAGGATCACCGAAATCGCTTCAATCACGAACACCCCGCCAATAAACGGCAGCAGCAGCTCTTGCTTAATGATGACCGCGACGGTGCCAATCGCTCCGCCCAGCGCTAGCGATCCTACGTCGCCCATAAAAACTTCGGCCGGATGGGCGTTATACCATAAGAATCCGATTGCCGAGCCCACCATCGCGCCGCAGAAGATAGTCAACTCGCCCACTTGGGGCATTCGCTGCAATTCCAGGTAAGAAGCAAATGTCGCGTGCCCGCTGACGTAGGTCAGCACGGTCAAAGCTCCAGCGGCAATCACGGTGCAACCAATCGCGAGGCCATCCAAACCATCCGTGAGATTCACGGCATTGCTGGAACCAACGATGACTACGACCACAAAAAGAACAAATGGGAGAAAGGCCAGCGGCCAGAGATGAGGGTTATGTTCCCAAGCCCCAATCACCAGGTCGGGCCGGAATTGTTTGATGAAGGGAACAAGCAACCTGGTCGAATAAAGACCGTAGGTTTGCATGGCGATCAGCGTAACTGCGATCAGAATACTCGTCAGGATCTGATATCCCAGCTTGGCCTTGCCTGTCAGCCCGAGGTTTCTGCGGTGAACAACTTTCGCGTAGTCGTCGGCAAAGCCAATGGCCGCGAAAGCCGACGTGGACAGCACCGCGATCCAGACAAAGCGATTGCTGAGATCGGCCCAGAGCAGCGTCGGAATCACTGTCGAAATCGCGATCAGCAGACCGCCCATGGTGGGAGTGCCTGCCTTTTTCTGATGAGCTTTCGGGCCTTCCTCGCGAATATACTGGCCGATCTGGAATTCGCGAAGGCGATTGATGATGGCGGGCCCAACTATCAGCCCGGTGAACAATGCCGTGAGGCTGGCAAATGCAGTCCGGAACGTCAGGTAGCGGAAGATGCGGAACGGCGGGAAGTAATGAAATAACTTCAGGTACAACAGCCAATAAAGCAATCCGCCTCCGTTATCTTCCTCGTCGTTGGTTGACCGCCGCGCCGCGCTCCGAGGTCCATCTGTCAAGCGCGTTCTCTAGTTTTACACCTCGCGACGCTTTCAGCAGGACCACATCTCCATCGCGCGTCTCTCGCGCCAACCATTCACCAGCTTCTTCTGGAGTGGCAAAAAACTGCCCTTGCAGGCCGTGACTGGCCGCAGCTTCAACCATGTCCTTTGCCAAGCCCCTAACCCCAACGACAATGTCTATGTTCCGCTTCGCGGCGTGGGATCCGGCTTGGCGATGTAGTTCTGCCGCTGTGATCCCGAGCTCGAGCATCTCGCCGGCAACCACAATGCGACGCCTTGCCGGCATGCTGGCTAGTGCGTCCACCATGGCATCCAGAGCTTTTGGATTGGAATTGTAGCAATCGTTGATCACGGTGATGTTGCCGACTTGGACGACCTGCCCGCGCTTATCCGCCGCGACCAAAGACGCGAGAGCCTCAATAATCTCAGTAGTAGTGAGCCCATGTTCCTGTCCGACGGCGACCGCGGCAAGCGCGTTATATACATTATGAATTCCGATTAGCGGTAGAACCGCACTTTTCCGGACACTGCCCACAACAAGATCGAATTTGCATCCCAGCTCGCCGCGGTTTTCGATGTTCTCAGCGCGAACGTCCGCCGGCCGGTTGATTCCATAAAAAATCACTTTGCCATGGAAATCGCGTCCGAATTGCGAAACGTATTCATCATCGGCATTAAGAATTGCAGTTCCTCCCGTAGGAAGCGACTGCACCAACTCATACTTCGCCCGCGCGATACCGGCGACGGAGGCAAAAAATTCCAGATGCACGGGCGCTACGTTGGTGACCACTCCTGTCTCGGGCTGCGCGATCTTTGCCAGCGCCGAAATTTCTCCCGCATGGGACATCCCCATCTCGATGACACCAATATCGTGCTCCGGCTCAAGCTTCAGTAGCATCAACGGCAGGCCGAAATGATTGTTGAAGTTGCCTTCTGATTTCAAAACGTGAAAACGCGCTGAAAGTATCTGAGCGATGGCTTCCTTTGTCGTAGTTTTGCCGGTAGACCCGGTGATGGCGACCAGTGGTTTGCTCCAAAGTCGGCGGACGGCAGTTCCTAAGGTTTGTAGTGCAACCAGCGTATTGTCGACCACCATGAGCCCGCGCTTTGCCGTAAACCGTGGTAGCTGATCCGTGGCAATGACAGCCGCAACCGCGCCTCTTTCAAGTGCCTGGCTCACGAAATCGTGACCGTCCAGGCGTTCCCCTTTGACCGCAAAGAAAAGTTGGCCGGCCTGAATCGTGCGTGAGTCAATCGAATAGCCGAGCGCCAGCGCATCGTGCTCAAATTCGCCGCCGGCGGCCAAAAACCCGGCAATCCGGGAAAGCGGCAGTTTCATGAGATCTTTCCGGCAGTCGCAACCGATTCCTGGCAGTTGAATCCGGCTTCTTGCAGTACTTCGCGGGCGACCTGCACATCGTCAAAAGGAAGTGATCCAGCACGCGTGATCTGAACCTTTTCATGCCCCTTACCGGCAAGCAGCACGATGTCGCCTGCTCTGGCCTCGCGAATTGCCAGCTGTATCGCAGCTTTTCGGTCCGGCTCTATTCTGTATTTCGCACCGGATCGCTGCAGACCCACGAGCGCGTCGTTGATGATGGCGAGCGGATCCTCGCTGCGGGGATTATCGGAGGTGAGCACCACAAAATCGCTGCCTCGGCCTGCCGCCTCTCCCATGAGAGGACGTTTGGCACGATCGCGGTCGCCGCCGCAGCCAAAAACCGTAATCACCCGCCCTTTGTTGCCCGCCTGATGCACAAAGTTGCGCGCGAGTGAGGTGAGATTTCGCAGCGCATCGTCAGTGTGAGCATAATCCACAACTACGCTGAACGGCTGACTGCAGTCGACGCGTTGAAAACGGCCGGGAACGCAAGTCAGATTTTCGATGCCGACAGCGATCGATTCCGCCGGGCACTTGCGGGCGAAAGCCGCCGCCGCAGCAGCCAGAATGTTGTATACGTTCACCTTGCCAATGAGTGGGGAAAAGACTGGAATCGTCGCCTCTGGCGTCACCACGTCCAAGCGCGTGCCGCGCTGGCCGACGTCAATCTTCTCTGCGCGAAAGTCGCCTGCGTTGAATCCGTAAGTCAACAACTCCGACCCATTCTTCTGACTGACCTTAACCAGGCTCCGGCCATATTCGTCATCTGTGTTTAGCACAGCCACTCGGGGTGCATCGGTGCCGCAGCCTTCGAACAGAATTCGTTTGGAAGCAAAGTATTCGTCCATCGTGTGGTGATAATCGAGGTGATCACGAGTGAGATTGGTAAACACCGCAACATCGAACGGAATTCCGTAGACGCGCTGCTGAGCAAGTGCGTGCGAAGAGACTTCCATGACTGCTTCGGTAGCGCCATCTCCCAGAGCCTGATTGAGCATGCGATTCACTTCCAGCGACTCAGGAGTGGTATGCGGTGCAGGAAGAACTTTGCCCGCCACATGGTATTCAATGGTGCCCATCAGCGCGGATTTGCGATGGGCTGCCGAAAGAATGGATTCCAACAGAAACGCGGTCGTACTTTTTCCATTGGTTCCTGTAATTCCGATGACCGCTAGACGCTCAGCCGGACGTTTGTAGAAGTTTGCGCTCAAACGTGCAAGTGCGCGGCGTCCTTGAGGGACTTGCGCCCATGCGACTCCGGCGCGGGGTTTCTCGGAGGACGAGTCCGTAACAATCGCCACCGCTCCCGCTGCGATCGCGTTATCGATGAATTTGTTTCCGTCGCGGGATTCGCCGTGCATTGCCACGAAAACATCGCCAGGCCGAATCTTGCGAGAGTCGTATTCGACACCACTCACGCCCGGATTCCCGCTTTGCGACAGGACCTCCGCCCCATAGAGAAGCTGTTGGAAGGTCATTGCTATGATTTTATTGGAAGCAGCGCCTAGCGCCCAAACCTTACGGTAACTTTCGAGCCGCTGGGCACGCGCATTCCAGCCGCAGGTGATTGATCTTGAGCCACCCCGTTGCCTACCGCGTCCAGGTCCAGGCCGCTTTCTTCGGCTAGCTCCACGGCAGCCCGCACGCTCTTGCCGGCAAAAGACGGAACCGCTATACCGCCCTGCTCGATATCAAGCACGACTGTGCCGGTGGATGGAGCGGGTTCTGCAGCGTCCGGTTGGAAAGCGGCCTCCTTTGTTTCCGGCGCAGATAACGGTTCATGTTGCAGTAGTGCCGCAGGAACAATAGGAGTCGCACTTCTTGCAGGCGGAGCAGGAGTGTTCACCGCTGCCACACTACTGGAGACGGAAGCGTCGGACACATCCACAGGGTCCCCGAGATGATCGGCAGATTCTTCGGCGATCTCCTCTTCTTTTACCTGGCGTGAGGCCAAGAGCAATTGCCGGCTGGGCGGCAATTCTACGTCATGTGGTGCGTGCAAGTATTCCAGGACTTGCTGCGCGACCTGTTGGAACACGGGCGCACCCACGTCCCCTCCATGATGTTTCCCCTCCGGTGAATCAATGATGACGGCCACCACGATCGAGGGGTTGTTGACCGGCGCAAATCCTGCGAAAGAGGCAATGTATTTCGTTCGTGAGTAAGTATGGGTAGCGGGATCGATTTTCTGCGCGGTCCCCGTCTTACCCGCCGAACTATATCCTTCCAAAATAGCTTTCTTTCCCGTGCCTTGCAGGACGACGTGCTGCATCATCTGCCGCATCAGTGCAGCCGTCGTGGTCGAGATCGCTCTGCGTTCCTGTGTGGGGTGAAACGCAATCATTTGCGGGGTGTTTTGCGGTTCGGTGGTCGCGGCGACTATGTGTGCTCCCACCATAACGCCATCATTGGCAATGCTCGAAACCATGGCAGCGAGTTGCAACGGGGATACGCCAATCTCTTGCCCCATGGCGATAGCACCAATCGAAACCTTGGACCAGCGGTTCAGTGGCTTTGCCAGGCCCCGGGTCTCGCCCGGAAGCTCCACGCCGGTCTGCTGGCCGAAGCCGAATGCGCGAATGTATTTGTACATGCGCTCATCGCCGACCCGCAGCGCGATTTTGATCGTCCCAACGTCGCTGGAATGAGCAAGAACGTCGGAAACCGAAAGCACGCCGAATGAATGCCAGTCGTGAATGCGCCGCCCGAAAACCACGATTGATCCCATTTGGCAATCAAACTTCTCCTCGGGCCGGGTCAGGTTCTCGTCCAGCGCGGCAGATATCGTGACCAGTTTGAAGGTCGATCCAGGTTCGTAGACGTCGCTGACAGCGTGGTTTTTAAGCTTCTCCGGCGTGATCTCCCGTGTGCGGTTAGGATCGAACGTCGGACGGTTGGCCAGCGCCAGAATCTCGCCGGTATGCGGATTCTCGACCACGATGGTCCCGCTGATGGCATGAGTGCTCTCCACTGCGGAGGCCAGCTCTCGTTCCGCTATGTATTGAATCTGCTGATCAATGGTGAGCACCACGCTCTTACCGGGTTCCGGCTGTTTTTCCACGCTGCCAAACCATTTGCGGCGGGCATCGACCGAGATCAGCATTTCCCCGGGCTGGCCGCGCAGCTTGTCGTCGTACTCACGCTCAATCCCGCTCAGACCTTCGTCATCCGTTCCCACGTAACCGATGACCTGTGCCGCCAATTCGCCTTTCGGATAGAAACGCTTGGATTCTTTTTGAAAGTAGATTCCGCGCAAATTGAGCGCGCGGATGCGCGCAGCGGTTTCAGCATCAGCTTTCCGCGCAACCCAGCAGAACGTCCTTGCTGCCTTGCAGCGGGCGAGAAGTTCTCGCGGATCGGATTTCGTGATGCGCGAAACCAGCGAAATGGTCTGGGCGAGATTCGGAATTTCAGTGGGAACCGCAAACGCCGAATCAACCGCGATCGACATGGCCAGTTCGCGGCCAGCCCGGTCGTAAATAATTCCTCGCCGCGCCGAAACTTCCACTGTGCGCTGCTGCTGGTGTTGGGCCCGTTGCTCAAAGCTGCCGTATCGAAAAATTTGCAGATAGACCAGCCGCAGGCAGATGGCACTACACCACAAAATCAGCAAAGCACCGAGAACATACAGGCGAGTATCGCTCAGATTTCGCGATGAATTGGAAGCCACGTTAGGCCCTTACACAAACATGGCGGCCTGCCCTGCAAGCCGCCCGAGAAGTCTCTGCGTGTTTACCCAGCCTTCTATGGAACCGAAATCATAGAGACTGCAGCGGCGCGGGCAACGATCGGAGCGCCCGCATCGGAAGACGCAGAATCCATGCGCACGACCTGTCCCGCCTGGGGCGGCTGCATTCCAAAATCACGTGCCAATCTGTCGATCCGATCCGGAGAACGCAAAGATGCCTCTTCCAGTCGCAGAGCACGATTTTCTTCCAGCATTCCGTCCCTTTGCAGCTTCAGTGATTCAACCTTGTATCCGTACTCGACCGCCTTGAAGTGCTGCCAGGTGTAGATCATCACCAGCACGAACAGGAAACCCAGGGCGATGCCAAACTGCCGCATTTCGCGGCCGCGTTTGGGATCCTCGACTTTTACCAGGCGTGAGTTGTCGATAGGTTTCGCAAAGTAAATTTCCGGCGTCCCATTCCAGCACGGCTGCCGGCGACCTTGATATGCAGTATGGATGACCGCGGAGGCGGCAGCCATTACGCGGCCCCGGCAAGACTGGTTTCGAACTGCGCGAGTTCGAACTGAGAGATGGCGTAGAAGTGCGCCAGCCTCTCTTGCCGTGAAAGTTCCTCCGAGCAGCGTCTCTCGGCTGACTCTACCGTGTGCATCAAGTCTTCGATCATTCTTCCTGTGAACATCGTGGCCTCTTTTCTACCCCCAACAGAACCTTTGCAGCGCCGGTGTCCCGCCGCCTGGCCGCCAAAACGGCAGCCTTGCCAAACCTCTCCGGAGCGGCATCGAGAGAAGGTGGAATTTCCTTTTGCCCTTAGTGAGAGAGGCGATGCCGCCCCGGAAACTTGTAGCGCCGGCGTCTCCGCCGGCTTCCGCCGCCAAAATGGCAGCGCTGCTAAACTCTTTCCGCGGCGCGCAATTTTGCGCTGCGTGCTCGCGGATTGCGATCAATCTCTTCTTCACTGGGCGTTACCGGCTTCTTTGTAAGTAGCCGATACTGACCTCGCTTCGCACCTTCGCGGAAAGCATCTTTTACCATTCTGTCCTCCAGCGAATGAAAGCTGATGATCACGATTCGCCCGCCCGGCTTCACCAGCTGCGGGGCTGTTTCGAGCAGCGCCCGCAGCTCGTCTAACTCGCGGTTTACGAAGATCCGGAGAGCCTGAAAGGTCCGTGTCGCAGGATGAATGCGCTCATGTTTCATTGGCCGGGCCGCGGCTGATATGACATCCGCAAGGTGTGCGGTACTTCGTATCGGCCGCGACCGGACAATGGCTCTGGCGATTCTCCGCGACCTCCTTTCCTCACCGAATTCGTAAATCACATCGGCAAGCTTGCGCTCGTCGAAGTGGTTTACCACTTGTTCGGCGGTCAGCTCGGCTTGCGGGTTCATACGCATGTCGAGCGGTCCTTCCGCCTGAAAACTGAAGCCGCGCGCTGGATCGCTAAACTGCAGGCTGCTGACCCCTAGATCCGCCAGGATCCCATCCACCGTCATTCGTCCCACATCCTTCGCAAGATCAGCGAATGATCCATGAATCAAAGTAATGCTCGGCCAATCCCCTACCCACTTGTCATTCCGAGCGAGCACGTCGTCCCGCTTACGGGACGACAGCGCAGTCGAGGAACCTGCTTTCAGCCTTTCCCGCGCGATTTCCAGCGCTGCAGGATCCTTATCGACCCCAATCAAATGACCCGGTGCGCCGAGGCGTTTTGCGATTTCGTAGCTGTGCCCGCCAAGGCCCACCGTGGCGTCGATATGTGTCCCGCCGCGCCGGACGGCTAAAAAGTCGATCGCTTCTTTTAAAAGAACCGGAACATGGCCAACTTCGCCTTTCTTGCCATGCCCACCCCACTCGGGGGTGTCTTCCAAACCCTCGCCCATATTTCGGGGCCCCCAGCGAACCCCGCCTTTCGGTTCGCTGGAGCTGACTAGATGCCCAGCTCGTCGAGCGTCTTCTCATCCTCAGACGTGAATGGTTGCTGCTCGATCTCCTTGCGATACAGTTCGAGGTTGCGAACTTCCAGATACTTCAGCTGCCCCGTTACGGCCACCTCGCCTTTGATCTGCGCGGCATCCCGCAGCAATTGCGGCATCAACAACCGCCCCTGGCCATCCATTTCCACTTGCTGACCCCAGTAGTTCACGCGATCCAGAAACTTCTTCTTCGTCGGATTGAAAGTGGAGAGCCCGGCTAACTTCTGTTCGATCTGCTCCCATTCTTCGAAGGGATAAACTTGTGCACTCTTGCCATCGAGGCTGGTTATGTAAAATTGCTGACCGTACTTCTCGTCGATTACCCGCTTGAATTCCGCAGGGACTTTGAGTCTGCCCTTTTCGTCCACGCGGGTTGGGTGATTGCCGCGAAACATGCATTCTGCCCTTTAATGGGGCGCTGTACCTTTTGGCAGCAACAACTGCCACCACAACGAGGGAGGCAAAAGCGGTGAAAGGGTCGTTCATCTCCGGTTCATTCGGGCTGTTCTTGGGGGAGTCAGCCACAAATTCCACTGGCGCCTCTCGGTTTAACAGATCCGCCCACCGCCACAACCGTCTAGACCACTTTCTACCACTTTTCACCACATCCTACGCCTAAACTGTTTGTTGTCAATAGGAAAGTTTTAGGTCACTACGGACTGCACCGCAGACCTTGGGGAAGCGCAAGAAATTGTGGATAACTGATCAGATGACCGCTAGAGCTAGTGTTTGGATGCGAGGTTCAGCCGCGCGAAATCAAGCACGCACACTTTGGACGGGCATCCACGCCCCTGACGCCACGTGACCTTCCATGGTCCCCCACCTTGAGGAATTCCTGAAAATTGTGCTCTCATGGAAGCGTTCATTCCGCGAAATCCTAAAAATGTCAGACATGAAGAGGGATCGTATGAGGAAGTCTCTGATCGCGTTGTCGGTGTTGATATCTGCTGCCTCCATCTGGGCACAAGACACGACCACACCCGTCGAACCAATGGATCAAACGCCGGTGTTTCGCGTAAAGGTGGTCTCGCGCACCACAAAGGCAGTGAACTACCGGCATCGCGGCGGTTCGACAACCGTTGATCTAAAGGGCACCAGTCTCATGCCCGATGCAACCGGTCGCGCCAAAGTGGACGGCAAAGAAGGACGCCTCGCGATCAGCGCCGAAATTCAGCGTCTTGGTCCCGCCAGCAAATTCGGCCCCCAGTATCTCACTTACGTGTTGTGGGCGATCACGCCCGAGGGCCGCTCGGTGAATCTTGGCGAAATGGTTCCGAACAAAGACGGCAGTAGTAAGATCGACGTGACCACTGATCTGCAAGCGTTCGGCCTTGTCATCACGGCGGAACCGTATTTCTCTGTCATCCATCCCAGCGATTTGGTAGCCGTTGAGAATATCGTGCGCTGGGAGACCAAGGGATTCGAAACGCCGATTGACGCCAAGTTTGACATGCTGGAGGGCGCGGAATTCACCATCGATGTTCCTGCCGATCAGCTTCCTTCCACCAAAGCCGCTCCCAACACTCCGCTTGACCTGCTCGAAGCGCGCAACGCAGTGGCCATTGCAAAAGCTGCCGGCGCGCAGCAGTATGCCGCTGACTCCCTGAGCAAAGCTGAAGATTTTCTTGCTCGGGCCGAGGATTATCTGCAGCGTAAGCAAGGCAGAACTCCGATTGGAACCGCAGCTCGCGGCGCCACCCAGATGGCCGAGGATGCGCGTGTCTTGACCCTGAAAAAGAAAGAAGAAGAACGGATCGCCGCGGAAAAACGTGCCATGCAGGAAGCACAGGAAAAAGCCGAAGCGGACGCCAAAGCCGCCTCAGAAGCCGAAGCGAAAGCCAAGGCCCAGGCGGAAGAAGATGCACGCCGTCGCGCTCAGGCCGAGGCTGATCGCGAAGCTGCCGAGAAGGCTCAGGCCGAAGCTCAGCAACAGCAGGCGGCTGCTGTGGCCGAGCAGCAGAAAGCTCAAGCCGAAGCCGAGCAGGCGCGTCTCGCCGCTGAACAAGCTGAAAAGGACAAGCAGGAAGCAATTCGCCAAAAAGAAGAAATGCGCGCTCGTCTTCTTAAGCAGCTGAATCAGGTGCTCGAAACCAAGGATACGGACCGTGGCTTGGTGGTGAGCATGCCGGATGTCCTCTTTGATCCTGGCCAGTACACGCTGAAACCGGCCGCCCGCGAGCGTCTCGCCCGCATCTCAGGCATCGTCCTCGCGTATCCGGAATTGAAGCTCCATATCGAGGGATATACCGACAGCACCGGCAGCGACGAATTTAACCAGCGCCTTTCCGAAAAGCGTGCTGCAACCGTTCGTGACTACCTGGTCGATTCCGGGATCTCGATCAACAATGTGTTTGCAAAAGGCATGGGAAAGGCAAATCCAATCGCAGACAACACAACCTCCGCCGGCCGCAAGCTGAATCGCCGCGTCGAAATGATCGTGTCGGGTGATGTGATCGGAGATGTGATGGCGCCGCAAACCGGTGCAAACTCAGCTTCACCGGCCTCGACGCCTGGCGCCCAGCCGCCCGCTGCTCCTCGGCAGTAGCCAGTTGGGCACTCCGAAGCCCGAAATTGTCATCCTGAACGAAGCAGTCTGACTCGCTTGCGAGTCAGGCAGCGGAGTCGAAGGATCTCTGCATTTCCTCAACAACTGCAGTGCAGGGTCCCAGCTGTGAACCTACGCGCACTTTAGTGATATCCTTCCCGCATTATCCTCCGTCATTATTTCTGTCTACTTTGCGTCGGAGGTGATCTATGGCGTTAAATCGCGCGCGTGTATTTCTGGGCGGTATTGTCGGCGGCATAGTCTGGTTTTTCTGGAGTTTCGTCTCTGGCCTTGTCATCATCGGCAACGCTCGCTACCTTGCCGCACAAAATGCCGGACTTTTCCTGAAGCAGCCGCGGTATCCCTTTTTTGTGGGTCAGTGGTTCATCATTTTGATTGTGATAAGCATCATTCTGGCCCATCTGTACGCATGGTCCCGCCAGACTCTGGGGCCCGGTCCCGGTACTGCGTTGAAAATCGGATTCCTGGTGGGATTTGCTGCTAGCTTCCCCGGCAACTTCGCCCAGGCAGTTTGGTCTCCTGTGGATCGGATGTTCCCTCTCGGCTGGATGCTCGACATCTGGGTAGGGTGCATCCTCGCAACTCTGGTCGCCGGCTGGCTCTACAAGGAATGATGGTCGTTTAGGAGGCGTGAGCGTAGCGGGAGGCTCCTCCCGAAATCCTGAGCGGAGCGAAGGATCCGGTGTCAGAAAACAGATGGCAGCCGGACCTGTAAGTTGAGGCGATTACGCGGCGTCTGAGCCGCGTGCCGAAATCCTGAGCGAGCGTAGCGAGTCGAAGGACCCCGACAAGTGAAAGATGGCAGCTGGACCTGTAAGCCGAATTCTGTCCGTCTTGCGACGTGACGGCCATTCCTCTGGGCCGCACATCACTGTGCGGCTCAAGCGACCTACCCGGAGGTTTGACGCGCCGAGCCAGCGCGTGTCCCGCCGGTCCGTAAGAACAGGCGGGGACTTCCTCCCTATTTGGTCTTGCTCCGTGTGGGGTTTGCCATGCCTGCCGCATTGCTGCGGCAGCGGTGCGCTCTTACCGCACCTTTTCACCCTTACCCCGCCGTCGTTGTGAATCCTTGTCTCGGGCCGTTCGACTTGTCATCCTGAGCGAGCGTTTTTTGCTCAGCGAAGGATCCAGGCGAGCCGCGCGAAGCGTCGCGCACTTTGCGACGCAGGAAACGCGCGTTTGGCTCGCTTCCTTATCAAACTGGCCGACGCCGACAAGCGGTCACAACGACGGCGGAGCGGTATGTTTTCTGTGGCACTTTCCGTCGAATGGGCTTGAACCCATCCTCCCGGACGTTATCCGGCACACTGCTCTATGGAGTTCGGACTTTCCTCCCCGCCGATTCCGCAAGTCCTCAAAAGCCTCAATCAGGGCCTGCCGAATCGGCGGGGCGGCCGTCCGGTCCAGCTGCCAACACATTCATTATAGTCGATGCCTCAATCAGCTCACGGTGATCGCGGAGTGCGCTTCAATAGCGGAACAGATCGGTGGGCACCATAAAGATAAACCGCTCCGGTGCAATAAGAGGCCTATTATTCCTAAACAGCAAAGAGTCAGGAACGGAACAGCCATGGTAGCGACTCCGCAAATTTGTGGACCACTCACAAAACTGATCGCATTCTGGCTGAAGACCTTCTGGACTTCACTCGCAGGACGGGAAAACTAGCATGATTCGAAAACTTGCGCTGCAAATATTGGCCCCCGTGTTACTCGCTTTCATCACCGTGAATGCTTATCTCGCGGTCAAACATTTAAGGCAGGTTCACACGATCGCGGCCCTGACGTTGCAAAGCTCGATGTTCCAGGCCGATATCTCGCATGTTCTGGCCGACCTCAGCGACATGGAAACCGGTCAACGCGGCTACCTGCTTACCGAAGATTCTTCTTACCTGCAGCCCTTCACCGCTGCGAAAGACAGGATTGCCGCGGATTTTGCGACGTTGCGTGCGACATTAGCGAGCCGCAGCGAGAACCAACGATCTCTGGAGTCGCAGCTCGAGTCTCTAGCTAACTCCAAACAGGCCGAGATGGAGCACACCATTGATTTGCGGCAGAAGGGTTATCGCCACCGTGCCTTCAAACTTGTCGCCTCGAATGAAGGCGAGCAGTACATGGACCAGGCCCGCCAGCTTCTGGCCTCCTTGTCTGCGGCCGAGAGCAATTATTTTCTGAAATTTTATGGAGAGCGGGATGCGGCGCTGAAAGCAGCTTTGAAGCAAACTCTGGTCGTAAATTTATCTCTTCTCGCCTTCACCGGATTGCTACTCTTGCTCGCACGCTATCACGGAAGGATTCTCGAGAAGGAAACTGCGCGAAGTAGAGAAGAGCTGGCGCAGCGTGATTCACAGCTTCAAAAATTGACTTCTGCGTTGTCGAACCAGGACCGGTTTAAAGCATCGGCCATCGAGAACAATGCTCGCCTCCTGCTGCAGAACTATGGCGGATTTCTGCCGCGACAAGGGCACGCATACGCCGAGCAGATCAAGGAAGCATCCCTGCAGATGGAGCGTCTGCGTCAGGACTTGCTGAGCGGCTCTGGCAATGGCGATCATACGGAGTCAGAGTATCAATCGGTAGCCTGAATGCTCGCGCCTGGCACCCGCTCCTGGCTACTCGCTACTTGTTATCCGATTCGCCCTTTGCCAGCTTGACCTTGGCAGATTCGAGCTGTTTCTGAACTTTGGCCAGCGCTTCGTTGTCGACTTCCGGAGCAACCGTCTTGTTCCACTGCTCAATCGCAAGTTCCCAATGGGCTGCCGCTAATTTCAGCCTGCCGGTTTTCTGGTACAGATCGCCCAGATGCTCCTGCACAGTAGGATCAGCTCCCATGTGCTGGGAAGCCTTGGTGAGATTGTCTTCGGCCTGGTCATATTTGCCGAGCTTGAAATATGCCCATCCTAATGAATCCAGATATGCGCCGTTGGCCGGCTCGAGGTCTACCGCCTTCTTGATCATGATCAGCGCTTCATCGAGCTTTTGGCCGCGGTCGGCGAGCATATAGCCAAGATAGTTGAGCACGGCGGCGTTGTCTGGATCATTCGCCAGGATCTTGCGGAAAACTTGCTCAGCCTGATCGTACTTTTTCTGGCGTTCGTAGGTTGAGCCACGCAGAAATTCTACGTACTCCTTATCTTCGTCCTTGACCGAAAGCTGGCTGGCCTTATCGAGAGCCTCCTCAGATTCCGGCCAGCGCTTGAGGCGGCTGTACATCTGCGCCAACGTGATGTAGACCTCGCGGTCCTCGGGCTTCCCTGCGAGCAGCGACTTGACTTGCTGTATGCCTTCATCGGGCTTGCCCATGTCCGCAAGCTGCGAAGCATAGACCATCTTCAGATCGCGGTCGTTGGGCAACTTTTGCACCGCTTCCTTGGCAACATCGGTGGCTGCCTGCCAGTCTTTGTTTTCGCGGTTTGTATCAATGATCTGCTGGTATCCGCGTTCGGCGTTGTCATCCCCGAGGCTCAACATCTTGCGGAAGGTTTCTATTGCGAGCTGGCTGTTATTGTTTTCGCGATAGATCGTTCCCAACCGCTCAAGAAACAGCGCGCGATTGTTGGTTTCGTCCTTTGTGTATTTTCCGTCAGGCTTTTCAGTCTTCTTGAGCAGCTCCTGCAGGGTCTGCGCCGCATCGTCATACCGTCCCTGGGCCTGATAGATGACAGCCATGTTGTAGGGTACTTCCATCGAGTCGGGAACTACCGCCTGCGCTGCTTTTAGATTATCGAGGGCGAGGTCGAATTTCCCCTGCTTGCGATAAATTTCCGCCATCCGCAAATGAGTTTGCGGGTCTTCCGGATTGGCATCGGCAATGATCTTGTACTGCTCAAGGGCCGCATCCGTTTGCCCGTCGTTCATCAGGTTCTGCGCCAGGCCCCGAATGGCGTCAAGATTGTCGCGATCCAGCGCAATCGCTTTGCGATACGCATCGATTGCCTTCTTGTAGTCTTTCTGCTGCTCATAGGTGTAACCGAGCACGGAGTAAAGCTTGGCAGAGCGCGAGGAATCAGGAACCTTGCTCAGGACTTCCGCAGCCCGCGCCGAGTCTCCCTCCGACGTATACAGAAACGCCAACGCCGTAACCGCTTCCTCCGACTCGGGCTCCAACTTCAGCGCGGTTTTGAATTCACTCTCCGCTTTCTGCAAGTCGTTATTGCGGCCGTAAAGACGTCCCAACAGGATGTAATCGTCGACACTATCGGGCTCGAGCTTGATGATTTCTTCATACTGCTCGATCGCCAGCTTAAGCACACTGTCCGATCCGCTCGTCCCGGGTGTATCGCCCAGGGAACGCAAATAGATCCTCCCAAGGAGCTTGTGGGCCTCAAGGTTGTTTGGATCCCGCTTAAGGATCTCCTGGGCCTCCAGAACCGCATCGCGAATCCGTCCAGTCTTGGCGTAGAGTTCCGCTAACCCGCCGGTCAGATACTCCGAGGTTGGGTCGGCTTCGATGGCGAGCCGATACTCGTCGATAGCTTTGCTGGCCAGGTCGCTCCGACCGTACATTGCGACTTGCTCCTCATACATGTGAGCCAGCGCGTAGTGGTAGTAAGCGGATGCGCGATCCACTTTGCGGGCGGGAGTCGTAGCTTCGATTTTTTTGACCGATTCGCCACTCGATTGGGAAGCCGCCGATGCCGGCGACTGCTGTGCGCTCGCGCTTACCCCACAAAGGAGCGCAAAGACAAAAAGAGGAAAATGTCTGCTTGTCATCAAGACCCTTCGGAATCCCAAAGCCATAGGCGATTGGATGCTGAACCGCCGCGGGCGGGTGCTCCAGCTATTGTAAACCTTCGTCATCCAGGATTGGCGAAAAGCGGGTCTTCTTTCGCAACAGAAAAATGACCATAAGTACAGCGACTGTTAGCCGTTGCAGTTTTTACAGTAGGTGCTCGTGGTCGTTCCTTCAGTGCCGGAAATGCCGTATTCCGGTGAAGATCATAGCCAATCCTAACCGGTCAGCCGCCGCAATCACTTCCTGATCGCGTACCGACCCGCCGGGCTGAATGATCGCCGTGGCTCCTACCTTCGCGATTTCTTCCACGCCATCAGGAAACGGGAAAAAAGCATCGGATGCGGCAACGGTGCCCTTCAGAGGCAGCACGGCTTTCATTGCGCCAATCTTGCACGAATCTACACGGCTCATTTGGCCCGCTCCCACACCCACAGTTTGCCCGTCGCGGGCATATACGATGGCGTTCGACTTGACGTGCTTACAAACCTTCCACGCGAACAGCAGAGCGTTCCTCTCTGCCGGACTGGGTTGGCGCTTACTCACGACCTTCAAGTCAGCTTCGCTGAGAGGGCGGGCATCAACGTCCTGTACCAGCATTCCCCCCGAAATGTTTTTCAGCACCCATTGTTGTGGGGCCTTCTGAATTTCAACCAGGCGTAGGTTTTTCTTGCTCGCAAACTTGGTCTGCGCCGCGTCGTCAAACCTCGGCGCAGCAATCACCTCAAGAAAGAGTTTTGCCATTTCCTCTGCCGTGTCCTGATCGATGCTGCGATTCACTCCGATCACTCCGCCGAAAGCTGATACGGGATCGCATTCCAAGGCTCTTTTGTAGGCATCTGCCAAAGTCTTACCCGTTGCCGCTCCACACGGGTTCGTATGCTTGATAATCCCGCAGAAGGGTTCATCGAATTCCTGGGCCAGGTCCCAGCCTGCCTGCAAGTCGACGATATTGTTGTAAGAGAGCTCCTTGCCCTGAATCTGTTTTCCATTCGCTACTCCTTTGCCTGACCCATCGGAGTACATGGCAGCCTTTTGGTGAGGATTTTCACCATAGCGCAGGTCCGTCACCTTATTGAACATCAGGCGCAGCACTTGAGGAAAGCCGCATGTGGCAGCCTGTTTTAGCCCATCAGCGGAAATTTGCTCCAGGGTGGAAGCAATCGCGGAATCGTACGCCGCCGTGGTCGCAAACGCCTTTTGCGCCAGTTGCCATCTGGTCTTGCTGGACAATTCGCCGCCGCAACTCTCGAGTTCGGTTGCGATGCCGTCGTAATCGGCAGGTGAGGTCACCACCGCGACATCGTGAAAGTTCTTAGCAGCGGATCGGATCATCGACGGTCCGCCGATGTCAATGTTCTCGATCAACTCGTCAAGTTGGACCCCTGGCTTCGCCGCCGTCTTTTCAAACGCGTACAGATTGACAACAACCATGTCAATGGGCTCGATTCCGTGTTCGGCCACTGCGGCACGATGCGCAGCATTTTCGCGCCGATGCAGGATCCCTCCATGCACTTTCGGATGCAGGGTTTTCACGCGCCCGTCGAGCATCTCCGGGAAGCCGGTCAATTCTGAGATATCTTTCACGCGAATGCCCGAGTCCCGCAGGAGTTTGGCGGTTCCGCCAGTTGAGACAAGTTCGATACCCAGCGCGGCCAGCCTTCCCGCAAACTCCACCAGGCCAGTCTTATCAGTGACGCTGAGAATAGCTCGCTGGATGTTCGACATTCCGGGCTCCGCAGTAGAATTTGCGCCTTGACACAACGGGAAATTCTAACAGCCCTGATTGCGAACGATCACTCAGCCGAGGTTATGGCTTAAGTAGAAGAGCCCGAGGGGCGATCACGACTAGACTTTTGGTTTGACTTTCAACCGGACCTGGCCATCCTGGGTGTCGACGCTATATTCCACTGCACCGCAACCGTATTGCTTGCGGATTTGATCTGTCTTCTTTTGTACGAACGCCTGGAAGCTCTCGAAGTTTCCCGATTGCGCCTCTCCCGTCTTCGATTTGGCACTCGCCAGAGCGCGATAGAGCTCCTGCACCTTATCGCTCTCCGCACCAGGATTCGAGCATTGCACGGTGAGTGGCCCGGCTCCAGCATTGGCTGCCGCCGCCGCTGCTGCTGTTCCGTGCGACAGCCCATACGCCGGATGGTGCTGCGGCGCATGTTCCTCCGGTCGCACCCCTTGCACCGAAAGCAGAGCGTCTTGCGGACGCCGATAACCCTCTTCGCGGATCCGGCCCTTCTTGCGCCACAAGTCGGAGTAAATCGCATACCGCTGGGCTATTTCGTTGTACCGGAATCGTTGGGAGAAGTTCATACGGCCGCCGTCGCTGAACTTTCTGAGCAGGGAAAGCACTTTCCATTCAATGTCGGTCGGTGGCTTCTTTGTGGGGTTGCTGAAGTAGACTTCGTACTCGATCTTGAGCCGGCGCAGTTGCGACTCAAGCAGATTCAGTTCCTCATCAACTGTCACCCGAGTTCTCCCGATGAAAGTCTACGGGGCATAAGTCAAGGTGGCGAGGTTTCCATCGGTCACCATGGGGATGGAACCAAAGTCACTGGCAGTAAGCACCCAGCAATCAGCAGTCCGCAATCAGGTACCTCGAAGGATGGCGGCATCTCAGCTGAATAACACTGTGGGAACCTCGTCTGCCTGTACGCGTGAGAAATGCGCCAAAAATCGCGCCCAGGGATGCTGCAACGAAGGTCACAGCGGTCTGAATGCTGAGTGCTATCTTGCGGAATTCGCCGCCATTTTCTTGACCATGGCGAGGACCAGTTTGCGATCGCTGTCGTTGAGACTAACGGCGTAGCGGCGAATCTGGCTCAGGAACCGTACTTCGTCATCGGAGAGTTGCGGTAATCCCTTGGCGCCGTTGCTGTGACCGGACTCTGCGAAGAACTGGGACAACGGAAGTTCCATAGCGCCCGCAATCTTCGAGAGCGTATCGAGCGATGGAATCGTATGTCCGTTCTCCACTCGTGAAAGATAGCAGCGCAGTAAACCGGTACGCTTTTCGATGTCGCCCTGCGACATCCCCTTTTGCAGGCGGTAATTTCTAATGGTCTCGCCGATGTTCATCTGGAAGCGCCCAACTGGCCTCTGGGAATGCTGAATAGTAACCAGAGTAGTACGGTCTGGCAAGTGGAAATTCGTGCCATCGATAAGAACTACAGTGTCAGTGTGCTAGCACGAACGGGGGATGTTGCTTTCACAGATCCGCGCTCGCCTTACATCTTCAGAGTGTTGGCTAAAAAGTCGACCGTGCGTTTCCACGCATCAGCTGCATCTTCCGGACGATAACCAGTTTTATTGTTAGGATTTTCGAAAGCGTGACCGGCATCCGGATAGATGACGACTTCTACTCTCTTGCCCTTTTCTTTTAGCAGCGATTCAAACTTCTTTACGTCTTCCACCGGAATGCCACGATCCTGCGCACCGAAGATACCGAAGATAGACGCTTGAATTTTGTCGACCGCGCTCGGATCGGTGGCGAGATGGCCGTAATTAATTACATCTGCTTTCAAGGCCGGCTCCTGGAGCGCCACATCGAGCGAATAACCTCCGCCCATGCACCAGCCAATCGCTCCGAGCCGATCTCTCTTCACGTTTGACTGTGACTTCAGAAACTCGAACGCAGCATGCAAATCTCGCTTCGCCCGGTCCTCCGGTACTCCGCGCATTATTTCATGCGCCTCTTCCGGTGTGGTTGCAACCTTACCCCGGTAAAGATCGAGCGCAAGCGTCACATATCCCTGATCGGAAAGCTTCGCGGCCTGCTCTTTAACCCAATCGTTGAGGCCCCACCATTCGTGGATCACCAGAATTCCAGGGAATGGCCCTTTGCCGTCCGGCCTGTAGAGAATTCCCTGGACCGTCTCGTCTCCACTCTTATAGGAAACGTTTTGCGAACTGGCAGCAAACGCACAACTGGTCAGAAGAAGCGTGGCGATTAGAAAGACCGTTTTCATTAGATACTCCTCAGCGCTCCGGTGAACTAGCTTACAGTTTCACTTCCATGTACAACGTGCCCGGCATGGGATTCACACGATAAGGCGCAATCTCGTAGAAGCCCAAGCGCCGGTATAACACGACAGCATCCTTCATTACGGGTTCCACCGTGTCGAGCCGCATAAACTTGTAGCCGATCTTGCGCGCTTCCGCAATCACTGCGTTCGCCAGGACGCGGCCCAGGCCTTTACCGCGAAATCGTGGCCGAACATAAAGCCGTTTCATCTCGCAGATGTCATCCTCGAGTTTGTGCATCGCTACACAACCCGCGATTTCGTCCCCAAGCCTCGCGAGCAGGAGTCGGCCGTCGGGCGGAGAATAGTCCCCCGGCAAATTTGCCAGTTCCTGATCAAAGTTCTGGAAGCATAGGCTGAAGCCGAGGGACTTTGCGTATTCAAGAAAGAGCTCGCGCGCTTGCGCGACATCTTTCTGGGACTGCACCTGAGCGATGGAAAAGTCCGGAGTCGCGGACAAACTCGAAGTCTCTGTCATTGCGCGTTGTCCCTGCATTGATTGCCCTAACCCATCAGCATCCCGCCGTTCACGCTCAGCACGTGGCCGGTAATATACCCGGCCTCTTCCGACGCAAGGAACGCCACCGCATTGGCAACGTCCTCGGGCGTGCCGAGTCGTCCCAGCGGAATGTTTTTCAAGGCTTCCTGTCGCAACTGATCCGGCAGCCTGGCCGTCATGGCAGTTTCGATGAACCCCGGCGCGACAGCGTTACAAGTTATGTTGCGCGAGCCTACCTCTCTTGCAATCGCCATCGTCAATCCGATCAAGCCCGCCTTCGCAGAAGCGTAATTTGCCTGCCCTGCCTGACCCGTCTGACCGAAGATCGAAGTGATGTTAATGATCCGTCCCCAGCGCTGCTTCAGCATCAAGCCGATCACTTGCTGAATACAGAGATAAGCTGAGGTCAGATCGGTGTTCAGCACCGCATCCCAATCGGAACGCTTCATTCGCATGACAAGCTGATCACGAGTGATGCCGGCGTTGTTGACCAGAATGTCGATCTTTCCTAACTCCGCCAGTGCGGCTTTAAATGTCGACTTGATTTGCTCTTCCTCGCCGACGTCAACAGCAAATATATGGGCCTTGCCGCCCTGTTTGGTAATCTGCTCCGCAACTTCATTCAGTTTTTCCTGGCTCCGGGCAGCCAGCACGACGGCTGCCCCATTTTCCGCCAACTTCAGAGCGCAGGCCCGACCAATGCCCTGGGATGCGCCGGTAACCAGCGCAATTCGGCCCGATAAACGCATGACTAGCTCCTCAATCTGAAAAACGGAAATTATAGCTGCACGTGCACGCCGGTGCCTTTTTCAGTTTGTTCGGCGATTTCACCGCGAAACAGGTAGCGTAACCATGGCGGCGCAATCAACGTGGTCACTGCCGTCATGAACACCACGATGGCGTAGGTGGCTTGCAGCACAATGCCCGATTGCAATCCCACCAAGGCGACAATCAGAGCCACTTCGCCACGCGGCAGCATGCCAACCCCAACCCGAAAGGCCGCTTGCCAGCCTTCGCTCAATAGCGGCAGCCCGCAGCCGATTATTTTGGAAACGATTGCCAGCAACGAGATCACGCCGGCCGCCAGTAAAACCTTTCCCGTAAAGAGCCGCAGGTCGAGGCGCGATCCTATGGTAAAGAAGAAAAAAGGCGAGAGAAATTCCGTGATTCCACCGACGCGGGGCACCAGATTCCAGTGTGGTGCGTAATCAGAAAACACAAGGCCCGCAAAGAATGCGCCGATGATGGCTGTCATCCCGATCTTTGCTGCCAGCCAGGACAGCAGAAGGCAGATACCAAGCGCAACCACAAGAGAGGCGTTCTGCATGGAAAGCTGCTCAACGCCAGGTTCAATTCGGCGGACGATTCTCGGGGCGATGAAGATCATGAATAAAGCAAACCCGCCGGCTTCCGCCGCCAGTACCGTCAAATGGGTCCACTTGGGCGCGCCCCCATGGGCGAAGCCGCCCACGACCGCCAACAGCACCATCCCGAGGATGTCGTCGAAAACCGCAGCTCCCAGGATGATTTTTGCGGTGCGGGTTGAGAGCACATGCAGATCGGCGAGTACGCGTGCCGTGATCCCTACGCTGGTCGCGACCATGGCAGCCCCGACAAACACAGCTTCGCTCGAGGCGTCGCCGCGAAGCTTCATGTACCCGAAACCCAGCACAAATGGCACAAGCACGCCTGCAACCGCGACTTGCACGGCTTTACCGCCAACATCAATCAGATCACGCGGGCTGATTTCGAGGCCCGCCCTAAATAAAACGAAAATCGCCCCAATCTCGGCAATCGAAAAAATAATGTTGCTTGGCTCAATCAGCTTTAGCGCATACGGACCAAGCAGAATGCCGGCAAGAATTTCTCCCAGGACCGAAGGCAGACCTAGGCGCTCGAAGATCTCGCCCACCACTTTTGCGGAGACGAATACCGTGAAAAGCTCCAGAGGGAGCTGCTCGGAACCTTGGGTCATTGCTATCGACCCAAGCATATGTGAACCCCAAACTGCACGCAGCAAAATTCGGGAGCGGTCCGTCATCGCTATCGATCAGGGTGTGAGTAAAGTGATTTCGTGCCGGGGTGTTTATGGATTAGAGGCTGGACGAGGTTTGAGCCTCATTCGGCTCAGGCGACACGTGGTAATCGGAATTGAAAACGTCCACTACGATCCGGCCCACAATGCGCGCTCTGGCGTCGGAATGCAGATGGATGGGCAAGGTGAACGAGTCGACATCGGCGTAGTCCTGAGAGAACTCGACTTGCTTGAGAAAAATCGATGGGGACTTTACCAACCTGCCTTCCGCCCGCACCATGCTGCCGGTGAATGCATCCAGGTAGATCCGTCCCTTGAATAAGCCGGCACGCTTGTGCCGGGGTTTCACGTGATAAACGTGCAACACGCGTCCTTCCAACTGGGTCGTTCCTTTGTAAGAAAACTTGTAATTTGCGGGGCTCAGCGCATTCAACGACGGGTCGTCCTTTTCTACATGGCTGGCTTCCGACTGCAGCAGGCGCAAGATCACGTTGCTCTTGACGAAGTTGTCGCCGGTAAAACGCACGGCCTTGAAGGCCAGCGAACGCGGGGCAGCATAATGGCGCTCCAGTTCGTACTCTCCATATTGTTTCGTGTCGGGCAGTTCGGCTCGAATCAATGAATCTACAGAGTAAGAAGATAGCTGCTCCATTTGCGCGCTGGTCCGGTTGCGATAAACCTGTAGCGCCAGTTCCGGGCCCATGCGTGGAAGCGTTGGCTTCGAGACCAGCGGTACAGAATCAGATACCCCGGTGGTCGAGCAGTC
>Ga0187777_10000388_pt1 | contig 31369 bp, 30 predicted proteins | sample 1015_Q2_SP5_10_M_FD_132416 | JGI IMG/M metagenome (GOLD analysis project Ga0187777, IMG submission 132416) | Tropical peat soil microbial communities from peatlands in Department of Meta, Colombia - 1015_Q2_SP5_10_MG | ecosystem: Environmental > Terrestrial > Soil > Wetlands > Peat | place... | reverse complement strand
GCGGCCGCGGTCGAGCTCCTTCACGTAGATCCTCGCGTAGTCGCGGCCCTGGATGGCGCTCAGGACGATGCCGGTGCGGACCGAGTCGAGCAGGGCGACCGAGGCGGACTGGTGGCCGCCGCTGCTCTGGAGGGCGTCGTAGCGGACGATCGCCGTCTTCGAGACCGTGTCGTCGACCCGCCGGTCGACGCGCGCGAGCGCGGCCGCGATCTCGTCGACCGCCCGATGGAGGTCGTCGATCCGGCCTTGCAGCGACACGGCGAAGTCGACGAGGTCCGCCTTGCCGCCGCCGAGCAGGACGAGCTGCGCCCTGCGGACGTGCCGCAGCGAGAGGAAGTGTCCGAGCGCGAGGAGAAGCGCGACGACGGCCGCAACCGCGGCGCCGATCGCGATCCAGCCGGCGATCGAGGCACTGAGGTGCATCGCCGCGACCTTAGCCGAGCGTGAAGAAGACCGTGTAGCTGTATCTGTTGTTCGAGGTGTTGACCTCGCCTGCGACTGCGCCGACGTTCACCGTGATCGTGGCCTTCGCGCCGAAGGCGTCCGTCGGCAGCTGGAAGTTCCCGAAGCTCACGGTCGTGGTCTGCGCCGGCTGGATGAGCGGGATCTCGTGGCGCTTCAGGATCGTCTTCTTGCCGACGGCGATCGTGAGGGTGACCGGCACGTTGACCTCGTTGAAGTTGCCGGAGTCCTCGACCGTCGCCACGAAGGTGAGGCCGGCCGAGACCTTCACCGTCGTCGCCGACGTCGTCGAGAGCCGCACGCCGCCCGGGTTGGCCACCACCGACACGAGCTGGTCACCGTGCTTCCCGCTCGGCGTGCCGCCCGTGGAGGCGCCGGTCAGGCGGGTGAGGAGGAGCCCGAACGAGCGCGCGCTGACGAGGTCGGGGTTCGCGACGAAGTGCGATTCGGGCACGACGACGCCCGTCACGCCCTGGGCCTTCATCTCCTGGGTGGCCGGCAGCCGGTAGAGCTGGTCCCAGACGACGTCGCTGGCCGTCAGGAGCTGTGCCTGCGCGGTCAGCGCGTCGGTGGCCGCGGTCGTGGCGGCGACGCTCTTCGCCGTCGACACCGCCGCGAGCGCGTCGCCGAGGCCGGCCAGGCCCTTTGCGCGCAGCTCGAGTGCGTCGACGAGCCGCTGGTGGGCCGAGCGCAGCGGGCCCGGCGCGCGGATCTGTTGTGCTTCGTCGTACGCCTGCTGCTCCTGCTGCGCGTACTGCTGCAGGCTCGTCTCCAGGTCGGACTCCTTCAAGCCGGCCGAGACCAGCTTGTTCGCAAACTGGGCGCCGAGCCGGTTCGAGCTCTGCGCGATCGTCCGCACCTTGCTCGCGTAGCCGGCGTACTCGTCGTGCTTGCTCTTGCCCTGGCACGCGCCGACCCAGAACACGAGGGCGACCACGACGACGATCGCGATCGCGATCAGACCGACGAGCCGCGCGAGCGGGACGATCCCCGTCGGCGCGCGCAGCGGCGGCCGCCGCGGGCCGCCGCCTCCGCCTTGCGGGCGTCGGCGACCGCGCCGCGTCGTCTCGACCGTCTCCGGCTCGTCGAAGAAGTCGAACTCGATGTTGTGGTCGTCGAACGTGCTCATGCGGACGGCAGTCCGGCCAGACTGTACTCCGGCGTCCGCTCAGAAAGGAAATGACCGTTCGGCCGCCAACCTGTCGAGGCCCATGTCGAATGCTGCGCTCGCGCTCGAGGAAAGCGGGCTCGTCCTCAACCGGTACCGCCCGCTCCGGCCGCTCGGCAGCGGCGGCTCGGGGTCGGTCTGGCTCGCCCGGGACGAACAGACGGGCCTCGACGTCGCCCTCAAGATCGTCGCCCGCGAGGGCAAGGCGGGCGCGCGCGCCGAGCGTGAGGCGGCCGCGGCGGCTCGCCTGCGCCACCCGAGCTGCCTGCGCGCGTACGCGCTCGCGCGCGATCCGCGCCACGTGTACATCGCCTACGAGTTCGTGCCGGGACGCACGTTCCGGGAGGCCGTGCGCGCCGGCGAGCTCGACGACCGGTCTGCGATCGAGGCGTGCGCGCAGATCTGCGACGGGCTTGCGCACGCCCACGCGGCGGGCATCCTCCACCGCGACGTGAAGCCGTCGAACGTGCTGCTCGCCGCCGGCGAGCAGGTGTCGGTGCGGCTGCTCGACTTCGGCCTCGCGCAGTTCGCGGAGGCGGAGACGCTCACGGCGCAGGGCGACGTCCCGGGCACGCTCGCCTACATCGCGCCGGAGCGCCTGGCCGGCGAGAGCGCCGAGGAGGCCTCCGACGTCTGGGCCGTCGGCGTGATGCTCTGGGAGGCGCTGTCGGGACGTCACCCGTTCTGGCAGACTTCGATGCTCGACACCGCCCGGGCGATCGAGTCGGGCGCGCCCTCGCTCGACAGCCTGCGGCCCGATCTGCCGAAGAGCCTGATCCAGCTCGTCGATCGCTCCCTCTCGCTCGACCCGGCCCGCCGGCCGTCCGCCGCCGACCTCTCGCGCCTGCTCCGCGGCTCCGTGCCGCTGCAGCGCAGGTCGAAGAGCCGCAAGGAGGTCGCGGCCCGCGTGCCACAGCCCGGCCGCATCGCCGCAGCCCTCCTTGCCGGCGGGTTCGCCGGCTGGACGGCGGCGGCACTGCCGTTCTACCCGCACGGCTGGGCGGCCGGGCTCGCGGTCGCCGTCGCAGCGGTCACGACCCTGCGGGAACGACTCGGTCTGGCGCTGGCGCTCGCCGTGCCGGTGCTCCCGCTCGGGAACGTGTCGCTCGGCCTCGCCCTGCTCTACGCCGGTCTCGCCGCCGGCTGGCTCGTCCTCTCCTGGCGCGAGCCGCGCGCCGGCCTCCTGTTCGCGCTCGGGCCGCTGCTCGCGCCCATCGCCGCCCTGGGCCTCGTCCCCCTCGCCGCGTCGGTGCTCCGCGCCGGGCCCCGTCGAGCGGCTCAGGCTGCTGCGGCGGTGCTCGTGGCGGGCATCGTCGCAGGGGTCCGCCACGCCGCGCTGCCCTTCACCGGCGCGCGGCCGCCGCTCGGGGTCGGCGTCGCCGGGGCCACGAGCCCGGTCGCCGTCGCCGGCTCGCTCGCCCGGGCCGCCGCCGCGCATCCGGCGCTCCTCGTCGAGGCGGCCGCCTTCGCCGCGATCGCCCTCGCGATCCCGTTCGCACAGGCGCGCGGCCGCTGGGGTGCCGCCGGGCTGGGAGCGGGGATGCTCGTGATGACGGTGCTCGCCGTGCCGTCCGCCGCAGCGGCTCCCCTCGTGACCGCGGCGTGGCTGACGGCTACCGTGATCGCCGTACGCGCCTCGCGCGCATAGCGACCTCCCCCGGCCGGGGTAATGTCAGGCCGCAGCGATGGGACTCAGGGCGATCGAGCAGAAGATCGAGTCGTTGTTCGAGGGCGTGTTCGGACGCGCGTTCCGTACGAACGTCCAGCCGGTCGAGATCGCGCGCAAGCTGGCGAAGGAGATGGACGATCATCGGACCGTCTCGGTCTCGCGCGTCTACGCACCGAACGACTACACGGTCTACCTCTCGACCGCCGACCGCGAGCAGTTCTCGGGCTACGAGAACTCGCTCCTCTCGGAGCTCGAGGAGTACCTGTCGGAGCACGCGACGCGCGAGAGCTACGCGCTGCTCACGCCGGTGCGCGTGCAGCTCGAGACGGACGACGACCTCGCGCTCGGCGAGTTCGGGATCGCCGCCCGCATGGTGCAGCCCCGGCGCGGCCACCGGGAGGAGCCGGAGCCGCGGGCCGAGCCCGCCGCCACCATGATCCACCCACCGCCGCAGGAGCCGGAGGGCGGGCCCGGTGAGGCCGAGCCGGTGATCGCGGTGCTCTCGTGGGGCGGTCACAGCCATCGGGTCGAGAGCCCGCGTGCGGTGCTCGGTCGCTCACGCGACAGCGACGTGCAGATCGACGACGTCAACGTCTCGCGCAGGCACGCGGAGCTGCGCCGGGAGAGCGACGGCTTCTGGATCGTCGATCTCGACTCGACGAACGGCGTCGAGGTGGACGGTCGGCGCGTCAAGCGGGCAAAGCTCGAGCCGGGCGGCAGCTTCACGGTCGGGTCGACGGTGGTGACGTTCGCGACGGAGCCTCCGTGATCGTCGCCTCGACCACCCTCGAGGAGGTGCTCCTCGCGCTCAAGATCGCCTTCCTCGTGCTCCTCTACGCGTTCATCTGGCAGATCGTGCGCACCGCCGGCCGGGGGGTGCAGATCGCACAGCAGAGCGTCATCCTGCGCATGCCTCCCGCCGGGGTCGCGGCGGCACCCGCACGGGCGGCCCGGCTCGTCGTCCTGGAGAGCCCGATCCTCGACCTCGGCGCGGAGTTCGAGCTCGATCGCGTCGACGTCACGATCGGCCGGGGCGCGCAGAGCGACATCGCGGTCGAGGGCGACGAGTTCGCCTCGGCGCGCCACGCACGGATCGAGCCGCGCCCGGACGGCGTCTGGGTGCAGGACCTCGGCTCGACGAACGGCACCTTCGTGAACGGTGTCCGCATCGAGCAGCGGCGCAGGCTCGAGCCCGGCGACGTCGTGCGCGTCGGCGAGACCGACCTGAGGTTCGAGGTATGAGCCTAGGCGCGTACGCCGGCGCTACCGACACCGGCCGCACGCGGCGGCGCAACGAGGACTACTACGTCGTCGCGCCGCCGCTCTTCTGCGTCGCCGACGGCATGGGCGGCGCGCAGGCGGGTGAGGTCGCATCGAGGCTCGCGGCCGCGGCGGTCGAGGACGTTGTCGATCACGACGGGCGCTCGGGCCCGGGTCGGGTGACGGCCCTCATCCAGGAGGCGAACAGGCGCGTGTACGAGCGCGCCAGCGCCGACCCCACGGTCTCGGGGATGGGGACGACCATGACGGTCGCGCTCGTGGAGCAGGACGCCGTGACGATCGGCCACGTCGGCGACTCGCGCGCCTACCTCGTTCGCGACGGCACGCTGACGCAGCTGACCGATGACCACTCGCTCGTGAACGAGCTCGTCAAGAGCGGGAGGCTCTCGCGCGAGGAGGCGGAGCAGCATCCGCAACGCTCGGTGATCACCCGGGCGCTCGGCACGGATCCCGACGTCGACGTCGACGCGTTCACCGTCGACGCGCAACCAGGCGATCTGTTCCTCCTCTGCTCGGACGGCCTGACGTCGATGGTCGACAACGAGGAGATCCTCTCGCTGCTCGAGCGGAACCGAGCCGACCTCAAGAGCGCGACGAGGTCGCTCCTCAACGCGGCGAATCGCGGCGGCGGCGAGGACAACATCACCGTCGTCACCTTCGAGATCGCCGAGGACGGCGGCGACACGCTGGTGATCCCCGCGGTCCGCGAGGACGACACGCTGGACGGGCAGTCGGCGGTGAGCGTCGCCGAGACCGTCGAGAACGTGCTGGTCGAGCCCGACGGCGACCCGCCCGAGGTGCAGGCGAGCGTCCAGCCGGCCCCGGGCGTCTCCACCGCCCGCACCCGCCTCGTCCTGACGATGCTCGTGCTGCTCGCCGTCGCCGCGGTGCTGCTCGTCTGGGGGCTTGTGCGCTGACCTACCGAAACCGCGAGCTGCTCTCTCTCGCCGTTGTCGGCATTCTCACGGGCGTCGGCTTCGCCAGCGTCTACATCGCGCGCAAAGCGGAGGTCTCGGGCGGCTCGCTCGCCTACGCCGGCTTCTTCCTCGCCCTGTATCTCGTCGCGCACCTCGCCGCGCGGATCGCCGTTCCCCGTGCCGACCCGTACCTGCTGCCGATCACCGGCCTGCTGACCGCGATCGGACTGACGGAGATCTACCGGCTCGGTCCGGCGAACGCGTTCAAGCAGGGTCTGTGGATCGTGATCGGCGTCGCGGCGTTCGCCGTGACGCTGCTGGCGTTCCGGCGCGACTATCGCGTGCTCGAGAACTACAAGTACCTGTTCGGGCTGGGGGCGGTCGGGCTGCTGTTCATGCCGCTCCTGCCGGGAATCGGGCAGACGGTCAACGGCGCGCGCCTGTGGGTGCACGCCGGCCCGTTCCAGATCCAGCCGGGCGAGTTGGGAAAGGTGGCGCTGATCGTCTTCCTCGCCGCATACCTCCGCGAGAAGCGCGAGGTGCTCGCGCAGGGGCGGGTGAAGGACTGGGGGCCGCTGCTCGTGATCTGGGGCGGCGCGATGCTCGTCCTCTTCGTCACCGACGACCTCGGCAGCGCGCTCCTCTACTACGGGATCTTCCTCGCCATGCTCTACGCGGCGACCGCGCGGCTGAGCTTCGTCGTCGTCGCGCTCGGCCTGTTCCTGGCAGGGTCGGCGGCGGTGTACCAGGGCACGCCGCACGTGCGTGAGCGTGTGACGAACTGGCTCGATCCCTGGACGACGCACAAGGTGTTCTGCCCGCTCTCGGGGACGATGACGCTGCGCCAGGATTGCACGAGCTACCAGGAGGTGCAGTCCCTCTACTCGATCGCGCACGGCGGGTACGGCGGCACGGGGCTCGGCTCCGGCACGTTCACGAACACGCAGGGGCACCAGATCATCCCGTACCTCAACACCGACTTCATCTACTCGGCGCTCGCGCAGGAGCTCGGGCTGGCCGGTGCGTCGGCGCTGCTGCTCATTTACATGGTGTTCGTCCTGCGCGGCTTCCGCGTCTCGCTGCTCGCCGGGGACGGCTTCTCGAAGCTGCTCGCGGCGGGCCTGACGTTCGGCTTCGCGCTGCAGACGTTCATCATCGTCGGCGGCATCCTCCGTGTGATCCCGCTGACGGGGATCACGCTGCCCTTCGTCTCGTACGGCGGCTCGAGCATCGTCTCGAACTTCCTGCTGCTGGCCGGGTTGATGCTCGTCTCCCACCGCGCGAACGTCGAGGTCGAGGGCCGGTGAACCGACAGCTCTCGCGGCTCGCGCTCGTCGCCGTCGTGCTGCTCGTCGCGCTCGTCGCCGCCACGACGTATTGGCAGGCATGGGCGGCGGGAGGCCTGCAGGACCGACAGGACAACGCCGTCGAGCTCGTGGCGCAGTTCCAGGTCGCCCGGGGGCTGATCCTCGCCGACAACGGCCGTCCGCTCGCGGCCGACCGGAGGGTGCGGCGGAACGGCCAGACCCTCTACTTCCGCCGCTACCCGCAGAAAGGGCTTGCCGCCCAGGTCGTCGGCTACTCGACTTCGGCCCGGACGCAAACGGGGCTCGAGGAGTCGCTGAACGACTACCTCACCGGCGCGAACACGAACCTCAGCAATGCGATCCGCCGTGAGCTTGCGCAGCTCGGCGGCGCGACCGTGCACGGCAACAACCTCGTGCTGACGCTCGATCCGGCTGCGCAGGCGCTCGCGCTGCAGCAGCTCGGCGACCGCTGCGGCGCGGTGGTCGCGATGAACCCGCGCACCGGCGCGGTCTACGTCATGGCGTCGACGCCGACGTACGACCCGAACCTGATCGACAAGCCCGGCGGCTACGCGAAGATCCTCAAGATCAGGGGTGGGTGCGGCGACGGGTCGGCGCTGCTCAACAACGCCACCGCGGGACTCTTCACACCGGGATCGACCTTCAAGATGGTGACCGCCGCGGCGGCGCTCGACAGCGGCGCGTTCACGCCGGACTCGGTCTTCCACGACCCGGGCTACTGCATCGAGTACGGCAAGAAGGTGTCGAACGCGGGCAACCCGGACCAGAAGGGCCCGGAGGCGTTCGGCCGGGTGACGCTCGCGCAGGGCTTCGAGCACTCGATCAACTCCGTGTTCTGCAACGTCGGCAAGAAGATCGGTGCGGCGACGATCCTCGAGTATGCGAAGAAGTTCGGCTTCTACTCGACGCCGCCGCTCGAGACGCCGGCGAACGAGCGCGCGCCGAGCGGCCTCTACTACAACGGCAAGCTCGAGTACCCCAAGCATCCCGACACGGCCGTCGACCCGGGGCGGCTCGCGTTCGGACAGGAGCACCTGGCGGTGACCCCGCTGCAGATGCTCCTCGTCGCGTCGACGATCGCGAACGGCGGCGTCGTGCCGCGGCCGTATCTCGTGCAGCGGATCGTCGGCCCCGACGGGTCGACCGTTCACACCACGAGGCCGGACAACCTCGGTCGGGCGATCAAGGCCTCCACCGCCGCCGACCTGACCCAGATGATGATCTCCGTCGTCCAGGCCGGCACCGGCACCGCCGCCCAGATCCCGGGCGTCCAGGTGGCCGGCAAGACGGGCACCGCCGAGACCGCGGTGAACCACGTCTACACCGCCTGGTTCGTCTGCTTCGCCCCCGCCGACGACCCGACGGTCGCGGTGGCGGTCGTGCTCGAGAAGCAGCTGAACGGATTCGGCGGCGCGGTCGCGGCCCCGATCGCCAAGCTCGTGCTGGAGAAGCTCCTGCATGGCTGAGGCTGCCAGTACCCTCTAGGGACTCCCGTGGCCGTATCCGACACGCTCATCGGCACCCTCTTTGACGGGCGCTACCAGGTGCTTCGCAAGCTCGGCGCCGGCGGCATGGCGAACGTCTACCTCGCCGAGGACCAGGAGCTCGGCCGCCGGGTCGCGATCAAGATCCTGAACGAACGGCACGCGAACGACGAGCAGTTCGTCGAGCGCTTCCGCCGCGAGGCGAAGAATGCGGCGGCGCTCTCACAGGAGAACATTGTCTCGATCTACGACCGGGGCGAGGCCGAGGGCACCTACTACATCGCGATGGAGTACCTCGACGGTCGGTCGCTGAAGGAGCTGATCGTCGCGCACGGACCCGCACCGGTGAACGTCGCCGTCGAGTACGTGCGACAGATCCTGAAGGCGCTGCGCTTCGCGCATCAGAAGGGGATCGTCCATCGGGACATCAAGCCGCACAACGTGCTCGTCGACTCGGACGGGCGCGTGAAGGTGACGGACTTCGGCATTGCGCGCGCGGGAGCGAGCCAGATGACGGAGGCCGGCTCGATCGTCGGCACCGCGCAGTACCTCTCGCCCGAGCAGGCGCGCGGCACGAGCGTCGACCGGCGCTCCGACCTCTACTCGCTCGGCATCGTCCTCTACGAGCTGCTGACCGGCACGGTGCCGTTCACGGGCGACACCCCGGTCGAGATCGCGATGAAGCACCTGTCGCAGGTCCCGGAGCCGCCGTCGACCATGCGTCCGGACATTCCGCGCGACCTCGACCTCGTCGTGACGCGTGCCCTCGCGAAGAACCCGGACGACCGCTACCAGAGCGCCGAGGAGATGGACGCCGACCTCGAGCGGATTGCGGGCGGCGGCCCCGTGTCGCCGGAGACCGAGGAGTCCGCGACGCAGATCATGCGCATGCCCGCGGAGCCGTACGCGCTGACGGCGGCGACGATGATCACCCCGCCCCGGTACGCCTCGCAGATCCCGCCGCTGCCGCCGCCGATCTACTACGAGCTCGAGCAGCCGGTGCACCGGCGGCCGATCTGGCCGTGGATCGCGGCGTTCGTGTTCGTCGTCGGCGCCGGCATCGGCGGCTGGTACATCTACCAGCAGATCTCGAACAAGCTCTCGAGCAGCGCGCCGGTCGCCGTCCGGCTCTATCTCGACATGGGCGAGCAGGCTGCGCGCGCCGCAATCACGGCGGACGGCTTCAGCCCGCTCGTGAATCATCACGCGAGCCGCACGACCGCCGACGGGCTCGTCTACAAGCAGCTGCCGGTAGCCGGCAAGCGGCAGCCGAAGGGCAGCTCCGTCACGATCTGGGTCTCGACCGGCAAGCCGAAGGCCGCAGTGCCCTCGCTCGTGGGCATGCAATCGGCCGACGCGGAGGCGGCGCTGACGAAGCTGCATCTGAAGCCGGACGTGCATCCGGTGCCGGGCGGCAAGCAGGCGGGGATCGTGACGGCCCAGGCTCCGAAGGCCGGCACGGAGGTCGTCGAGGGCGGCCAGGTGCGCATCAACATCGCGAAGGGACCGACGCCCGTTCCCGTCCCGAACGTCGTCGACGACACGATCAGCGACGCGACCTCGCAGCTGAAGCAGCTCGGGTTCAAGGTCAACCCCACCTTCGTCGACTCCCCGAAGCCCGCGAACACCGTGCTCGACCAGAGCCCGAACGCGGGCGCCACTGCGGCGAAGGGCTCGGCGGTCAGCCTGACGGTCTCGAGCGGACCGAAGACGGTCGCGGTGCCGGACGTGACGGGCCTCGACTACGGCTCCGCGACTCAGCAGCTCCAGGACGCCGGCTTCCGATCGCAGATCGTGTACGAGACGGTGGGCGATCCGAACGCCGACGGGATCGTCCAGACCCAGAGCCCGGTGGGCGGCTTCCTCGCGCGGCCGAACTCCACGGTCGTCCTCACCGTCGGCCGCTACGTGCCGAGTGGCACGACGACCGAGACCACCACGACGACCACCACGGCGACGACGCCGACCCCGTGAGCCCGCGGCTCCGCGTCGCGCTCCTCGCCGGCGGCCGTTCGAGCGAGCACGAGATCTCGCTCGCATCCGCGCGCTCGGTGTCCGAGGCGCTCGATCCTGCGCGCTACGACGTCGTCGGCGTCACGATCGGCCGCGACGGCCGCTGGCAGCTGGCGGCCGCCTCCGACGCGCCGTCGGCCATCGGCGGATCATCCGCCGAGACCCTCCCCGTGCCCGCCGGCCCCTCCACGCTTGCGGCGCTCGCCGGAGTCGACGTCGTCTTCCCGATCCTGCACGGGCCGTTCGGCGAGGACGGCACGGTGCAGGGGCTGCTCGAGCTGGCCGGCATCCCGTACGTCGGCGCAGGCGTCGCAGCGTCGGCGCTCGCCATGGACAAGGACCTGTTCAAGAAGGTGCTGCGCGACAGCGGCATACCGGTTGCGCGCCACCACACGATCCGGCTCGGCGACGAGGTCGAGAACCCGTTCGGCTATCCCGTGTTCGTGAAGCCCGCGCGTCTCGGCTCCTCGGTCGGCATCTCGAAGGTGCACGACGAGTCGGAGCTGGGTCCGTCCGTCGCGCTCGCACGGCGCCACGACGAGAAGGTGCTCGTCGAGGAGTTCGTGCGCGGGATGGAGGTCGAATGCGGCGTGCTCGGCAACCGGCAGCCTCCACCCGTAGCCTCTCTTCCGGGCCGCATCGACACGCTCGAGCACGAGTGGTACGACTTCGCGTCCAAGTACGACGCGGACGGGATGGAGCTCGTCATCCCGCCCGAGCTGTCGCAGGAGACGGTCGAGCTCGTGCAGCGGCGTGCGGTCGACGCCTTCGTCGCAAGCGAGTGCGAGGGCATGGCCCGCGTCGACTTCTTCGTTCGCGAAGGCGACGGCGAGGTGGTCGTGAACGAGCTGAACACGATCCCCGGCTTCACGGCGACGAGCGTCTACGCGCGGCTCTTCGAGGCATCCGGGATCGCGTACCCGGAGCTGCTCGACCGCCTGATCGGGCTCGCGCTCGAGCGCGCGGAGCGCCAGGCACAGCTCGAGTACTAGCTTCCGCTCACCTCGTTCACGTGCACGGAGTCGACCGTGCCGAGGTTCGTGATCCAGAGGACGTAGTAGCGCGCCGTGCGGCCGTCGAGCGTGAACGTCGTCTCGGCGGCGACGGTCTGCGACGGCGAGTCGTCGCCGAACGGCCCGTCCGGCGAGTCGCCCGCCCGCACGATCGCCGTGAAGTCGGGCGTGTCGGTCGACACCGTGAGCGTGTGCAGCGCGACCGCGCCGCCCGCGTCGAGCACGAGGCCGACGCCGTCCTTCAGGCCGCCGAAGGCGGGCGTCAGGTACGTCTCCGTCGACCAGAAGGTCGACTGTTTGCCGTCCGTCGCCTTCCTCGCCTGCGCATCGTGCTCGTGGCCGTCGCCAGGAGGCGGGTCGTATGCGGTGATGCCGCGGAGCGTGACGCTCGCACTGCCGCCCGCGCCGGCACCGCGGCCGCCCACCGATCCGCCGAACAGGTAGACGCCGCCCACGGCGAGGGCCGCGAGCAGGCCGAGCACGCCCAGCACGGCGGGTAAGCGGCTGCGGCGGCGCCGTGGCCGCGCTGCGCGCGGCACCACCAGCGTCGGCTGCTCGCCTGCGTCGCCCGTCTCTGCGAGGCAGGCGCGCAGCTCGGCCGCGAACGCATCCATCGAGGCGAAGCGCTGCGCGGGATCCTTCGCGAGCGCACGCTCGACCGTCGCGGCGAGGCGGACGGGGACGTCCGGGCGGCGCCCAAGCAGGCTCGGCGGGGGCTCGTGCAGGTGCCGCATCGCCACCGCGACGGCGTTCTCGCCGGGAAAGGGCACGTCGCCGGTCAGCAGCTCGAAGAGGACGACACCGAGCGAGTAGACGTCGGTCGCGGCCGTCACCGGCTCGCCGCTCGCCTGCTCCGGCGACAGGTAGGCGCTCGTCCCGAGCACCGTGCCCGGAAGCGTCATGCCGTGCTCGGCGTCGAGCGAGTACGCGATGCCGAAGTCGGTCACCTTCGCGCTGCCGCCGGGGTCGACGAGCACGTTCTGCGGCTTCACGTCCCGGTGCACGATTCCGTGCGCGTGCGCAAATGCGAGCCCGTCGGCGATCTGGAGCGACAGCTCGAGCGCCAGTCGCACGGGCAGCGGGCCGCGTCTCCCGCAGAGCTGCTTCAGGTTCTCGCCGTCGACGTACTCGAAGACGATGAACTGACGTCCATCCGACTCGCCGCGATCGATGACGGTGACGATGCTCGGGTGGGAGAGCTGGGCGACTGCGCGCGCCTCGTGGCGGAACCGTTGCGCATGCTCGGTGTCGCTGCCGTAGTGCGGATGGAGCACCTTGAGCGCGACGGTTCGCTCGAGCAGGCGGTCGTGCGCCTTGTACACGGTCGACATGCCGCCGGTGCCCACCACCTCGTGGAGGTCGTAGCGGCCGGCGATCACGTCGCCGATCACGGGCGTTCCTTCGTGAGCAGAGCTACGCGAGCACTGCGTCGAGCGCCTCTTCCCAGACATCGAGCGCTTCGTCCAGCTCGGCGTCGGAGATGACGAGAGGGCAGAGGACGCGAATGCAGTTCGAGTAGGTTCCCGCCTTCAGCAGCAGGAGGCCCCGCTCGGCCGCCTCCTCCGCGATCGCCGAGGCGAGAGCAGGCGCGGGCTGCTTCGACGCGGGATCCTCGACGAGCTCGAGCGCGAGCATCGCCCCCAGCCCTCGAACGTCGCCGATCTGGGGGTGGCGCTCCTGCCATCCCAGCATCCTGCCGCGGACGACCTCGCCGATGTGCTCCGCGCGCTCGACGAGCCGCTCGTCCTCGAAGACGTCGAGCACGGCGAGCGCGGCAGCCTGTGCGACCGGATTGCCGACGTACGTGCCGCCGACGGCCGAGTCGCCGGGTGCGTCCATGATCTCCGCCTTGCCGAGCACGCCGGAGAGGGGGAGGCCGGCCGCGATCGACTTCGCGACGGTGATCAGATCGGGCTCGACGCCGTAGTGCTCGATCGCGAACAGGCGGCCGGTGCGCCCGTAGCCCGTCTGCACCTCGTCGACGACGAGCACGATCCCATGCTCGTCGCACAGCGTCCGTACGCCCTGGACGAACTCCGCCGGTGCGACGATGAAGCCGCCCTCGCCCTGCACCGGCTCGAGCACGATCGCCGCGACCGTCTCGGCTGCGACCTGGCTCACGAGCGCGCGCTCGAGCGCTGCGAGCGCGGCGGCGGTCGTGATGCCACGGTATTCGTTCGGGAACGGCACCCGGTAGACCTCCGGCGCGAACGGTCCCAGCCCGACCTTGTACGGGCGGGCCTTCGAGGTGAGGGTGAGCGAGAGAAGCGTGCGCCCGTGGAAGGCGCCTTCGAAGGCGATCACCGCCGGCCGGCGCGTGTACGCACGCGCGAACTTGACCGCGTTCTCGACCGCCTCGGTGCCGGCGTTGAAGAATGCAGCCTTCGCCGGCCCGCGGAACGGCGCCAGCGCGAGCAGCCGCTCGGCCAGCGTCACGTAGACCTCGTACGGGACGACCGTGAAGTCCGTGTGCAGGAAGCGAGCTGCCTGCTCCTGGACCGCGTCGACCACGTGCGGGTGCGCATGGCCGACCGCGAGGCAGCCGACGCCGCCCGCGAAGTCGAGGAAGGTGTTCCCGTCGACGTCGGTCAGCGTGGCGCCGCGGCCTTCGGCGACGACGATCGGCAGGTAGAGCGAGAGCGGATCGGCGACCACCCGCCCCTTGCGCTCGACGATCTCGCGGGAGCGAGGCCCCGGGATCTCGGTCCGGAGGTCGATCGCCCGGGTCACGGCCATGACGTCACGATAGCCGACTGCATGGCTGAATAGTCGGCATGCAGCAGGCCGGGCTGGAGCGCTCCCGGCCCGTCAGAGCGTCGGTGCGGCCACCGCCGGCAACGGCGGCGGGGGACCGGCCCGAAGCTCGCGGGTGGTGTAGATCCCGCCGGCGTTCCAGAGCATGAAGCCGCCCGTGTGGAAGCTCCGCGCGGCGGCGACCTGGGCCGCGACGTCCGCCGGCCTGTACGTGCGGCCGAGCGAGAAGTCCTGCAGCCAGGGGACGAGCAGCGCGCGCGTGCCCGCGATCTTCGTGCGGAAGTCGGTGAGCGAGTCCGAGACCGTCTGCCCCGGCGCGGCGTTCGGGTCGGGCAGGTTGAACTCGCCCGAGCGGTAGTGCGACGGGTACGTCATCGGGTAGATGGTGTCGACGACCTTGCCGATCTCCGCCGGGTTCTGGCCGATGCCGAGGTTGTGCGTCGCCGACAGCCCGAAGACGTCGGCCGACACGCGGACGCCGAGTGGATGCAGGCGGGACGCCGCATACCGCAGGAACGCGGCGACCGTCTCCGGCTGCGGCTGCGAGTGCGCGCCGGGGTAGCGGATGATCGAGACGTCGCCGTCGCTCGGGAAGCGCACGTAGTCGAACTGGATCTCGTCGAAGCCCGCCTTCGCCGCGGCCACCGCGACGTCGACGTCGTACTTCCAGGCAGCACGCGAGTACGGGTTGAGCCAGCCGAGGCCGCCGCTCGTGTGCCAGAGCGAGCCGTTGCTCGTGTGCACGGCGAGCGCCGGATGCGCGGCCGACGTGATCGGGTCCTCGAAGGTGACGACGCGGCCGATCAGGTACATGCCGGCCCGGTGCACCTCTCGGGCCACCGCACGCGGGTCGTAGAAGGGGCGGGCGGCTCCGTCGCGGACGGCGATCGCGGGCGCGTTCGCGACGAAGGCGACCGCTCCGGTCTCGTCCTTCACGTCGATCTCGAGCGTGTTCAGGCCGTCGTGCTTCAGAGCCAGGTACGTCGCGATCCTGCCGGGGAGGCCGGCGAGGTCCATGGTCAGGTGGATGCCGCGGATCTCCTCGGGCAGCGCCGCGCGGAACGGGCTCCTGGGCGCCGCCGTGGGAACGGGCGTGAGCGAGACCGCTCCGGTCGAGCCGATCGCGAGCTGGACGATCCCGAAGACCGCGGCGACGGTGAGCACGCCCAGTACGGCGAGGGCGGTCACCCGCCGTCGCAGGACCTGGCGTCGCCGGAGCTCTCGGCGCTCGGCGCGCTCGACCTTCTCTGCGATCTGCATGGGGACGAGATCGTAGGCAACACCGGCGCAGGGCGCCACCCACCGGGTCGTAGAATCGCCTCGTGGTCCTCTCCGACGCGACCATCGCGCGCTACCTCGCCGAGGGTCGGATCGAGATCGACCCGTACGACGAGTCTCTCCTGCAGCCGTCGAGCGTCGACGTCCGCGTCGACCGGCTGTTCCGCGTCTTCCACAACAACCGCTACCCGTTCATCGACGTGAAGGTCGAGCAGAGCGAGCTGACCGAGCTCGTCGAGGTCGAGGACGGCCATCCCTTCATCCTCCATCCGGGCGAGTTCGTGCTCGGCTCGACGCTCGAGCGGGTGCTGCTGCCGGACGACCTCGTCGCCCGGCTCGACGGCAAGAGCTCCCTCGGCCGCCTGGGCCTGCTCATCCACTCCACCGCCGGCTTCATCGACCCGGGCTGGGACGGTCACGTGACGCTCGAGCTGTCGAATGTCGCGAAGCTGCCGATCACGATCTACCCGGGGATGAAGATCGGGCAGATCTCCTTCATGCAGATGACCGAGCCGGCCGCGGCTCCGTACGGCTCGTCCGAGCTCGGCTCGAAGTACAAGGGCCAGAAGGGGCCGACGCCGAGCCGCTACTACAAGAACTTCGAGTCGGCCGAATGACGGTTCTCGTCACGGGCGGCACGGGCTTCGTCGGGCCGCATGTCGTGCACGCGCTCCGCGTGCGGGACGTCGCCGTGCGTGCGCTCGTGCGAAACCCGAGCCGCGCCTCCCGGCTCGCTGCGTGGGGCGTCGAGCTCGTCCGAGGCGACGTCACCGACGCCGCCTCGCTCCGTGACGCCTGCGCGGACGTGGACGGCGTCGTCCACCTCGTCGCGATCATCAAGGGCTCGCCCGTCGACTTCGAGCGGGTGATGGTCGAGGGGACGCGCAACGTCGTCGCGGCGGCGGAGGCGGCCGGCGTGCACCGCTTCGTCCTGGCGAGCGCGCTCGGCTTGGACGAGCGCTCGCGCACGGCGGTCCCGTACTTCGGCGCGAAGTGGCAGATGGAGCATGCGGTCGAGCAGTCCGGTCTGGAGCACACGATCATGCGGCCGAGCTTCGTCTTCGGACGGGACGGCGGCGTGCTGCCGACCTTCGTGCGTCTCGCGCGCCTCGCGCCCCTGACGCCCATCGTCGGCACGGGGACGCGGCGTCTTCAGCCGATCTGGGTCGAGGACCTCGCCGAGCAGTACGCCCTCGCGCTCGAGCTGCCGGAGGCGGCCGGGCGCACCTTCGAGCTGGGCGGGCCGGAGGCGGTGACGTGGAACGAGTTCTGGAGCCGTCTCAAGCGCGTGCTCGGCACGCGGCGCCCCTCGCTGCACGTGCCGATCGGGCTGATGCGGATGCAGGCGGCGGTGACCGAGCGGCTGCCGGGCGCACCGGTGACGCGCGACCAGCTCACGATGCTCGAGCTCGGCGACAACGTCGTCACCGATCCGGGCGCGGCGGAGGTCTTCAAGCTGCCGCTCGTGCCGCTCGACGAGCAGCTCAGGCGGGCCGTGTCCTGACCCGCGGCGTCGTGTACGCCGGGCCAGGATCGCGGCCGGCCGTCGAGGAGGTCGCGCTCGACCCGCCTGGGCCGCACGAGGTGCAGGTGCGCATAGAGGCGAGCGGTCTCTGCCACACCGACGTGCACGTCGTCGAGACCGGCGGGTGGGGAATGCCGTTTCCGATCCTGCTCGGGCACGAGGGGGCAGGCGTCGTCGAAGAGCTCGGCGCCGAGGTGACGACGGTTGCCGTAGGCGATCGGGTGGTGATCGCGTGGCGCGCACCCTGCGGCGCCTGCCCTTCCTGCCGTCGCGGCGACCGGCGCCGGTGCTCGTCGCAGCTGCGGGCGAAGCGACGGGCGCGGCGCACCGTCGACGGTGCCGTGCTCACGCCCGTGCTTCGTTGCGGCACGTTCGTCGACCGGACGATCGTGCACGAGGCATGCGCCGTGAAGATGCCGGACGAGCTTCCGCTCGAGCAGGCCTGCCTGCTCGCGTGCGGCTTCTCCACCGGTGCGGGTGCGGCGCTCTGGACGACGCCCGTGCGCGAGGGCTCGTCCGTCGCCGTGATCGGGTGCGGCGGCGTGGGTCTCGCGGTGGTGCAGGGCGCACGGCTTGCCGGCGCGGAGCGGATCGTCGCGGTCGACGTCGTGCCCGACAAGCTCGCGGCTGCGCGGGCGCTCGGCGCGACCGACGTCGTCGACGCGAGCGCAGGCGACCCCGTCGCCCAGGTGCGCGAGGTGGCGGGCGGCGCCGGCGTCGAGTTCGCCTTCTCGGCCGTCGGCGCCGCGAGCGGGCTCGCCCAGGCGGTACGCATGTGCGCCTACGCGGGGACGGCGACGCTCGTCGGCGTTCCGCCGTCCGGCGCCACGCTCGACGTCGACCTCGACGCCGACCTGTTCGGGCCGAAGGTCGCGATCGCCGTCACGCACGGCGGCGACACGATCCCGCAGCAGGACTTCCCGCTCCTCGCACAGGCGGCGCTCGACGGCAGGCTCGACCTCGCCCGCTTCGTCTCGCGCACGATCGCGCTCGACGAGGTGCCCGAGGCGCTCGAGCACCTGGGCCGCGGCGGCGAGATCCGCGCGGTCGCGCTGCTCTAGTAGTCAGGAGGGCTTGCCGAAGGCCGCGCGGCGCGGGACGTCGGCCGGGTCGACCATGTGGCCGTCCCGCTCGACGTAGCCGTCCTTGCCGCCGACGACGTAGACGACCGCCTCCTCGTCGAACGGGTTCGACACCTTGCGCGGGGTCGTGGCGGCGGCGTGGAAGAGCCCGCCCTCGCCGAGCTCGCGCGTCTCGCCCTCGACCTCGACCCGCACGCGGCCCCGGTGGACGAAATAGAGCTCGTCCTGGAGGTCGTGGTAGTGCCGGAAGCCGTCGAAGTGCGGCGGAAAGACGACGGCGTTGACGCCGAACGCGGTGACGCCGAGCGCGGCGCGGATCTTGCGGAAGCCGACCCCCTCGCCGAGCTCTTCGAGCGACGAGAACGCGTGGGTCACCCGAGCTCCGTCGCGCACGCCGGCGTCTCGTCCTCGCCCGGCTCGAGCAGCTGCAGGAGCAGGGCCGACAGGGCGCCGCGTTCCTCCTCGGTAAAGCGGGAGCCGAAGAGGGCGTCGACGTCGGTGACGTGGGACCTCCGCGCCGCGCGGTACTTCTCCACCCCCGCCACCGTCAGGACGGCGTACGTGACCCGGGCGTCGCTCTGGCAGATGCCTTTCTCGACCCAGCCCGCGCGCTCGAGGCCGTCGAGGAGGCGCGTGATCCCGGACGCGCTGAGCAGGACGCTGCGGGCCAGGTCGACCCGCCGCAGCTGTCTGCCCTCGGCGTGGGCGAGTTGGGCGAGCACATCGAAGTCGTTGAGAGTGAGGCCGTGCTCGCTCTCGAGACGCGCGGAGAGCTGGCGCGTCACTGAGGCGTGGGCGCGCAGGAAGCGGATCCAGGCCTCCAGTTGGGGTTCGACGGCTACTTGCGCCCGCAATACTTGACTACTCAAGGGCAACCTGCTACGATCATTGACATCGCAAGTATATAGCAACGATTCACGGAAAGGAAGCCCCCACGATGTCAGTGATCGAGACCACCACGCAGTTTGCCCCGGCCGGCACCTGGGACGCCGACCCCGTCCACTCGAACCTCGCGTTCGAGGTGGCCCACGCCGGCGTGAACACGTTCCGGGGCGGCTTCGCCGACTTCTCGGCGACCCTCACCGGCGGCGACGACCCGACGCTCGACGGCACGGCGAAGATCGCGAGCGTCGACGTCAAGGACGAGAACCTCAATGCCCACCTCCAGACCCCGGATTTCTTCGACGCGCAGCGCTTCCCGGAGATCGCCTTCCGGGCGACCGAGCTGCACAGGCTCGAGGACGAGCGCGTCGAGGCCGCCGGCGAGCTGACGCTGAAGGGCGTCACGCAGCCGATCGAGCTCACGGGGGCGATCGCGGCGGCGCCGGTCACCGACCCGATGGGCCGCGAGTGGCTCAGCTTGCACCTCGAGACGACGATCGACCGCACCGCCTTCGGCGTCAGCTGGAACGCGCCGAACCAGAGCGGCGGCGACTACGTCGGAAACGACGTGAGGCTCCTCGTCGACCTCGCGCTCATCCGGCGGGAAGGCTGACGATGAAGGTCCTCGCCGTCTCCGGCAGCCTCCGCGCCGGGTCGCACAACACGGAGCTCCTGCGGGCGGCCGCCGAGGCGGCGCCCGCGGGGGTGGAGGTCGAGCTCTGGGAGGGGATCGGCGGGCTGCCGCTCTACGACCAGGATCTCGAAGCGAGCGCTCCTCCCGAGCCCGTGCGGCGGCTGCGCGAGGACTGGGCCGCGGCCGACGCGATCGTGTTCGCGACGCCGGAGTACAACGGCTCCGTCCCCGGCGGGCTGAAGAACGCCGTCGACTGGGGCTCGCGCCCGCGCCTCGCGGCGCCGCTCACGAACAAGCTCGTCGCCGTCGTCGGGGCGAGCCCCGGCCAGTTCGGCGCCCTCTGGGCGCAGGCCGACCTGCGCAAGATCCTCGGCGTCGCCGGGGCCCGCGTCGTCGGCGACGAGCTGCCCGTCACGCGCGCGCACGAGAAGTTCGACGCGGAGGGTCGGCTGCTGGACGAGGAGCTGCGCGGACGGCTCCGGCTCCTGCTCGAGACGCTCGCCGCCGAGGCCTCGCCGGCACTCGCAGCCTAGGGCTCGAACCAGGCGGCCGTCCCGGCGAGGTCGTGGAGGCCGTAGTAGTCCTGGCCGCCGTCCATCGTCGCGACCGTCTCGCTCCGGCCGGTCGCGAGGTCGAGCAGGCGGAGCCGGATCGGCGCGCCGTAACGCGTCGCATGCTCGAGATAGAGGACGTGACGCCCGTCCTTCGCGAAGCGTGCGCCCTCGTAGGAGACGGGGTTGTGCGGCCGGCCGAGCAGGAGCCGGCGCGCGCCGTCCGGCGCGAGGAGGAAGACCATCCGCGCGGACGAGTCGATCTTCCCGTCCTCGTCGCCGGGCGTGAGCGTCGCCGTCGCGAGGATCGAGCTGCCGTCCGGCGCGCAGGACGGGTCGTACCAGCTGTGGGACGGGTCGGCGCTCAGGTCGAGCGCGCTCCACGAGCCCTCCTGGAAGAGCTCGAGCGACTTGTGCGCGCTCACGTAGCGGTCGAACCCGGACGCGACGAGCACGCGGCCCGACCCGCAGGGCACGACGAACTGCCGCGTGAACAGGACGTGCGCGGCCAGCGGGACGGCCGGTCCGCCGCCAGCGGGCACGGCGAGGAGGGGAAGCCCGTCCGACGCGATCGACACGGAGTCCTCCGAGTCGGTCCAGAAGACCACGAAGCGCCCGTCCGGCGTCCAGCGGGCGAGGACGGGTGCGCCGACGTGGAGCGTCGGAGCGCGGTAGAGCAGCGTCCGCCGGCCGCCGGCGAGGTCGACGGCCCAGAGTGAGGGCGTGTTCGTCTGCAGCGGGCCCTGCGCGGCGATTCGCGTTCCGCGCGGGCTGAAGCCGTCGGCGCGCCAGCGAGCGGGGAGGATCCTGCGGGGCGTCCCGCCGGGGCGGAGCAGGAAGACGCCGCGGGCGGTCGTGGCGGCGAGCAGGTCGCCGTGCGGAGCCCAGTCGAGGTCGGCGTCGCCGCCGTAGAGGCCGGCGCCGGGCGCGAAGGGCCGGCAGAAGCGGCCGCCGGCGGCCGGGATGAGCAGGTCGCCGGCGCTGAGCCAGCGGCCGTCCGCGCTCCAGGCGAGGGGCCGTGTGCCGTACTGCGGCACGGAGATGCGCGCGAGTGCCCGGTCCTGGCGCGAAGAGACGTCGACGACGTGGAGCATGCCGCTCCGGATGTACGCGACGGCGCCGAGCGGGCCGGCGTGGAAGGCCGGCGCGGCGCCGCAGGCCGCCGGGATCTCGGCGTGCGAGGTCGCCGGGACGAGCGCGGTAAGGAGCACGGCGAGTGCGAGGAGCGGCGGCCTCACGAACGGTGTTCTACCGAAAGGAAGAGGGCCGCTTGCGCGGCCCTCTAACCCGGTTACCAACGTTGGATTTGGCAGAGGCGCTTCCTGCTCCGGCTAGGTACTGCCGGGCGGCGCGAGACGCGTCGTCCCCTACGCTGGCTAGGCGATTCCCCGTGGGTCCCGGGGACGCGCCTCTACCCGCTGGTACCTCCACTGCCCGAACTATCTGAATTCACTCTCGGACCACCTCCTTTCCGCGTTGTTCGCACGATACCCGTTCCACCCGTCAGCGCAAGACGACACTCAGCTCGAGACCACGGTCGAGCGGGAGGGTGATGCTTTCGAGGGTCGGGTCGGCCTGGCGGGCGTTCGAGTACGCGGCGAGCGTCTCCGCGTCCGAAAGGACGTTGTCGGCGACAACGAGGCCGCCGGGCTCGAGCTTCCCCCGCACCAGCGCGAACAGCGCCTCGTAGTCGCGCTTCTCCGCGTCGACGAAGACGACGTCGAAGACGTCGTCGATCCGCGCAAGCGACTCGAAAGCGTCGCCCTCGACGAGCTCGGCCGTCTCCTCGAGGCCTGCGTCGACGACGTTCCGCCGCCAGGCGTCGATCTTGCGCGGGTCCTGCTCGAGCGAGAGCACCCGTCCGCCGAGGTGGCGCACGCCGGCTGCGAGCCAGATCGTCGAGTAGCCGCGCGAGCCGCCGATCTCGAGCACCTCGCAGCCTGCCTGCGGCGCGACGAGCGAGAACAGGAAGCGCCCGGTCGCCGCCGCCACCGCCCGCGAGCGCTCGGCGGACGGCAGCCCTCGCCGGCGCTCCTCGGCGTCCTCCGCCTCGAGGCGCGCGAGCACGGCGCGGATTCGGTCGTCGAGCATGCCTACCTCCCGAGGGTGCGGATCTCCCGCTCGACCGCCTCACGGACGAAGCAGCCGGCGAGATGGTCGTTGACGACCCCGCAGGCCTGCATCGCCGCCCACACCGTCGTCGGGCCGACGAAGCGGAAGCCGGCGCGCTTGAGCCGCTCCGACAGCTCCTTCGATTCCGGCGTCTGCGCATGCCAGTCGCTCGGCGTTCGCGGCGTGCCGTGGCGCTGCGGCCGGTGAGACCAGACGAGCTCGGGCAGCGGCGTGCCGGCCTCGCGGAGCGCGAGGACGCCGCGGGCGTTCGCGACCGCGGCCTCGATCTTGCCGCGGTGGCGGACGATGCCCGCGTCGCCGAGCAGCCTGGTGACGTCGCGCGCGCCGAAGCGGGCGACCCGCTCCGGCTCGAACCCGGCGAACGCCCGGCGGAACGCCTCGCGCTTGCGCAGGATCGTCAGCCAGGAGAGCCCGGACTGGAAGCCCTCGAGGCAGAGCCGCTCGTAGAGGCCGCGCTCGTCCACGACGGGCCTGCCCCATTCCTCGTCGTGATAGGCGACGTAGAGCGGGTCGGCCGCGGGCCAGCAGCGCGCCGGCTCAGTCGCCGACGTCGACACGGATCATCCCGTCCACGACCTGCACCGGGAATGTCTCGACCGGCAGGTAGGCCGGCAGCGACCGCGGCTGTCCGGTCGCCAGCTCGAAGGCGGAGCCGTGGCGCGGGCAGACGACCGTGCAGGTCGCCTGGTCCCAGTCGCCCTCGCAGAGCGGGCCGTCGTCGTGCGAGCAGCGGTCCTCGATCGCATAGATCGTGCCGCCGCAGTTGTAGACGCCGACGTAGCGGCCGGGCCCGGCGACGACGAGCTTCATCGAGCCCGGCGGCAGCTCGTCCGCCGGCGCGACGTCCACCGTTCCCATCTAGAGGATCTCGAGCTCGTCGAAGCCGGCGAGCCCGTCGGGCAGCGGCGTCCCCTTCGCCTTGTGCAGCGCCACCTTGAGCGTGGTCAGGCCGAGCACGGCGCACTTCAGCCGCACCGGCGTGAGCGGGATGCCGATCTCGGCGAGCAGCTCGTCCTTGTCGAGCGTCGCCACGTCGCTCGCCGTCCGGCCCTGCACCATCTCGGTCAGCATCGACGTCGCGGCCTGCGAGATCGCGCAGCCGCGGCCCGAGAACTTCACCTCGTCGATCGTCTCCCCGTCCTCGGCGAACGCGACGTAGATCGACACCTCGTCGCCGCAGAGCGGGTTCTGCCCGTCCGCCTCGGCGTCGGCGTGCTCGAGCACGCCGTGCCCGCGCGGGTTCTTGTAGTGATCGAGAATCACCTCTCTGTACATCTGCTCGAACTCGTTCATGCGAACACCTTACGCACGGTGTACAGCCCTTCGACGAGCTGGTCGATCTCCTCCGGGAGGGTGTAGAGGTAGAAGCTCGCGCGGTTCGTCGCCGCGACGCCGAGCTTGTGCATGAGCGGCTGGCAGCAGTGGTGACCGGCGCGGATCGCGACGCCCTGCCGGTCGAGGATCTGCGCGACGTCGTGCGGGTGGATCCCCTCGAGGTTGAACGAGACGACTCCGGCCCGCCGCTCGGCGGACGGCCCGTACAGCGTGATCCCCGGCACCTCGCCCAACCGGCCGAGCGCGTACGCGGCGAGCTCGTGCTCGTAGGCCTCGATCGCGTCGAGGCCGGCCGCCTCGAGGTAGTCGACCGCGGCGCCGAGCCCCACCGCCTCCACGATCGGCGAGGTGCCCGCCTCGAACTTGTGCGGCAGCTCGCCCCAGGTGGTCCTCTCGTATCGGACGGAGTTGATCATGTGGCCGCCGAGCAGAAACGGCTCCATCGCGCGGAGCAGGTCGCCGCGGCCCCAGAGCGCGCCGATCCCGCTCGGGCCGCACATCTTGTGCCCCGAGATCGCGAGAAAGTCGCAGTCGAGCGCCTGCACGTCGACGCGCATGTGCGGCGCAGCCTGCGCGGCGTCGCAGACGAAGATCGCGCCCAGCTCGTGTGCCCAGCGCACGAGCGGCCCGAGGTCGGCGATGGTGCCGAGCGAGTTCGAGACGAGATTCGTCGCCACGACCTTGACGTTGCAATCCCGCACGATCTCGTCGAGGCCGGAGAAGTCGACGTCGCCGTGGTCGTCGAGGGAGAGCATTAGGAACTCGGCACCGTTTCGCTTCGCGATGTACTGCCACGGGACGAAGTTCGAGTGATGCTCGAGCTGCGTCACGACCACCGCGTCGCCGGGGCCGAGGTTGTTCCCGCCCCAGGAGTACGCGACGAGGTTGAGCGCCTCGGTCGCGTTGCGGACGAAGATCACCTCGCGGGCGTCCGGCGCGTTCAGCAGGGCGCGCACCTTCTCGCGAGCGCCCTCGAGGCCGGCGGTGGCGCGCTCCCCGAGCACGTGCACCGCGCGGTGCACGTTCGCGTAGGACGTCTCGTAGAACGTCGTCATCGCGTCGAGCACCTGGCGCGGCTTCTGCGAGCTGTTCGCCGAGTCGAGATAGGCGAGCGGCCTGCCGTGGATCTCCTGGAGGAAGATCGGGAAGTCCGCGCGCAGCGCGCGTGCGTCGAGCTTTCTGAGGCCCGCGGTCACAGCCACCGATCCATGGTAGCCCGCTAGGGGACTCTGAACGCCGCCTCCGCGTAGCCGGGCGCCGCAGCCTTCGCCGAGCCCTTCGGCAGGCTCTTCAGGCTGACCTTGCCGGCCGCGTTCGCGTGCACCGTGTGCCCGCCCGCGGTGAACGCCGCGCCGGCGACGCCGAAGCCGTCGTCGAGGGCCTGCGCGAACCAGGTGCCGACCGTCTTCACGCCCACCTTCTTCACGGTCTTCGAGAGCTTCACCGAGAGTCCGGGCTGAAGCTGCTGCTCGACGAGGCTCGAGCCGGTGTTGACGATCACGTCGACGGCGCCCGGGTTGCCCGGCAGCCCGACGGCGGAGACCTGGTAGGTGGCGCCGGGCAAGACCGTCCGCACCTCGGCGCCGAAGTCCATTCCGTGCGTACGGGAGCGCGCGACGTGAACCGCTCCCTGCCCGGTCCAGACGGCCCACAGCCGGTCGCCCGAGTCGACCGAGAGCGCCATGTGCGGGTCGACCCCGCCGAATGCGGCGCGGAAGGTGACGCCATCTCCCGCCGGCTGGCCGGCGCGGAAGGGGACGACGGTGAACGCGGTCGCGGTCGGATTGCCGGGGGCCCAGGCCATGAACGTGTTCCCGGAGCGGTCGCTCACGAGCGGCACCGAAGGCGAGTGCTCGACGGTCGGGGCGAGATCGATGGGGGCACCCGGTGTGAGGTCGGCGCCCAGCGGCTCGTAGACGAACGCACCGCTCGCAGTCGCGTTCGAGTAGAAGGCCGCCTGGACGAGACCGGTACTGTCGACTGCGAGCGACTCGTCGTAGCCACAGCAGGTGGTGTACACGTTCTCCACCTGCTCGCCGTCGAGCCCGCGGAAGACGTTCACGAAGCCCGTGCCGTCCTGGGAGAAGAGCGGCGTCCCGTCAGGCGCCACCGTCGCGCCGTCGATGCCGCCGACGTCGTGCGACAGCGTCTGGACGGGGCCCGTCCACGTGTTGCCGTCGTCCGTCGAGGTCAGCCGCGCGACGCCCTGCGCGTTCGGGAAGTAAAGCTGGATCGCTCCGTTCGGCTGCTGCACGAGCTGTGTGCGCCCGGCGCTCGGATCATCGGCGACGAGGACCTTCGGTGCGCCCCGATTGCGGGAGACGGAGATGGTGCCCGCGACGGAGGACTCGAAGGAGACGAGCTCCGTCCCGGCCTGCGTGACGAGCGTTGCCGGGACGACCGTGTTCTGCACGCCCCCGGAGAGGGTCGTCCAGGCGGAGGCGGTCGGAGCGAGGGCGAGGCCCGCGAGGAGCGCGAGCGCGACGGCGGCGTGACGCATCCCCGCACGATGCCAGTGGCGCAACGCGTGCGCAACACCGGTCCCATCGTCCTCTAATCCGGGCTCTCGACACTCCCGCCCATGGCGGCAGTTGCGCACGCCGAGCGCAGTCCCGGGCCGGGGCAGCGCTCCCGCATCGAACAGGCCCGTGCGCGTGCCCGTGGCGCGAAGGTTGCCGTCGGCGCGCTGGCGACCCTCGTCTTCGGCGTCGCCTTCATGGGCGCTAAGGCGCATGCGCCCGGCCACGCGAAGCACAAGGCTCAGCCGCTGGCCGCGCCGGCGTCGTTCGAGCAGGCTGTCCGGCAGAGCGCCCTCGTGGGCGGCCGGATCGCGCCGCCCGTCCAGCCGCCGCCGGTGGTGACGAGCACCTCGTGACGGCGGTCCATCGGTTCCGCGCCATGGGCTGCGAGATCGTGCTCTCGCGCGGCGACCCCGTCGCCGTGGCGGCGGTGTTCGCGCGTTGGGAGGGCGTGTTCAGCCGCTTCCTCCGCGATTCCGAGCTCACGCGCGTGAACGCCTCTCCCGCGTGGGCACTGCACGTGTCGCCGTTGTTCGCACGTGCGCTGCGGATCGCGCTCGAGGCTGCCGCCGACACCGGCGGCCTCGTCGATCCGACGCTCGGCGCAGCGCTCGAGGCAGCCGGCTACGACACCGACTTCTCCCGCCTCGCGGGCGACGGGGCGCCGGTCGGCCCAGCTGTCCCTTCGCGGCTCGGCGAGGTGCGGCTCGACGGGCGGATCCTCCGCCGCCCGCCGGGCCTGCTGCTCGACCTGAACGGCGTCGTCAAGTCCCTCGCGGTCGACGAAGCCGCCGACGCCCTCTCCTCCGGCGGCTTCGTCTCCGCCGGCGGCGACCTCGCTGCGCGCGGGCCCGTCGACGTCGGCCTTCCCGGCGGCGATGCCGTCCGCGTCGTGCGCGGCGGACTCGCCACGAGCGGCGTCGTCTCGCGCCGCTGGCGCCGCGGCGGCAGGGAGCAGCACCATCTGATCGATCCGCGCACGGGGCGGCCCTACCGGGATCCGCTCTGGGAGCAGGTCACCGTCTCCGGCGCGAGCTGCCTCGCCGCCGACGTGGCTGCAAAGGCTTCGTTCCTGCTCGGCGAGGACGGACCTGCGTGGCTCGACGAGCACGGCATGCCGGGGCGCTTCGTCGCCCGCGGCGGCGACGTCGTCCTCAACGGTGCCTGGCACCGGGACGTGGCTCCGGAGGGCGTGTGCACCTGACGTCGAGCCCGGCGATCTGGTACGCGGCCCGCGCCTCCGGCGTGGCGGCATACGTCGTCCTGACCGTCACGGTCGCGCTCGGCATGGCCATGGGCGGCAAGGCGCAGAGCAGGCGCTGGCCCAAGTTCGCGACCGCGGACGTGCACCGGTTCGGCGGCCTGCTCGTCGGCTCGCTGATCGGCGTCCACGTGGCCGCGATCGCGCTCGACTCGTTCATGCCCTTCTCGTTGCGCCAGCTCGTCGTCCCGCTCGCGTCGACCTACCGGCCGCTCTGGACAGGGCTCGGCATCGGCGCCGGCGAGCTGCTGCTCGCTCTCGCGATCACGAACCGCTACCAGAAGCGGCTGCCGTACCGCGTGTGGCGGCGCGCCCACTACCTCAACTTCGCCGTCTGGGCCGCGGCCTCGCTGCACGGCATGTTCGCGGGCACCGACCGCAGCGCCGGCTGGCTCGCGGCGCTGTATGCAGTCTCGATCGGCAGCGTTGGCGCGATCCTCCTCTGGCGCTTCGGCGGCTACTCGCTCCGCTCGCGCGCCGCCGCCGCCGGCGGGCTCGCCGGCGTCGTCGCGCTGCCGCTGCTCATGCTCGGGCCGCTGCACAGGAACCCGCTGCCCTGGAACTCCGCTCGCGTCGCCGAGCCGCTGACGGGGCAGGTGATCCGGAACGGCACCGACCTGAAGCAGATCGTTTCCTTCGTCGGCGGCGGCCGGGGACCGCAGAAGCTGCTCGTACGCGCCGACCTGCTCGTCACGCCGACCTCGCTCGACGCGACCTCGCTCCAGCTCGAGTACCTGCCGAGCGGTGACGTGTGCCGCGGCCGCGTGACGTCGATCGGCGGCACGAGCTTCGCCGGCCGCTGCGTGCTGCCGAGCGGCCGCACCCGCTGGGTGGACGCGCGCTGGACGCCGGCGGACGACGGCTCCGGGGTCGTTGGGACGATCAGGCTGCATGCGTAAGGTCCTGCCTCTCGCTGCGCTCGCGATCGTCGCGTCCGGCAGCGCGGCGGGGTGGGCGCATGCCGCGGCACCGCTCACGCCGGCGCAGCGTCTCGGCTTCCCGGCGCTGAGCCCGGGCCTCGTTCCCGGCTACGTGATGGTCGCCGACCGGAACAACAACCGGATCATCATCGTCAACCCGCGCACGAATGCCGTCGTCTGGGAGTTCCCCCGCCCGGGCGACGTCCGGCCCGGCCAGTCGTTCCACGATCCCGACGACGCGTTCTTCACTCCCGGCTACACGTCGATCTCGACGAACGAGGAGTACAACCAGCAGATCGGCGAGATCGACGTCAAGACCCACCGGATCGTCTGGACGTTCGGTCACGCCGGCGTGGCCGACGCCGCCTTCGGCTACCTCGACAGCCCGGACGACGCGTACATGCTGCCGAACGGGCTCTTCATGGTCGCGGACATCCGCAACTGCCGCGTGCTCTTCATCGACCGCGCGCACAAGGTCGTGCGCGAGATCGGCCACGCCGGCAACTGCGGCCACAACCCGCCGCAAGGCCTCTCGTCGCCGAACGGCGCGACGCCGCTCGCGGACGGCGGCGTGCTCGTGACCGAGATCGGCGGGTGGGTCGACCGGATCAGCGCCGCCGGGAGGCTGCTGTGGACGATCCGCACTCCCACCTCGTACCCGTCGGACGCGCAGCTCCTGCCGGACGGCAACGTGCTCGTCGCCGGCTTCAACACGCCGGGCCGGGTGGACGAGATCACGCCGCACGGCCAGGTCGTGTGGACGTACGCCCCGACCGGGTACTGGTCACTCGACCGTCCCTCGCTCGCCGTGCGCTGGCCCAACGGAATGATCGCGATCACCGACGACTGGCACCACCGGATCGTCGTCGTCGACCCGACGACGAAGCGCGTCGTCTGGTCCTACGGGCATCTGAACCAGCCGGGGAGCAGCGCGGGCTACCTGAACAAGCCCGACGGACTCGACCTGCTCCCTGCCGTGGTGCCGGGAGCCCGCACGGGCCTGGCGAAGCAGAAGCTCGGCGTGGTGACGCGGATCGGCTCGCTGCCGCACGCGCTCGCAAAGGCATCGGCGGTCGCGCTGCCGGGCGGGAAGCTGATGCTGCTCGGGGGCGAGATCACGGGCGTCTCCACCGACCAGGTTCTGCTCGGCCCGCCCGGGAGCCTGCGTGCGACGGGCCGGCTGCTCTCTCCGACGCACGACGCTGCCGCTGCGCTCGTGCACGGCGCCGTCTACCTCTTCGGCGGCGGCCGGGCCGCGTCGGTCGCGACCGTCCTCCGCGTCGATCCGGCATCGGGTGCGGCGACCGTCGCCGGCCGCATGGACGAGCCGCTCTCCGACCTCGGTGCCGTGACCGTCGGCGGCAAGGCGTATCTGGTCGGCGGCTACACGAGCGTGAGGTTCGCCTCGGCGGTGCTCCGCTACGGCGGCGGCGGCAAGACCACCACCGTCGCCCGGCTGCCGGTGGGAACGCGCTACGCAGGCGTCGCGGCGATCGGCTCGACGATCTACGTCGCCGGCGGCCTGACTCCGAGCGGCCCGAGCTCGGCGGTGTACGCCTTCGACGTCAGGGCGGGCACCCCTGCGAACGAGGTGGCGACGCTCCCCGCGCCCGAAGATCACGCGGCCATGGCTGCGCTCGGCGGCAGCCTCTACCTCGTCGGCGGCACGCGCATCCTGCGCGTCGATCCGGCTTCCGGCTCGGTCTCGGTCGCCGCGAGGCTGCCGGCGGCGCTGACCGATCCGACCGCGACGACCGTCGGCAACCGGATCGTGATCGCCGGCGGCGGCACGAGCGGCGTGTACGCGTTCACCCCCTGAAGCGAGGGCAGCCGCCGCTATCCTCGCGGCTCCGTGAGTGCCGACTACGTCTACACGATGTACCGGGCCGACAAGTTCTACGGCCCCGACCGGCAGGTGCTCGCGAACATCTCGCTCTCGTTCCTGCCGGGGGCGAAGATCGGCGTGCTCGGTCCGAACGGAGCCGGCAAGTCGACGCTGCTGCGGATCATGGCCGGCGAGGAGGAGCCCTCCTCCGGGGTAGCCGAGCTCGCGCCCGGCGCGACGGTCGGCCTCCTCGAGCAGGAGCCGTGGCTCGACCCCGAGAAGGACGTGCGCGGCAACGTCGAGGACGGCGTGCGCGCCCTCCGCGACCTGCTCGACCGTTTCAACGAGATCTCGTCGAAGTTCGCCGAGCCCGATGCCGACTACGACGTGCTGCTCGCCGCGCAGGCGACCGTTCAGGACGCCATCGACCGTGCCGATGCCTGGCAGCTCGAGCAGCATCTCGACCACGCGATGGATGCGCTGCGGGTGCCGGACGGCGATCGCGACGTGACGACGCTCTCCGGCGGCGAGCGGCGCAGGGTCGCGCTCTGCCGGCTGCTGCTCTCGTCCCCGAGCCTTCTTCTCCTCGACGAGCCGACGAACCATCTCGACGCCGAGTCCGTGCTGTGGCTCGAGCGCTTCCTCGCCGAGTACAAGGGGACCGTCGTCGCCGTCACGCACGACCGCTACTTCCTCGACAACGTCGCCGGCTGGATCCTCGAGCTCGACCGCGGCCGCGGGATCCCGTTCCGCGGCAACTACTCGTCATGGCTCGAGCAGAAGCAGGAGCGCCTCGCCGTCGAGGAGAAGACGGAGTCGGCCCGCCGGCGCACGCTCGCGCGCGAGCTGGAGTGGGTGCGCATGAGCCCGCGTGCTCGGCACGACAAGTCGAAGGCCCGCCTCGCCGCGTACGAGCGGCTGTACGCCGAGGAGCAGAGCGTGAGGCTCGACAAGGTCGAGATCCACATCCCGCCAGGACCGCGGCTCGGCGACCTCGTGCTCGAGGCCGAGCACGTGCAGAAGGGCTACGGCGAGAGGCTGCTCGTCGAGGACCTCACCTTCTCGCTGCCTCCGGCGGGGATCGTCGGCGTGATCGGCCCCAACGGCGCCGGCAAGACGACGCTGTTCCGCATGGTCGCGGGCCAGGAGGCGCCGGATGCCGGCACGCTCACGCTCGGCGAGACCGTCCAGCTCGCCTACGTCGACCAGGCCCGCGCCGACCTCGATCCGGCGAGCACGGTCTGGAAGGAGATCAGCGGCGGGCTCGACACGATCGAGCTCGGCAAGCGCGAGGTGAACTCGCGCCAGTACGTGTCGTGGTTCAACTTCAGAGGC
>Ga0187777_10000387_pt1 | contig 31377 bp, 33 predicted proteins | sample 1015_Q2_SP5_10_M_FD_132416 | JGI IMG/M metagenome (GOLD analysis project Ga0187777, IMG submission 132416) | Tropical peat soil microbial communities from peatlands in Department of Meta, Colombia - 1015_Q2_SP5_10_MG | ecosystem: Environmental > Terrestrial > Soil > Wetlands > Peat | place... | reverse complement strand
TTCTTCGAATCGGGCGCGGAAGTGGACCGGAAGTTCCAGCACTACATTCAAGGCTATACGGAAGCGGCCAAGGCGTTTGTGCAGAGGCATCGCGTGTTCCCGATTCTGGTGGCCATGGAGCGGCTAGACGCCGTCGCTTGCCATGCGATTGAAAAGGAAATGCCCGGCACGCCGATTTTGACTTCGGACGATTACGACATGTTCCAGCTTGTGTCGATTCTGCGCGCGTGTACGTATATGGTCTCTTCGCGCTATCACGGGATTGTTACCTGCATGCCCGCGGGAGTGGTATCGGCCGGCGTAACCATGGATGAGCGCATTCGCAATTTGATGAGAGAGCGGGGGCATCAGCACCTGCTTCTGACGGTGGAAGATCCGGACCTGGGGCCGAAGTTGCTGGAAGTGATGGAACGATTGGTGGTGGAAGCGGACGAAATCCGCGAGAGCCTCGGGCGGACGGTGGTGAGCAACCTGAAGGGGATGGCGCGCATGGCGACGTTCCTGGAAGAGGAAGTGCGCAAGACATATCCGGAATTTCCGCTGCGCAAGGGCGTGTTGAGCTGGGAAGACAATTTGCTGCCATTGCCCAAGGAGTTGCTGGACCTTGTGGAGCAATACGAAACCTCGACCACGGCAGTGGCGGCGGGACGCTGAGGCCGCATGGGTAATTTCCTCGAAAACCTTTTTGACCGACTGAACCGATCGGCGAATCGCGTAGTGCTGCGTGAGGTTCGCGGCGAGCAGTTTGTGGATGTGACCGGGCGGGAACTCCTGGACCAGGTTGGCCGGATGCGCGCCGGTTTGCGCGAGTTGGGATTGCAATCGGACGACCGATGCGCGTTGCTGGGGCCGAATTCGATCCAGTGGACGGCACTAGACATCGCGTTGATGGCGGAAGGCGTGATCGTCGTACCGCTTTATAGCCGGCTGGGAGCGACGGACCTGGCAGGGATGATGAAGGATTGCAACCCGCGCTTCTTGTTTGTGAGCGAGGCGGGATTGGGGGATGCAGTCGCGCAAGCTTGGCCGGAAGGGCCACGGCAGATTCTGTTTGCGGATGTGGCTGGAAAAGCCGCGAGACAGGGAGTGAGTGGGGCGCCAAACGCGCGAAGAGACGGCGACCTGGTGACCATCATCTACACGTCAGGAACTTCGGGCGAGCCGAAGGGCGTTTGCCTGAACACTGGAAATCTGAACTTCATGATTGGTTGCACGACGGGCTGGATGGACCGGCTGGGCTGGAAGGGGCCCGAGCCGATGCGCGTGTTTCAGTATTTGCCGGTGACGTTTGCGGCGTCGTGGATTGTGCTGCTCTCTTGCCTGACGAAGGAAACGGTGCTGACGCTGTCGACGGACTTGAACAAGCTGGCGGACGAAATCCGAGTTTCCGCCCCGAACTACTTCTTTAATGTGCCGACTCTGCTCGAAAGGGTGCGCCGGGGGGTAGAAGACAACATCTCGAAGCGCGGCGGGCTGATTCAACGGATCTACCGCAAGGGCGTAGAAGCCTGGCACAAGCAACAGGATGGCGAGAACGGCGGAGGATTTTCTTTCTTCCTGGCGCGCGTGTTGATTTTCAACCAGATTCGCGCACGATTTGGGGGTAATTTGCGTGGATTGGTGTGCGGCTCCGCTCCCTTGGCGCCGGAAACGCAGGACTTTTTTGCGATGCTCGGGATTCCAATCTGGCAAGTGTATGGACTGACGGAGACCTGCGGCATCTGCACGATGGACGATCCGCGCATTCCGAGCGAGCCGGGGCGCGTGGGCCAGGCCATTCCCGGCATCGACCTGATGGTGGGAGAGAATGAAGAGATTGTCGTGCGCGGTCCCAACGTCTTCCCAGGTTACTGGAACCGGCCGGAAGAGACGGCGCGCGCTTTGAAAGGCGGAGTGTTTCACACGGGCGATCAGGGGGAAGTCAATTCGAAAGGGAATTGGCGGATCAGCGGGCGGATCAAGAACCTTGTGATTTTGAATTCCGGCCATAACGTGGCGCCCGAGCCGATCGAGGATAAAATAGCGCAGCGTGTAGCCAAGGCCCAACAAGTGGTGGTGGTAGGAAATGGGCGCGGCTATCTTTGCGCGCTGGTGACCGGCGAAGTGGAGACTGTGGTTGTACAGGCCGCGATCGACCATGTGAATGCGGACTTGCCTCACTATCGCCAGGTGCGCCATTTCGTGATTTTGAAAGAGGTGTTCACTCCGGAAAGCGGACTGCTCACCGCCATGGGAAAGCTGAAACGGGACGCGATCAACGAGCGGTTCCGCGATGAGATCGAACAGATGTACAAGAGGCAGGCGGCGGCCGCCGGCGGTGCGGCATCATGAAGGGGTTTCGTGGCGAAACACTGCGCTGGGAGTGGCGCGATGGCGTTGTAGAAGTGACGCTGGACCGCGAGCCGTTGAATGAAATTGGGACGGCGATGCTCGCGGACCTGGAGAGATTTGCCGGTGCAATCCGCGGACTCGTTCCTGTTACGAGCGCTTGCATCATCACCAGCGCGCGCCCTGGCGGATTTTGCGCAGGGGCGGATTTGAAGGAGCTTTATCACGGCGCGCTGCCGCTGCCCGCGAAAAAGCGCGCTTCGGGAGTGCGGGCGTTTCTGAAGCGCATTCACAAAGTCCTGAACGCGATCGATGAGGCTCCGTTCATTACGTTTGCGGCGGTCCACGGGCTTTGCATGGGCGGCGGGTTGGAATTGGCGCTGGCTTGCGACCAGATCGTGGCGGACAGGATGGCACGGTTCGGTTTTCCTGAATTGCGGCTTGGGTTGATTCCCGGATTCGGCGGAATCCCGCGATTGCGGCGGGACGTGGGGAACAACTTTATCCGCGATTTGTTGTTTACGGGCCGCACGGTGAATGCGGAGAGCGCGCATCAGGCCGGGCTGGTTTCGCATCTGGCCGGTGAAAGATATGCGTTGCAGGTTGCGCGGTCGATGGCGCAGCAGGTGAAGAAGTTTGACGCGGACACCTGCGCGGCGGCGAAGAAGTTCATCAAGCCGATTCCCCGGTCGGAGCTGAACAAGGAAATTGAGCTTTTCTGCAAGCTTTTTGACAGAGCCGTTGTAATGGAAAACCTACGGCGGTTTGTCGAGTCAGACGAACCGATGAAGCATCTGCCGGTTGCGGCGCAAAGTAAGTAAGCCACTCCTCCTCGATCAACAAGCTGGTTTTTGGACTCGCTCAACAGTTCGTTAGCCTTCAGAGCTTCCCCAAAATCTCTACCTAGCCAAATGGCGGATGTGGGGGTGTGTGCGTCTGATGCATTCTGACGGCGGAGGCAAGACCCATGTCAACAGAATGGATTGCAATTTCAAACGCCTTGGCGGATGCGACAGAGAAAACTGCGGCACATGCTGTGGCGGTGCACAGCGAGCCCAGAGGATCAGCGAGCGGCGTCATCTGGCGCCCAGGCCTGGTCGTAACCGCGGAGCACCCCTTGAAGGGCCAAGAGGGGATTCAGGTGACTTTGCCCGACGGCAAAGTGGTTGCGGCCACTCTGCAGGGCCGTGATCCTTCCACTGATCTTGCGCTTTTGAAGTGTGATGCGGCGCAATCCTCTCCGGCAACTTTTGGAGATAGCGGCGAGTTTAAGCCAGGACAGTTGGCGCTGGTTGTCGGCAGGACGCGCGTGAGCGGTCCCGTAGCAGCGCTTGGATGCGTGAGCCTGGTGGCAAATGAACGACGCATTTGGGGCGGGGCGATGATCGCGCCATACGTCCGACTGGATGTGGCGATGCAGAGAACCGGGGTGGGCGGGGCCGTCGTGGACGCCTCCGGACGCATCGCGGGAATTGCGACGCCGAAATTCGCGCCAGCCGGAGCGCTTGCATTGCCAGTGACAACGGTGAACCGTGTTGTGGATGCGTTGCTGACCAAAGGTCACATCCCGCGTGGATATTTGGGCGTAGGCATGCAACCCATTCGCTTGCCGGAGGCATTGCGGGAAAGCCTGCAACGGCGCGAGAAGACGGCGGTTATCGTCCTAGAAGTGGACCCCAAGGGACCAGCGCACAAAGCGGGCGTCGTGATCGGCGACATTCTTGTTGCTCTGGAAGGAAAGCCGGTGATGCGCCTGGAAGACGTTCACGCGCATCTTCATGGAGAGCAGATTGGCAAGACCCTTCGCGCGGAGTTCCTGCGCGGGGGGGTGCGTCGGGAAGCCAGCATTGTGGTTGGCGAACGGCCGCAGGGAGGCGAGTGAGATGTCGATCGCGGGACTTGGGGAAGTCGCGGAGCGCGTGCGGCGCTATACGGTGCTGGTGCAACCGGGCGGGCGTGGCAGCGGTTCGGGCGTGATCTGGAGCGATGAGGGGACGATCATCACGAACGCGCACGTGGCGCGCGGGTCGCGGGCGGAAGTGAGCCTCTGGGATGGGCGCGAATTTACGGCGGAAGTGAGCGCGCGCGATTCGCGGCGGGATTTAGCAGCTTTGCGCATTTCCGCTCCGGGCTTGATACCGGCGGTGGCGGCGGATTCGTCGCGCGTCCGACCAGGGGAAGTCGGCATCGCTGTTGGGAATCCATTGGGCTTCCTGGGTGCCATGACCATGGGTGTAATTCATGCCGTTGCGCCATTGCGTGGACTGGGAAGCCGGAGCTGGGTGCAGGCGGACGTGCGGCTGGCGCCAGGGAATTCGGGCGGGCCGCTGGCCGACGTTCACGGACGGGTCATGGGGATCAACACAATGGTGGCGGGACGGCTTGCGCTGGCGATTCCGAGCAACGAAGTGAAGAGATTTCTGCTGGGCGATACGGGCGGGCATTGGCTCGGCGTGTCCGTGAGTCCCGTACGGCTGCCTGCGCCGAGCGAAGCACGCGCGGGCCTTGCCGTGCTTGGGATCGAGCCGGGAAGTCCCGCGGCGCTTGCGTCGCTGTTGCCGGGGGACATTCTGCTTGGCACGGAGGAAACGACGTTTTCGTCTCCGCAGAGGCTGGCGGACGTTCTGCAGAATAATTCCGCGGGGGTCTTGCGACTGCGTTTCCTGCGAGGCGACTACAAGAAGGTACGACGCGTCACGGTTTCCTTGAGCGCGGCCGGGAGGAGACCAATCGCCGCGTGATCCGGATTTTCCTCATTGCTGCGTCTGGTCCGGCCCGAGAGAGGCTGGAGCACCTCCTGGAATCGCTGGACGTGACGATCATCGGATGGGCTGAGGAATTGGAGCATGTAGACCAGGAAATGGCAGGCGAGGCGGATGTGGTTGTTGTAGCAGGCGCCGGAGCTCACCCGGAAGAGTTGCTGGATTCTCTACAGGGGGTACGCTTGCCTCGCGACAGCAGGGTTGTGCTCTTGGTCGATCAGGCAGCCCCGGACTGGGTTAACCGGGCGATTCGCGCGGGCGTGCGCGGCATCTTGCCGGAAGAAGTGGGCGGAGAGCAGCTAGCAGCGACTCTTGGGGCGGTTGCGCGTGGATTGGTGGTGATCGACCCGAGGCAGATGCAGTTGGCGCGCGCTGCGGCAAACTCCTTTGAAGATGAATCAGCGGAGCTAGTGGAGCCACTGACAGCGCGAGAACGAGACGTTTTGCGCATGCTATCCGAGGGATTGGGCAACAAAGAGATTGCTGCCCGGCTGAAGATCTCCGAGCACACGGTGAAGTTTCATGTTGCCTCCATCCTGGGGAAGCTGGGGGCCTCGACGCGAACGGAGGCTGTCTCCGTCGCCCTTCGCCGCGGACTCATCCTGCTGTGATTCACTGTCTTTTGCGGATGAGCGATTTTCCTTCCCGACGCCGGCAATGATAGATTTAGAGGCTATGCGCACATTGGAACAGACCACACAGGAGATCCTGGAGCTGGCGACGAAGCATTTTAAGGCTGCTCCCGGCTCGCTGAAAGCGGAAGACGATTTCTATAAGAAGCTGGGGATCGATAGCTTGCAGGCGCTCGATCTATTGTCAAGACTCGAGGACCACTTCCATATCGAACTGCCCGACTACGAAGTTCAGGGCGTGAGCGATTTCAAAACGCTAGCCGAGCGTGTGCAATCCCGCCTGTAAAGATTGGCCACAGAGACACAGAGGGCACAGAGGAACTTCTTTCAGAATGAAATCGACCGAAACAGGCAAAGAGAGGGAAAGGAATGCTGTTGGCTCGGAGGACCTTGAGAGACTAAATGCGCTCACAGAGAAGATTATCGGGTGCGCCATTCAGGTTCACAAACACCTGGGACCGGGTCTCTTAGAATCGCTTTACGAAAGCGCATTGTGTTTGGAATTTGAGGTTGCGGGATTGCGACATCAGCGCCAAGTAGCGATCCCGGTTAGATATCGAGGCCAATTGATCGGAGAACATCGCCTGGACCTCATTGTGGAGGACACCGTGGTCGAACTGAAGAGCGTGGAGAGGATTGAGCCCATCTTCGAGGCACAGGTTTTGACCTACTTGAGAATTTCTGGGAAGAAGGCTGGCTTGCTGATCAACTTCAATTCGCGACTTTTGACCGGAGGGATTCAACGGTTTGTTCTTTGAATTCCTGACTCTGAGATCTCTGTGCCTCTGTGGCTAATCCCTTATGCTTGATCTTTCGAAATATTCGTCGATTGGGGAGGCGGTGCGCGACGCCCTGGAGACCTGGCCGCGCGAAGTGTGTCTGTACGAATCGGACCGTGGTGAAGAGAAACAGCGGATCACGTATCGCGAGTTCAAAGAGAGGGCCCTGCCACTGGCGAAGTGGTTGCAGGATTCTGGATTCGGCGTAGGAGACCGCGCTTCGATCATTATGACGAATCAGTCGAAATGGCTGATTTCGGCGTATGCGATTTTCTATTGCGGCGGAACGCTGGTGCCGCTCGATTACAAGTTGAAACCGGAAGAGCAATGGACGCTTCTGAAGCATTCCGGAGCCAGCGTCCTGATCACCGAGTATCCGATCTGGCGGCAGTTAAGCAGTTCTCCTGGCCGAGCTGCCACACCGGCAGTGAAGAATGTGCTGGTGACGGAGGCTCCCGCGAATGCAGATCTGGCGGGAGCAATGGCTTGGGAATCGGCGAAGGGGACAGGCCAGCCGATGTTTGTTCCGCGAAAGCGCGAGGACCTAGCGTGCATTGTGTATTCCTCCGGTACAGGTGGAACGCCCAAGGGCTGCATGATGACGCACGGGAACTATCTGGAACAGTGCGTGGCACTGACGTCGATCTATCCGTTCTGGCCAGGGGTGAAATACCTGAGTATTCTCCCGACGAACCATGCAATTGATTTCATGGTTGGATTCTTCGGGCCGTTCACTTGTGGCGCGGCCGTTGTGCATCTTCGAACACTTCGGCCGGAATTCGTACGAGAGGCTTTTCCGAAATATCAGATCACGTACGTCAGCCTGGTGCCGGTGGTGCTGAAAAATCTGCAGCGTGGCCTGCAAGCGCGTTTTGACGAACTGCCACCCGCGAAGAGGCGCATCTTTGAGCGCCTGCGAGCCATCAACAAATCGCTGACCAAGAGCCGGCCGATTTTGCCGCTGAGCCGCCTGCTGCTGAAGCAAGTACACGCTGGCTTTGGAGGGAAGCTTGAAGCGATCATCGTTGGCGGAGCTTTTACGGAGGCGCAGACGCTGCAATTCTTCTACGACCTTGGCATTCCCGTCGCCAATGGGTACGGTTTGACCGAAGCGGGAACGGCCGTAACCGTGAACGATCTCCACCCGTTCCGCGCGGACACGGTGGGCAAGCCACTCCCCGGGATGGAAGTGCGCATACTGAATCCAGACGCGGAGGGAATCGGGCAGGTCAGTGTGCGCAGCAAGACCGTGATGGCCGGCTACTTGAATGAGCCGGAACTTACGGCGCAGACCATCGTGGATGGCTGGCTGATGACGGGCGACATGGGCCGCTTCGACGCCACGGGCCACCTTCAGCTATTCGGCCGCAAGAAAAACATGATCGTGACCGAAGAAGGGAAGAACGTTTACGCCGAGGACGTCGAGCAGGCGTTCGACGGGCTGCCGGTGAAGGAATACTGTGTGTTCGCGGCGAACTATATCTGGCCAAGCCGCTCGATGGTAAGCGAGCAGCTTGTTCTGGTGATTCACCTCGACCACGGGCAAACCTTTACCGAGGATCTGCGCAAGGAGATCGCCGCACGGAACAGCCGGCTGATTAACTTCAAACGGGTTCACGGAGTTGTGCTCTACAACGAAGAGTTTCCTTTGACCGCGTCGCTGAAGATCATTCGTGTGGCGCTGGCTGAGCGCTTAGGAAAGCTCAATCGCGAGCAGGCAATCTTACCCATTTAGAGACCGAATGTTTCCCGGCAAAACAAGGTAAAATTTCCACGTCAGCATGACAGAATCATTGTGACCGACAAGTTCATTGCCATTGTGAATCCTGCCGCAGGGGGCGGGCGCGCGGCGAAGCTTGCCGCCACCGAGATCGCTCGCCTGAGGGAGCGGGATCTGCGAATCGACGTCATTGCCTCGACCGGGCCGGGGCATGCCTCGGAACTGGCGCGTGAAGCTTACGATCAGGGCTATCGCAAATTTCTTGCCGTAGGAGGCGACGGGACCGCTCACGAGATCATCAATGGCATCTTCTCGCGCGAGCGCGCCGTCCAACGGGTTGAGCTAGGATTTCTGCCGCTCGGCACCGGTAATTCCTTTTTGCGCGATTTCACAAATGATGGCGCGGAGTCTTCGCTTGACGCGTTGAAGACGGGCCGCAAACGGCGGGTTGATCTCTTGCGGCTGTATCACTCCTCCGGAATCATTTATTCTTTCAATCTTCTCAGCGTGGGGTTTACGGCCGACGTCGGCGCCATCACGAACCGGATTTTCAAGCCGTTTGGACATTTGGGTTATCTGCTGGGAGTATTTATTAAGGTAGTGCAGTTAAAACGCCGCGCTTTCAAGATGCGCTGCGACGACGACCGGGAATGGGATGAGCGGCGCTGTTTGTTTCTCACTTTCAATAACAGCAAGTACACGGGCGGCACGATGCTGATTGCGCCCCACGCGGACCCGAGCGACGGCGCCATCGAATATGTACGCTGGGGCCCGATCGGAAGGCTGGGATTGATCCGCATGTTGCCCCGGTTGTATGACGGGACGCACATCGAGCATCCGCTGGCCTCGCGGCGTTCCGTGCGGCGCGTGGAGTTTGATTTGGAAGGGCCGGTAGACGTGATGGTGGATGGAGAAATTGTGACGGTGCAGTGCCAGATCCTGGAGGTGCTTCCTGGCGCTATGGATGTCTATATATGAAGCGGCTCTGGGACGTGGTTCGCAGCCTGATGCTCTGGATAGCAAGCTGGCTCCATTTCTTGATTGTGGTGCCGGTCCTAGTTGCCCTTGGGATTGTGCTGGATCCAAGAAAACACGATTGGCTGCAACGCGGGTTGTGCCGGAGGATCGCCTTTTTTTCCGGGGCAAAGGTTGTTGCTCAAAGGTCTCCAGGCTTCGATGCCAAGCGGACATCGATCTTCATGGTGAATCATGTCAATCTGCTCGATCCCTTCATGCTGTACTGCGCCATCCCGCAACTGGTGCGTGGCTGGGAACTGGAGTCGCATTTCAAGATACCGGTTTACGGTTGGCTGATGGGGCGGTTCGGGAATGTGCCGGTCCCGGTTGTGCGCAGCCCGAAAGACCTGAAGCGTTTGTGGCGGCTCACACAGGAGGCCGTCAATAGCGGCGTGAGCCTGATCATTTTTCCAGAAGCCAAGCGCACGCGAAACGGCCACATGGGCGAGTTTGAAGACGGTGGATTCCGTTTGGCGCAGCAGTTAGGCGTGCCGATTGTGCCTGTAAGCCTGGTGGGTTCTTACCATCATTTGCGGACGGGAGATTGGATTCTGCGCCCGACGACCATCACAATCATCTTGCATGACACGATTGAGACCAAAGGCATGCATAAGGAGGATGTGCCCGCGCTGAAGGCGCGCGTACGGCAGCTCATTGAGGAGCCGGTAGAGGCATGGATGAGAGAGGAAGAGAACGTCAGGGTTAAGGCTCCCTCGGAGACAGCGGTTGAAGACTAAAAAACTCCGCCACGTCGCCTAAATAGAGCTTTCGGGGTCAAATACCTTCAATCCTTCTGCCAAAGCGGCGCGCTGAGGCGAGACGGATCATGCCCAGGGCTTCGAGTTCTCGAAGCCGATCCTCGACGGACTTCTCCGAATGTTCCTTTCGATCGGGAGGGCCCACCTTTGCCACGGCTTGGCCACGATCGGTGATGATCAGCGTTTGCCCAGTGCGCACGGCCCTCAGGTACTTGCCCATACGGTTCTTGAATTCGCGGCTGCCTATTGTGCGCATGTAGCTACCTCATCTTCATTGTAGCTACTATGTGTTATAGGGCAATCAGGAACTGGTTTTGAGGCTCGGGAGAATGCGGCCGGCTTTTGTCTCCTGCCAGGTATAAAGGATGCGATGAATGACGGTGATCGTGGAAACGATGGCGATCACCCAAAGCACCTGGGCCATGCGGTTGAATATGCCGCCGATGATGAGAAGTACAAGCCGCTCCGGGCGTTCCATAAATCCCACTTTGCACAAGGGAATCAGGGATTCAGCACGCGCGCGGGCGTAGCTGACCATCACGGAGCCTGCCGTGGCCACGGCAGCCAATACGACATAAGGCGTGCGCCCGCTTACGGAGTAGTACACGAGCAATCCCATGTACAGGGCCATGTCCGCATAACGATCGAGGGTGGAATCGTAGAACGCACCGAAGGCCGTGACGCGGTTTTGCCGGCGCGCCACCTGGCCGTCGAGCATGTCCAGAAACCCGGCGATGAAAATAATGATGGCGCCGAGGCGGAAACTGCCCACCGCGAAATTGGCTGCCGCTCCAAAATTCACCAGCAGGCCCAGAAATGTAAGTAAATTGGGGTTGATGCCCGTGGCCGCGAGAGCCGAAACGATACGGTCAATCAGCCATTTCGCACCCGTACCTATTGCGCCTGTGAGAGTTCCCATGTCTATGCCAAATCGTGATGATACTTCAGCCTTGCCAGCATTAACAAATCCCTGGCTTGAGTTTACCGAGGCTGCAGGCTTGACCCTGAGGCGAACTACCCTTAGATTGCTCAGGACGCAAAGGAGCCTATGAGACAAGACCAGGCGGCACGAAGAAACTTTCTTTTGCAGGTTGGCGGCGCAGCGGGGGCGGCGTGGGTCAATGCGCAATGGCCGGCGATTTTGGATGCCGCCCAACACGCCCATCAAGCGGTGAATTCCAAGGCTCCCGGAAAACTAGAGGTCTTGACCGCTGAAGAAGCGCGGCAAGTGGAAGCCATTTGCGCGCAGATCATCCCCACCGATGATTTGCCGGGGGCGCGCGAGGCTGGCGTGGTCTATTTCATCGACCGGGGGCTGAAGACTTTTTCCAAGGAGGATTTGCCGACTTACCAGAAAGGGCTTGTGAACCTGAACAAGCTGACTGCAGAGAAGTATCCCGGAGCCAAGAGCTTTGCCGATGCGAGCACAGAACAGCAGGAAGCGATTCTGACCGAACTGACCGCCGAGCCCGCCGAGGGAAGGCCGGGGCGCAGAAATGGCCCTGAAGAATCGACTGATTTCTTTCAGACGATTCGAATGCACACCATTTTCGGGTTTCTAGTGGATCCTTCCGCGGGAGGAAACCGCGATTATGCGGGTTGGAAAGTGATTGGACGCGATCCGGCTCCCATGTTTTCACCTCCCTACGGTTATTACGACAAAAACTATCCGGGCTGGGCAGCCGCCAAGCCAGAAGCGGGCCCGAAATGAACCAGGCCAAGGTCACCTACAAGCCTTCCGACGAAGTGGATTTTGTCATTGTCGGTTCCGGGGCTGCCGGCGGAGTGATGGCCAAGGAACTCTCAACCAATGGCTTTCACGTCGTGGTGCTGGAACAAGGGCCGTACCTGACGCCGAATGACTTCTCGCACAACGAGATTGAGGTATTCAACCAGCACCAGTTGACGAACAATCCCGGGCTGCAGCCGAACACCTTTCGCAAAACGCCGGAAGACAAAGCCAAGGTCCAACAGAGCGTGATGTACGGCCGCTGCGTTGGCGGCAGCAGCGTGCATTTCACGGCCAATTATTGGCGGCTACACGAAATCGATTTCATCGAGCGCAGCAAAGTGGGCGAAATTCCCGGCGCAAATCTTGTGGATTGGCCTATCACGTACAATGACCTGGAGCCCTACTACACAAAGGTCGAATGGGAAGTGGGGGTGTCCGGGCTGGCTGGGGCGAGTCCGTTTGATCCGCCCCGGTCGAAGCCTTATCCCATGCCGCCATTGCCGGTAAAGGGATCGGGGGTCATCTTTGAACGCGCGGCCTGGAAGCTTGGCTATCACCCTTTCCCGGCGCCAATGGCCATTTTGTCTCAGCCGCGTGCGGGGCGCGACTCGTGTGTGAATTGTGGGTTCTGTCTTGGCTTTGGGTGCGAAGTGGGCGCGAAGTCCAGTTCCCTGGCTTCGATGATTCCGCTGGCGGAGGCCACGGGGCGTTGCGAGATTCGTCCGAACAGCTACGTTCACCGGATTGAGACGACCAAGAACGGACGCGTGACCGGGGTCGTCTATTTTGACGCCAAGCGCAACGAGCATATGCAAAAGGCGAAAGCTGTGGTCGTCTGCGCCAACGGAGGGGAAACGCCCCGGCTACTGTTGCTCTCTGCTTCCTCGCAATTTCCGAACGGGCTGGCAAATTCCAGCGGCATAGTAGGAAAGTACTTGATGCCCAACAGCGCGGCCTTGGCGTACGGCGTGTTCGACGAGCCGATCAATGATTACAAAGGATTCGCCGTCAGCCGCGTGATGCATGATTTTTACGAGCTGGACCACACTAAATTGGGCTTTTACGGCGGGGGCGGACTGGACGCACGCTTCGATATGACCCCCGCAGCTTTCGCGCTCTTCAACCTTCCGCCGGGAACGCCGAAGTGGGGCAAGAGACTCAAGCAGACCATGCGCCAGAATTTCACACGCACGTTCGAGATTTTTTGCCACGGCACGTCCTTGCCTGTGGAGTCCAACAGCTTCTCTTTGGACCCGGATGTGAAAGATGCCTGGGGTTTGCCGGCGCTTCGTATGACGTTCCGAGACCACCCGAACGACCTGAAGATGATGGAATGGATGGCGGATCGTGCCATGGAGATTCTGGATGCGGCGGGAGCCAAGACGAAATGGCGGGCACCCGTTCAGGAGCAGCAGTTTGCGGTTCATTTACTCGGGACCTGCCGAATGGGCAACGATCCGAAATCGTCCGTCGTCAATTCTGACCACCGCACGCACGATGTTCCGAATCTATTCCTGTGTGATGGCAGCAGCATGGTGACTTCCGGGCGCGGCCAGCCGACCATGACGATTCAAGCGCTGGCGTTCCGCGCGGCGGATCGCATCACGGCGCTGGCGAAACGGGGCGAGATTTCGAGCTAGCCTTTCAACACAACAGACTCACGCATTGTCAGTTCAGTCCTTCCATAACCTGGAGAGAAAATGAAGCACGCTTCCAAAGCAAAATGGCAAGTTGTCCTTGGCTTAGTGTCTGTTTTTGGGATCGGTATTTTGAGCGCAGGGGCCCAGCCTCAGACGCAGGCCAACGCTTCAAGCCAGACACAAAAGACGGCCGGGCAGCAGTTCAAAAACATTCAGGTGCTTAAGGATATTTCCGCGGAGCAACTGATTCCCTCGATGCAATTCATAGCCGCGTCGCTCGGCGTCGAGTGCGAGTTCTGCCACGTGGAACACCAGATGGAAAAGGACGACAAAAAGGAGAAGCAAACCGCGCGGAAAATGATTGAGATGGAACTGGCCATCAACAAAAGCCATTTCAATAACGAAGTTGAGGTCACCTGTTACACCTGTCATCGCGGCGCGCCGCATCCGGTGGGCGTTCCTATTGGGCTTGCGGAAGCGCCGAAGCCCGCCGGTCCACATGTGCACGACGAGGACGCGGCAGCTCATGCCAACTTGCCCACTGCGGATCAGATTCTGGACAAGTACCTGGCCTCTGTCGGTGGCGCTGAAGCGCTCATGAAGATCAAGTCTCGCGTGCAGAAAGGCAACCTGGAGGCCGGTGGGATGCAGTATCCCATCGAAGTGTATTCGCAGGCCCCGAACAAACGCATTTCCGTTGCTCACCCTCAGGGCCGATCGAGTGTCACGGCGTTCAATGGCGAAGTTGGGTGGCTCAGTATTCCAAACGGTGTGCACATGATGACTGCACCGGAGCGCGAGGCCGCCAGCATCGACGCGCAGATGAATCTGCCGTCCGGTCTTCACGACCTCTACAAAGAGTTCCGGGTCCGTTCGGGCGAAGAGATCAACGGCCGCGCGACTTATCTGGTTTTGGCGAGGGATCCGAATATGCCTTTGCTGCGGCTCTACTTCGACCAGGAAACCGGATTGCTGCTCAGGCAAGTACGGCTTATGGAAACGCCTTTAGGACGAAACCCGACGCAGATCGATTATGCGGATTATCGAGAGACGGGTGGCGTGAAGATTCCGTATCAATGGACTCTTATGCGACCCAATGGGAGTTTCACGATCAAGGTCGAGCAGGTGCAGCAGAACGTTCCGATTGACGAGAAGCTATTTGTGCCGCCGAGCTCAGAGGGCGGGAAGTAGACGGCGACGGCGTAAAGCGGGGAGAAACCACCGAGAGCGCAGGCTGACCAGCTTGCCGAAAAAGCCCCAAACCGTTATTCCGAACGGAGTCTGCAGAGTGAGGAAACCCTCTTTCTCTTGGGTTCTGATCAAAGAGGGATTCATCGCACAAAAACCGTGCGATGGAGAAGAGTGCCTCGCTTCGCTCGGAATGAGTGGGACAGCATTTTTTCCGCAAGCTGCGAAGCCTGTGCCACAAGGGGCCGACCAAGAAGAGCAGGCTAGAACTTGAAGATGATGCCGCCGGTGAAGCTGCCGCGGTTCAGAAAATGGGCCACGTTCGCGTAGTAGCAACCGTAGTAACAATAGAGTTCATTCGAAGAGCTCCCGTACGTGGGCAAGTAACGAATATCGCCGCGCAGACCAAAGTGACGGTTGATGAAGTACTTCACGCCGCCCCCGAGGCTGTAAGAAAACTCCGTCCGGTTCGGGGTGTTATTGCTGTTGGAATCGTGCGTGAAGCCCAAGCTGCCGGCAACGTACGGACGCAGCCTCGCATCGCTGGAACGAAACATGTACAGCACGCCGAACTGGAACTGATCGATGTCCGAGTGGTACGCGGGGACATAGGTATTGGTGACGACATTGTGCGCGCTATACGAGGTGTTGTTGTGGTTCCACATGAACTCTCCCTGGAAATTTTCGGTCAGGTGGTAGTCCAGGAAGGTGCCGAAGGCCAAAGAGTCGTTTACCCGCAGACGGTCAACCGGAGCGAAGCCCGGGGGTGGAGTGATGATGGAGACGGGGTAAGAGGCGCTGGTTTCGTAGCCGACGAAGGGATCAATTTCGAAACGTCCCTGGGCATGAGCCGAAAAGGCCGCGAGCAGAAAAAGCACAGGCGCCACAAGCCATATCGTACGGATCTTCATCGAGATCTCCTTTAGGACCACTTGCCTGAGGGTTCTCCCCTAAAGTCTAAACAGACTGATATCCATGCCCCGGTGGGTAGAAACCCAGGGCAGGCGGAAAAGTTCCATGTTTGTGGATGGATCAGCTGGAAGTTATTGAAAGTGGAGGAATTGCATGTATCAGTTGAGGAAAGTCTTCGTGGATGGTTACTTCTTTTCAGAGTTGGATTTCGGGGTTCCAGTTAGCTCGGCTTGACCGAGTTTTGAGCCGCCAGCATCGTTTGCGCCAGCCGTATTATTTTCAGGATTCCTGGCTTCCTTCCCAGTGGCAACTTCGCTTGCGGCGGTCTCGTCGCTGCTTTTCTTTTTCATATACTCGACGATCAACGAAATCCGGCGGTTCGAGGGATCCAGCGGCGCGTCTGGTTTGCGCAAACGCTGATCTGCAAATCCCCGGACTTGGGTGATCTGATCCTGCCGAATCCCGTTGTTCTGCATCAACCGGCGAGTGGAGTTGGCGCGATCTGAGGATAGTTCCCAATTCGTGTAAGTCGCCCCGGGAGGGTAAGGCTTGGAATCTGTATGCCCTTCGATGGCAATGGGGTTGGGCAACTTTCCCAATTCCTGAGCAAGAAGTTTGACCAGGTCGCTGCCATCCGCGCTTAACTGATCGCTCCCACTCTCAAAGAAAACGCCGCTAGCGGATTCCGTCAATTCGATGCGCAGTCCCTCGTTAGTGACCGTCATATCGATATGGTTCCGGAGCTCATCGAACTTCGGAATTTCGCGGATGGACCTCTCCAACTGTTCCTTCAACTCCTTCATGTTGTCTTTCGTGACGACGAAATTCTCGCCTACGCCCTTCATGTCGCTGCCAATCTGCCTGGAGTGGCCCGTGGGGTCCTTGAAATAACCGCCCACGGCTTCCTGAATCTGTTTGCTGGTGTTCATCAGCCACAAGACAATGAAGAGCGCCATCATGGCGGTCACAAAGTCCGCATAGGCCACTTTCCACGCGCCCCCATGGTGGCCGCCGTGACTTACTTTTTTCTTGATGATGATGGGAGGGGGTGTAGGCATTCGCGCTTCCCGACCCTAGGCTGCGGCGGGGGCTTCTCCCTTGTCCTTGATGAACTTGTCTAATTCTTCGAACGCGGGCCTTTGATGGCCTGGGATGGCGCGGCGGCCAAATTCCACTGCAATCGATGGCGGCGATCCCTTAATGAAGCTGACGATGACGACGCGAATGACGTGGTAGTAGGCATGCTCCTCGTCCGCGATCTTCGCCATGTTGGAAGCAACCGGACCAACGAATCCATAACACATCAAAATGCCAAGAAACGTTCCGACCAGGGCCGCAGCGACCTTGTGGCCGATCTCTTCGGGCGGTCCGCCAAGCGCGCCCATGGTAATCACCACGCCAAGGACGGCAGCCACGATGCCCAGGCCAGGAAGCGAATCCGCCATGGTGGTAAGAGAGGCGACAGGAACTGCCGCTTCGTGGTGGTGAACCTCCATATCCAGTTCCATCATCTGGTCCATATCAAAGGGTTCCACGCCGCCGACGGAAGCCATACGGACGGTGTCGCACACGAATTGCTGAACATGATGGTCTTTCAGAAACGCGGGGTATTTCGAGAACACAGGGCTTTGATCGGGATTGTCACTATCGGATTCGAGCGCCATCAGGCCTTCCTTGCGAGCGCGCGAGAAGAGTTCGAAGAGCACCTTCATGGTCTGCATGTATTTCGCCTTGTTGTAAGGCGAACCTTTGATCAGGCCTGCGAGCCCTCCGACCATCTTCTTCAATATGTGCAGCGGGTTGGCGATAAGAACGGTTCCGACGGCTGCGCCGCCAATAATCAGAAGTTCAGCAGGCTGAACGAGCACCTTCAGGTTGCCGTGTTCCATCAGATAGCCGCCAACGATGGCTCCGAGCACCACAACGATTCCGATGATTACGAACATGGTTATAGGGCCTCAAAGTCAGTACGCGTCTTACACATGGATGACGGACACGCGATTTCCACCTGTTTCGCTGCTCTCCCGCAAGGCATCTTCCGCCCGCTTTACGAGCGCACTGACGGTGTCGTTATCGTGCACGATCGTTGCTCCGATGGAGACAGTGGCGTACATCGTGTCTCCCCACCAGGAAACACCCTTGCGCTGCACCAGCTTTCTCAGGCGCTCTCCCACCTTCAAAACGTCGTTTTCCCCGCATTCGGGAGAATGGCCAGAAATTCTTCACCGAGCCACCGGCCAACGAAATCCGTTGCATGCAGACCGTTTTCGATGGTTCGCGCCACCATTCGCAGAATGGTATCGATAGCCGCTTGCCCATAGCGCTCACGCATCCTTGGCAGGCCGTCAACCGAGAAACAAATGACGGAGAAAGGCACGGGATACAAGGCGTGAAGGCTCAGGCTTTCCCTGAGGTGTGCCTGAATCATGCTGTGATTCAGAAGCCCCGTCAGTGGGTCCAGCGCACCAAAGGCGCCGAGCTTATCCTGGCGTCTCTGTTCCGGGTTTGGCAAGCAAACCGGTTGGAAGATTTTGGCAGCGCCCAGGATTCTGCCCACATCGTCGCGCAGGGGGACGCTCTCTAATTCCACCTGGACAAAACGCCCGCTCTTCGTCCGCAAAGACAATCTGCCCTTGACCGGGTGTGGCTCCCGCATACTACCCACGGGCGAAGGTTGAGCTTCCGGCATAGCGCCGTTCTCGTTCTCGCCCTCTTCCCACAATTCCTCTTCACGGAGCCGCCCGAGAACATCCTGCCGGAGGTAGCCGCTTAATTGTTCGGCGCCAGCGCTCCACAGCACGATCTTGCCGTCTCGATTCACCGCATAGACGCCCAGGGGAAGAGCCTCCAGCACCATCCGATGGATCAGTTGTTCGCCAGAGTCCTGCATTCGCGAGTCTCTAAGCCCCTGAGAGGACTCAGGCACGCGAAAGACCATCGCTCGGGAAAGCAGGTGCGTTAATCCCTGCGGATTCAGAGGGAACCCATTGGAACAGGTACGAAGGCGGTTCCAAATCAGGGAGTCGAATGCAAATCTGAAACGAAAACTGTCATACACAGTTCTATTTGGAACGACTGATGGGTGGGCGAAAAAAAAGCGGGCGCCCGAAGACGCCCGCCAGAACGACTGTTGTTGACGGCGATTGTTACCAGTTATCGTGCCCGAACGGAATCTCTGGAAGCGCTTGCGTTCCTTGCAACTGGACTGCTTGCAGCCAGTTGGGATCAAGTCCGAGCGCCTTCAGGATCGTGGGAGCCACTTGCGAGGTTGTCACCGGGCTGGTGACGGTCTTGCTGTAGAACCTCGGGTTCGAGACCAACAACATCACATTGGTGTCGTCGCGGGAGAAGCCGCCGTGTTCAGCGAGTTTCTTGGTGCTGCCGGAGTAGGTCACGCCGACGTTGGGTGTGACGACGATGTCAGGCGTGCGCGAATCGCCAGTCGGAGGAATTCCAGGCGCGTTGAAGTAGGTTGTGAGGATGGGTCCGGAGAAGATTTCGCCGATACCCGCGACATTGTTTGAGGCTGGGGACGCGGTGCGCAGCAGGCTGACCGCGCTCGCGGCAGTGCACTTGTTGTTCAGCCAGATCAGGGAGACGTCATCCTCGGTCGGCCCGATGCCGGTGGGATTGGACGGCGATTCGGAGAAAGGAATGCAGCCCGCGTTGTCCAGAATCGTAGCGGGGGAGGTTGAGATCGGGTCATCCGTCGAGTTCGAGATTCCCAAGTAGCGTGCCGAGTCGACCGGGCTTTGACCGTGTTTCGCGGTGATGATGATGAGCGTCGAATCGTACAGGCCGTTCTTCTTCAGCTCGGCAATCCATTCGCCGATGGCAATGTCTGTAAACTGGATTTCCTTGAGCAGTTCGGGGCTCGGGGTGCCGATGGAGTCCAGATAGCCACCGCTTCCGAAACTCTTTTCGATCAGTTTCTGGCCTACACTTACGGTCTGGAAATTCATGCCGAAGATCACGGGAACCTTGGTCTTCTTGGTGCGGTTGTGGTTGTAACCATCGATCTCATTGAGGATGGCATTCACCTTGAGGGTGTCGTAGCACTGGATGTTCTCGAAACTGTCGGTCCAGGCGCCGAGTTGCGACGGATCCGGGACATTCGAGCAGGGCAAACCGAGAGGCGTGGTCACGCCAGGGAGTGCAACGACGGCGGAGTTGATTTCAGGGCCATAAAAGTCGTCCAGGTTAGAGCCATCACCCGGGCCCGAAACCGAGGAGTAGGCCGGATGCTTATCGGACCAGGCCGTGTAGCCACCCGCGCTGTGAATCACACCGAAGATCGTGTTGGTGCGAATGAAATTCCACGGATAGACGGGAGCACAGTTGTTGAAGGGATCGCGAATCAGTTTCTGAGGGTCAATGGAATTGATGCCCCCGTCTCCGTTGGCAGTGCTGACGCCGTCGATACCGTTGACGTATTGCTGGTTCTTGTCGATGCCTTCTTCATATTCGGTCGTGGTGCCATTGGGGACACCGACCGTGCAGGTGCCGCCAGCAACGCCGTTTCCGGTAGTGATAGTGGGGGGAGCGAGCACGCGGTCGTAAGCAACATCGTAAAATGCACCAAAGGTGCGCGGTGTTCCACCTGTGACGATGGCCGTCAAGCCGGGGAAGGAATCGGACGGCTTGGATGTGCTGGTATCCAGATAGTTCACGCCATTGAGTCCCAACTGCGCCAGGTTCGGGCAGTATGGTTCTCCGTTATTTATGGTGCTAAGTCCGTTCGAACAGTTCAGATAATCCACGGCGTGCATTCCGTCGATGCTTACGAGAAGAACGCGACGAATGCCATGCTCGTCTTCGAATTGGCCCCAGCCCTGCGCCTGCACGGCGGGGATGGCGGCCAAACTCAGAAGGGCTAGCACGGCGATAGCGAATAAATGTTTCTTGGTTGTCATCAGGAAACTCCTCCGAGTTAGAACTTATAGATTGCTTTTATTACGAATTGGTAAATCAGATATGAATTCTGTTGCCGCAGCGAGAAAAAATCGCAGGTGGATTTTTGTGTGGCGGGGAATTCTCGACTTTGATTGCCAATTCTGAACACACGAACAGCTTCCTCTTTCTGCGAGCACTGATCTGCGTGGAATCGGGCGTTGCTTGCCGCGCACGTCTGCAAACCCGACTTCCTATTTTCGGAACTGCACCTAAGTGTGTTTTGTTCTTACGAACAGGCGGGGTTCGGACTTACTCGACTCCCCACTCGCGGCCGCCACGGCATTGATTGGCGTCTTCCTGTCTCCAATCAAAGATTCTGTTTTGATTCGAAGTGCCGACAAACACCAGGCCGCCCGGATCGCCCAAGCCGGTCACACCCGGCATGATTCCGCCGCTGGTCAGAGCACACACCATCCGTGGAACCGGCGCAAGCACCGGTGGTTTTGTTTTCATGAGTCTTCTCCTGAAGTCAGGCTGCTGTTTCCGGGAGGGGTGGAAACCGAAGTTTTCTATCACCGGTGGTGTCAATAGAGAGTGAATGAGGAATGAACATAAGAAGGTCGAGGTGGGTCCAAGGGTAAGAGAGTTTCAACTAGCCCGAATACCTAGCAACCAGCCGATGGACATTCGTCCTTGCGATACTCATCGACGTAGATCGTCCACGGCGGTTCGTTCAGGGCGTCACGATACAATCCGGTCTTGAAATACACAAGACCGCGGCGGGGATAGCCCGGGGAGGGATGAAAAACCGTCGGCCCCCGGTAATGCACAATGTTCTGTCCGTTGAGCGTGGCATCGATGCTGCCGTTTGCTCCGGCGTCGAAGCGCGTGACGAAATGAAAATCCAGCCAGCGGCCGCGCGCATCCTCCGTGCCTTGATAAAGGGTGATTTTTTCGTCTTGATCCTGGCGCGTGACCAGCAAGCGGCCGTCTTCATAGCGAATGGCCAGAATGGGACGGTCTGGACGGCAACGGCGAGCCTCACATAATTGGCGCCATTGCGCGAGGACGAGCCGTTCCGATGTTTGCGGGAAATCGTTGGGAAGAAAGAGGCTGAAGGAGTAGGCGTAGGTGTGGCCGGTGTGCGAGAAGAGCCACCATGCTTCCATCAGCTCAGCGCGCTCCGTGTTCGCGTTGCCGTCAACGCCCTGTTCGAAGCGATCGCCGGAATGGACCGTGATGGCAAGCGCTCTGTGGCCAGAGCGCACCACGGAGTCCTGAATGACGACTGCTCCGGGCGCAAAGCGATACCGCGACCAGCGCCACCGGCTCAAATGCGAAGATTCAAAGCCGTCGTAAATATGCAGGGGAATTGCCCTCATACCGATAACGAGCAGGAATACCAGCAGTAAGAGGGCGGCGGTCCATTGGAGGATTTTCTTCATGGGAGAGGGATCCCGAATCTGCGAGCCTGTATTGTGCCGATTTGATTAGTTCGCATGCAATATGCGAAGAGACAATCGCATTTAGAGTGGGACGCTTTGCGCGTCTAAAGTTGGGAATGGTGGGCACTCTGTACGATTTTGAACCGGGTAGCCCGGATACGACACCTTGCCGAAAAGCTACGAGCAGGCGGGATTGGATTCGCCCAGAGGAGGAGGGGAGTCACTTAGCGGTGGCTTTTTGTCTTAGCGCCCAACGTAGAGCGGCGACGACTGCGCCTACTGTTGCGTACAGTCCACCATTCGCTACGGCAACTATGCAAACACTGAGCCACCATGAGACGTGATAGTTCTCAATCGGCATGCGGCCCCACACTCTTTCTATGAATAGCCACAAGCCTGGTGAAACCAGAATCATCAAGTTTGTGATGATATTGGGCGCGCTAAAGACCATACATAAGGCCGCCAAAACGGCGAGCACGAACCCTATTAACGCGAAAGTGAGGACGAAGTGCCAGCCTTTGTCCAAGGTCATAACACAGATGATACGACATGAAGAATATACTTCGGCTGGTATCTCAAGCTCTCTATATGCTGACAGCAACGGGGAGGAAGCTGTTGCTTCTGGGTGTCTTTGAATTGTTAGTGCAGGAGAGGGGCTTATGTGAATGGTGGGCCTGGGTGGACTTGAACCACCGACCTCGCCCTTATCAGGGGCGCGCTCTAGCCACCTGAGCTACAGGCCCTTCCAAACTACGTGGCGTGTTACCTACAACTCTTTCAGTTTACGATGCCTTAGAGTCATTCGCAACTGAGTACAAGTTTGCAGGTTGAGTACAAAATAGCAATTGCTCTGCCAAAGCACGCTTCTTTTCATGCTCAAAGTGAGTGTAGATGCTGGTGATTTTCAGACTGGAATGACCAATCTGCGAAGTCACGAAGTCACCGGGCAAGCCTGTCGCTTGCATCTGGCTGGCTCTGCCGTGCCTGAATGCGTGCATGGTGCCCACTGGAATGCCCAGACGTTCACAGAGAGGCTTCAGAAACTTTCTGTTGATGTCTTGGCTTAGCAGCGGTCTGCCGCTACGCGATTCAAACACTCGCCCTGTCTTGCGGCCATCAAGATGTCCACGAAGCATTGTGACGGTGACGGAATCCAGATATACAACCCGTCTTCCGGCCTTCGTCTTCGTTGGCCCTTCAATGCCGTTCCAGACAGAACGGGTCACTTCAATCACTCCGTGTTCCAGCTTCAAGTCTTCAACGCGCAACGCACAAAGTTCACCGCATCGCATTCCCGTGTGCCCGGCAAGATGGAACAGAACTTTGTACTTGCCTGTGGCTGCGTCAACGATGCTGCGTACTTCTGTGGGTGTGAACCAACGCTGTTCAACATTTGGAAGTTCCGGCAGGTCTGGATACCAAGTGACCTTCGGTTTGTCCATCTGTCTCCGGTGCCAATTCACAACGCTACGGAAGTCTTTCCAACAGTTGATGACGGTCTTTGGCTCCAACTTTTTCGCGGTTAGAATCCAATCGTTCACGATGCCCGTGCGAATCTCTTCGATGGACATCTCACCAAAGAAGGGGCGCACGTGCAGCCGCAAACGGGCAGGAATGATATGCCGCGAACTGGTATGAAGCATGGGCAGCCGTTTGGCTTCCCACTCATCAGCAATCGTGTCGAAAGTCACGGCACGCTTCAGGGCTTTCTCAAGATGCTGCGGTGTGTTCACACCCTCAGCTTCTATGATTTCCAGCAGCTTGCGTCGCGCTTCCGGTTTCGTCATTGAAGACTTCTCACCAAGCGTCACTGCCGGATGTTCGCGTTCGTCTGAACCGGGAACGTCACGCCAGTACCGCCCTACCCACTTCTTTCCAACCAACTTCACTGACCCTGACTGTCCACTTCGCTTCCTCATGCAACGGCCTGTACCTTTCCGCCGTTGTCGATTCAGCGTTGCGGCAGACAATGTACCACCGTCTGTTACTGGAACCAACGTAACGGATGACACGGTACCAGTCTGCCCTGTTGTACTGTCTTGGTTGGGAACGCCGGGCAGCGCGTTGCCAACCGCCGTTTGACTTTGTTTCACTTTCTTCCTCCATGTGAAATGAAAAGGGCCGCTCAATCTGAGCAGCCCTTCTGACTGAAAGTGCATATACTTATGGAAATGTGGTCGAGCGGATTGGCGCGAGGAGCCGCTTAACGAGGCCCACTAACCTCAAGGTCTCGCTTAGCGGTGAATTGTGTTCCTCATAGTACCTGGCCCACGTCGAGAGCTGCGTACTGATACGTACTTGGACGATAAGCCGCTGCCGGGACTTGACGGGGTTTTGCTCGGGGATGGCTGAATCAGCAAGTTCATGTTGGAGCTAGATAGTCAAGGGCGTGCGTCTGTGATGGAATTAATTTTTAGAGATGAACGAATACTCACAAGAGTGGAAGAGATACCGCCGACTTGTGATTTATTGGGTGGCGATATTCGCCGCGTATGTTCCCGTCGTGATGACTGTTTCAGTTCTTTTCGAGAAGTTGTTCCACTCTGATGCCGCGTTTCCCTACGTGGCAGGCTTTTGGGCATGTCTGTGGGTCGCATCCTTCCTCCGAATTTGCGCGTTTCCTTGCCCGCGATGCGGCGAATGTTTCATCGGGAGCTGGTGGTTTGGCAACTTCTTCCTATTCCGTAAATGTGCTCATTGCGGATTGCCGAGAGACCCGAGCGTTCTTGCGGTTTTTCCTTCTCGCCACTAACTCACTCCTGTTTGTCGTTAATCGGGATTTGTCGTGATATTCTCGCGTTCTAAGTTGACGTATTGAGGAGTCCCATGCTGTTTTCGCCAGAAATCGACGCAATGAAAGAGCAAGTGACAGCCCTTATTGTGCGGGATTCAGAGGGCTTCTTTGATGACCCCAAGGAGAGTGAGGAACTTCAAATTACAGTGAGGGTCGCCTGCGAGTTCTTTGTATTCTTGCAGCAGTCAAACGGCGTTCCTGAATTGGGCGAGGCCGAGTACATGGTTGGAACAATCCGTTCAGGAATGGATTGGTTTTTCTCAATGGCTCAAACAGGCGGCATCCTAACTGGATTGAAGTTGCAGCGTGGATTTGGTCCGAAGTTGCCCGGCACTTTCTCTGAACTGAAAACGTCTTATGAGTCTGTATTCCACCAAGTGCTGGAATCTACTCACAGCATCAAAGCAATGGGGTTGTTGTTGTCTCTCGTACAGATGATGTTTCTATTTATGACAGTTTATTTTCCGTCGTTCCTGTCATTTTCTTGCGAAAATCGTTCCAGTTAGACGTTGCTGACGTGGCAATGCCTGGTCGTTTACCAAGTACTTGGTACAGGTGACGATGTAACTACAGTGTAAGTGCCCTCGACCCTTCCCGAGATTTGAGCAGGCTTAGAATTAATACGTGAGCGAATATCCGCGCTGGATGGCCTTCTTTATGGGCGAACGATTTCGCCTCCTTTTTCAGATAGGCATGGGTGTCGGGGCCGTCTGCATCGCATTTCAACGTAAACCCATTCCAAGAGGGAGGAACAGCCCGGAGCCGTTTCCCAACCAAAAGTTCGCTCGTACCGCATTTTTCATCGTCGGAGCCGTTTTCATACTTGGTGGTCTCTGGAGTTTTTGGCTTGGTAGACAAGCTGGCCCCTGAAGAATGAATCCCCAAACAACGAATTTCCAACAAACTCGCCGAACTGCAAACCCATTCGTGTTTCTTGGGTTTTCTCTATTTATCCTGTACACGTTTGGCTACGAAACGTTCTATCAACGTCTCATCACGCAGATGGAAGGCGTGGTTGTGTCCAGCCGCGATATTCACTCACCAAATAATCCCCGCTATGTAACCGAGTATATCGTTCGTGCCCCGGACGGCCGCGAAGTAAGTTATGTGGCCGGGTCCTCAGACGCTTCATTGCCGCAGAGCATGCCTGCGGGTACCACAGTCAGTAAACGAAAATGGCATCTCGATTACGAGCGCGACGGAGAGCACGTTAGCGACTTTCCGGCTGCTCTCTACGGGCTAACGCTGGGAGCGGCCTTGGCTGGATTGATTTGGAGCATTCGGCTTTGGCGGCAGCAAAGAATGCAGGGATAGGCAGTTTGTAGCTGTGCCCGGCGACTCGCGAGAAGCTTCTTGGCGGACGCTAAGTCCTGTTCTCCGTGAAAAATGCGGGCAGGGCAAGCGTAAGAGCCAGCCCTGAGAAAAGTTTCGGCGGGCCGAAGGTTGCATTCCCCTGCAACGCCCTTTGGTAACTTTCGAGCGCTTCGTCGTACCTTTCGAGTCTTGCAAGACAGAAACCAACGTACGCCAGGACGACGGACGATACTGGGCCAGCGCCGGTTACGTTCTCAAAATATGTCAGTGCTTCTGAATATTGCTTCCTTCTGTACTTCCGACGCCCCTGAAACGTCCAGTATGCAGTCTTGATCTTTAGCAGCCAGTTGTTCACCCTAATTTCCCCTTGTCGGTGGCTGAATCTTGATTCCGGCTTGGGTCAATTGCTTGTGGACTGCGGCCGCGATCTCTAGAGCGCCAGGCGTATCGCCGTGGATACAGATGGTTTGTGCCAGCAAGGGGACCATGCTGCCGTCAGCGGCGAGCACCGAACCTTGTTCGACAATACGTAGCGCCTGTTCGGCGGCTTCTTCCGGGTCTTGCAACAAGGCGTCTGGAAACTTCCGGGAGCGCAGGCTGCCGTCCTTTTCATAGCGACGGTCGGCGAAGGCTTCAGCCGCTACCGAGAAACCGGCGGCTCGAAATTCGGCGAGCATCACCGAACCGGCCAATCCAATGAGGACTGCGTCCGATCTCCAGCGCCGCACTCCCTCGGCAATTGCCTGGGCGATTTCCCGGCTGCGCGCAGCCTGGTTGTACAGTGCACCGTGGGCTTTCACGTGGCGGATTTTCGCGCCACACTGACCGGCGATTTTCTCGAGCGCGAGGATCTGCCGGTACACCGAGTCGGCGATTTCTGCGAGGGGCAGTTGCAACTCGCTGCGTCCGAAATTGGCGCGATCCTCGTAGCCGGGGTGCGCGCCTATGCTGACGCCGTGACGCAAGGACTGCTCAACGGTTGCGCGCATCATCTCCGGATTGCCCGCGTGGCCACCGCAAGCGATGTTCACGGAGCTGATATGCCGTATCAGGGCTTCCTGGCTGCCGTCCATCACTGCTTCGGGCATTTCCCCCATGTCGCAATTCAGGTCGATGGATTTCATAGGACGAGTAGATTCCGGCTATTCAATAGCCGCTCCTGTTCGATCCACAAGGAGCGCGCCACGGCCAGCGAGGTTCGCTCAAATCGAATTTGCGTGCGAGGGCGGAGTTGTCCCACACGATGCAAATCGACTCCGATGACGTTGGCAATCTTCGGGTAGCCACCCGTGGTTTGCTGCTCGACAAACAGGATGATGGGCTGGCCAGAAGGCGTGACTTGAATCGCGCCAAGAGGAACGCCCTCGGTGATCATCTCTCCCGGCAATCCGGAGTTCAGCCGCTGGCCTTCCAGACGGAGTCCTGTGCGGTCGGATTCTTCACTGACGCGGAACACGCCGCGAAAGAAAGTGTCTCTAGCTTCCTGGGAGAACAGTTCCATCTGCGGACCTTCCGTAACGCGAAGGACTTTCCTTGGCGCCAAAGCGAACAAGACGGCCTGTGACACTCTGCCAGATGGAATCTTTTTGGTGGGCTTGCCCAACTGAAGGACGTCTCCCTTGCGCAGCGCTCTTCCTTCATGCCCACCCAAGCCGCTTAGCAGCTGAGTTGAAGCGCTACCCAGGAATGGCGTGACATGAACGCCTCCGGATATCGCCAGGTAGCTACGCGCAAAGTTCCGAGTGGGCCCGAAGACGATTTCTGACCCTGGAGGAATGGTTTGCGCTGTCCACATTTGCAATGGCTTGCCGTTGAGCGTGGCGCCGAAATCGGCGCCAGCCACTGCAACCACAGCTCCTTCAGGGAAGAGGAAGCTGCCGCCCAGAAGCGTCATTTCGAGTGCTGGGGCGCCCGCATCGTTGCCAACCAGCAGATTCCCCAATCGAAGGGCTACGGGGTCTGCCGCTCCGGAGGGAGACACACCCATAGGACCAAAGCCCGTACGGCCCAGGTCCTGGACCGTCGTAAGGAGCCCGGGCGAGTCCACGACGAGAGATGTCATGCGGACTCCATCTTCTGGAACTGCTCGCGCGAAATTGCGCGGAACTTTACTTCGTCGCCGATGGAGATCAGCGCCATGGCCTTTCGATCACTGCGGAACATTTTTAAAGGCGTCTGGCCGATCAGCCTCCAACCACCGGGCGTTGAAAACGGGTACACGGCAGTTTGTCTTCCGGCGATGCCCACGCTGCCTGCGGGCACTCTCTTGCGCGGGATTTCGAGGCGCGGCGTGGAAATCTGCTCCGGAAGATCACCCAGATACGCAAATCCCGGCGCGAAGCCGAGGAAATACGCGTGGTAGGTTTGGGAAGAATGGAGAGCGATGACTTCCTGCGGCTTCAGCCCGTGAAGCTCTGCCACATCGTTCAGGTCCGGGCCGAATTCGCCGCCGTAACAAACGGGAATCTCCACAGTGCGGGTTTTCCGAGGTCGAGCGGTCTTTTCGCGCTCCTCATACTGACGCAACAACTGCTCTGCCCCGCCCTGGTCCACCTTGCAAAGATCGAACGTGACCATGAGCGACGTGCAGGCAGGCTGGAGGTTTCTCAGCCATTCCGGAGGATCTTTCTGCAGGGCACGCAGGAGATTCAGGACGCGTTCGTGCGCGGGCAAGCCGATCTCTTCTCCGAGATAAACGAGCAGGGTCTGATCGCTCGCCGCGCAGAATCTCACGCTTCCTCTCCGTGCTACTGGACGAAGCCGATATTTGCTCCCGGTGTTCCTTCCGGTCCTTCCTTGATGGGCCCGTAGAGAGATTCGAACCGCGCAATGTTTTCGCCCAGCGCCCTCCAGATCCGCTTCGCATGGCCCGGGCTGACGATCATGCTGCTGAGGAGCTTGCCTTGAGTCGCGTTCGGGAAGACGTACACAAAATTCAGCGTGAACTCTTCGGCGTGGTGCTGGATCATCACCAGGTTGCTGTACATTCCCTGGAGTTCCTTTTCGTCCGCCTTGATCTGCACCTGGCCCTGCGCCGGCGGTTGTTGCGGTGACTGCTTGTCATCCATAGAGTTCTCCCTCGGAAATTCTCTTCCAAGGTATCACAGTCAAAACGCACGGTTCGCAAAGGCAGAGGGAAGAAACATCCGGAAGAAAGTTCTATTGACAGGCACAGACCTTAATTGTAGTTTATAAGAGAAGTTTACCATAGTTAATAAAGATATGGGAGACCTCCTCGCCAAATCGCTCGCTTCCCGACCGGCGTCCGCTGAGGAGGTCGCCACGGGTTCTGCGTGGCGCCGCGCCTTAACCCTTCCCTCGCTTCCGGAAGCGCATCGTTCCATTCCCGTTGCTTCGAATCTTTCCTTGTTCCGCAAGCTATTAGTTTTCGCAGGGCCAGGCTATCTGATCGCCGTGGGCTATATGGATCCCGGGAATTGGGCCACGGACATCGGGGGCGGCTCAAAATTCGGTTACGCGCTACTGAGCGTGGTCCTGATCAGCAGCCTGATGGCCATGTTTCTGCAGGCCCTTGCGGCCAAGCTGGGCATTGCTACCGGACGCGACCTGGCGCAAGCATGCCGAGATCATTATTCGCGGCGCATGGCCATTTTCCTGTGGCTGGTTTGCGAGCTGGCGATTGCGGCCTGCGACCTTGCGGAAGTCCTCGGCTCGGCCGTGGCGCTTAAGCTCCTGTTTGGTTTGCCGTTGCTTTTTGGGGTAATCCTGACTGCGTTTGACGTGCTGCTGGTGCTGGCGTTGCAGGGGCGCGGCTTCCGGCTCGTGGAAGCCTTTGTGGTCACGCTGATTGGGACGATCGGGATCTGCTTCGCCTATGAGATTTTCTTTGCACGCCCACTATGGCTGGAAGCGGCGGAAGGATTCATGCCGCGGCTAGAGATTCTAAAGAACAAGGAGATGTTGTATATCGCGATCGGGATTATCGGCGCGACGGTGATGCCGCACAATCTCTATTTGCACTCGAGCATCGTGCAGACGCGAGCCTTTGGGCAGAACGAGCGAGGGCGCCGCGAGGCTATCAAGTTTTCCGTCATTGATTCGACCGTGGCATTGGGTTTCGCGTTGTTTATCAATGCGGCGATTCTGGCGCTGGGCGCGGCAGCGTTTCACACTCGCGGGCTGAGTGAAGTGGCGGACATCGCAGAGGCGTACAAGCTACTGAGCCCGTTGCTCGGAGCGAGCCTGGCGAGCACCGTGTTTGCACTGGCATTGCTGGCTTCCGGGCAGAACTCCACCTTGACGGGGACGCTTGCGGGACAAATCGTGATGGAAGGGTTTCTGCAGATCCGGCTGAAACCGTGGATTCGGCGGGTGGTGACGCGAATGATCGCGATTTTGCCCGCGATTCTGGTCATCGGCATTGCGGGAGAAGGGAAGGTAACCTCGCTGCTGATTCTCAGCCAAGTGGTGCTGAGCTTCCAGTTGCCGTTCGCGATGATTCCCCTGGTGCAGTTCACGAGCGAGCGCTCCAAGATGGGTCCGTTTGTTAACTCGCGGCCGACGATGATCGTGGCATGGATCGTGACAGCGGCGATTCTCTTCTTCAATGCCGAATTGCTGTGGCTGATCTTCCGCGGAGCCTGATTCCTGAAACACCTCTGCCGTCAGGCTCTTTCCGCTGCCAACGAAGTTGTGCGAGACTCGTAGGGCTCATGGCAAGTCCTCCCCAAAAAGGCCGGCGAGTACGCGTGATTCTGTTTGTATGCGTCCTCGGGCTTATCGTTTTATCGATTGTCCTGGGCCTGTTTCACAAGACCCCGTGGAGCATTCCGCCAGCGGAGAAGGCGCGGAAGAATCCGCTGAGCGCGTCTGAGGCAAACCTAACTGCAGCGAGGGCAATTTACGGGGAGAAATGCGCCAGTTGCCATGGCGACAAAGGCAAAGGTGATGGACCGGACGCGATGATGTACGATCCGGCACCTTCGGATTTAACCGACGCCGTTCAGATTGGCAAGTTGACCGATGGAGAGATCTTCTATCAGATCACCGAGGGACGAAAGCCGATGCCGTCGTTTCGAAAGAAACTGACGGACGAGCAGCGGTGGCAGTTGGTGCTGCTGGTGAGGGAGCTGGCGGCGGGCGTACCCACTCTGGAGCAGGAAGAGAAGAAGTGAAAGAGTGAAACGGTGGAAGAGTGCAAGAGTTCGCTCCGGTCACCCTTTTTGCGTCTTCGGCTTCCTTCACTTCCTCTGCTTCATTTGCTTCCTTTGATTCCTTTGACTCATTCCTTGCTTACTTCACTCCTGCGAGCGCGGTGGCGACTTCCTTCAGGTCCGGAACGACCGGGATGTCATAGTGTTTGAGCCAGGCGACTTTGCCTTGCTTGTCGACGATGAAGATCGAGCGGCCGGAGATGCCCTTTTCCGGCAGAAAAACGCCATACTTTTCGGCCATAGAGCCGCGCGGCTGGAAATCCGCGAGCAAGGAATACTTGATGCCCAT
>Ga0187777_10000386_pt1 | contig 31498 bp, 31 predicted proteins | sample 1015_Q2_SP5_10_M_FD_132416 | JGI IMG/M metagenome (GOLD analysis project Ga0187777, IMG submission 132416) | Tropical peat soil microbial communities from peatlands in Department of Meta, Colombia - 1015_Q2_SP5_10_MG | ecosystem: Environmental > Terrestrial > Soil > Wetlands > Peat | place... | reverse complement strand
TGCCGGCGGCCCGCAAACCGGACAGAAACAGGGTCAGACGCAGCAGCAACCGCCCAATGTTCAGGACTTGTTGAACGGGCTATTCAAGAAGAAGCAGCCGCAAAATCCGCCGCCTAAATAAGCCGCCCGCTTACTCTTCGGCAGCTTCCAGCTGGCCCTGCTCCAGCTTTTCCTGGCAGGCGATGCAGTAGCGCGTCCAGGGCACGGCCTCCAGCCGCTTGGCGTTGATCTCTCCACCGCAGGAGATGCACTGGCCGAAGCTCCCCTGCCGCAGGCGCTCTAGCGCGCTCTCCACCATCTGAAGGACCTGGCGCTCGCTGCTGCTCTGGTGGAAGAGGAACTCTTTGTTGTAGGAGTTGGCGGCCTTATCGGCTATGTCCTGTGCAGTCTCGCTGTCCGCGGCGCGGCCATCCTGCTCCGTGCGGGCCACCACGCCACGCAGGTCCTGCAGCCGCTCCTCCAGCTTCTTCTTGAACTGCTCGAGCTTCTTCTTGTCCATGCCCGCCGATTTGCTGCTTGCCTTTGCCATAACTCCTCAGTGGGCTTCTCGAGCCGCAGATGAATCTTAGATGATATGCGCCTTCAGAAACGGGCGTCAAGCAAGGGGCAAAAGAAAAGCCCCGCTCGCGGCGGGGCCGGTAAAAAGTGAGACCTGCTAACTTGCGACCGTGCGTAACTTGCCCGGCAGGAAGTGATACGGAGGCCACGGACCGCTGATCGCGAGCTCGCAATCCTTCAATTGTTTGGCTGCGCTGTTGTAACGGGCCTGGTATTTTTCGATCTCCTTGTGGTCAACCAGGTGGGCGATGTCGATCAGCATGCCGCCGGAGTTGACCTTCTTGCAGCTGACTTCTTCCTCCAGCGGGCTGAACAACTTGTGGACCTGCACTGAGATGGCGCGCGCTTTGGTCTGCCGCTCGCGCTGCCGCACCGCCTTCTCTCGCAGCTTGGTCAGGTAATCGCCGCCCGGCGTCAGTGGAAGTGGAACATCGTCGAACGCCGCCATGCGCAGAGAACCGTCTTTGACCACCAGCTTGAGATGCATCTCCGCCTTGCCCTTGAGCCGGGCCACCCCGGTCACGAAGGCCTTGCGGTTGGAGCGGACGGCGCGCCGCAGCGCTTCATCCGTCTCAAAAACCGTGCCGAATTTGAAGGGCAGCACCGTCGTATTGCGGAAGCACTCCGCCACCACTTTGGCGTGCGTCAATATCGCCGTCTGGTCGAGGTCGCCGGAGCGTCTGTATTCGCTCACCACCACCGCCAGCTCGCCGCTGGGATACCCCATAACCGGGGATCCATTGATGCCTTTGAGTTCTTCGATCAGGAAGGGTCGTCGTGCGCGGGTCTCGCCCTGGAAGGCTTTCTGCTCCGTGATGCAATACGCGTACCAGGCCATGTCATCTCCCTCTGTTCCCCAAGCGGAACTTGCGCAAGCGCATTGCGCGACCAAACGTCTGACTGCACCTCTGACGGGTGCATGCTACGTTCAAGGGTACGGACAACAAACTTTTTGATAGAAGGCTAGGGTACAACGAATGTGGCTGAGCGGCAGTGCCCTTCAGCCACAGTGGGCTATCCTACATCCCAGTTATAAAATTGGCAACAGGCAAGGGGTAACTTTTTTTGAGTTATCCACTTGCGCAATCGCGCGGAACGCGGTAGCATGACATTTGTCTTCTAGTTGCACGTTCCCTTGTGCGAGTTGTTTCCGCGTTGTTTCGCAGCCTGGAGCTGCCACGCGCGCTGAGAATTTCAATCGAGAGATTTCACCAGTAAGGTAGTTGGGAAGGACGACGAAGCGGAGGCAGCTGCCTCCCGCCGGTGGTTAGGCAACTGGAAACATGGCGGCTCCTCAAGAGCGCCATACAAGCGATTTCGCCGGAAATTTCAGACCACGGAAAGAACTAAAGAACCACTATGGAACCAGAGAATTTTCCCGGCGCTGAGGCGCCCGGGCCAGAATCTACCAGCAAGCCAGAGAACGTTCCCGCAACGGCCGGCAACGGCTTCGAGCAAAAACAACCGCGGCATGTCCAGGGTCAGGGCGGAGGGCGCAACTTCCGTCGCCGCCGCGGTCGCCATCACCGCAACGGCGGGGCTAACGGCGGCCACCACCACAAGCATGGCCGGGGACAGGGCCAGGGCGGCCGTCACCAGCAGAACCAGCAGAACAGCATCTTTACCGGCCCCATGGACCACAGCTACCGCCAGCAGCCGGCCAGCGAGGTCAATGGCAACAGCATTCAGCCTCAGGGCCGCCAAGGCCGCCGTTTCGGCAGGGACCGCTTCCGCGGATTCAAGGGTGGCGGCCAGATTCAGGGAGGAATGCCGGTTCAGCCCGCCCTCGAGCCGGTAGCCGGCAGCCAGGATGCGACCACGCGCATCTTCGCCTTCGTCGATGACCTGTTCTTCGTCACCAAGATGACCGATACCGCCCGCAAGCTCAACGTGCGGCTTGAGTTCGTAAAGTCTTTCGAAGAGCTGGTGGAAAAGATCGGTGAACGCGAGGACGACAAGACCTCTCTCGTCATCTTCGATCTGAATAACGCGAATGCCAAGCCGCTGGTCACCATCCCCAAGATCAAGGCGAAGTTCAAGAAGGGGATCTCGATCCTCGGCTTCGTCTCCCACGTGCAGGGCGAGTTGAAGATCAAAGCGTTGGAAGCCGGCTGCGATTCCGTGATGCCGCGCTCGGCCTTCTCGCAGAATCTGCCGCAGCTCTTGCGCCGCCACGGCGCTCCCGAAGAGCTGCTGGCTGAATAGCAGACTTCGCCCACGCTGGCCCTTGCAACTTGTAAACTAAGTCTCATGGCCTTCACGCCCCGTCAGCTCAGCCGCTGGTTTGCGGTGTTTGCGGGCGCTGTGTTTGCGCTGGTCATCGTCTTCTATACCTACGCCCGCTACCGCATGCAGCAGGCGCCGCGGATTGCCGCCCAGCATCTGGGAGGCGAGGTCGAGCGCAACACGCAAGGCTTTTCTTTCTCTAAGGCTCAGGGCGGCCATACCCTTTACACCATCCGCGCCGCGAAGGCGGTGGAGTACAAAGAGGGCGGCCGAGCTCACCTGCAGAACGTCACCATTCTGATCTACGGCAAGAATGGAGACCGCTTCGACCAGGTTTCAGGCAGCGATTTCGAATACGATCCGCAGAGCGGCGAGGTCACGGCCACCGGGTCGGTGCAGATCGAACTGGAGGGCAATGCCCAGGGCCCCCAACGCCCTGACCAGGCGCCTCCGCAGGAGCAGGCGAACCTGATCCACATCAAGACTGATGGATTGAGCTTTAACCAGAAGACGGGAATCGCCTCCACCGACAAACCCCTGGAATTTCGCGTTCCTCAGGGCCAGGGCACCTCGAATGGCGCTATTTGGGACTCCAACAGCGGGAAGCTGCGCCTGCTGGCCGCAGTGCAGTTCAAGAGCTCGGGCGCGACTCCAACGCTCTTTACCGCTGAGAACGGGCAGCTGGAGCGCAACCCCCGGCAGGCTGTCTTCCAGAATGTTCACGCGCAGGAGCCGAATCGCGAGGTTCGCTGCGACAATCTGATTGTTTATCTTGACGCCAAGGACCGTGTGCAGCGCATGCTGGCTAGCGGGGACGTCGAAGCGGCGACCACTCCCGAGGCGCCCGCCCAACCCAAGTACCATGCTCGCTCGGCCACCGCGGAATTCCTGTTCGACCAGCAGAATCAGTTGCGCACTGTGGTGGCCCGAGGCGATGTGAAGCTCGATTCCAGCGGTGCTCAGGGAGCGCGTGGCTCCGCACAGAGCGCCCAAATGGAGTTTGGCGCGGATCGGCACATGAACAAAGTCCATGCTGAAGGGGATGTTCATCTGGCGCAATCCCGCCCGGCGGAAGCTAACGCCGGAGCGCAAGATGTGGAGTTGATCACCGACGCGATGGACCTGTTTGCCGGCAGCGCCGGCGTGCTCGACCGTGGCATCACCTCTGGCGCGGCGAGGATCGAGATTCAGCCGCATGTGCCGCCAGGGACTGCGCCGAAACAGGGGAAGACTGTAGTGACAGCGACCCGCTTCAACGCCACCTTCGATTCGCAGGGCCGGATGCGGCTGCTGCATGGCGAGCCAGAGGCCCGCATCGTCTCGGCAAGTCCAGTTGCCGGTCAGCCCGCGCGCGTGAGTACCAGCCAGCGCCTGGATGCCACCTTTAGCGCGAGTGGCGAACTGGACTCGCTTACACAGAGCAGCAATGTGCGTTACGACGATGGCCAGCGGCAGGCTTTCGCCAGCGAAGGCCGCTACACCCCGCAGGATGCGCTCCTGCGCCTGAGTGGCGCGCCGCGGATCATCGCCCAGGACGTGACGACTACAGCCGCGCATGTGCTCATCAACCGCAACACAGGCGACATGGTTGCAGAGCAGGATGTCAAGAGTACATACAACAGCCCTAAGTCCGGAGGCGCGTTGCTCGGCTCAGGCAGCCCTATTCACGTGACTTCGCGGACGATGCATGCGGCCAAGGCGAGCGGTATCGCGCACTATGTCGGCGACGCCCGGCTCTGGCAGGATTCCAACATCATTCAGGCGCCGGCCATCGATTTCCAGCGTGACCAGAAGCTGGTGCTCGCGCAGAGCGATGCCCGGCAGCCTGCCACCGCCTCGCTAGTGGAGACCGATGGCAAGGGCAGGCAATCACCCATCAATGTTCGCGCCGATAAGCTTACGTACTCTGATGTCGAGCGCAAGGTCCATGGGGAAGGGAATGTCATCGTCAAGAGCGACCAGGGACAGATGAACGCCGACCACGCAGATATGTTTCTGACTCCACGCCCGGCAGATAAGATGACTGCGGCTCCCACTCAGGTCGAGAGGTCGGTCGCGGAAGGAAATGTCGAGATCGACCAGCCCGGCCGCACCGGCAAGGGCGAGAAGCTGGTCTACACGGCGAGCGAGAGTCGGTTCGTACTCACCGGAGCTCCCGGACGCTTCCCGCTGGTGACAGATTCACAGCGGGGCACCACCAGCGGCGAGAAACTGATCTTCTTCAGCGGCGATGAGCGCGTCCTTGTGGAAGGTGCCGATGGTGAGCGCGCGGTCAGCCAGGCGAGGGTCAAGTCAAAATAATTCTGCAGCCCGCGCAGTTTTGCGGCAGAATTGAGTTGCAAGCTCCGGTCCATGAAGACGCAAAGCACCCTCTCCACCGAGCGGACCGCCAAGGCCTACGGCGGTCGCCGCGTTGTTGACGGAATCAGCCTCGATATTCATCAGGGCGAAGTCGTGGGATTGCTCGGCCCCAACGGTGCCGGCAAGACCACCAGTTTCTACATGATCGTAGGGCTTACCCCGCCTGATAGCGGGCGCATACTCTTGAACCAGCAAGACATCACCGACGTGCCCATGTATCTGCGGGCGCGCACCCACCACATCAGTTATTTGCCGCAGGAACCCTCCGTATTTCGCAAGTTGACCGTAGAAGAGAATATCCTGGCGGTGCTGGAGGCGCAGACCATCTCCTGGCACGAACGGCGTGAGCGCATGGAGCAGCTGCTGGAGCAGCTGGGATTGGTGCAGGTCCGCCGCAGCCGCGGCTATGTGCTCTCTGGTGGCGAGCGGCGCAGGGTGGAGATCGCGCGGGCCTTGTGCATCAAACCATCTTTCATCCTGCTTGATGAGCCCTTTTCCGGAATCGACCCTATCGCCGTCCTCGATTTGCAGAGGATCATCTCTGACCTCAAGGCCAGCGGTATCGGCGTGCTGGTCACCGACCACAATGTACGCGAAACCCTGTCCGTGACTGACCGGGCCTACATCATCAACGATGGCAAGATCTTCCGCTCCGGGACCCCGGAGCAGCTGGGCAACGACCCCGAGGTCAAGCGGGTCTACCTGGGGGAGAGCTTCTCCCTAGTCTAGGTTGCTCGATTTTGCAAGTCCCATCTCCGACCCATCCACATGACCAAAGTTTATGCCGCCTCCTAGCAACTCTATTGCCAAAATCGGCGATAATAGGCATAACCTAGTCTCCTGGATACCACTGGATACCAGACTTTCATGGTCACACTGCAGCCAAGACTCAGCCTCCGCGTGAGCCAGAAGCAGATTCTGACTCCCGGGCTGGTCCAGATGGTCAGCGTATTGGCGTTGAACAAGCTGGAGCTGCGCGACATGATCAATGCCGAGATGGTGGAGAATCCAGTGCTCGAGGAGCTGGAGTCTACCGTTCCCATGCTCGATGATGTTTCGCGCCGCGAGGAAGAGCGCGACCGCCAGGCCGCCGAGGAGATAAGGGCACCGGAAGCCGAAGCCAAGCCCGAATCCGAGACCAAGGACCCTTTCGATGAGATCGATTTCGGCGCCTATTTCCAGGAGTACCTGGATCCCGGCTATCGCAGCCGCCAGGAACGCGAGGACGTGGAAAGGCCGTCGTTCGAGAATTTTCTCTCCCGCCCAGCCACGCTGACCGACCACCTGATGTGGCAGCTGGCTTCCATGCACCTGCGGCCCGAGGTGGAAGAAGCTGCCGAACTCATCATCGGGAACCTCAACGAAGATGGCTACCTGACCGCCACCGACGATGAGCTGCTGGGTCTCGCGCCTGGCGATCCGGAAGAGACGCCTTCGCCTGCTGCGCGCGAACTGGTGGAGAATGAAGCTCAGGCGCTAGGCATCGGCATAGACGCCACCGCTCCTGAAACGCAGCAACCACCCGAAGCTGGGGATGGAAGCGCCACAGGGCCGGCGGATGAGATGGATGAGGCTGCAGAAGTGGCGCGGCACCCGAACGGAAGCGACGCCGAGCTGCCACAGCGCGCAAGGGTTCTGGCCATGCCTTCGCCGGTCGGCTTTGACTCCCCTACACTCAAAGAGGCATTGGAGATTATCAGGCAGATGGATCCGGTGGGCGTGGCCTGCCGCACGCTGCAGGAGTGCCTGCTGACTCAGGTCAAACACCATCAGCAGGTGGAGGAGGACCTGGATGGCGAGGAAGGTCCCAACCGTCAATTGCTGGCGGATTGTGCCCTGCTGGTGAGCGCGCACCTGCGCGAACTGCAGCGCAAGGAATACCGCGAACTCTCCAGGACTCTGAGCCGGCCGCTCGAGGCGGTCCTGCAGGCTGTGGAGTACGTCAAACGACTGGACCCACGCCCGGGTCTGCGCTATAACGCGATTCAGCCGCGGCTCATCGAGCCCGATGTTGCCATCGTCAAGCAGGGTGATGAGTACCTGGTGATGATGAATGATGAGGATTTACCCCAGCTTCGTTTGAACCCGGCCTACCGCAAGCTCCTGCACCGCGAAGCCGCGGAGAAGGAAGTTCGCAGCTATGTGAAGGAGCGTTACAAATCCGCTATACAGCTCATCAAGAATATCGAGCAACGCAAGCAGACGATCCTGAAGGTCTGCTATGCCATCATCCAGCGCCAGCGCGAATTCCTGGATTTCGGCATCGACCAGCTGAAACCGATGATGATCAAGGAAGTGGCCGAAGAGATTGGCGTGCATCCCTCGACTGTCAGCCGGGCCGTGGCCAACAAATACGCGCACACCGCCCAGGGTGTCTTCGAACTGCGCTATTTCTTTAGCGAGAGCGTGAACGGGCCGGAAGGCGGGGCCACCTCGCTGCTCATTTTGAAGCGCCGGGTCAAGAAACTGATCGAAGAAGAAGACGCATCACGGCCCTTGACCGATGAGCAAATAACGCGCATATTGCAATCGCAGGGCATTCAGGTCACGCGGCGCACGGTAGCCAAGTACCGGGAAGACATGCGGATCCCCAGCACGCATCAGCGTAGAATCAAGAACTAGGAGGTGGCCACGGAATCCAGACTCTAAGTCTCAGCCAGCGGTATCCATTCTCTCGAGCCGTCACATCACGTACCAAGGAGGGAGTTCGATGAACGTGGAGTACACCGGAAGGCAATACGAGATCACTCCCGCAATCCGCAAGCAGATCGAGCACGGCCTCAACAAGATCAAAAAACTTTTGGGCGATAACTTTGACGCCCACGTCATTCTCACAGTAGAAAAGCACCGCCACAAGGCCGAGATCAGCATCGTGGTGCGTGACCACCCCATTGTCGGGGCTGCCGAGGCCGCCGACATGGTCCCTGCCATCAATGAGGCCCTCGACCGGATCGACCGCCAGGCTGTGAAATACAAGAGCAGGTTCCGTGCGCGCAAACGCGCCGCTGGCAAGAAGAAATGGGCTTCGCGAGTGACGGCGGAAAAAGGTGAGGCCGCCATGGTAGCCGTGGGCGCGAGTTCTTCGACTGCCGTGCCGGTAGTGGTCCACGCCTTTCCCTCTGCGGTGCGCACCACGGAAGCCCATGTTGTGACTACACAGGACTCGGTTGCGCTGCGCCCCATGACGCTGGAGGAGGCAGTCAAGGAATGCGAGTTCCGCGACCGCGAGGTGTTCGTATTCCGCGACAATAATGGGAAGGTCAAGGTCCTGCACCGGACCAAAGACGGGCGCATTGAGCTGATTGAGGCGCCGTAAGTTTGATCAGGCGCGGCCTCTCCGCGCCTGCTACACTGATTTTCAGCCGGATGAGAAATCCTTTCCAGATTCTGAGCGGCTACCTCTGGTGGACGTATGAGCGTGGCAGCATTCAGTACGACGTGATGGTCACGTTTATCCTGCTCTTCCTCTTCCTTGCTCCCTACAAGATCGACTTCAAGGACCGCCCGGCGGCCCCGCTGCTGCATCGCGGCCAGATCATCATCTTTCCTGACGGCAACGGCGGGGTCATTTACGAGGTCCCAGTCGCGATTCTGCCCGCCAACCTGGAGGGTGGCAATGCCATCGGCGCGGCGATTGTGCGCGCCATCACCCCGGTCGCCGGTCCTGTAACGCTGTTGCGCTATGAACCCGTCACCGACTCCCATGGAAAACTGGTCAGCTACCGCGCCTGGGTATCCAGACAACCAGTCATTTCCCGGTAGCATAGAATTGAAAGTGATGAAATCTTGTTCCCGAGTGTTTGTACTCGGCGTGTTACTTGCCGGAACTTGCATCGGTGCGCAGGAGCCAGCTGCCCCGCCGGCAACGCTGGAGTCCGTCCTCGCTCAGATGGATGAAGCCGCCGAGAGATTCCGCTCTGCTGCGGCTGATGTCGTCTCCGAGCAGTATCAGAAAGTCGTGGATGAGACCGATACGCAAACGGGCAGGATCAGTTTCCTGCGCCGCGGGCACGAGATGCAGATGCTGCTGCAGATCCGCCAGCCCGACCTCAAGGAAGTGCTGGTCAAGAACGGCAAGGCCCAGCTCTACCAGCCGCGCATTGACCAGGTGACCGAGTACGCGCTGGGCCAGAGCCGTGAGGATTCAAACAGCATGGTCGCCCTGGGTTTCGGCGGGCGCGGTCACGATCTGCTGAAGTCTTTTGAAGTGAAGCTGGCCGGAGCGGAGGTGCTCGATGGCGTGCAGGTGTTTCGCCTTGAGATCACGCCGAAATCAGACCGCGTGCGCAACATGTTTTCCCATATCACGCTCTGGGTCGATGCCGAACGCGATGTCACGCTGCGGCAGGTCTTTACCGAGCCCAGCGGAGACTATCGCCGGGCCTCCTACACCAATATCCAGCTGAATCCCCACTTGAGCGAAGACCTGTTCAAACTCAACACCACCGGTCACACCAAGGTGGTCAGGCCCCAGGGGTAACCCCGCCTATTACGCTCTTAATACAGTTTTCACGTTAGAGCCGCGAAATATCTGGCATCTGAGGATGAGTGACGCTATACTGCGGCCAAGTGAGCAAAGTATTCGTCATTCCCGTCTTGCCGGGCCGCAAACGCCGCCAGGGCGTCCGCCAGGGAGACCCTCGTTATCTCGAGGGCCAGCGCATGCTGGTGGAAGCGATGAAGTACCTAGCGCAGAGCGACCCGCTGAAGAACAAGTCGGCCATCGAGCTGTTATCGGAGCTCTTCCGCACCCAGTTCAGAATGTCTGATTCTCCCTTGCAATAATTCTGCCTTGCGGCACCTGGATGAGCGCGATTCCTGCCAGCGCCAGCACGACAGGGTACATTTCCAGCGTGTAGCGGGGCTCTGGATTTTCCAGCGAGCCCAGAAAAGCCGTTCGCAGCAGCACGAATACAAGGCAGAGATTGAGGAGCGCTCCAGCCCCGGCCAGGCGGGCCTTCCCGCACCCCCAAAGAGCGGCTCCCAGCAGCAGAGCGTTGAGGGTGGCATACGATTGCGCCACTACGGATTCGCCTGTGTGGTCGTCGGCATTCCACCAGTCAGGCTCTATGGGCAGCATTTCCGTTCGCGGTCGCAGCCACATGTCCGCCATGCGTACGATTGGCAGCATCACGTAGTAACGAAAAGGATGCCGGTGGATTCTCTGGCGGGCCAATTCCGCAAAGCGGTCGTCGAGTTGCTGGCTGAGAGACAGTGAATCGTTGTACTCGGAGAGGACCTTTTCCGTCTGCTCGCGTTCTGCAGTAGAGTCGAAGGCCCTCTCTGGCAACTTGGTGATGTCCACCTCCTCGCCATCCATCTTCCAGTAGACCTGCTGAACGGAAATAAAGTCCACCAGCCAGGTCTTTACCCACCGGTTGAAGCCGTGGGGCACGAAGTCACCCGGATCGTTTGCATAGCGCGGCGCAAGGGGCTCAAAACGATGCATCGTTCGCCAGTTACGCAGTGTCCATGGCCCCAATATCAGCAACACAGGCAGCGCGATCGCAATGCCTGCCATGAGCGCCTGTTTTCGAGCTTGAGAGAAGGCAAACCGCAGCAGCAACCAGCCACCGAGCACCAGGATGAGCACACCCGCGTCGGGCCGAAACATCAACCCGGCTCCGAGCGCAACGCCGGCGGCCCACCACCAACGGGGTTTTTCAGGGTGCGAGATCGCTTCTCCAGCCAGATACAGCGGTAGGACGGTGAGGAAAATAGACCATGTTTCGGCCAGCGGCGCGGCCACGTAGTTTGCCGTAAAGGGACAGAGGGCCGCCAGCGCGAAACCACTCAGTCCGGCTGCGTCGTGCCAGTCTTCCTGCGTCCGGGCCCTTCTTGAAGACCCGCAAAGCCGCATCGCCAGCGCCGCGATCAGGAAGCAGCTCGCCATGTCGACAAACATCTGTGTGAACATGGCTGCTCCGTAGTGCTCCATGCCGAATAGCCTGAAAATCACAGCCAAGAATGCTGGATAGCCGGGCAGCCGGATATAGGTTGGCTGAACGCCGTTGCCGGTGCTAAGTCCGTAGGTTCCGTGCAAGAGCCAGTTCTTGGCGATATCGCCGTAGATGAGGGAATCGCCTTGTACCACGGCATAGCCGAGGATGAACCAGACGCGCAGGGCAATGCCGGCTCCGGTAAAGAGCAGGAAAAACGGCCGGTGACGCTGGATCAGCGCGCCCACGCCAGCACTATACTTGCGTTCACTCGTGGCCGCCAACCTTGCTGCGACCGGTTTGACGCCAAACCCGCTGCATCTTACGATTGAATAGGCGCGGGAATGGCGCGATTTGCGTCCGCAGTTTGGCTTCTACCCATCCGCCGGCGCCAACGCCGGCATGAACCAGAACAGATTGCCTGCATGCGCAGCCACAGGCCCGCGCGCGCCTGAGAGCGATATATGTCGAAGCCGATTTTTTATGATCCTCAGCGCAAACGCTGGCGGCGCCTGCGATTGATCACCGATCCGCTCGGCATCCTCGTGACCATCGCCATTTTCTTCTTTGTTGTGACCTTGCTTCGCCAGGATTCGCTCAAGCCGCCGTTGCTGCCCGATGTCCGCCGGTCGTTCAAGGCGCTGAAGGAGCAACAGCGCAAACCCCAGCGCCATCGCCTAAGCCAGCATCGCAAGACTCAGCTCGCTCCCTCCGATGTCTCCCTCAATTCCGATGAAGGCATTCGCGCGGCCTACTACGTGCCCTGGGATGAAGGCAGCTTTGTCTCACTCAAAGAATATTACCCGCAGATCGACCTGCTTTTTCCAGATTGGCTCCACGTGGTCTCAGCCGATGGCCACGTGAAAGGGCTGGCCGAGGGAAATCGGCTGTTTGATGTGATCAGTGGCGGAAAGGTGAACCCAGTCGATGAACGTCATCCGGTCATGGCCTTCCTGAAGCAGGAGAAGGCGCAACTGGATGTCTTCCCCATGATCAATAACTTCGATCCGGTGAGCAACCAGTGGCTCACCAGCATCGGAGATCTGCTCAGCTCCGCCCAGTCGCGGTCTGCGCTCCGGGCGAACCTGCTTGCCTTTCTGGCATCGGACCACTATCGCGGTCTGGCGCTCGATTTCGAAGAGATTCCGCCACCGGCACAGCCCGGCTTCGTGGATTTTATCGAAGAACTGAGCAGCGATCTGCACAGCCGCGGCATGAAGCTCTATGTGAACCTGCCGCCGAACGATAACGACTTTGATTATGGCGCCATCTCCGCCCGCGCTGATGGAATCATTCTGATGAACTACGACCAGCACGTGCCCGGCACGGCTGCCGGTCCGGTTGCGGCCCAGGATTGGTTCACTACCAACCTCGAGCTGGCTCTGAAAGCTGTGCCGCGCGCCAAACTGATCGTCGCCATCGGCAACTATGGCTATGACTGGGCGTTGCGCAAAGGCGAAAAGACTGCTCCGCCGTCGCGGGTCGATACAGTCTCAGTCCAGGAGGCTTGGCTCCACGCCAGCGAGTCAGACAGTAATATCATCTTCGAGCCAGATTCTCTCAACCCGCACTACGCCTACGTGGATGAGCAGGACCTGCGGCATGAGGTCTGGTACCTCGACGCCGTCACTGCCCTCAACCAGATGCGCGCGGCCCGCAAGTTCGGCCTCAATACCTTTGCTCTATGGCGGCTGGGCGCCGAAGATGGCTCGCTGTGGGCGGTCTGGGACGTGCCGCGCGATCCTGCATCTCTCTCCCGGCTGCGCAGCGTGCCTCCTGGCCACGATATCGACCTGGAAGGCCGGGGCGAGATTCTGCGCGTGGAGCAGAGGCCCGAATGGGGCTGGCGCGAACTGACCGAGGACCCGGAGACGAAGCTCATCGTGAACCAGATTTTCGCCGCGTTGCCTACTCCCTATCAGCTGGGCGAGTACGGCGGCTCGCAGAACAAAGTTGCCATCACCTTCGATGACGGGCCCGATCCTGCCTACACGCCGAAGATCCTCGATATCCTGCGAGACAAGAACGCTAAGGCAGCGTTCTTCTTGATTGGTTCGCAAGCCGAGAAATTCCCCGGCCTTGCCGAGCGCATTTACCGCGAAGGCCACGAGATCGGCAACCACACCTGGTCGCATCCCGATGTAAGCAATATCTCGCAGAACTGGATGAAGCTGGAGATGAATTCTACCGAGCGCCTCTTCGCCGCCAAGATCGGCGTGAAGCCGCTCTTCTTCCGTCCGCCCTACTCGATCGATGAAGAACCGGATGTCGACGAACAGGTGAAACCTCTGGAGCAGATTCAGGGCATGGGCTACATCACCGTTGGCTCGAAGATCGATCCCAATGACTGGCGAGCCGATCCCCACCACACGGCCGAACAGCTTACTGCCGACGTCGTTTCGCAGCTCACTCAGCTCAGGCCGGGATGCCTGAAGGTTCCCTGCGGCAACATCATCCTGCTGCACGATGGCGGTGGTGACCGCAGTGAAACCGTTCGCGCTCTGCCCATGATCATTGACGCCGCGCGCGCGCACGGCTTTGAGATCGTCTCTGTGGCCGAACTGCTGGGGCAGCAGCGTGACCAGGTGATGCTGCCTCTGAGTGCGAACGAGCGCTGGTCAGCGGTTGTTGACCGTTTTGGGTTCGATCTCTACGGCTGGGCGTATCAGGGCATCGTCGTTATTTTCTTTCTCGGCAATATCCTGATGACCTCCCGCCTTCTGCTCATCGGCGGCCTGGCGATCTACGAACGTTTTCGCTCGCGCCATGAGATAGCCGTCTCGCCCGCGCCCTACACAGTAGCTGTGCTCATTCCTGCTTACAACGAGGAAAAAGTCATAGTAAACACGGTTCATGCGGCGCTCGCCTCCCAATATCCGCGCGAGAGATTGCGCGTGATCGTGATCGATGATGGTTCGCACGACCAGACCGTGGCCGTGACCGAGCAGGCATTTGCGCCGGAGATCAGAAGCGGCCGTCTTCTGGTGCTGAGCAAGCCCAATGCCGGCAAGGCCGAGGCTCTCAACTATGGCTTAACGCGAGTGACGGAAGAGATTTTCGTTGGAATCGATGCGGATACGGTCATTGCTCCGGCAGCCATCGCGCGCCTGGTGACGCATTTTGAGAATCCGCGCGTCGGCGCAGTTGCCGGCAACACCAAGGTGGGCAACCGCATCAATCTCTGGACGCGCTGGCAGGCCCTCGAGTACATCACCAGCCAGAACTTCGAGCGGCGCGCACTCGATGCTCTGGGCGCCGTCGCTGTGGTCCCGGGCGCGCTCGGCGCCTGGCGGACCGGGGTCGTCCGTGCTGCCGGTGCCTTCCATCCCGGCACCGTCGCCGAGGACGCTGACCTTACCATGTCTTTGCTGCAGGCCGGTTATCGCGTAGAGTACGAAGACCGCGCCCTCGCCTTTACCGAGGCGCCCACCAACGCCAATGGATTGATGCGCCAGCGCTTTCGCTGGTCATTCGGCATCCTGCAATCGGTTTGGAAGCATCGGGGAGCGTTTCGCCGTGGCGGCGTGCTCGGCTGGGTGGCCTTGCCCAACATCGTCATCTTCCAGATCCTGCTGCCCGTCGTGTCGCCATTCATCGACGTGATGTTCATCTTCGGCGCGCTCTCTTACGCCGTGGCGCGTCACTTTCATCCCAATTCCGCTAACGCCGCCGACTTTGAAAAGCTTGCGGCATTCTTCCTCATTTTCATGGTCACCGATTTCATCGCCTCCGTAATCGCCTTCTCTCTGGAGCGCCGCGAACCTGAAGCGCGCGAGGATGTCTGGCTGCTCGGCCAGGTCTGGCTGCAGCGCTTTGCCTACCGCCAACTCTTCAGCGTGGTGCTGTTCAAGACCCTCAAGCGCGCAGTCGATGGCCGGCCCTTTTCGTGGGATAAGCTCGAGCGCACCGCCGCCGTGGCCGCGCCGGTGCCCGTGTCTGCCGCAACCTGAGTCTTGTGGATTAGTACTTAACCGTGTGAGTCGCGGTACTCTTCATGCCAAGCCATCTGGATCGCTTCCAGTTTGCTCTCATTCGAGCGCTTGGGATCGTCCTTGAAGTTCGGCAGGCCGGTGACGTGCTTGTGCAGTTCGGTGAAGCGCAGGGTGAGCGGGTCTAGGTCCGGATACTTCTCGTTCAGCTCCAGTGCGATCTCTTCGGCGTTGTCCCAGGTCAAGTCCATGCGTTTTGCTTATGCTACTTCCCCGGACCGTGTCCTTCCTGAACATAATTCCTGTTCCAGGCCGGGATTTCCAGCACAATCTTGCCCGGCTTCTCCACCACCGCCTGGCAACCGAGACGGGAATTCAGCTGCAGATCAGCCGCCATATCGAGCCGGTCAGCTTCATCGTCATCCATCTCGTTCAGCAGGTGTGCTCCTTCTTTGATCTGCACATGGCACGTGGTGCAGGCGCAGTTGCCGCCACAGGCGTGGTCGAGAAAGATTCCATTGTTTAGCGCGATATCGAGAATGGATTCGGGCTTGCCGTGGTCGCGGTAAGGCAGCTGGCCGTGCTCGTATTCCACCACCTTGCCTTCAGGCAGAAATGTCACCTGCACCAGGTTCGCCGATGCCTTCTCGGCCACTGCCGCGGCGCCGGATTCTTTGCTCTCTGCCATGCCTTAACTCTCGATCTCAGCCGGAGCGATCGGATGCGGCGCTGCCGGCCCTTCGCTGCTCAATTCTTGCATGTCCTTGCCTCGCAGCGCGCTGCTTACCGCCGAACTCATCATGAGCTCGGCTAGGTGCAGCGTCGCCTGATTAAGTCTTTCGATAGCATCGCGTATCGCCTTGTGATCTTCGCCTGAGCGCGCATCTTGCAGCTCCTTTTCTGCCGCTGCTATCTGATTGCGCTCGGCAGCAGTCAACGAAGCCCAGGCCTCGCCTCTTCGCCCTTTTTCGAGCGCCCTCAAAATGGTCTCGGCTTCGTTGCGGGCTTCCACGATCTGCCGCTGGCGGAAGTCCTCTTCGGCATAATCGAAAGACTCCAGGATCATGCTTTCCACCTGTTCATCGGTAAGCCCATAGGTGGGTTTCACATCGATCTCAGCCTCCCGGCCACTGCGTTGCTCACGGGCTGAGACGTGCAGGATGCCGTTGGCATCGATCAGGAACTTGACCTCGATGCGTGGCAGCCCGGCCGGCATTGGTGGTATGCCCTTGAGGTCAAAACGAGCCAATGACCGGCAGTCCTTGGCCAGTTCGCGCTCACCCTGCAGCACGTGGATGGCGACATTGGCCTGGCCCTCTACCCCGGTGGTGAAATGCTCGGTGGCCGAGGCGGGGATCGTGGAGTTGCGATGAATGATCTTCGCCACCACGCCGCCCAGTGCCTCGATGCCTAGCGAAAGCGGCGTCACATCGAGCAGGAGCATGTCACGAGTCGCATGCGATCCTCCCGCGAGGATTCTTGCCTGCACTGCTGCGCCCAGCGCCACCACCTCATCCGGATTCAGCTCGGTATGCGGCGCGCGCTGGAACAGCTCGCGCACCAGCTGGCGCACGCGTGGAATGCGCGTCGAGCCTCCCACCAGTACCACCTCGTCGATCTGCGCGGGCGTGAGGTTGGCATCGGCCAGGGCCTGCTTGCAGGGGGCGATTGTGCGCTGGATCACAGGCCCGGCCAGCCGCTCGAAGTCCGCCCGCGTCAGTTGACGCAGGTAACGGCCGCCGCCCGGAAGCTCGACTTCGATCGCGGTCTGCTCCTCGGTTGAAAGCGTGATCTTGGCGTCGATCACCGCCTTGCGGATCGCCTGCACCGCCTCGCCGTTGCGGCGAAGGTCCAGCTTCATGTCGCCGGCAATATCGTCGAGTGCGATCGTGATCAGCAGGTTGTCAATGTCATCGCCGCCCAAGTGGGTATCTCCGTTGGTGGCGATGACCTCAAAGATCCCCTCGTGCAATTTGAGGATGGAAATATCGAACGTGCCGCCGCCGAGGTCATAGACCGCGACAATACCCTCTTTCTTCTTGTCCAGGCCATAGGCCAGGGCCGCAGCCGTCGGTTCATTGACCAGCCGCAGCACTTCCAGGCCTGCGATGCGGCCCGCGTCTTTGGTGGCCTGCCGCTGTGCATCATTGAAATAGGCAGGCACGGTGATGACGGCCTTGCCGACCGCCGTTCCAAAGTAGCGTTCCGCATTGCGCTTCAGTTGCCGCAAGATGAAGGCCGAGATCTCCGGCGGCGTAAACTCTCTGCCGCCCAGCAGGATGCGCAGGACCTCGCCCGGGCGATTGTTTGCAGCCAGCCTGAAAGGAAAAAGCTTCAGCTCTTCCTGCACGTCCTCTATGCCGCGCCCCATCAAACGCTTTACGGAGTAGATGGCCCGTTCGGGTTGCTCGATCAGCTGCTTGCGAGATGGATTGCCCACGATGATTTCGCCTTTTCCATCAAGCGCCACCAGGGATGGCACCAGGTTCGAGCCATCTTCTCCCGGAATCACCGTAGGCGAAGACTCCATGTAGGCCACCAGCGAGTTGGTGGTGCCCAGATCGATGCCCACGACGATATCTTCCTGTGTGCTCATCAGTCTGCCAGCGCTTCCTTCACGTCGCGAACCAGATTGCGGATATAAGAACGGCGGTTCAACAAGTCGATCATCTTCTGCAGGCTATCGCGGCCGGCTGTGGAGTCATGCCGCTCCTGGGCGTTGTCCCATCGGCTCCAAAGCGTCCGCAGCTCGGTGGCGAGCGCTTCCAGCCGCTGTTCAAAGTTGCCCTTTGCCGTCTCCAGCTGCGCCATCACTTCAGGATCGCGCTCACCCATCTTCAGTTCCTGCAACTGTATGTTCAGCTCGAAGACCTCTTCCAGCAGCTCCGGCGGCACTACCTGCTTCTTCTCGCCGCCGCTGGCGCGGGCCGCATCTGTCGCGGCACGAGATTGCTCTTCCAGCTTGAAGCCCTCGAGGCTGAGTAGATGCTGAGTGCGAGAGATCGGGTCTCTCAGGGCGCGGTAGGCATCGTTCAGTTGCGAGCTCCGCTCTGTGCTCCACTCCTGCTCCTGCGAGCTGGCGCGGCCAAAAAGATCGGGATGCAGCATGCGGCTCAGCCGGTAGAACTCTTTTTCCAGTCTCGCAGTATCCAGATTCAGCCTGCGCGGCAGGTTGAAGATGCTGAAGTAGTCCGTCGCCGCTGGCGGCTGCACCTTATCGCATTCTGGGCAGAAGTGAGCGGCGGTGTCCACAGCAGCGCCACATGACCAGCAGCGCCCGCTGCCCGCGGCGTCACTCATCTCCGAGTTTTTGACTTCCGCCTGCATAGATAGAAGCGCCACGGAATCAGCCCTGCTCAAATCGCAGTGCAAGAGAGGTCTACGAGAACGAACTGCCGCAACCGCAGGAACGGTTGGCATTGGGGTTGCGGAAGACAAACCCCTGGTGCATAAGGGTCTCTTCGTAATCGAGCACCATGCCGTGCAGATAGATGAACGACTTGGGGTCCACGAAGACTCGAACACCGTCAAACTCATAAACCCGGTCGCGCTCTCGCGGCTGCGTGTCAAAACGGATGTTGTAAGTAAGCCCTGAGCAGCCCCCGCCCTGCACACCCAGGCGCAGGCCGCCGGACTCTGGCGAAACATTCTCCTTCGCCATGGCACTGCGCACACGCGCCAGCGCCTTGGGCGTCACCTCAATGCCTTTGCCGGAAGCCGCGGTAGGCGGCGCGATTTCAGCGGTTGACATCAGAAATTCCTCAGCCTCCGTCAGGCCTTCGCCTCGGCTGCAGCCGGAGCCGGGCTGGTGGCTCCATTCTTTTTCTTCCAGTCGCCGATGGCCGCACGGATCGCGTCCTCCGCCAGCACCGAGCAATGGATCTTCACCGGCGGCAGCGCCAGCTCTTTCACGATGTCGGTGTTCTTGATGCCCAACGCCTCATCCACCGTCTTGCCCTTCACCCATTCCGTCGCGAGGGAAGAGGAGGCGATCGCTGAGCCGCAGCCGAAGGTCTTGAACTTGGCGTCTTCAATGATCTGCGTCTGCGGGTTCACTTTGATCTGCAGCTTCATCACGTCGCCGCACTCGGGCGCGCCCACCAGCCCAGTACCGACCTCGGGGCTGGCCTTGTCGAACGAGCCCACGTTGCGCGGGTTCGTGTAATGGTCCAGTACTTTGTCGCTGTATGCCATAAGTCCTCTCCCAAAAAATCTCTTTAGTGTGTCTCGACTTGCCACTGCACCTTCGAAAGGTCTATTCCTTCCTTCGCCATCTCGTACAGCGGAGAAAGCTCGCGCAGCTTCTTGACCGTGGTAATGATGCGCTCGGCCACGTAATCCACCTCTGCCTCAGTGTTGAACCTGCCCAGCCCGAAGCGGATGGAACTGTGCGCCAGGTCATCACCTAGGCCCAGGGCCTTCAATACATAAGACGGCTCGAGCGTCGCCGAGGTGCAGGCCGAGCCGCTGGAAACCGCAATGTCGTTGATGCCCATCAGCAGCGATTCGCCCTCCACGTACAGAAAACTCATGTTCAGGTTGCCGGGCAGACGATGCTCCTTGCTGCCGTTGATGTAGGCATCGTCCAGGCCGGCAAGGATCTTGTCGCGCAGGCGGTTGCGCAGGCCGGCCAGTCGGCATGATTCCTGCGGCATCTCGTTCATGGCGATGTCGCAGGCCTTGCCCAGGCCAACGATGCCGGGCACATTCAGGGTGCCCGAGCGCATGCCGCGCTCGTGACCGCCGCCATCGATGATGGCCGCCAATTGCACCCGCGGATTCTTGCGCCGCACGTACAGCGCGCCTACCCCCTTGGGGCCGTACATCTTGTGCGCGGAAATGGACATGATATCGATGTTCTGCTTAGTCACGTTCACCGGCACCTTGCCGATGGCCTGGGTGGCGTCGCTGTGGAAGAGCACGCCTTTCTCGTGGCAAAGCTTTCCGATCTCTTCGACGGGCTGCAAGACTCCGATCTCGTTGTTGGCGAACATGATTGTGACCAGGATGGTCTTGTCATCCATCGCCCGCTTCAGGTCCTCGGGAGCGATGAGCCCGTCTTTCTGCACCGGCAGATACGTGACCCGATACCCGTATTTCTCCAGCCGCTTGCAGGTATCAAGCACCGCCTTGTGCTCGGTGACGCAGGTGATGATGTGGTTCCCCTTCTCGCGGTACATCTCAGCCACGCCCTTGATGGCCAGGTTGTCGCTCTCCGTGGCGCCCGAGGTAAAAATAATCTCTTTCGCGGTCGCGCCGATCAGCTTGGCAACCCGCTCGCGCGCCAGTTCCACGCCCTCTTCCGCGCGCCAGCCGAATTCGTGGTTGCGTGAGGCGGCATTCCCGAAGGTGCCCTTGAAGTAAGGAAGCATCTCTTCCAGCACCCGCGGATCTACCGGCGTGGTGGCGTGGTTATCCATGTAGATCGGCAGCGTCACCCCGGCGGGGGGATTGCCATTATGCTTGCTTGCATCCGTACTCATTGCTCGCTCCTCCCCTTGCGACTCAACTCAGCCTGACCAGTTCAGTTGCCGGCCTGGGCTGCGAAACCAGCTCCTCATCGCTCCAATCAGGCAACATATCGGAAATCTTCATGCGCGTGAGCACCTGTACCAGCTTCTCGCTCACCTTGCGCAGTGGCTCCCGCACAGTGCAGCGGCTGCTCTGCTCGCAGTCGGTCCGGTGCACGGAGCATGAGGTCATCAGAAACGGTCCGTCAATCGCCTGGATGACCTCAAAAGCCGAGATGCTGCGCGCGTCCCGGGCCAGCACATATCCGCCCCGCGTTCCCTGGTGCGAGGCCAGCAAGCGCGCTTTCGCCAGTCGCTGCAGGACTTTGGCCAGGGCTTCCTGTGGCATTCCGTACTCCTCGGCGATCTCGGCTGCGCTGCAGGCGGTGCTATGCCCGCGCGAAGCCAGATGCCGCATTGCAATCAGCCCGTAGTCCGCCTTCTTGGTCAGCTTCAGCATGCAATAATATATACGACCATTTTGGTCGTATATAAATATTAGTCTCGACCCGGCGAAAAAGCAAACCGCGCTGACCGGAGACTGGTTACCGTCTTGACACCACTCAAGGCGGCAAGGCTACAATTGCCGAATCATTTAGCCGTATGAGTACGGTACCAGGAAGACCCGCGCCTCGCGGGCCGGCCGGAAAGAGCTCGGCCTGGCCAGCAACCACTCCTGCGGCGAATCCGCCTGTTCCTGCCGCCAGCAACTGCAGCCATCCGCGGGTGCAGATCGTCTCCCGCGAAGAAGATGCCGAATTCGTGGAGTGCCTGGAGTGCCGGGAGATCTTCGAGGCCAGCGAATTCCGCGATATGGCCATCGAGGAGAAGATCAAACCGGAAGACTAAAACCCGGGCCGCGGGCGCGTGCTGACGGCTGTTCCGGTTACCAATCGTTACCAAAGAGAGTTACCTTTGTACCTCGTCCGGGAGTAACATTTCATTCGCGATCGTGTCTGCTTTGTTAGTCTGAGAGCACTCCCCACAGGAGAAGAATGAGCCGTCTTGCGCTGGTAGTGGATGACTCCATGCTCATCCGCCATACCGTCTGCCGCTTTCTTGAGGACAGCGGCTTCGTAGTCGAGGCAGCCTCTGACGGCGCAGAGGCCATGGAGTTGCTCAAGTCCCGCAAACCGCAGATCATCGTTACCGATCTGGATATGCCCAAGATGACCGGCCACGAACTGATCGCCGCGCTCAAAGCCGACAAGGCGACTGCCTCCATACCGATCGTGATCATCGCGGCGCGGAAAGACGGTCCGGCCCCCAAAATGCCTTCGGCCAGTTACGTGATCTTTAAAGACATTGATGTCGAGCAGCAGTTGAAAAAGGCGCTGGTCGCCGCGCTGGGCAAAGAGGCGATCAAGAAATGATCTCTCAACCCAGGGCCATGCTCGGCTCGGCCGAGAACTGCGGGTCTGCAAAATCCTTCAGCAAGAACCTGGGGTAGGCGGCTGCCGCGATCATGGCGGCGTTATCGGTCGAGAGCGGGCATGACGGAAAAAACACCGGCAGACCCGCCCGCGCAGACCGCTCCTCGAAGCAGCGCCGCAACTCGCTGTTGGCCGCGACACCGCCGGTGACGAAGAGCGCCGCAGGCTGAAATTCTTCGGCGGCGCGCAAAGTCTTGCCCACCAGGTCCTCCACGACCGTGTGCTGGAACGAGGCGATCAGGTCGAGGGTCTGCTTATCGCAAACAGCCAGATAGTCTTCGAGCGCTGGCTTGGCCTTCTCAGACAGACTCATGTGACGCTTCAGAATCGCTGCCTGCATCTGGTTGAGTTCGACATGACGCAGAACAGCGGTCTTGATCCCGCTGAACGAAAAATCGAAGAATGTGGGCGCTGACTCCTTGGCAGCGCTGCGGTCCTTTCCTTTGATCTGCGCCGGCGTGAAGTTGACCGCTGTGGCATCGCCGTGGGGAGCGAGGCGGTCGATCACCGGCCCACCCGGATAACCCAGACCTAGCAGTTTTGCCACCTTGTCGTAGGCTTCGCCGGCAGCGTCGTCGCGGGTACGGCCAACCAGGCGGTAGCGCCATGCGGCGGCTTCCTGCGGGCCGGCCCTTTCGCACAGATACAGGTGCGTGTGCCCGCCGGAGACGACCAGCGCCAGCACAGGGAAGTTCAGATCGCGGTTGCCGCGCTGCCTCTCCTCGAGCAGCACGGCGTGGATGTGGCCTTCGAGGTGGTTGACGGCGATGAGCGGTTTCTCGAGGGCGAAAGCCAGCGCCTTGGCATAGCTGACGCCCACGAGCAGCGCGCCGGCCAAACCCGGGCCTCGCGTGACGGCGATGGCGTCGATGCTTTCGGGTGTCTGGGCCGCATCCTTCAGGGCCTGGCGTACCACGGGCACGATGCCGCGCAGATGCTCGCGCGAGGCCAGCTCTGGCACAACGCCGCCGTAAGGCTGATGGGTTGCCAGCTGCGAGAAGATAGCGCTGGAAGCAGTGAATTCGCCCGAGCGCACCACGGCAGCGGCAGTCTCATCGCATGAGCTCTCGATGCCGAGGATGTGGACGGGAGGCAAGCTGCAGTTTCCTTCCAAATGCGTGTTTACAATTAGATGTTACCGGAACGAAAGAGGAATCTGCAGCAACGGTGAAAGACTCCGCGGTCAACATCGTGCGCACGCTGCGCCAGCAGGGCCATCAGGCCTATCTGGTGGGCGGTTGTGTGCGCGATCTGTTGCTGGGCCGCGAACCCGCCGATTACGACGTTGCCACCGACGCTGAACCCGGGCGCGTGATGAGCATCTTTCCCAGGACGGTCGCGGTGGGAGCCCGCTTCGGCGTGATCCTGGTGCAAACCAGTGACACGGCGGAAGAGAATGTTGAAGTAGCGACCTTCCGCAGCGACGGACGTTACACCGACGGCCGCCATCCCGACGAAGTTCGCTTCACCCGCGACGCCAGACAGGATGTCCAGCGGCGCGATTTCACCATCAACGGCCTGCTGCTCGATCCGCTGGCGAACAATGAGGTCCTGGATTACGTCGGGGGCCGCGAAGACCTGAAGTCCGGCGTCATCCGAACCATCGGCGAGCCGGCGCGGCGATTTGCGGAAGACAAGCTGCGAATGCTGCGTGCGGTGCGCTTCGCGGCGCGTTTCGGCTATTCCATCGAAGCAGCGACGCTGCGCGCCATCCAGGGACTGGCTCCTCGCATCAACGACGTGAGCCATGAACGGGTGCGCGACGAACTCGTCAAGATGCTGACGGAGGGCCATGCGCGGCGCGCATTCGAGCTGCTGGATGAGGCCCGGTTGCTGCGCGAAATCCTGCCCGAGGTGTCAAAGATGAAGGGCATTGCGCAGCCGCCACAGTTTCATCCCGAGGGCGACGTCTGGGTGCACACCCTGCTGCTGCTGGAAAAGTTGCCGGAAAATTGTCCGGCGACGCTAGCCCTGGGCGCGCTGCTGCACGACGTCGGTAAGCCGCCGACGTTTCGCGCGGCTCCTGACCGCATCCGCTTCGACAATCACGCCGAGGTCGGCACCCGGATGGCGGAAGAGATCTGCCAGAGGCTGCGACTCTCCAATGCGGAGACGGAGCAGGTCTGCGCCCTGGTGGGCAATCACATGCGTTTCGCCGAGCTGAAGCGCATGCGCGAATCGACCCTAAAGCGCTTTCTGCGGCAGCCGCGCTTCGATGAGCACCTGGAGATGCACCGCATCGACTGCCTCTCCAGCCACGGCGATCTCTCGCTCTACGAGTTCGCCAAAGAAAAACTGGCCAGTACTCCGCAGGAGCAGATCCGGCCAGGGCCGCTGATCACCGGCGATGATTTGATCGCCGCCGGCTATGTGCCCGGGCCGCGCTTTAAACAAATCCTGGCGGCGGTGGAGGACGCGCAGCTCGAAGGCAGAATCAGCAGCCGGGAGCAGGCGCTGGAATTAGCCCGCAGCGAGTTCTCGGCGAGGTGAGCGCTCCAGTTTTTCTGGATGGGCCGCGCAAGCCCGAACTACTGGGTTATGGTCTTGACCGCGTCGCCCACCTTGAAGCCTGAGCCGGAAACCGGTGAGCAGACGGCGGAGATGTCATCCACATCGGTGATCTTCACCACGCCTATAGGCGACGCCAGCCGGCGGATGACCTTGCCGGTCGCCGGGTCTTTGATCTCCTTGGTCACACGCTCGACATTGAGCTGATCGCCAACCTTCAAGCCGGCCTTTGCGCCGACATTGAGGACGACCTGGCCGCCATCCACCGCGGCGACCAAGCCAGAGACGCTGATGGTTCGCGCGCTCAGCTTGGGAGCGTCGGCAATCAGCTCAGAGCTGGTCTGCTCCACGGCGAGCTTCACGGCTTCGCCGATGATGGTGTTCTGGAAGTCGCTGCTGCCGAAATCCGCATGGCCGGCGCCGAAGCCGTGCCAATTGCTGCCGCCGCCGGTGAGCGAGGTGCTCTCGCGCGACGATTCGCCCTTGCCTTCGGCGACGCCCATGATCTCTGCCGTATCAATGTTCACGATGCGGGCGTCGATACCAACCACGGCTTTGCTCTTCTTGTGGCTGAAGCCGCCGAGACCGAAACCGCCCCATCCACCGCCGGCGCCGCCGACGTTGGTGTTCTTATTGTCGTTGCCGAACTGGGTGATGCTGCCGACGATGATAGCATCCACGCCCAGCAGCTGCCCGATCTTGGCGGCGGAGTTGGGATTGGCGCGGTCGCTGTTGGAGAAATTCTGTTCGGCCAGGATCTTGTCCATGGCTTTGCGCTCGATGACAGAGTAGGTGCCGTCTTTGACCAGGTAGGTCACCAGCAGGTCGGTAATTCCTTTACCCACGTCCACATCGCTGCCGAAGATGGCGTTGGAGTAGGTGCGCACGGTGGCATAGTCAAAATCGAAGATGGCGACGCGCTTCTTACGGGCGGGCGCGGCGGTGGGAGCTGCCTGCGCGGCGGCGCGATGGGCATCGGTGGCAATGGCAAAAATCGCGAGAAGGACGAGGAACTTACCGAAAATCTTCTTCATGAATGGCTCCGGATTGGTTGGTCTTCGGGGACGCCTGCAGGCTGCAACCAAAGCGAAAAAATCTTACCGAGCACCAACCAAGGTGTCAACAATGCATTTGTAAAAGACTGCCGCATTTTCGGTGCAAGAGCGTTGAGATTACAGCGAACGCGAATGCTAAAATCGAGTCTTCGGGCAACGGCTGGAGTCGTGCCATGCAATCCTCGCGGCCAACTCTCACGAAGATCATGCGTGATGCGCTGCGGCGCGCCCCATCAGGGGAGGCGCCGGTGTGGGCATGGCCCCTGGTATGCGGGGCCGCGGTCGCGGGCAAGACCAAAGCCGTGGCTTTTGAGGAAGGTACGCTGCGGGTAGTGGTGCCGGATTCGAACTGGCGCGCGCAGCTCACGGACATGGCGGAGCAGTATCTGGCGGCGATGAACCGTTTCGTGGGACCGGCGGTGAAGCGAATCGAGTTCGAGGTGGCCGGGAAGCCGCACCGGCCGCGGGGAGAGAAGCGCTGATGAAAGTCACCGAGAAAGACGTGCAGCGCGTAGCCGACCTGGCCAGCCTGGAGCTGACTGCGGCAGAGCGCGAGCACATGCTGCGCGATCTGAATTCCATCCTCGATTACATCGACCGCCTGAACGAGCTGGATACCAGCAATGTTCCGCCGATGGCGCAGACCGCCGACCGCTTCGGCGTAGACGCCAGCAAGACCGGCAGCGCCCGCTTCGCCTATGCGCGCCGCGAAGACAAGACAGCTCCGTCGCTGGCGCGCGAGGCTGCGCTGGCCAATGCACCGGATTCCAACGGCTCGCTCTTCAAGGTCCCCAAGGTCATCGAGGGGCGCTAAGACACCGCACAGAAAACATGGACCTCAACAAGCTCACCATCGGCTCGGCGCGCGCTGCCATCGCGGAGCGCCGGAGCACAGCCAGCACGATGGCGGAGCAATTCCACAAGAAGATCGAGGCAGATGACAAGAGGATTCATGCCTACCTGACGCTGAGCAAGGAGCGGGCGCAGGCGAAGGCGGAGGAGATCGATGCCCTGGCCGGCGCCGGCAAGCCGCTGCCGCCGCTGGCGGGCGCGTTCATCGCGGTGAAGGACGTAATGATCACCCGTGGCGTGCGCAGCACCGCGGGCTCGAAGATTTTGGGGAACTTCATCCCGCCCTACGATTGCACGGCGGTGGCGCGGCTGGAAGATGCGGGCGCCATCATTCTGGGCAAGACCAACTGCGATGAATTCGCCATGGGCTCATCGAACGAGAACTCGGCTTGGGGGCCGGTGCACAATCCGCGCGACCTGGCGCGGGTCCCGGGGGGCTCATCGGGCGGTTCTGCCGCCGCGGTTGCGGCGGGCACGGCGATCGCAGCGCTGGGCTCGGATACGGGCGGCTCCATTCGCCAGCCGGCAGCATTTTGCGGCGTCGTGGGGCTGATGCCGACCTACGGGCGGGTCTCGCGCTACGGGCTCATCGCTTTTGCCTCGTCGCTCGACCACATCGGTCCGCTGGCGCGCACGGTGGAAGATGCATCACTCATCCTGCGTCACATGGCCGGGCGCGACACGATGGATTCCACCTCGGCCGACCTCCCAGTTCCAGACTACGTGGCTGAGCTCAGGAAGGACATTCGCGGGTTGAAGCTCGGGATTCCCAAGGAATATTTTGCAGAAGGGCTGGATGCAGAGATTCGAGCGGCGGTGGAGGCGGCGATCGAGCAATTGGCAAAGCTGGGATGCGAGACGGTCCCCATCTCGCTGCCACACACGAAATATGCGATCCCCACATACTACGTGGTCGCGACCGCCGAGGCTTCAGCCAATCTGGCGCGCTTCGATGGAGTGCGTTACGGCTTCCGCAGCGCCGAAGCCAGGAGCCTGGTTCAGATGTACCGCAGCAGCCGCGATGAGGGGTTCGGGCCAGAGGTAAAGCGCCGTATCATGCTGGGCACCTATGCGCTGAGCGCCGGCTACTACGACGCCTATTACCTGAAGGCGCAAAAGGTGCGGACCCTGCTGACGCGCGATTTTGAGCAGGCATTCGAGAAAGTCGATGCAGTGGTCACGCCGGCGACTCCGACTCCCGCATTCAAGCTGGGAGAAAAGACAGACGATCCGCTGGCGATGTACTTGAACGACGTCTATACGGTCACCGCCGACCTGGTGGGCATCCCCGGCATCTCAGTGCCATGCGGCAACACCAAGGCGGGCCTGCCGATAGGCTTGCAGATCCTGGGCCGCCACTTCGATGAGGCCACGGTGCTGCGGCTGGCGCACGCCTACGAGCAGGCGCGGACGCTCAGCTAGGGCAGGGGAGTGTAGTAGCTATCTCCGGCGCAGGCCCGGCAGAGAATCCTGCCATCGCGGCTTACTTCGCGCTCAAAACTGATTCCTTCGCCGCAGGTTTCGCAGACCACGCGCGGGCCTTTGAAGCCAGGCAGCTCTTTGGGCGGGATTTCGACGCGAACCCAATGCAACTCAAACAGGTCGCGATCCGGGAGTTCGCGGTAGGCGGCCATCTGCTGCTTGTTCTTGTCGCCGAGCTCGGAGTGCAGCGAGCGCGCCAACTCTTTAGACGACTCTTTGGCTACCACACGAATGGCGCGGCCGCTTTCCAGATCGACAAAGGTCGCCGCCATCTTGCCCCAATCGCGGACTTTGAGAGTGCGCTTACCCAACCGGCAGCCTGTCACCACGGCGACGGCGTCTGTGGCGCAACGGTCGATCTCCACGAAGGTGACCAGACGCTTGCGATCTTTGCCGCGCGGGTCCTCGATGCCGAGTTGAGCCAGGCCGAACATCGCCAAACGGACACCCAGCACCTGGCCGGCACAGAGGTGCCCGTGGGCAGCGGCGGCATCCTCGAGATACTGGTCGAGCGTTTTCAAGATGACTCCAGCTTAACGCCGGGCAAGAAGAATTAGGAAGCAGTAAACCCGCCCTGGTGCTTTGACCTGCCGCAGCGCTCGTTTAGAATTCGCAGCGGGAATTCTTGGAGAGCAAACATGCGGCAGTGTTTTTTTGTGGTCATGGTTCTTACATTGTGCGGTACGCTTGCGGCGGCGCAGGCGGTGCCTACGTTTGTGGGCCTGCGAACATTCCTGGGTGCGCCGCTGGTGCGCAATCTCGATGAGCTCAATGCGGACTTCGCCGTGCTTGGCGTGCCTTTCGATGAAGGCACCTGGGGGCAGCCGGGCGAGCGCTATGGCCCGCGGGACATGCGTGAGAACTCGCAGGAGTACAACCACGACCTGACGGAAGGCTTTTACTACATGGATGGCGACCGCACCGTTCTCAAGGGCAAACGGTGGGCCGATGTGGGAGACATCGAGGTGTGGCCGACGGTGCCGGCGCAGACGAACGAAAAGATCACCAAAGCCGTTCGCACGATCCTGGCCAGGCACGCGTTTCCCATCGTGCTAGGCGGCGATCACAGCATCACCGTGCCGGTGGTGAAGGCGTTCGACGTTCCGCTGACCATCATCCACTTCGACGCACATCTCGACACCTGGAATGGAGCGCCCGGCAATCTGGACCATGCCTCGCCCATCCGGCGCGCGGCTGAGCTGCCCAATGTCAGGAAGATCGTGCAGGTGGGGCAGCGGGGATTGGCCAATGACCAGGAAGCTGTAGAAAACGCGCACAAGATCCACAGCCTCATCATCAGCACCGAGGATATCCGCCGCCACGGCATCGAGTGGGCGCTGGCGCAGATTCCCCGCAGCGAAAACATTTATGTCACATTCGATGTGGACGTCATGGATCCCAGCATTGCCCCCGGCACGGGCACGCTCGAGCCCGGCGGCCTGGATTTTTACCAGATGCACGATCTCTTTACCGGCGTGGCCAGCAAAGGGAAGCTGGTCGGGATGGACGTTGTAGAGGTGAATCCGCTGCGGGATGCAAGCGGACGAACTGCGCAGACAGCGATCCGGCTGATGATCGACCTGTTGGGCGCAGCCTTCCACTAAGCTTGCGTAACAGGGCGGATGCCGGAGACTTGCGAGAAGCCTCCGGCAGCGGCTATTTTGTGCGGAAGACCTTCTTGCTGATACCGGCCCAGAATTCCTTCAGAAAATAATTGCCTGCCTGGAACCCGAGGTTGTAGCCAAAGCGCTTCAGGGTGTAATCCACGGTTTGATCGCGCTTCGGGTAATAGGTGTTGGAGAGGGTCACCGCTCCCAGGCTGCCTAGCAGATAGGAATAGTTGGGGGCATCGCGGCCGCTGTCATTGCGGGTCACAAACACGCGGGAGATGGCATACCAGACGCGATGGCCTTTGCTTCCGCCCTCCGGGCCCAGGCGGAAGTAGCGCGGGTCCTGATGGAAGAGCGAGGGCATCATGAAGCTGGTGGCGAAGTCGTGGATCGAAGTATCGGCGAGAGCGGCGCCAAAGCGCTTGGCGTAGGCCCTGCTGCCCTGACCGTAATGCGGATTACCGGTGGCCTGGCCAATGCCCGCGCTGGCTGCGGCGCGGAAGAGTGTGTAGACGTCGAAGGTGTTATCCACGAAGATGTTGAATTTCTGCTCGACGGTCAGCGAGTGATAGGGATCGCTGCGTAAGTCCTGGGCGTCATAGGCAGGAATGATATAGAAGACGCGTTTGCTCTTCTTCTGCTGGGGCTGGGGCGCCTCCGGCGGGGCGGCAGAAGAGCTCGATTGCTGGGCGGGCAGTGGCAGCGAGCAGAACAAGAGGGCCAATAAAAAGAAAATGCCAAAGTGGCGAGTGGTCATGGTCTTGGCATTCTACCAGCAGAGTACGCAAAACGGGCTAGCGTGCAGTGAGCGGAGGCAGAATCACGGGCTCGACCGCGCGGCTTCGGTCGCGCCTCACTCGCGATTGCAGGCTGGTCACGTAGAAGACGGCAGCTGTCCAGGTGGGAAACAGGTCGAAGCCGGGCAGCAGTTCGGCGACAACGGTGGGCAGAAAGGCCCAGTGCCAGCCCAGCATGCGGGTGAGGATCCAGGCCACAGACAGGTCAACGACAGTGTCGGCCGGCGACAGGACGCCTTCAGCAAAGAAAGGGAAGAGGGCGAGCTGTACGGTGTCTGCGGCGATTGCGATCAGCCAGGCAGTCTTGTAGTCGCTGGAGTAGACGGCATGAAGATAATTCAGCGCGCGCATATGAAGAGCATACAACTTTGTCTGGAATCGTGATTGCCGGGTCTAGCTCTGGCTGGCCGGGTAGAGGCGCTCAAACTCAGGGTCTCCGCGCAGACTGGCCAGATCGGGGTCGCGGCGGGCCCAGTTAGCATCCTGAAAGCCGTTGGCGGAAGCCTTGGTCAGCATCGCCAGCGCTTCTGCTTTCTTGCCGAAGGTAGCGTACATGCAGGCTGCGTTATAAAGAACGCTGGCATCGTTGGGCCGTAGCGTGACGGCCATCTGCATTTCACGCTCGGCCTCGGCCTGGCGGCCCTGCAGCGCATAACGCCCTGCCAGCAAATTGCGCGCCCGCATGTCTTCAGGAACCAGCTTGAGTTGAGCCTCAAGGACCGCGACCTGCTTGAGCAGCAGGGCCTTCATCTCATCTTCCTTCTTCAGGGCCAGCAGCGCGTTCAGAAAGGGCACATAGGTGTTGTAGTCGTCGCCGTTGGCCTCGAGCGCCAGAGGCAGACAGGCGCGCGCCTCTTCCCAGCGGTCGGTGGCGAAGTAGGCGGAGCCCAGGATCTGGTAGACGCCGTCGCAGTGTGGCTTATTGGTGATGGCCTCTTGAGCGCAGCGGATGGCCTCGGCGTAATTCTTGTCGGCATAGAAGACCCACGCCTGGGCCACGAGGGCTTCAGCCAAACGCGGCTGCAAGGCGATGGCACGGCCAGAGGCGGAGCTGCAGCGCTCCATCCACTTCATCTCCCGCTCGTAGGAGTCGTAAATACGGGCGCAGACGTAGGCGACCCCGGCGTAGGCGAGCGCGAAGCTGCGATCGATGGCGGTCGCGCTCTCGAACATCTGCAGGGCGAAGTTCAGGTCCTGCCGGGTAAGCTGGCGCACGTGGCTGCGCCCGCGCAGGTAGA
>Ga0187777_10000385_pt1 | contig 31625 bp, 26 predicted proteins | sample 1015_Q2_SP5_10_M_FD_132416 | JGI IMG/M metagenome (GOLD analysis project Ga0187777, IMG submission 132416) | Tropical peat soil microbial communities from peatlands in Department of Meta, Colombia - 1015_Q2_SP5_10_MG | ecosystem: Environmental > Terrestrial > Soil > Wetlands > Peat | place... | reverse complement strand
GGTTACCGGCTCGAGGGCCACCGCGTCCAACGTGCGATGCACGCCGTCCACGCCGAGGCGGCGGAGCTGACGGTGGACGAGCTCGAGACCGGCGTCGACGGGTGCGGCGTGGTCACGTTCGCAATGCCACTTGAGCGAATGGCGCGCGCGTTCGCCCGCTTCGAGGAGGTCGAGGGGGGTGCGCGCGTCGCCGCCGCCATCCGTGGCGACCCCGATCTGATCCGCGGCCCGGGCGCGACCGACACCGAGCTGATGAAGGCGCTGCCCGGCTGGATCGCGAAGGGTGGGGCCGAGGGGCTCCTCTGCGCGGCCGGGGACGGGATCGGCGTCGCCCTCAAGTGCGAGGACGGGAACGGCCGCTCGCTCGGGCCTGCCGCCGCAGCCTTCCTCGGTCGGCTCGGCCACGACCTCGGCGGCCTGGCCGTCGCCACGGTCGAGAACACCCGCGGCGAGGCCGTCGGCGAAATGGTCGCCGAGGGCTGAAAAAAACGTGGCGAAACTCGACCGTCGGTGTAATATCCGCCGTGGCGAGAGCGTGAGCCGGGCGTGTACCGGCTCTTTCGCGTCTTGAAGGTCGATCGAGTCCCCCGTCAACCATCAAGCTCGGAGGTAGCCGTCAGGTGCTCACTGTCGACATCTCTCTCCCCGACGTCGAAGAGCTGCACAAGCTCGTCCAGGACGGTCTCGAGAAAGGGTTCCTCAACTACGACGAGATCGCAGCGGGGCTCGAGGATGTCGAGCTCTCCAAGGATCAGGTCGAGGACTTCTACACGTACCTGATCGACCACGGCGTCGAGCTCGTCGAGGGCGAGACGCACAAGCACCCGCCGCACGAGCAACCCCAGCCCGAGGAGGAGAAGGCTCCGAAGCTCGACCTCAGCGTCGAGCCGTCGCTCGACTCGCTGCGCCTCTACCTGCGCGAGATCGGGAAGGTTCCGCTGCTCACCGCCGACCAGGAGGTCTACCTCGCGAAGCGGATCGAGCGCGGCGACATGTACGCGAAGACCCAGATGATCGAGGCGAACCTCCGCCTGGTCGTCTCGATCGCGAAGTCGTATCTCGGGCGCGGCCTCAGCTTCCTGGACCTGATCCAGGAAGGATCGCTCGGGCTGATCCGCGCCGTGGAGAAGTTCGACTACCGCAAGGGCTACAAGTTCTCGACGTACGCGACCTGGTGGATTCGCCAGGCAGTCACGCGGGCGATCGCGGACAAAGCGCGCACGATTCGCATCCCGGTCCACATGGTCGAGAAGCTCAACAAGGTCGTCCACATCGAGCGGCAGCTCGTGCAGCGGCTCGGCCGCGAGCCGAGGCCCGACGAGATCGCGGAGGAGCTCGAGATCACGACCGAGGAGGTCCGCGAGATCCTGCGTATGTCGCAGCTGCCCGTGTCGCTCGAGAAGCCGATCGGAGAGGAAGAGGAGTCGGAGCTCGGGGACTTCGTCGAGGACGAGTCAGCCGAGTCGCCGTTCGACACGGCGACGCTGTCGCTGCGCCGCGAGGACATCGAGCACGCGCTGTCGGCGCTGCCCGAGCGCGAGCGCCAGGTGATCGAGCTCCGGTTCGGGTTGTGCGGCACGCAGCCGTGCACGCTAGAAGAGGTCGGGCGTGCCTTCGGCGTCACGCGCGAGCGCATCCGCCAGATCGAGAACAACACGCTGAAGAAGCTCGAGTCCCTGCCAGAGGCGCAGGGCCTCAAGGACTGCGTCTAGCTCACGGCGGCGACCGCGCCGGTCGTCGCGACCGCGAGCGGCCGGACGTCCTGCTCGGGAAACGTCTGCGCTAGCTCGGTCGCGCACCCGCCGGCCGCCGCTCGCTCCGCCCACACGATCACCGTCGGACCGGACCCGGAGAGCGTCGCGCCGAGCGCCCCGTCCGGCAGCGCGTTGCGGACCTCGTCGAGGAAGGGCGAGCGATACGGCTCGTGCAGGCGGTCGTGCAGGGCGGCAGCGAACAGGTCGGTCGATCCGGACGCGAGCGCGGCGCCGAGCAGCGTGCCGCGTCCCGCGTTGAACGCGGCGTCGGCGTGCGTCACTTCGACGGGAAGCGACGCGCGGGACTTCGCGGTGTTCACTCGCGCCGCCGGAACGACCGCGATCGGGGTGGCGGGCGTGTCGTCCGCGATCCGCGCGATCCGCTGCTCCCACGTCAGGCAAACGCCACCCGCGAGCGCGGCCGCGAGGTTGTCGCCGTGACCCTCGAGGTCGAGACCCGCTGCGAGCAGCCGCTCCGCGTCGGGCTGGACGCCCGCGGCGACCGCGCCTGCGACCAGCCCGAGCGCGACGACCGAAGCGCTCGAGCCGAGCCCGCGCTCCCGTGGGACGCGGTCGACGAACTCGAAGCGGAGCCCGTCGGCCGGAGCGAATCGCGCAAACGCGCGGATGCCGAGGTGCGACGGGTCGGCGTCGCCGTTGCCGTTCGTGACCTCGAGCTCGTTCCAGAGCTCGAGCGCGACCGCCGCGCAGTCGAAGGCGGGGCCGAGGTTCGCGGTGGTCGCCGGTGCCCGGACGTGGATCCTCATCGCCCGGCCTCGGCGATGGCGTCCGGGTCGGGGTCGACGGCGATCGGCTCAGGTGTCAAGCGCGTCGCCGAGGCCGGGTCCTTGAGGCCGTGGCCCGTGACGACGCAGACCACACGCGTGCGGGGGGCGAGCTCCGTCGCCTGGACAGCCGCGACTCCGGCGGCCGACGCCGGCTCGCAGAAGACGCCCTCGTCGTGGGCGAGCAGTCGCCACGCGTCGATGATCGCCTCCTCCCTGAGCGTCACCACCCGGCCGTCCGATCCGAGTACCGCCTCCTCGACCTCGGCGGCGTGCACCGGATCGGCGATCCGGATCGCGGTCGCGGCCGTCGTCGTCCGCTGCGCGGACTCCCCTGCGAGCAGCCGCGGGATTCCTGCGCCGAGCTCGACGAAGCCCTTGTAGTACGCGCGCGTGTTGCCGCCGCCACCGTACGGGAGGGCGACGACGTCCGGCGGACGGCCCAGCTCGTCGGAGATCTCGAAGGCCGCCGTCTTCTGGCCCTCGATCCGATAGGCGTTCATCCCCGAGTTGACGAGCACGTGCGTGCCGCGCCTCGCCAACTCCTCCGCGGCGGCGAGCGCTTCGTCGAACGAGCCACGAACCTCGAGCAGGCGCGCGCCGACGGCCCGTGCCTGGGCCAGCTTGCCTGCGGCGACCGCGCCGGCGGGCTGGAGGACGAGCGCGGCGATCCCGGCGCGGGCGGCGTACGCGGCCGCGGACGCGGCCGTGTTTCCAGTCGACGCGCAGACGACGGCCTCGGCGCCGTCCTCGAGTGCCTTGGAGAGCGCGACGGTCATGCCGCGGTCCTTGAAGGAGCCCGTCGGGTTCTGGCCCTCGCACTTCAGCCAGAGCTCGAGGCCCAGCCGTTGCGAGAGCCGCGGCGCGGCGAGAAGCGGCGTCGACCCCTCGCCGAGCGAGACGATCGGCGTCGTCGCCGTGAGCGGCAGTCGGTCGCGGTAGCGCTCGGCGAGCGGCTGCGTCACGACGCTCTCGCGCCCGAGGAGATCACGGTCGTGAGGATGGCGCTGACCATAACGGCGCTCACGGCGGACGCCGTCGACGCTTCATCCGTCATCGGGCCACGGAACGGCGCTATGCTGGTGCCACACGAGGTTTTAGACTATGAGTCGATAACTGGAGGTCCCGTGATGCGCGCACTGATCATTGTCGACATGCTGAACGACTTCGTCGACGGGAAACTCGCGAATCCGAAAGCGCAGGCGATCATCGGGCCGATCCAGCAGCTGCTCGAGCGCGCGCGCGAGGACGGCTGGGTCGTCGTCTACTCGAACGACGCGCACGAGCCGGGCGACCCCGAGCTTCGCGTCTGGGGTGAGCATGCGATGGCAGGGACGCCGGAGGCCGAGGTGATCCCGCAGCTGGCGCCCCGCGAGGGCGAGATCGTCTCGCCGAAGCGCGTGTACGGCGCCTTCGACTTCACGGGCCTCGACGAGCAGCTGAAGGAGCGTGGCGTCGACGAGGTCGTGATCACCGGGCAGCACACGCACATCTGTGTCCGGCACTCCTCGTACGGAGCGCTGATCCGCGGCTACGGAATCACGATTCCAGGCGATGCCGTCTGCGGCTTCGAGGGCGTCGACGAGGGCGAGGCGCTCGCCTACCTCGAGATGGCCTATGGCGCGCGGCTGACGACGGCGGACGAGCTCGTCGCGGAGACCGAGCCGGCGCACGCGTAGCTGGTTCGCGCGGGCGACGCGCGCCCGTCTAGCCTTAGAGCGATGACGGGAGCGGGCCGCACGCTGTTCGATCGCATCTGGGAGCGGCACGTCGTCGCGGAGCGCGACGGCGAGCCTGCGCTGCTGTACGTCGACCTCCACCTGATCCACGAGGTGACTTCGCCGCAGGCCTTCGAAGGGCTGCGGCTGGCGCGGCGCCGGGTGCGGCGGCCCGACCTGTCGGTCGCGACCATGGACCACAACGTGCCGACCGAGGACGGGCCTGTGCGTGATCCGCTCGCCCGGGAGCAGCTCGATGCACTACGACGCAACTGCGAGGAGTTCGGCGTCCCGCTTCTCGCCACGGGCAGCGGGCGCGAAGGGATCGTCCACGTGATCGGGCCAGAGCTCGGGCTGACGCAGCCCGGGATGACGATCGTGTGCGGCGACTCGCACACCTCCACGCACGGCGCGTTCGGCGCGCTCGCGTTCGGGATCGGCACCTCGGAGGTCGAGCACGTGCTCGCCACGCAGACCCTTCCGCAGCCGCGGCCGAGGACGATGCGCGTCTCGTTCGCGGGCGAGCCGCCAGACTACGTGACCGCGAAGGACCTGATCCTTGCGACGATCGGGCAGGTGGGCGTCGCCGGCGGTGTCGGCCACGTCGTCGAGTACGCGGGCGAGACGATCCGGCAGCTTTCGATGGAGAACCGGATGACGATCTGCAACATGTCGATCGAGTGGGGCGCGCGCGCCGGGATGATCGCTCCCGACGACACGACCTTCTCGTACATGGAAGGACGGCCTGCCGCGCCTGTCGGCGGCGCCTGGGAGCGCGCGCTCGACGACTGGCGTGCGTTGGCCACGGACGGCGACGCGCGGTTCGACCGCGAGGTCGTCGTCGAGGCGTCCTCGCTTGCGCCGCAAGTTACCTGGGGGACCAACCCCGAGATGGTCGTCCCGCTCGACGGCCGCGTTCCCGACCCGACCGACTTCGCCGACCCCGACGCGCGCGCCGCGGCCGAGCGCGCGCTCGTCTACATGGGGCTCGAGCCGGGAACGCGGATCGAGGACATCGCGATCGACCGGGTCTTCATCGGCTCGTGCACGAATGCGCGCATCGAGGACCTGCGGACGGCCGCGGCGGTCGTCGCGGGCAGGCGCGTCCATCCGTCCGTGCGCGCGATGGTCGTTCCGGGATCGGCGACCGTGAAGCGCCGCGCCGAGGAGGAGGGGATCGACCGGATCTTCATCGACGCGGGCTTCGAGTGGCGCAACGCCGGCTGCTCGATGTGCCTCGGCATGAATCCAGACATCCTGCAGCCCGGCGAGCGCTGCGCGTCGACGTCGAACCGGAACTTCGAGGGCAGGCAGGGAAGCGGCGGCCGCACGCACCTCGTCAGCCCGGCGCTCGCCGCCGCGGCTGCGCTCGCGGGACACTTCGTCGACCCACGGGCGCTGGAGCCGGCGGCGTGAAGGAGTTCCATCGGCTCACGGCGCGCGTCGCCGTGCTCGACCGCGTCGACGTCGACACCGACCAGATCATCCCCAAGCAGTTCCTGAAGCGGATCGAGCGCACGGGCTACGGCGAGTACCTGTTCTACGACTGGATCAAGGATCCCGGCTTCGAGCTGCGACGCGATGAGTACGAGGGCGCGAAGATCCTGCTCGCGGGACGGAACTTCGGCTGCGGCTCGTCACGCGAGCATGCGGCCTGGGCGCTCCAGGACTACGGCTTCGACGTCGTGATCGCGCCTTCGTTCGGCGACATCTTCCGGACGAACGCGCTCAAGATCGGCCTCCTGCCGGTGGCGCTCGCGTCGGACCGGGTGCGCGCCCTCATCGCAGCGTGCGCGGACGGCGCGTCCTTGACCGTCGATCTCGAGGAGCAGCAGGTGGTCGCGCCGGACGGGAGCGTGATGGAGTTCGAGCTCGACCCCTTCTCCCGTGAGTGCCTTCTGCACGGGCTCGACGACATCGCGCTGACGTTGCAGCGGGTCGACGAGATCGCGCAGTACGAGGCCTCGCACTCCGCTCCGGTCGACACGACGGCGCTCGCGGTCTAGGCGCCGGCCGGGTACGAGCCGAAGACGCGGAGCGTGAGCGAACGCTCGCGCAGCTCGCCGAGCGCGACGCGGATCTCCGGGTCGAGCGGATGGCCCGTGAGCACAGCGTCGAAGCGGTAGCTCCACGGCGACTCCGGGATCGGACGCGACACGAGTTGGACGAGGTCGATGCCGTGGCGTGCGAACGGCTCGATCGCGCCGTGCAGCGCGCCGGCGCGATGGTCGGTGACGAACGAGAACGCCGTTCTCCAGGTCTCGTGCTCGCGGTCGATACGCGTGTGGGAGGCGACGGAGACGAAGCGCGTGAATGCCTCTGGGTGGTCGCCGACGTCCGACTCGATCACGTGCAGCCCGTAGAGGGCCGCGGCCCGGTCGCTCGCGATCGCGGCCTCGCCCGACTCCTCCGACTCGGCTACCTGAGCCGCTGCATCCGCCGTCGTCGGTGCAGCGATCGCCTTCGCTCCGCGCAGTCGCCGCAGGAGCTCGCGGCACTGCTCGAGTGCGACGGGATGCGAACGCACCACTCGCACGTCCGTCGGCGCGAGCTGCTCGCGCGCGACGAGGTGATGCCGGATCGGGATCGACGTCTCCGCGGTGATCGAGAGCGGTGCACGGTAGAGCAGGTCGTGCGTCTCCGCGACGGGTCCGACGAGCGAGCTCTCGATCGGTAGGACGCCGTACGTCGCACGGCCCTCGACCGTTTCCTGCACGACGTCGGTGAACGTGTCCAGCGATCGCAGCTCGCCGCTGTCGGGAAACAGGCGCTCGGCGGCAGCAGCGCTGTGCGCGGCGGCGCCGCCTGCGTACGCGATCGTGGTCGATGTCCCGTGTTCGTTCATGACGCCGAGCCTAGCTACAGCGCCGCGCCGTCGAGCTCCGCCAGCACGGCGTCCGTGAACTCGTCGGTCGTGGCCGTTCCGCCGAGGTCGGGTGTGGGGATCGTCGCAAGGGCCGCCTCGACGGCGCGCTCCAGCTGGGCCGCGAGCACGAGCTCTGCGGCGGCGTGGCGAAGGAGCAACGCAGTGGAGCGAAGCGACGCGGCCGGGTTCGCGATCCCCTTGCCTGCGATGTCCGGCGCCGATCCGTGCACGGGCTCGAAGATCCCGGGATTGCCGTCGCCGAGCGAAGCGGAGGCGGCGAGTCCGAGACCGCCGCACGTCCCTGCAGCGACGTCCGAGAGGATGTCCCCGAACGTGTTCTCGGTGGCGATCACGTCGAAGCGCGATGCGTCGAGCACGAGCTGCAGGCCGGCAGTGTCGACCAGCATGTGCTCGAGGCGCACGTCGGGGTAGTCGACGGCGACCTCGGTCACCGTCTCCCGCCAGAGTCGTCCGGTCTCGAGCACGTTCGCCTTGTCGACGGAGGTGACGAGCCCTCGGCGGTCGCGTGCGAGCTCGAATGCGCGTCGCGCGAGGCGGTCGATCTGGGCCGGTGTGTAGTCGCAGGTGTCGAATGCGGAACCGTCCGCGCGTCGACCGCTCGCGCCGAAGTAGAGGCCGCCGACGAGCTCGCGGACGATCAGCAGGTCGATCCCGTCGCCCTGGCTCGGCCTGAGGTTTGCGTAGACGTCCAGCTCGCCGCGGATGCGGATCAATCCCTGCTCGGGACGCACCGGCGCGCCGTCGAACTCGGGTAAGCCGACCGCGCCGAGCAGCACGGCGTCCGAGCGACGGCACGCCGCGAGCGTCTCGGGGGGAAGCGGATCCCCGGTCTCGTGGATCGCCGCGCCGCCGAACACGTGCTCCTCGAGCTCGACCTCGAGCGGCAGCGCCTCGAGCACGCGACGCGAGGCAGCCGTCACCTCGGCGCCGATTCCGTCCCCGGGCAGGCAGACGACGCGCATCAGACTCGTGCGCGCGAGGTCAGACGGCGACTCCGAGGTCGTTCAGGAGCGCGTCGGCGTCGGGCTCGATCTCGACGGGCGCGAGCCGGTCCGCGACCGGGCCGGGCGTCTTCAGCCCGTCGCCCGTGACGAGCAGGACGACGCGGTCGTCCGAGCCCACCCGTCCGATGCGAATCGCCTCGCGCAGAGCGCCGAGCGTAACGCCTGTCGCGGTCTCGCCGAGCACCCCGGTCGTCTCCGCGAGCGTCGCCATCTCGTTGCCGATCTCGTTCTCGGCGACCGCGTGGATCGATCCGCCCGACTCGCGGACTGCGGCGATCGCCGGTCCTCCGTCGGCCGGGCTCCCGATCGCGAGCGAGCGGGCGACCGTCGACGGACGCACGGGCTTGACAGCACGGTCCTCCGCGAACGCGTCCGCAACCGGGGAGCAACCGGCCGGCTGTCCGCCGACCAGCTTCGGCGGGCGACCGTCGACGAGACCGAGCTCGAGGAAGTCGCGAAACCCGCGCCCGACCTTCGAGAGCAGCGACCCCGATGCGATCGGGCACACGACGGCGTCCGGCAGCTCCCATCCGAGCTGCTCCGCGATCTCGTACCCGACGGTCTTCGAGCCCTCGGAGTAGTAGGAGCGCAGCCCGACGTTGACGAACGCCCACGGCAGCTCGAACGACAGCTCGACCGTCAGGCGGCTGCAGTCGTCGTACGTGCCGCGCACGGCGTAGATCGTCGCGCCGTACGCGGCGGTTGCGACGAGCTTCTCGCGCTCGAGGTCGACCGGGCAGAAGACCGCGGCGTCGAGCCCTTCGGCGGCGGCGCGCGCGGCGACTGCGTTCGCGAGGTTCCCCGTGGACGAGCACGCGAGGGTCTCGAGCCCGAGCTCCTGTGCCTTCGCGCACGCGACGGCGACGACGCGGTCCTTGAACGAGTGTGTCGGATTCGCGGTGTCGAGCTTCAGGTAGAGCTCGCGGACGCCGAGCTCGGCGGCGAGTCGCGGTGCGCCAACGAGCGGCGTCAGGCCGGGTGCGAGCCGTGCCGATGCGGGCTCGACCGGCAGCAGCGGCGCGTAGCGCCAGATCGACGGCGGGCCGGACGCGATCGACTCCCGCGTGCAGGTTCGCTCGAGCTCGGCGCTGTCGTAGACCGGCTCGAGCGGCGCGAAGCACTTCGGGCACGCGACGACCGCATCGAGCGGGAGCGTGTTCGCACAGCGGGTGCAGCAGAGGTGCGTGGCGGGCATGGAAGGCCTCCTCCGGTTGTCTCGCTCTACATCGTCCGAGCGGCTGCTCGGCCGGCTTGGCACCTTGCGCTTCGCGCAGGTTGCCGAGGCGTCGTCGGGCCGGTTCCCTCGACCTCTCTTGATGCGGAGCGGGACGGGCCCGCTCGCTGGGGACGCACTATAGAGTAGGGCGACGATCGGTGTAGAAAGTAAAGAAACGCGCCGCCGCGACACTCTCGAGCTGGTTGCAGGCGAGGCCGAGGCGGCGCGCGACGCGCTCCCCGGTCTTGACGAGTCGCTCGTCGGCGAGGCGCTTCGGAGCGGCGCGGCCCTGCTCCGCTCTCGGCGGGACGAGATACTGGCGGCGAACGCCGCCGACGTGCGAACGGCCGAGTCCCGGCTCGACCAGGGCGGGCTCGATCGCCTCCGGCTCGACGACGCCAGGCTCGAGGTCGTCGTCGCCGGGCTCGAGGCGACGGCATCGCTCCCGCAGCTGAACCGCGAGGTGCGTTCCTGGCGCCTTCCCAACGGGCTTCAGGTGTCGGAGCGGCGCGTCCCGATCGGCGTCGTCGGCGCGAACTTCGAGGCGCGTCCGAACGTTGCAGTCGACATCGCCTCGCAGGTGCTGAAGAGCGGCAACGCCGTCGTCCTGCGGACGGGCGGTGCGGCGCTCGCCACCGTCACGGTGCTCGTGGACTCGGTGCTCCGTCCTGCGTTGGAGGAGGCCGGGTTGCCGAGCGCCGCAGTCGGGCTCGTCCGAACGCCGGAGCGCGACGGCGCCGAGGCGCTCGTCTCCCTTCCGGAGCTGATTCCGCTCGTCATCCTCCGCGGCAGCGGCCCCTCGACCGCCGAGCTCGCGCGCCGCGCCGCATCGAACGGTGTCCGCACGCTCGCGCACGCCGAGGGCGGCGGCGTGCTCTACGTCCACGCGGGCGCGTCGCCCGAGCGGCTCGAAGCGGTCGTCCGCTCGAGCCTCGATCGGCTCGGCGTCTGCAACCGGCTCAACCTCGTGCTCGTCGACCGCGGCGCGCTCGTTCAGCTGCCCGCGCTCGTCGCGCTCTTCACGGAGCTCGGCCTCGAAGTGCGTGGCACCGACGAGGCGTTGAGCGTGGACGGCGTGCTGCCGCTGGACGTACGCCTCGGACACGAGTGGGCCTCAGATCCGGACCGCGTGGCGACGGTGACCGTCCACGTCGTCGGCGACCTCGACGAGGCGCTGCGGATCGCGAACGACGACACGTCGGCGCTCGCGGCGTCGATCGTGACCGAGGACGAGCCCGCGGCGGTACGGTTTCTCGACGGGTACCGCGGGACTGCGGCGTTCTGGAACGCGAGCACCCGGTTCACCGACGGCTTCGCCTTGCTCGGCACACCCGAGACCGGCGTCAACGTCGACCGTGCACCGGGTCCGCGCGGGCCTGTGACGTACGACGACCTCTGCCTGCGGCAGTACCGCGTCGTCGGCGACGGCAGCGAGCAACGGTGACGCTGGTCGTGAAGCTCGGCTCGTCGCTCGTCGTCGACGAGGCGGGCCGCGCCCGGCGCTCCCAGCTCGCTGCCCTCGCATCCGAGGTGGCCACGCTCAAGCGGCTGGGCGAGCGGGTGTGCATCGTCTCGTCGGGCGCGATCGCGCTCGGCCTCCCGCGCCTCGGGCTGTCGCGGCGGCCCCGTGCGACACCGCGGCTCCAGGCGGCGTCGGCCGCGGGTCAGGCCCGCCTGCAGGCCGCGTGGAACGCCGCGCTCGCCACCGAGGGCCTCGAGGCCGCGCAGGTCCTTCTCACGGCACCGGATCTCGCGCAGCGCGCGAGCTACGTCAACGTGCGAAACGCGCTGGAGGAGCTGCTCAAGCTCGGTCTCGTGCCGATCGTCAACGAGAACGACGCGACGGCGACGGACGAGATCACCTTCGGCGACAACGACGCGCTCGCCGCGCAGGTCGCTGTCCTCGTCCGCGCGCGACTGCTCGTCCTCCTGACCGAGGTCGACGGCGTGTACAGCGAGCACCCGGCCGAACCCGGCGCCCGGCATCTCGCCGACGGAGCGGAGACGCACGAGGTCCGCCCCGGCCGGCCGAGCTCCGCCGGACGCGGCGGGATGGAGAGCAAGATCGCCGCGGCGCGACTCGCGTCGGCGGCGGGGATCCCGACGGTGATCGCGTCCGGCAAGGGCCAGGATGTCCTCGTGCCGCTCGTCGGAGGCAAGGGCAGAGGCACGCGCTTCACGCCGACGAGCACGCCGACGAGTGCCTTCAAGCTCTGGCTGCGGTACGCGAAACCGGCGGCAGGCCGCCTCGTTCTCGACGCGGGTGCGCATCGCGCGCTCGTTGCGGACGGGCGGAGCCTCCTGGCCGTCGGCGTCGCCGAGTGCGACGGCGAGTTCGTCGCGGGCGACGCGGTCGAGCTCGTCGCTCCCGACGGCGTCGTCTTCGGGAAAGGACTTGCGAGTGCAGCCGCGGCTGAGGTGCGCGGCAGGCCCCGAGGCATCGAGGCAGTCCACCGTGACCGGCTCGTGCTCTACGACGAGAGCGAGCCGACTCGCTCCGGCGGGCGTGTGATCGCACCCTCGGAGGCGGAGGAGACGAGCGCGGCGTACTTTGCCAGCACGCCCGACTCGTAGCGCGGCGGCGGGGGTGTCCATCGTGCGAGCCGGCGCTCGAGCTCGCCGTCCCTGAGCTCGACGCGCAGCTCGCGCGCGTCGACGTCGATCACCACCGAATCTCCGTCCTCCAGCGCAGCGAGCGGACCGCCGCGCGCCGCTTCGGGGGAGACGTGCCCGACCATCAGGCCGTGCGTCGCGCCGGAGAAGCGTCCGTCGGTCAGCAGCGCGACCTCGTCACCGAGTCCGGCGCCGACGAGCGCGGCCGTGACGTGGAGCATCTCCCGCATGCCGGGCCCGCCCGCGGGCCCCTCGTACCGGATCACGACGACGTCTCCCGGCTCGATCGCACCGGCGGCCACGGCGGCGAAGCAGTCCTCTTCGCAGTCGAACACTCGTGCAGGCCCGCGGTGCAGTCGGCGCTCGTGTCCGACCAGCTTCGCGACGCTGCCCTCCGGAGCGAGGTTGCCATGGAGGATCGCGATGCCGCCCGTCGCCTTCAGTGGCCGGTCGATCGGGACGACGACCTCCTGTCCCGGCGTCTCGCGGGCAGCCGCGGCGATCTCGGCGAGCGTCCGGCCGTCGACGTTGCGCGCGCTGACGTCGACCAGCCCGCCCGCGACCAGCTCGCGCGCCACGAGCGCGGCGCCGCCGGCACGGTGCAGGTCGGTGGCGACGAAGCGGCCGCCGGGCTTGAGGTCGGCGACGACCGGCGTCCGCTCCGCGATGCCGTCGAACTCGTCGAGCTCCAGCGGCACGCCGAGCTCGCGCGCGATCGCGAGCAGGTGCAGGACTCCGTTGGTCGAGCCGCCCGTGGCGGCGACCGCCGCGATCGCGTTGTCGATCGCCTCGCGGGTGAGGATCGAGGAGGGCCGGGTGTCGGTGCGAACCAGCTCGAGCACGAGCGCGCCCGCCTGCTCCGCCGCGGACGCCTTCGCGGGATCGGTTGCGGGGATGCCGTTGCCGCCGGCCGGGCTGATGCCGAGAAACTCGAGCACGAGCGACATCGTGTTCGCGGTGAACTGGCCGCCGCATGCGCCCGCACCCGGGCAGGCGACGCCCTCCAGCTCGTGGACGTCGGCTGCGTCGAGCGTGCCTGCAGCGTGTGCGCCGACGGCCTCGAAGACATCCTGGATCGTCACGTCGCGTCCGTGGAACCGCCCCGGCGCGATCGAGCCGTTGTAGAGCACGAGGCCCGGCAGGTCGAGCCGGGCGAGCGCGAGCACCGCCGCCGGGATCGTCTTGTCGCAGCCGACGAGGCAGACGAGGCCGTCGAGCAGGTGGCCGCGCGCGACGAGCTCGATCGAGTCGGCGATCACCTCGCGCGACACGAGTGACGCGCGCATCCCCTCGGTCCCCATCGAGACGCCGTCCGAGACGGCGATCGTGTTGAACTCGACCGGCATGCCGCCCGCGTCGCGAATGCCGCGCTTGACGTGTTGCGCAAGCTCCCGCTGGTTGAGGTTGCACGGCATGGTCTCGATCCACGTCGTCGCGACTCCGATCAGCGGGCGCGCGAGGTCGTCGTCGTCGAAGCCTGTGCCCTTCAGCATCGCTCGCGCGGGCGCGCGCTCGACGCCGTCGGTCAGCGCCGCGCTGTGCCGCTTGGCGGGATCCGAAGGGCGGTCGTACGGATCGCTCACGACGCCGTCATCGTTGCAGGCGGACTAGAGCCCACGCTCCGCGATCAGCCTGAACGCCTCCGGCGTGGAGCGGACGTCGCCGAGCCGTGCGGCGGCGTCGAGCGCCGACTCGACTCGTCCCGCGGGCGCCTCGTGCGTGACGAGGTCCAGCGCGGCGCTGCCGTCGACGAGGTGCTGCGCGAGCGTGGCGATGGAGACCCCTTCCTCTGCGAAGCACTCGGCGAGGTGCGCGAGGACTCCGGGCTTGTCGTCGACCTCGACGTGGACGTAGAAGCGCGCGGGCAGCTCGCCGGGAGGTAGCCGCTCGAGCGAGCGCCAGCTCGCGTCGTTCTGCAGGAACCCGGTCTCGTTCGTCCCTAGCACGCTCACCATGTCGGCGATCACGGCCGATGCGGTCTCGACGCCGCCCGCGCCGGGACCTTCCAGCGTGATCTCGCGGATCGCGTCGCCCTGGAGCATGACCGCGTTGAACGGGCCGTCGACCGAGGCGAGCGGATGGTGGCGATCGACGAACGCGGGCCCGACGCGGACGTCGACGGCATCGCCGACGAGGGTGGCCGAGCCGACGAGGCGGATGACGGCGGACTCCGTGTACGCGGCGGCGACGTGGTGCGGCTTGATCCCCTCGATTCCCTCGTAGCGGACGTCGCCGAGCTCGACGCGCGAGCCGAACGCGACCGTGGCGAGGATCGCCATCTTCGCCGCGGCGTCCGCTCCCGACACGTCCTCCGTCGGATCGGCCTCGGCGTAGCCGAGCCGCTGTGCCTCGGCGAGCGCCTCTTCGTACCCGGTCCCGCTCTCCATGCGCGTGAGGATGAAGTTCGTCGTTCCGTTCACGATCCCGAGCACACGGTGGACGTTCGTGACCACGAGGGACTCGCGCAGGACCTTGATCACAGGGATGGCCGCGCAGACGGACGCCTCGAAGCGGAGCTGGACGTCTCCTTCCGCAGCCGCGGCGAACAGGTCCGCGCTCCGCCGCGCGAGCAGCTGCTTGTTCGCCGACACGACCGGCTTGCCGGCGCGCAGCAGCTCGAGCACGTAGCTTCCCGTCGGCTCGAGCCCGCCCATCACCTCGGCCACGAGCGCGATCGAGTCGTCCTCGAGGATCGACTCGAAGTCGGTAGTCAGGACGTCGGAGGCCGGTTGGTGCTCGCGCTCCTTGCCCGAGTCACGCACGAGCGCGCGCACGACGCGCAGCCTGTGGCCGGTCGCCCGCTCGATTTCGTCCCCGTTCTCGATCAGCAGTCGATCGACCGCCGCGCCGACCGTGCCGTAGCCGAGCAGCGCGACGGGAACGTCAACTGACGCCATGCACGTCCACGCCGAGGAGCCCTCGCTTCCCAGCGAGGTCGCGCAGCTCGGAGCCGACCTCCTCGAGTAGCCCGCCGGCGTTGCGTGCACGCAGCTCCTCGAATCGGGGCCGTCCCGCCTCGTCGTCGGCGAAGAGCTCGCGTGCGAACGCGCCGCTGCGAATCTCCTCGAGCAGCTCCCGCATCGTCTGCTTCACGCGCTCGTCGACGACGCGCGGACCCCGGGAGAGATCGCCGTACTCCGCGACGTCGGAGATCGAGTGACGCATGTACTCGAATCCTCCCTCATAGATCAGGTCGACGATGAGCTTGAGCTCGTTGACGCACTCGTAGTAGGCGATCTCCGGCTGGTAACCGGCGGCGACCAGCGTCTCGAAGCCCGCGGAGATCAGCGCCGTCGCACCGCCGCACAACACGGCCTGCTCGCCGAACAGGTCGCTCTCGGTCTCCTCCGCGAAGGTCGTCTCGAGCAGACCGACCCGTCCGCATCCGATCGCGGTGCCGTAGGCGAGGGCGAGGTCGAGCGCGCGTCCGCTCGCGTCCTGGTGCACGGCGACGAGGCCCGGCGTGCCCGCGCCGGACTCGAACAGCTCGCGGACCCGGTGACCGGGCGCTTTCGGAGCCACCATCACGACGTCGTGGCCGGCGGCGGGAACGATCCGGCCGAAGTGGACGTTGAGCCCGTGCGCGAACAGCAGCGCGGCGTTCGCCTCGAGGTTCGGCTCGATCTCCTGCGCGTAGACGCCCTTCTGCACGTGGTCCGGCAAGAGGATGGCGACGAGCTCTGCGCCGCTCGTCGCCTCGGCGATCGTGCCGACTGCGAGGCCGGCGTCCTCGGCGGCCTCGCGTGACGGACTCGACTCGCGCAGTCCGACCTCGACGTCCACGCCGGAGTCGCGCAGGTTCAGCGCATGCGCGTGGCCCTGGCTGCCGTATCCGATGACCGCGACCTTCCCGGACAGGAGGTCGATGTTTCCTTCGCGGTGAATGGTTGCCAACGGAGGCTCCTTTCGGTCAGCGCAGCACGAGCTGGCGGCGCCGGATGGTCGAGTTGGAGGCCGCGCGGCTGAGGCCGACGCGGCCGGTGCGGACGAGCTCCTTCACGCCGTGCGGACGGAGCAGCTCCTCGAACGAGTCGATCTCCTCCGGCGCGCCGGCGAGCTCGAAGACGAGCGCGTCGCGGCCGAGATCGGCCACGCGCGCGCCGAAGACCTCGCCGAGCGCCATCAGCTCCGTGCGCTTCGCGGGCGGCGCGGTGACCTTGATCAACGCGAGTTCGCGTTCGATCGACTCGCCGGCCGCGAGCTCCGTGATCCGCAGCACGTTGACGAGCTTGTGCATCTGCTTCTCGATCTGTGCGAGGGAAGCCTGGTCGCAGTCGACGCGGAGCGTGATACGCGAGATGTCCGGCCGCTCGGTCGTGCCGACGGCGAGGCTCTCGATGTTGAAGCCGCGCCGAGCGAACATGCTGGAGATCCGCGCGAGCACGGCGGGCTTGTTCTCGACGAGCACCGAGAGCGTGTGCTTCATGCCGACACCGCCGGCTCGGTCGGCGTCTCCGTCTCGGACGCTCCCGGATACTCGACGAGCTCGAGCGCGGCAGCGCCGGCCGGAATCATCGGGAAGCAGTGCTCGTGCGGATCGACTCGGCAGTCGACGACCGCGGTCGTTCCGCACCCGATTGCCTCTGACAGCGTCTCCTCGAGCCGGCTCTCGTCGTCGACGACGAAGCCGCGGCCGCCGTACGCCTCGGCGAGCCCCGCGTAGTCCGGCACGTGGTGCGTCAGCTCGATCTGCGAGAACCGCTCCTCGAAGAACATGTCCTGCCATTGGCGAACCATGCCGAGGTGGCCGTTGTTGACGAGCACGACCACGATCGGCAGGCGCTCGAGGACCGCGGTCGCCAGCTCCTGCTGCGTCATCTGGAAGCAGCCGTCGCCGTCGACGCAGATCACGGTCGCGTCCGGCCGGGCGGCCTTTGCGCCGATCGCAGCGGGGACACCGAAGCCCATCGTCCCGAGTCCGCCCGAGGTGATGAAGGTCCGCGGCCGATCGCAGAGCAGGTACTGCATCGCCCACATCTGGTGCTGGCCGACGCCGGTCGTCCAGATCACGTCCGACCGGCCGGCGGTGAGCCGCTGCAGCGTCTCGAGCACCGGCTGGGGCTTCATCAGCGGTCCGACGTCGCCGTAGCGCAGCGGGAACTCCTCCCGCCAGCGGCGGAGCTGGGCGAGCCACGGCTCGGTCGCATCCGGCCGCGCCGCGAGCCGCAGCTCGCGCACGAGCTCGGACAGCACGGGCTTCAGCGGGCCGACCACGGGGACGTCCGCGCGGCGGAGCTTGTCGATCTCGGCCGAGTCGATGTCGAGGTGCACGACCGTCGCCCCCGGTGCGAACGACGCGAGCTTGCCCGTGACGCGGTCGTCGAAGCGCGCTCCGACCGAGACGAGGACGTCGCACTTGTTCATCGCCCAGTTCGACCACTTGGGACCGTGCATGCCGGGCCAGCCGAAGTGCAGCTCGTGCGTCTCCGGGAAGCTGCTCTTCGCCATCAACGTCGTGATGACGGGGAGGCGCGCGAGTTCGGCGACCTCTAGCAGCTCCGCGCAGGCGTCGCCGTTGACGACGCCGCCCCCGACGTACAGGACCGGCCGCTCGGCCGCGGCGATGCGCCGCGCCGCCTCTTGGATCTGGCGCGGGTGGCCGCGGCGGGGCGGACGCCAGCCGGGCAGGTCCACTGCGTCGGGATACTCGAACTCGAGCTCCGCCTCCTGGACGTCGCGCGGGATGTCCACCAGAACTGGCCCACATCGGCCGGTGCGCGCGACGTGGAACGCCGACTTGAGCACGTGCGGGATCTCCTCGACGTCCTTCACGAGCCACGAGTGCTTGACGATTGGGATGGTGATCCCGGTGATGTCGCACTCCTGGAACGCGTCGGTACCGATCAGGTGCGACCGGACCTGCCCCGTGATGCAGACGAGCGGCGTCGAGTCCATCCAGGCGTCCGCAATCGGCGTGACGAGGTTCGTCGCGCCCGGTCCGGAGGTTGCGAGCGCCACACCGACCCGGCCGGACGCGCGCGCGTAGCCCTCAGCCATGTGACCCGCGCCCTGCTCGTGGCGCGCGAGCACGTGCCTGACGGTCGTGCCGCGCGCGAACGCGTCGTAGGTCGGCAGGATCGCTCCGCCGGGTAGCCCGAAGACGACGTCGACGCCCTCGGCCTCGAGCGACCGAAGCACGGCGTCGGCACCCTGCATTCTCATACGGCCTCCCGGTAGAACTCGGCATTCGCAAGTGCGAGCGGGAGCTGAGCGACCACGACGTCCGCGCGGTCCCGCGTCGACGGCAGCAGCATGCCGGTGGGTCCTGCACGTCCGACGGCGTTCGTCAGAGTCGCGGCGGCGCTTCGCTCGCCCAGCCCTTCGCCGAGCATCAGTGCGGCGGCGAGCAGCATCGAGCTCGGATCCGCGACCCCATGGCCGGCAAGCTCGTCGGCGGCGTCGTCCGACACGCCGAAGACGCTCGGCCCTTCCGGCGCGAGCCTGCCCCAAGCCGTCGTCCTCCGGGAGCGCAGGCCGGCGGCGAGATCGGGCGCCGTTCGCGTGAGCTCAGGCGGACAGACGACGACGTCGAACCGCTCCGGGTCGAAGACGAGGGCTCGCACCGCCTCCTGTGCGTCAAGCCGCTCGACCTCGAGCCCGTCGCCGTACGCCTCGAGCTCATCGGCCTCGTCCGCCCAGCGCGGGTCGACGCCGACGAGCGTGATCCGGCCGCGGCTCGCGCGCGCGGATGCGCTCGCGCGCTCGAGCGTCCAGGCCCAGCCGTCCGGCCCGAGCGGCGAGAACAGCGTGATGTTGCCGTGGTCGAAGCGGACACTGACGACCGTTGCGTGGAAGTCGAGGTCTTCCTCCAGCGCGACGAGCGCGTGCCCCGACTTGGATGCGACGAGCACCGCGTCCGCGGCGACGACCGCGCGCCGTGAGGAGTGCGGGAACGGGCGCCCGAATCGCGTCAGCGCATCCGCGCCGAACGGGACGTGACGCTCCTCGACCAGCATGCCGTGGAGACGACAGGTGGCGGCGAGTGCTCTGCTCGCGGCCGCCATCACCTCCGGGCCGACGCCGTGCCAAGCGAGACAGATCACGCTGTACGTTCGGCGGCTCATGCGACGACCACCTCGTCGAGCACGTCCGCGATCGTCACGGGTCTGCCGGTATCCGCGAGCTCCTTGAAGCGCTCGAAGGCACTCGTGAGCTGCTCTCGGTCGAGCTCGATGCCCGCGTCGGCGCATGCGCGTGCGAACGCGTGCCGGCCCGAGTGCTTGCCGAGCGGAAGCGTCATCGCGTAGCCCAGCTCGCGCGGATCGATGATCTGGTAGGTCGACACGTCCTTGAGCAGGCCGTCCTGGTGGATGCCCGCCTCGTGTGCAAACGCGTTCGCGCCGACGATCGCCTTGTTCGGTTGCACGTCGTAGCCCGTGAGGCGTGCGACCAGCGCCGAGGTGGCGGCGATCGCGGTCGGATCGATACCGGTCACGACGTCGAAGCGATCCTTTCGAACGCGCATAGCCATCGCGACCTCCTCGAGCGCGGCGTTGCCCGCGCGCTCGCCGAGGCCGTTGATCGTGCACTCGATCTGGTCGACCCCTGCCTCGACGGCCGCCAACGAGTTCGCGACCGCGAGACCCAGGTCGTCGTGGCAGTGCGCGGAGAGGGTGACCCGCTCGAGGGACGGGCAGAGCTCGCGCACCGTCCGGAAGAAGTCAGCGTGCTCGTTCGGGAAACAGATGCCGACCGTGTCGGGGAGGTTGACGACGTCGACGCCTGCCTCGACGACGGCGTCGCACACACGAGCCACGAACGCGGGATCCGAGCGCGTGGCGTCTTCGCACGAGAACTCGACCTCGTCCGCGCGTTCGTGTGCGTAGCCCACCGCCCACGCCGCCTGCTCGACGACCTCGTCCGGCTCGAGGCCGAGCTTCTTCTCCATGTGGATCGGGCTCGTTGCGAGGAAGATGTGCAGTCTCGAGCGCTTTGCGTCGCGCAGCGCGTCGACGGACGCGTCGATGTCCTCACGGCGGGTCCGGCATAGCGAGGCGACGGTCGTGTCCACCGCCTTCGAGACGGCACAAACTCCTTCGTGATCCCCCGGTGACGCGACCGCGAAGCCCGCCTCGATCACGTCCACCCCGAGAAGCTCGAGCTGCTTGGCGATCTCCACCTTCTCGTCCGGGCGCAGCGCGATGCCCGGCGATTGCTCCCCGTCTCGTAGCGTCGTGTCGAAAATCTGGATCTTGCGCGAACTCACGGAACCTCCTCGTCGCGGTGGCCGGAAGGCGCACCGGTGGCGTCGAACGGTGGGTGTGTGCGCCGGCGGCGCGTGGTTCGCGTCTCCCCCTAGAGGGGGAGAATCGAGAGGACGAGCACGATCGAACCGGACGAGATCGTCCGGGCAGGCGTGCAGGAAGTCGTGCGTGTCCTCATCGTGATCCCGAAGTGTGGCTGACGCGCTTTACCTTGTCAAGCCGCTTTCTTCGCTACAGATTTTCGGATTGATGCGGTTTTTCGGTTGATCTGACCGGCTGGTCGTTCTATCCTGTCGCCATGGCCTGCGCGCACGGACCGATTACGCTTTTTGTCGGCACCGCGCGCAAGCGCGTTCGCTAGCCGGCGGTTTCGACCTCCCGCCCTCGCCGGCTAGCCGACCACAAAGGGCGGGGCTTCCTCTCTTCGACCGAGAAAGGTGCTGCGCAGGTGTCGCATCCCGCAACGCTCGACCCTCCGGTCGGCGAGCGCGATGCCTGTGGCATCGGCTTCGTCGCCCGGCTCTCCGGTGAACCGTCGCGCTTCGTCCTCGACTCCCTCCTCGAGGCCCTCGTGCGCGTGCGGCACCGGGGGGCCGTCGCGGCGGATCATCGCTCCGGGGACGGCGCGGGCCTGCTCGTGCCGATCCCGGAGCTGCTCGCGGGCGAGCCTGCCCTCGGGCTGGCGATGGTGTTTCTCGGCAGCGCGGCGGGCAGGCGTGCGGTGGACGCCGCCTGTCGCGCCGAGGGGATCACCGTGCGCCGCTGGCGCTCGGTTCCGGTCGACCAGGACGCGCTCGGCCCATCCGCACGGGCCTCGGCTCCGCTGATCGCCCAAGCCGTTCTCGAGCCGCCCGTCGGCGCGGACGACGGCGGCGAGGAGGCGGCGTTCCGGGCGAGGAAGCGGCTCGACGGCCGTGCGGACGTGTACGTCGCGTCGCTCTCGTTCCGCACTGTCGTCTACAAGGCGCTCTGCGCAGGGGACCAGCTCGCGGCGTTCTACGCCGACCTGCGCGAGCCCGCGTTCGAGGTTCCGTTCGGGATCTTCCACCAGCGCTTCTCGACCAACACGGAGCCGTCGTGGGAGCGGACGCAACCCTTCCGCCTCCTCTGCCACAACGGCGAGATCAACGCTGTCCGCGGCAACGTGAACTGGATGCGCGCCCGCGCGTCGGCGCTCGGCATCGCCGGGCCGGTGCTCGAGGAGTCGAGCTCCGACTCGGGGATGCTGGACAACGCGCTCGAGCTGCTCGTGCGCGGCGGACGCGACGTGCGCCACTCGCTGGCGATGCTCGTGCCGCCTGCGTGGCAGGGCGACACCGAGCTCCTGCCGGGTGTGCGCGACTTCTACCGCTTCCATGCGGGCCTCGTCGAGCCGTGGGACGGCCCCGCCGGGATCGTCTTCACCGACGGCCGTGTCGTCGGCGCCGCGCTGGACCGCAACGGTCTGCGCCCGCTCCGGACCCTGGTTGCGGGGGACGTCGTTTGTTGCGCCTCCGAGGCCGGCGTCATCGACGTGCCTGAGGGGACGAGCGCGAGGCGCGGCCGTCTCGGCCCCGGGGAGATGCTCGTCGTCGATCCTTCCCGCGGCCTCGAGCACGACGCCGCGATCAAGGAGCGGCTGGCCGCCTCCGGTCCGTACGGGCGCTGGCTGAACGAGTGGCGTCGCGAGGCGTCGATCGGCGAGCCGGTCTCCAGGGCGGACGAGGATCTGACCCCGCGGCACGTCCTCTTCGGCTACACCCGCGAGGAGCTGTCGATGATCGTGCGGCCGTCGGCCGCGCACGGGCACGAGCCGACGCTGTCGATGGGCGACGACACCGCGCTGCCGCCGCTCGCGGGTCGCGCCCGACCGCTCTACAGCTACTTCCGGCAGCGGTTCGCCCAGGTCACGAACCCCGCGATCGACCACATTCGCGAGCGGTTCGCGATGTCGTTGGCGACGCTCCTCGGTGCACGAGCGCCCTTGCTGGTCGAGGCGCCGGAGGCGGCGGCCGGACTCGAGCTCGAGAGCTTCTTCCTGTTCCCCTCGGCGCTCGACGAGCTCGCGGTCGTGCGGCTGGACGCGAGCTTCGATCCGGATGAAGGGCTGGCCGGCGCCTGCGACCGGCTGGCAGCCGCGTCCGAGGCGGCAGTTCGCGAAGGCCACGGGATGCTCCTCCTCTCCGACTCCGCGGCGACGCCGAAGCGGCCGCCCGTGCCGATGCTGCTCGCGACCTCGTTCGTGCACCACCGACTCGTCCGCGTGGGGCTCCGAACACTGGCGACGCTGCTCGTCGAGAGCGACGAGCCACGCGAGGTGCATCATGTCGCTTGCCTGATCGGCTTCGGTGCCGAGGCGGTCTGCCCGCGCCTTGCCCTGCACACGGTCGCCTCCCTTGCGGAGGCGGACCGGATCGGTGGCGACCGACCCTCGCAGGCGGAGGCGCAGCTGCGCTTCAAGCGCTCGATCGAGGACGGGGTGCTCAAGGTCATGTCGAAGCTCGGTATCTCCGACATCGCGAGCTACTGTGGCGCCCAGACGTTCGAGGCAGTGGGTCTCGACGGCGGGCTCGTCGAGTCCGCCTTCCCGGGGACTCCGTGGTCGATCGGCGGCACCGGCCTCGCGGAGCTCGAGCTTGAGACGCGCGAACGCGCGGAGGCGGCGGTTGCGGGGCGGCCGCGACTGGAGAACCCGGGCTACGTGAAGTTCCGCAAGGGCGGGGAGCCGCACGAGACGAGCCCCGACGTGCTCGAGGCGCTCCAGGCGGCGGTCCGCACCGACGACATGGCTGCCGCGCACGCGCTCCGGCGTGCCGTCGGCGCCGCCGACTGGGATCGCTACACGGTGTACTCGGGGCTCGTCAACGGACGGGCTCCGATGGAGATCCGCGACCTGCTCGAGCTTCGGCCGGTCGTGCGACCGGTTCCGCTGGACGAGGTAGAGCCCGCGACGTCGATCGTGCGACGGTTCTCGGCGGGTGGCATGTCGCACGGCGCGCTCTCGGCCGAGGCGCACGAGACGATCGCGATCGCGTTCAACAACCTCGGCGCGCGCTCGAACTGCGGCGAAGGCGGAGAGGACCCGGCGCGCTTTCGCACGTCGAGGAACTCGCGGATCAAGCAGGTTGCGTCCGGACGCTTCGGTGTCACCGCCGAGTACGCGGCGTTCGCTTCGGAGTTGCAGATCAAGATCGCGCAGGGATCGAAGCCCGGCGAGGGTGGGCAGCTGCCCGGCCACAAGGTCACGGCGGAGATCGCCCGGCTACGCCACACGCAGCCCGGCGTGGCGCTGATCTCGCCGCCGCCCCACCACGACATCTACTCGATCGAGGACCTCGCGCAGCTGATCTTCGACCTGAAGCAGGTCAACCCGGATGCTGACGTCTCCGTCAAGCTCGTCTCGCAAGCAGGTGTGGGGCTGGTCGCCGCCGGCGTCGCCAAGGCGCTGGCGGACATCGTCCACATCGCCGGCGCGGACGGCGGCACCGGCGCGAGCCCGCTCTCGTCGATCAAGAACGCTGGCGCGCCGTGGGAGCTCGGGCTCGTCGAGGCCCAGGCGGCGCTCGCCGCGAACGGGTTGCGTGGCCGTGTCCGGCTCCGCATCGACGGCGGGATCAAGACGGGGCGCGACGTCGTCGTCGCGGCTCTGCTCGGTGCGGACGAGGTCAGCTTCGGCACCGCGCTGCTGCTCGCCGAGGGCTGCCTGATGGTCCGGACCTGTCACGTCGACTCGTGTCCGGTCGGGATCGCGACGCAGCGGCCCGAGCTTCGCTCCAAGTTCGCCGCCACACCGGAGATGGTCGAGAACTACCTCCTGCTCGTTGCGGAGGAGGTGCGGCGCGAGCTCGCGTCCCTCGGCCTGCGTACGTTCGAGGACGCCGTCGGGCGAGTCGATCTGCTCGCGCAGCGCAGCGTCGACGGACGGGCCGCGCTGCTCGACGTTTCGGAACTGCTCGTTCGGCCGCAGGGGGACGCGACCCGCTACGTCGGCGCGTCGACGCTCCTCGCGCCCGGCGGGGAGCTCGGGGAGCGCATCGCCGCGGACGCATCGAACCCCGCACCGAGCTACGCGATCTGCAACGACGATCGTGCGGTGGGCGCGCGGCTGGGCGGCACGCTCGCGCGGGTCGACGGTGACCACGCTCCTGGCCGGCAGTTCCGGTTCGTCGGCTCGGCCGGCCAGAGCTTCGGCGCCTTCCTCACGGCCGGAACGGAGTTCGTGCTCGACGGGGAGGCGAACGACTACGTCGGCAAGAGCCTGAGCGGCGGACGTATCGTCATCCGGCCGCCGGCGGACGACGCGGGCGACCCAACGCTCGCGGGCAACACCGTGCTCTACGGCGCCACGAGCGGAGAGCTCTTCTGCGCGGGCTCGGCCGGAGAGCGGTTCGCCGTCCGCAACTCCGGGGCGAGTGCTGTCGTCGAAGGCGTCGGCAGCAATGCGTGCGAATACATGACGAACGGCACGGTCGTCTTGATCGGGCCATTCGGGCGAAACCTCGCGGCCGGCATGACCGGCGGGGAGGTGTTCGTGCACGACCCGGAGGAGCGGCTGGCGCGACGGCTGAACCGGCAGCTCGTGTCGAGCGAGGCGCTCGACGAGTCGGCTGTCGCGCGCTTGCGCGCACTGCTCGACGAGCACGTGCGACACACGGGATCGAAACGTGCGGCTTCGCTCCTCGAGCGCTGGCAGGAGGCAGTTCGCGACTTTCGAGTCGTTCGCCCGAAGCCCGAAGTCGGCCGGCTCGAGGCGGAGGCGGAGGGGACCGAAGCGGAGACTGCACCGCCCGAAGGCACCGACGCTGTCGGTGACGCAGCGGAGATTGCATCCGGACGACCGAGCTAGACTTGGCCCGGCATGGCCGCGGGTCTTGACGGGATCGGCGACGAGAAGCGTGAGGCAGTCGCGGCGTCGGCCGACATCGTCGGAGCCAAGTGGACGGCGCTCCTGATCTACGACCTCGCCGGCGGCACGCGCCGCTTCCGCGAGCTCGAGCATTCGTGCGCCGGGATCAGCAGCAGGACGCTCGCCGAACGGCTACGTGGGCTCGAGCGGGCGGGCATCGTCCGCCGTCAGAGCTACCCGGAGTCGCCGCCGCGGGTCGAGTACGAGCTGACCGCGAAGGGCCGCGACGTGCTCCCGATCCTCGATGCGATGACCGACTTCGGACGTTCGTGGCTCCGGTCGCGGACGGCGACGCTGACCTCGCGTCGCTGACGGAGCGTCTGCTGGCCTAGGAGCCGGCAAGGCGCAGACGCGCCGCGCCAATCGCGCCGGCGACGTCCTCGGCGCCGGGTGACACGCGCTGCGCCGCCGCGTCGTGCCCGGGTTCGAAGCTCCCGTCGCGGACCGATGCAGCGACCTCCTCGTGCGCATCGCGAAACGGCGTTCCCTGTCGCACGAGCGACTCGGCGGCGTCGGCCGCGCTCAACAGCGGATCGCCGCATGCGGCCGCGAGCCGATCGACGTCGAGGGTCATCCCCGAGACGAGTGTCCGGAGCGCTGCGAGCGACCCCGCGACGGCGTGACGCGACTCGAACACCGGCGTCTTGTCCTCCTGGAGATCACGGTTGTATGCGAGCGGGAGGCTCTTGACGGTTGCGAGCAGGCCGACGAGCCGTCCGATCGCCGCGCCGGCCTTGCCACGCACGAGCTCGGCGACGTCGGGGTTCAGCTTGTGCGGCAGCATCGACGATCCGGTCGCGGCCTCCTCGGGGAGCCTCACGAAGCCGAACTCGGACGTCGACCAGAGCACGAGCTCCTCGCCGATGCGCGAGAGGTGTACGCCGAGCACGGCGCACGCATACAGGTAGTCGAGCGCGAAGTCGCGGTCCGCGACCGCGTCGAGCGAGTTGCGGAGCTGCGGGCCGGGCGGCGGAGGCAGCGGCAGCGTCGAGCCGGCGAGCGCCGCGGCACCCAGCGGTGAGTGCGCGGCCCGAGCCGCCGCGAAACGGAACCGGTCGCGGTCCCGCTCGAGCATCTCTACCCACGCAAGCAGGTGGTGCCCGACCGTCACCACCTGAGCGCGTTGCAGGTGCGTGTAACCGGGCAGCGGCGTCCTCGCGTGCTCCTCGGCCCGGTCGAGCACGGCGCCTGCGAACGTCTCGATCGCCGTCGTCGCCTCACCGCACGCTTCCTCCACGTAGAGGCGCAGCGCCGCGGCCACCTGGTCGTTGCGGCTGCGGCCGGCGTGGATCTTCCGGCCCACCCGCCCGAGCTGTCGCTCGATCGCGGAGTGGACGTCCTCGTCCTTCGGCTCGACGGCGCCGGTCGCGGCGATCGACTCGAGCGTCGCCTCCGCCTCGGCCAGCTCCGCGTCGGTCAGCAGGCCCGCGGCCCAGACGCGGCGCACGTGCACCGCCGTGGCCGCGCAGTCGTATGGGAGCAGCTCCGCGTCCGGAGCTCGAAGAAACGAGGCGACCTCGGGCGCGAGCTCCGTCCGAACGCGTGCCGACCAGAGCGTCACAGCACGCCGATCCGCTCGCGCGCGGCCAGCAGCTCGGTCTCGAGCGCAGTCACCTGGATGAAGCCGGCCGCCGCCTCGTGCGGGAAGGACTCGCCGGTCGCGTACGAGGCGAGCGACTCGGAGTAGAGCGCGTGCTCCGACCGGCGCCCGGTGACCACCGCCGCGTTCGGCCGAAGTGCGACGCGGATCTCGCCGCAGACTCGCTCTTGCGTCGCGTCGAAGAAGGCGTCGTAGGCCGGCCGAACCGGCGCGAACCAGCCGCCGTCGTAGACGAGCTTCGCCCAGCGCGGCTCGAGCTCGCGCTTCGCCTCCAGCTCGCCCTTGGTGAGCACGAGCTCTTCGAGCGCGCGGTGCGCCGCGATCAGCGTCAGGGCGGCCGGCGCCTCGTAGAGCTCGCGGCTCTTGATGCCGACCGCGCGGTTCTCGATCATGTCGATCCGCCCGATCCCGTACATGCCCGCGAGCTCGTTGAGGGCACCGACGAGCGTCGCGAGCGAGAGCTCCTCTCCGTCGAGCGTCAGCGGGTGGCCGCCCTCGAAGCCGACCACGACCTCTGTCGGCTCGGCGCCTTCGCGCGGCTGCGACGTGAGCACGAACGCATCGTCAGGCGGCGCGCTCCACGCGTCCTCGAGCACGCCCGCCTCGATTGCCCGTCCGAACAGGTTGTCGTCGACGGAGTACGGAGACTCCTGTTTCGCCTCGACCGGGATGCCGCGCGCTTGTGCGTACGCGATCTCCTCGTCCCTCGTCCAGACACGGTCGCGCAGCGGCGCGATCACCTTCACTCCCGGGTACCTCGCCTTGAACGCGAGCTCGAAGCGCAGCTGGTCGTTCCCTTTCCCCGTGCAGCCGTGGACGACTGCCTCCGCTCCGAGGTCGAGAGCGACCTCTGCGACGGCGCCCGCGATCACGGGCCGCGAGAGCGCGGAGACGAGCGGGTACTTCCCCTCGTAGAGCGCGTTCGCAACGAGCGCCTTCGCCACCTGGTCGTCGGCAAACTCGTTCTTGCGGTCGAGCAGGAGTACGTCGTCGGCGCCTGCGAGCGTTCCGCGCGCGATCGCCGGCTCGAAGCTCGCCTCCTGCCCGACGTCGACGAGCACGGCGACGACCTCGTCGAAGCCGTAGTCCTCCTTGAGCCATGCGATCGCGCAGCTCGTGTCGAGCCCGCCCGAGTAGGCGAGCGTCGCGATCCTGCTCACTGCGTCTCTCCTTCCAGGTGGTGGCGGAGCTGGTCGGCGAGCGCCGCGCCCTCGACGCCGTCGCGTGCAGCGACGAAGATCGAGTCGTCGCCCGCGACCGTCCCGGCGACGTCGGCGAGACCGGTCGCGTCGATCGTGCGGGCGAGCGCGTTCGCCGTTCCCGGAGGTGTGTGGATGACGACGAGGTTCCCCGTCGACACGATCGAGAGCGCCCATCGTCGGAGCGCGGAGCCGAGCTCGCCGAGGCGGGAGAGATCGGCCGCACCGGGCAGTGCGTAGACGAGTCGCCCTTGCTCGTCCCTGACCTTGACGAGCCCGAGCTCGGCGATGTCGCGCGAGACCGTCGTCTGGACCGCGCCGAAGCCGGCGCCGTGCAGCGCCTCCGCGAGCTCCGTCTGCGTCGAGAGCTTCTGCTCCTTGACGAGTCGCAGGATCGCGCCCTGCCGTTCGAACTTCTTCACGCGAGCACCTCCTCGAGGATTCCGAGCGCCGTCTCGATCTCCGGCGGCGTGACGACCAGCGGCGGGGTCACGCGCAGGACGTTGTCGCCGGCGGTGCCGACGAGGAGCCCGAGCGCGCGGCACTCGTCCACCACATCCGCCGCGGGCCGGTCGAGCTCCGCGCCGAGCAACAGGCCGGCACCACGGACCTCGCGAACGGCATCGAGCTCGGCGAGCCCGTCGGCGAGCAGGCGGCCGTTCTGCGCCACCGATGCGAGCAGCTCGTCCGTCAGCGTGTCGCAGACCGCCGTCGCAGCAGCGCACGCAACAGGGTTCCCGCCGAACGTGCTGCCGTGGTCACCGATCGTGAAGGCATCGGAAACGCCGTCGGCGACGAGCAGACAGCCGATCGGCAGGCCGTTGGCAAGGCCTTTTGCGAGCGTCACGGCATCGGGGCGCACGGGCGTCTGCTCCCAGGCGAAGAACGTACCGGTGCGACCGACGCCGGTCTGGATCTCGTCGTAGAGGAGCAGCGCTCCGGTCTCGTCGGCGAGGCGGCGCGCGGCGCCTAGGAAGCCCGGCTCGAGGACGTGGATGCCGCCCTCTCCCTGGATCGGCTCGAGCGCGATGCAGCCGGTCTCGTCGTCGACGGCCCCCTCGAGCGATTCGGTCGCGTTCCGCTCCGCGAACCGAACGTGCGGGAGCAACGGCTCGAAAGCCTCGCGCTTCTCGGGCTGGCCGGTGATGGAGAGCGCGCCGAGCGTGCGGCCGTGGAACGATCCGTGCAGCGCGACGACGCCGGGCTTCCCCGTTGCCTTGCGCGCGAGCTTCAGCCCGGCCTCGATCGACTCTGCTCCCGAGTTGGCGAAGAACGCGCGCGCGCCACCGAACCGCGCCGACAGACGCTCGGCCAGTGCCGTCATCGGCTCGGTCCAGTAGAGATTCGACACGTGCCAGAGCCGCTCGAGCTGCGCACTCGCCGCTGCGAGGGGAACGGGATGGCAGTGTCCGAGGCCGACTACGGCGATCCCGGCGAGGAAGTCGAGGTAGCTCCGGCCGTCGCTGTCGACGACGGTCGTCCCCTGACCCGCCACGAGCGTGACGTCCTGCCGCGGGTAGAGCGGGAGGACCGCGTTCTGCGACACGGCGGTCGTCACGCGACCACCGCCGTGTCCCCGATCACCGCGTCCACGCCGTTCCGCGCTGCGGAAACCGCTGCGCGGAGCTTCGGCACGATCCCGCCCTCGAGCTCGCCGTCGTCGAGCAGCCGTACCGCGTCGCCGACGGCGATCTCCGGCGCGACGGCGTCACCTACGAGCAGCCCGGGCACGTCGGTGACGAACACGATCCGGTCGGCCTCGAGCCCGACTGCGAGCGCGGCTGCCGCCTCGTCCGCGTTGACGTTGAGCGGGCCGACGGCGAGCGGCGCGACGACGGGGATGCGACCGTCGCGCACCGCCTCGACGATCGCGGGCGGTCGCGACGGGAGCGGATCTCCGACGAAGCCGAGGGGCCCGACATGCGCAGCGTGGAGGCCAACCTCGTCGCCGAACATCGGCAGCGCGCGCGGGCCGATGGCGGCGCACACGGCGCGGTTGACCGCCGCGACCGACGAGCGAACCACCGCGAGGCCCGCCTCGCTCGTGACCCGCCGTCCACCGACGAAGCAGACCTCGATCCCGAACCGCTCCATCTCCGCCGTGATCTGCGGGCCGGCGCCGTGGACGACGCACACGTCGTGCTCCAGCGCGAGGGCGAGCACCATCTCCGCCGCGTCCTCTGCGACCGCACCGCCGAGCTTCACGACGACGAGGCTCATGTCCGGTAGTCGGCGTTGATGCGGACGTAGTCGTAGGAGAGATCGCTCGTCAGGTAGCTCGCGCTGCCCTCGCCGAGTCCGAGGTCGAGCTCGATCCGGCAGTGGCCGTTGGAGAGCTGCGGCTCGAGTGCCTGCGGCACCCCTTCCGCGAGTACGACCGTGCCGTTGTAGGCGAGCGTGACGCGCGACGGCTCGATCTCGGCGAAGCCGCCGTCGAACGGAGCTGATCCTGCCGCCGCGAGCACGCGGCCCCAGTTGGCATCGCGTCCGAACAGCGCGGTCTTGACGAGCGACGACGTCGCGATCCGCGACGCGATCGCGCGTGCCTGCTCGCCGTCGACGGCGCCGTGCACCGCGATCTCCGCGAGCACGGTCGCGCCTTCGCCGTCCGCGACGATCTGCTCCGCCAGGCGTGCGCAGACCTCCTGGAGCGCGCGCGCGAACGCCTCGTCCGAGGCCGGAGTGCGTCGGACGGCGCTCGTGCCGTTCGCGAGCAGGACGACGGCGTCGTTCGTCGAGCACTCGCCGTCGACGGAGATCGAGTTGAAGCTCCGTTCGACGGCGGGGCGGAGGAAGTCGCCCGCCTCGCCGAGCTCGAGCGGATAGTCGGTCGTGACGACCGCGAGCATGGTCGCGAGCTGCGGGTGGATCATCCCCGAGCCCTTCGCCATGCCGCCGACGGTGAACCCGGCCGTCGAGACGGCTGCCTGCTTCGCGTGTGTGTCGGTCGTGAGGATCGCCTCTGCTGCGTCCGCGCCTCCGTCGCCGCTCAGCGTCGGCGCGAGCGCGCGCAGGCCGCCGAGCAGCCGTTCGAGCGGGAGCAGCGTGCCGATCACGCCGGTCGAGAGCACGAGCACCTCCTCGGCGTCGAGGTCGAGGAGGCGACCCGCCTCCGCGGCGGTCGCGAGCGCGTCGAGCTCTCCCCGCACGCCCGTGGCGGCGTTTGCGACGCCCGAGTTGATCACGACCGCCTGCGGCTCGGCCTCGGCGAGATGCGACTTCGAGACGACGACCGGCGCGGCTTGGACGCGGTTCGCGGTGAACATGGCGGCGCCGACGGCCGGTGCCGTCGAGCGCACGAGCGCGAGGTCCTTCGCGTCCCGACGGATGCCCGCGTGCATCCCACCTGCGACGAAACCTCTCGGCGCGGTGACGCTCATACGAGCACTCCCGCGAGTCGCAGGCCGGCGGTCTCGTCCAGTCCGAGTGCGAGGTTCGCGTTCTGGACCGCCTGGCCGGCCGCGCCCTTCCCGAGGTTGTCGAGTGCGCAGATGACGATCGCGGTGCCGGTCGCGTTGTCGACGAAGACGCCGAGCTCCGCCGCGTCCGTCCCTTGCACGCGTGAGAGCTCCGGCGCCATCCCTTCGGGCAGCACGGTGACGGCCGCCGCGGTCGCGTAGGTCGCCTCGAGCAGGTGGCGCACGTCCGCGCCGGTGCGGACGTAGCACGTCGCGATCAGGCCCCGCCGCACCGGAAGGAGGTGAGGGACGAAGCAAACCGGGAAGCCGAGCGCCTGCTGCAGCTCGGGGACGTGTTGGTG
>Ga0187777_10000384_pt1 | contig 31655 bp, 27 predicted proteins | sample 1015_Q2_SP5_10_M_FD_132416 | JGI IMG/M metagenome (GOLD analysis project Ga0187777, IMG submission 132416) | Tropical peat soil microbial communities from peatlands in Department of Meta, Colombia - 1015_Q2_SP5_10_MG | ecosystem: Environmental > Terrestrial > Soil > Wetlands > Peat | place... | reverse complement strand
GACCCGTGCTGCAGTGCCGACGGCCTTGCCGAACGCAAGGCGCATGCCTTCACTGACACGGTCCGCACCGGCGCCGGTGGCCTGCTTGTTCTCGCGGAGCACGTGGTGGGGGAAGACGCGGACCTTGAAGTGGAAGTTGGACCTGCCGACATCTTTCATCAGGCGGCGGTTGGCCGTGATGCGGGCTGCCTCAAGGGCGCTGTGCCGGATCTGGCATGCCTCATCAACGATCAGGTCAACTTCAGTGGGGAATTCCTGCGAGAGGTTGCCCATCTCGAACTGTACGATCTTGCTGCCGGGAACACCGCCCATATACTCGCGCCGGGTATAGGCTTTCTTGGAGATGTTCCTGTACATCTTTGCCGGTTTTCTGACCATCGCGTCCTACTCCTGCAAGATATTGCTTAAAAGCGTGCAGAATCGACCGGATCCTCCGGATGACTCTGGCCAAAACGCTTCACAAACTGCTTTTATAAAATGGAGATGGAGCGTATTAAACCTTACTGGCTCCAGCCGATTCCTCATTGATACTATCGAGCAGGTGTCGCCGGATCCGGACGAATTCCTCGCTTGTCCGGATACGGGGCCGGTCCTGGGGTATAGTGATTATCTCCCGGACCGTTCCCGGCCTTCGGGTCAGGACAACGATGCGATCCGCGAGGAATACTGCCTCATCGACACTGTGGGTGACGAAGAGGACAGTCTTCCGGGTTTTCTCCCAGATATCGAGCAGCTCGTGTTGCATACGGTTTCGGGTCTGGGCATCGAGCGCTCCGAAAGGCTCGTCCATAAGGAGGATGGATGGATCGATGGCAAGTGCCCGTGCGACAGCAACCCGCTGCCGCATCCCCCCCGACAGTTCGTGCGGGAAACTGTGCTCGAACCCTTTCAGGCCCACGAGTTCAAGGAATTTTTGCGCGTAAACTTCCCGCACGGTTTTCTTCATCCCCCTGAGTTCGAGGCCGAGTGCGACGTTGTCCAGTACATTCCTCCAGGGATACAAGGAATATTCCTGGAAGATCATCGCCATCAGGGGACTCGGTTTTGTGATCCCGGTCCCATTGATCGATATCGTTCCCGAGCTCGCAGACTCGAGGCCGGCTATGATACGAAGGAGGGTTGTCTTCCCGCAGCCCGACGGGCCAAGGATGCAGATAAACTCCTGGTCACTAATTTCGAGGGAGACACCGGAGAGCGCTTCGATTGTCTCCCCTTTTTCCGTGGTAAATACCCGGGAGATATCGCGCAGGGTCAGGGTCATCGGTCGAGCCCCCGCCAGCTGAAGAGACGCCGTTCGATAGTCTTGAAGAGCAGATCGATTGCAAGTCCGATCAATCCGATTGTGATCATGCCGGCGATAATTACATTCATCTGCCCGAGGTTGTACGCATACATGATAAGATACCCGAGACCGGATGTCGGCCCGGGAAGGATCTCCGCAGCAACAACGCACATCCACGCAATCCCGAACCCGACCCGGAGACCGGTCCAGATAGTCGGGGCCGCCCCGGGAACGATGACCTTCGTGAGAACCTGACGCTCATGCGCCCCGAGGGTCGTGCCTACTTCGATCCAGGTCTTTTTGACGCCGCGGACACCGTCAATGGTGTTGAGAAGGATCGGGAAGATCGAGCCAATGAATATAATGAATACTATGGACGCGATCCCGAGCTTGAACCATGCGAGCGCGAGTGGAACCCACGCGAGAGGGGGAACCGGCCTCAGGAGCTCGACCGTCGTATCGAAGAAATCATTGATCCTTGATGATCTTCCCATGCCTATGCCAAGCGGTATCGCAACTGCCGCTGCAATGCCAAAACCCACTGTGACTCTCTGAATGCTGACCACTGCATTGTCGAAGAGGCTTCCCGTCCCGAGCGTATAATCGGAACTGAAAGGGTTAAGAAGTACCGGAATGACCGTCTCGAGACGGGGAAGGTAAAACGGGTTGTTGATGACGATCGCCGCGGCCTCCCATCCTAAGATGAGAAGGAGGGGCAGTATCAGGCCGAAGCGTCTCGTCATCGTTCTCTATGATAATGGACGTGGTGCGGACTTAAGTTTTTACTTCAGTGGTCGTAATTCCGCTGTCTTTTAGGGCGTAGCGGAGCATGACGTCCTGGATCGAGCCCTTGCCGGGCGCCGCGATGACCAGCGGTTTTCCGGCATCGGACCGCTGCTTGGCCCATGCGGCGAAGCTCTGCCAGTCCTGAGCCGGTGCGCCCCTGGTTACTACGAGACCAGTCCCGAGGTTATCGATCGGGTATGCAATCTTTATCGGCGTGCCCTGGTCTATCGCTGCAATTGCGGGCGGTGCACCGACGTAGGACATCTGGATCGCGTTGGTCGCGGCGAGCTGCATGAGTGCCGGTCCAGCCGAAGCGGACACGAGGTGCACTTCAGCAATCTTCTGCCCGTTTACGATGAAATCGGCCACATCGGGTTTTGCCTTGGTGGCATCCTGCGGCTTGAGCGCGATTCCATAAGTGTCGTTGAAGTACTGCCAGTCTTTGACGGCAACAAAGAGTGCCGAGTGATCGACAGCCAGGAGGTACCCCACCGTGACCGGATCTTTAATCGTGGCTGGAGTTGTGACGTTCTTCCCGGCGACGATGGATTCCGCGCTCTGATAGGGTGCAAAGTTATACAGCAGCGTGTTCCGGTCAGCTGAACTGTTCTTCAGGAATCCGTTTACCGAACCAATGGCGATCTGCGCATCGACAAAGTCGCTCATGCTCGATTTCCATGAATCGGAAGGTTCGGTAGTGAATTTGATCGTCGGGAGTGAATTGCTGACTGCAGTAACCGATGAGACACTCACATTTCCGTACGTGAAGTTCTGTTTGCCTGCAAGCCAGTCGGCAATAATTCCTGCAGATTCCTGCGGATGATCGGTAATATACTGGCTCGAAGCGAGGTTGAGTGCACTGTATGCGTTCACGAAGTCGGGGTTTGCAGCCTCAAAATCGTTCCGGACAATGAAAACGTTCTGCGGGTGGTTGCTCCATTTGCCGGCAGGTGGCAGATCCTTCGAATATGTGGCTATCTGCCCGACACCACTCTCCACACCAGCTTCCGCAACCGGCTGCCACGAGATGTAGCCGTCGATCTGGTTAGTTGCAAGGAGGCCGGGCATCGGACCTACACCCTGGGTATAAAGAATCCCCACCGTTTCCCCCGCGGTGGAACCCGCAGATGCATTCGAACCCGGGGAAGGTGAGGAAGAGGACTGCGTGCAGCCGGCTGTCAGAAGTACTAGGGCTACTGCAACAAGTGCTAGTGCCATTATTTTCACTGGTTTCATGGGTAATCAGTTACGCGATAGATAATAAAAAAGTTCACGATCCATCACTATTTTGTGTATTATTGTCCTAATTTTAAAAAGAATAGTGTACAAAAAGGCAAAATATTTACATAAATGTCCATGAACATTACTTGACTGAAACGCGATTGGAGCTGAGAAAGAAAAAATAATTGATACAATAAAGGAAAATATTTCTCTTATTTATCCCAATTGTATCTTTATATGGGACAGACCGACCCGATTGACCGAATCATACGCGCAGCCCTTATCTCAGACGAGGATTTCGTCTCTACCCTCAACGAGATCCTCCGCCGCGATCTTCGCATCAGTGTCAGGGAGTTATCGGAGAAGAGTGGAATTGCCCAGAGCTCACTCTATAAAATCCTTCACGGGAGACGATCCCCGAACCTCTCGACCCTGAGGGAGATAATCCGCGCCCTCCGGATACTGTATCACGTTGGTGAGGAGGAATTTATCGGACTGATCGCAGCCCGGCAGGTTCTGGAGAGCGTAGAGGAACGGGTCGCGGACATCGACGGGCACCGGAGAAGGGTCCGGGAATATCCCGTCCACACCATTGAAGACGCAATTGTTGCAGCAGTCAGGGCTGAGAAGGAGGGGGCAATCGCCATCGTCTGCGCACCAATCGTCTCCAGTGTAATCGAACAACTCGTGCATGTACCGGTCGCGACGATTATTCCCAGGGAGTCCGTCCAGCGGGCGATCGAACTTGCGGCCCGCAAGGCGTGGCTTTAATCTGTGAATAATCAATAAATACTGGGATACATCAGGGTGGAAAACGGATGCGAACCGATGTTGTGAGGCTGGGGCGCCTCTCCGGAGAGAGAACCGGCGAGATGATGAAGTTCCTCTCGTCCATGCGTGCAGACCGGTGCATCGCTGATGCGGACGTTCTCGTGGATTTAGCCCATGTTCTGATGCTCGACAGGCAGAAGATAATCGGAAGAGATATCACCAGGAAACTCCTTCCTGCACTGCTTGAACTCTTCGACGAAGGCGTACCAGAAGAGGCTTTCGATGATCGTTTCGAAGACGTTCACGCCGGGATCGAGACGCTTCTTATCGAAGGGATAGGCCCTGAAGTGGGAGGCCGTATGCACATGGGCAGATCCCGCAACGACGAAGTCGCAACCTGTATCCGGATCAAGTTACGGGAGGACATCCTGAAACAGATGAGCGCGCTTGTTAAGGTGCGTGAGGTTCTCGTCGCCCTGGCGGAAGAGCACATCGAAACCGTAATGCCCGGGTTTACACACCTCCAGCACGCCCAGCCGACGGTTCTTGCTCACCACCTCCTTGCGTACGAGCAGGCTTTCTCCCGTGACTTCGACAGGATGAAAGAAGCATATACGCGCGTCAACCAGTCGCCGCTCGGAGCTGCTGCCTTCGCATCCACCGGCTACCCGATCAACCGTGAATACGTTGCAGCTCTCCTGGGCTTTGATGGTCTCGTTTCGAACACTATGGACGCTGTTGCTACGAGGGATTTTGCTCTCGAAACACTCGCAGATCTGAGCATCATGATGGCGAACACGAGCCGTCTCTGCGAAGAACTGATCATCTGGAGCACATCTTTTGTCAGGTTTGCCAGCCTCGACGATGCCTTCTGTTCGACATCCTCGATCATGCCTCAGAAGAAGAACCCCGACACCGCGGAGATCATGCGAGCGAAGTCCGGCTCGGTGTTCGGGGCACTTACCGGCGCTCTCGTGACTGTCAAGGGGCTCCCGATGAGCTATAACCGCGACCTCCAGGAACTCACACCTAATATCTGGAGAGGGATGCGGGACGCAAAAGAGAGCCTCAGGCTTCTTGTCGACATGCTCTCGAGCGCAACGTTCGACACCGTTCGGATGAACGAAGAGGCGGGAAAAGGGTTCTCAACTGCAACCGAGCTCGCCGATACATTCGTGCGATCGTACGATATTCCGTTCAGGACAGCCCACTCTATCGTCGGGAGGGCGGTCCAGAAGGGGGACCTCTCCCTTGCGACGCTCGAAGAAGCTGCGAAGGAAATCGATCCGACCATTTCACTCATTGACAAGGGACTAACCCAGAAAAATATCGATGAAGTACTCGAGGTAAAGTACTCGATCGCCCTCCGGAAAGCAACGGGTGGGCCTGCACCCCTTGCGATAAAGATTTCCATTGACGAGAGGAAAAAGCAGCTTGATTCCGATTCTGCCCTCATTGACGCAAAACTCGCAAAATTGTCCCGGGCGAAGGACGATCTTATAAATGAAGCAAGGAGGCTGGTAATATAACAACCGGAATCCGCTCCGGGGATACGGTCGAATGTAGCTTCGGCGGAAAAACGAGAAAAGGAACGTTCATCACGGACCGCGATGGGATGGCGGTCGTCAAGCTCGATTCCGGGTACAATATTGGTATCCCTCCGGAGGCCTGCTCTTTTGTCAGGAGATCTCCCCCCGAACCGGTAAAGAGGCCGGATATGGTCCAGGAGAGGGATCTCCCCGAACTCTCGATCGTTTCTACAGGAGGAACGATTGCAAGCCGGATTGATTACCGGACAGGGTCGGTCACAAGCCAGTCCGATGCCGCTGCAATCCTGGGCGCAATTCCCGAACTGGCAAAAGTGGGGACGTTCACTACGAGATCGCTCTACACGATCCTCTCCGAGAATATGACACCGGGTATCTGGATCGAGCTGGCCCGGGCAGTTTACGAAGAGATCTGCCGCGGAGTAAGCGGGGTCATTGTTACGCACGGAACCGACACGATGGCATACAGCGCGGCGGCACTCAGTTTTATGATAGATACTCCTGTACCGATCGTGTTTGTCGGATCCCAGCGATCAGCGGACCGTCCATCAAGCGACAATGCGATAAACGCCGTGTGCGCCGCGAAAGTGGCCACCGGTGACCTCGGGGAAGTAGTCGTCGTAATGCATGCGACCACGAACGATGACTTCTGCTCGATTCACCGGGGAACACGGGTGCGGAAAATGCATTCCTCGCGTCGTGACGCGTTCCGGAGCATCGGCATACCGCCGCTCGGTTCGATCCAGTATCCTTCGCTGGAAGTTAAATTGGAGGCTGGTGCCTTGAAAAGGGGGCACTGTACGCCAGCACTCCGTGACCATCTTGACGACCGTTGCGGCCTTCTTACATTCTACCCGGGTATGCCACCTGATACGATCAGGGTCTATGATGGGTACCATGGCCTCGTGATCGCGGGGACCGGGTTGGGGCATGTCAGCACGCTACTGATACCCGAGCTTCGGAAATTGATCGATTCCGGAACCCTTGTAATGATGACAACTCAGTGCCTTAGAGGGAGGGTGTGCGACCGGGTCTACGATACCGGCCGCGATCTGCTCGATGCCGGTGTCATAGAAGGGGCGGATATGCTCCCGGAAACTGCTCTGGTGAAGATGATGTGGGTACTGGGAAACGAATCGAGCCGCGAGCGAGCCGAAGCACTCTTGCAGACGAACATCAAGGGAGAATGTACCGGGAGGAGCGCCCATGGATTATAAGACTGCTGGCCTGACGGCAGGAATCGAGATCCACCAGCAGCTTAACACCAGAGAGAAACTCTTCTGCCGCTGCCCGACAACTCTCAGGGAGGTATCCGACCATTCCGGTTCGTTCTTCCGTTACCTCCGGGCAACTGAAAGCGAAATGGGAGAGATCGACCGGGCAGCACAGGAAGAGATGAAGCACACGCGGAAATTCGTATACTACACGTATGATTCCACATGCCTGGTCGAAAATGATGAAGAACCGCCGGCTCCTTTGAATCCCGAGGCTCTCCTGATTTGTCTCTCAGTCGGGAAAATTTTTGGCATGACGCCCGTTCCGCAGGTGCACACGATGCGAAAACTCGTCATCGACGGTTCGAACACCAGCGGGTTCCAGAGGACTGCGCTGGTCGCAATGAACGGTTCGCTTCCCGGCGGCGGTTGCATTGAGACGATCTGCCTCGAGGAAGAAGCTGCGCAGAGGGTGAAGGACGAGATTTTCTCTCTTGACCGCCTCGGGATCCCCCTTATCGAGATTACGACGGCCCCCTGCATGCATACCCCGGAAGAAGTTCAGCAGGTGGCGGAGTATATCGGAATGGTCCTGAGGTCGACCGGGTGCGTAAAGAGGGGAATCGGAACAATACGTCAGGATGTGAATATTTCGATTGCCCGAGGGGCCCGCGTAGAAATAAAAGGCGTTCAGGAACTCGAGCTCATTGCCGAAGTCGTCCGCCGGGAAGTTATCAGGCAGAAAAATCTTCTTTCGATAGGATCAGAACTCGTGAAAATAGGGGCATCGGTGAACTCCGGTGATTCACGAGATGTTACCATATTATTTTCCGGAACGAAATCATCGGTCCTGAAGAAAGCAAATCATATCCATGCCCTTCTGCTGAAAGGTTTTGCCGGGATCGTCGGCAGGGAGATCCAGGCTGGCCGCCGTCTCGGGAGCGAGTTGTCGGACTATGCAAAAAAATGCGGGGTTGGGGGAATCTTCCATACCGATGAACTTCCGGCATATGGAGTAACTCAGGAAGAAGTCGATGCGGTGCGGAATGCAATGGAGGCTTCGCCCGGGGATTGTGTCGTTCTTGTGGCTGGATCTACAGAGAAGCAGGCACGGTGCGCACTCAGCCAGGTAATCGCTCGTGCCGGGATCGCACTTTCAGGATCGCCCGTTCCCGAAGAGACCCGGAAGATGATCGAAGGCGGGAGCAGCGCTTATATGCGCCCCCTTCCCGGTGCGGCAAGGATGTATCCGGAGACCGATGTAGTTCCTGTTCTCATTGACATTGCCCTGTGGGAATCGATTCCCCTGCCGGAACTGCTTAAAGAGAAAGCCGCCCGATATGCAGCAACCTATGGAATTGAACCGGCGTATGCTACGCAACTCGTGTCTTCAGAGAAACTGCCCTTGTTCGATCGCGCAATTGCGGAAGGGATAAAACCAAAGCTTGCAGCTTTCACTATCCTCTCGACCGTAACAGAACTTCGGAGGGATGGAGCGGAAATCGGTTTGGTTGCCGATTGCGACTATCTCGGCATATGGCATGCGGTCGAGGACGGACTCGCTGCAAAGGAGGCGATACCTGACCTTCTCCGGGCAGCGGCGTCGGGGGTGTGCCTGGATGAAGCCCTGGCCCGTCTCGTCCCCCCGGTCTCGGTTGATAAACTTCATACAATCGTACGAGAGATCATCGCTTCCCGGAAGGATTTTGTCCAGCAGAAAGGAAAAGCAGCGCTTGGGCCTCTCATGGGACTGGTCATGGCAGAAGTCCGGGGTTCTGTGGATGGCAAAATCGTGAGTGGTATCCTGAAAAAAGAGATCGACGCGGTGCTTTCCCGAAAGGTTCACTGAGCGAAGTATTTCAAACAGTCCGTCCGGAATGCGCGAACCTTTATGAGCGGGGCGGCAGAATTAGATAAGGAGTTTGACATGGGTAAAACAGGTACTACCATCTGGGCTCAGGTGAAAGGCGTCAAGGGGCAGATACGACTTGTCCCCAAGAAAGAAGGAGAACATAAGACCCCGGGGCCAAACCAGCGGTTTAAGGCCGGTGCAAACATCAAGCAGATCGACAAGATGGCCGAAGAGAACCGCGGACGGGGAGGGGCAGGTGGCCGGCGCGGCGGTCGTGGTGGCGGACGGCGCGGTGGGGATCGCTCCGGTGGCTCAGGCATGAACGAGTCAACGGCAAACCCGATGATCCGCCGCCATATGCGCAGGGCGAAAGTTTCGGCCCTTGGCGCCAAGGCAAAATCTGCCCGTTAGAGGCAACTTTTTCGCATTCGCCAAGATGGGTCCGGGGATTTGCCCAATCCCCGGGTTTTTTTTAAATGCACATTCCGTCCTTTCCAATCTGTGGATGATAACTATATTTTGTCACCAGCATCTATGGTGAGTATGGATCTTGCAACTGCAGTTAAGAGTTACCAGTTTGGTGAACGCGCCAAGTCCGAACTGATCATGGTATCGCAGCTTTGCCTGGCGCTAACCGGATTTTCACCGCAGGAACGCAGCGGTGGCCGCAGAATGCTCCTTATGACTATGGAGACTGTGCGGAGTGAACTCCAGTTTGCCCTCCGCAGCACGGGACAGGCAGAGTTCTCCAAAGCGATAAACCATCTCAATGAAGCGATCTCGCTTCTTGAGAGTAACCAGCCGGAACAGGCATCGGAAAAGATTGCTGCTGCAATCAGTGCATCCACCACTTCCGCACAGGAAGCATGGCAGGTTCTCGCCGAACATGGAATCCTCTGATTTTCTTGGATTTCTGGCGAGCCGGACTTCGGTACGCGAGTACGACGAGGGTGGATCCGGCAACGATGATCTGGATTACATTCTTTCGTGTGCGAGCACGGCGCCAAGCGCTGGAAACCTCGAGGCCTGGGACGTGGTGCTGGTTGCAGATGAAGAGGTCCGGGCGGCACTTGCTGAGGCCGCCTTCGGCCAGAGCCATATCGAAAAAGCGGCAGTAATTTTTGTCGTGTGCGCAAACTATATCCGGTCGATGTCGAGGTATGGGGAACGGGGAATACTCTATGCTGTCGAGGATGCAACAATTGCCTGTACCTACATGATGCTCGCGGCCCATGCCCGGAATCTTCATTCCTGCTGGACGGGAGCTTTTGATGAGGAAGGTGTAAGGGAGGTCCTGGACCTCCCGCAGCACATCCGTCCCATCGCGCTTCTCGCGGTCGGAGCCGGGCACCCTTCCGGAGCCCTTACGCCCCGCATGCCGATCGGCGATCATATCCACAGAGACATGTGGTGAGAGTGAACGAAGAATGCCTGACTATAATGTGATAATCGAATCCGCCTGGTTTTTACGGGATGTGAAGTCCCTTGACGATGCTATTGGGATCGCCATCAGCGAAGCGGGAAAACGGCTGAATCCGGCGGCAAAATACGTGGAAGTCGAGGCGGGTTTCCTCTCCTGTCCCTATTGTGAAGAAATGCTCTCGAGCGCTATCGTTGTTGCTGACACTGCTCTCGTGGGACTTGTACTCGAGATGAAAGTCTTCAGGGCAGAAACCAAGGAGCATGCAGAACGGATTGCCAAATCAGTCATCGGGAAGGCATTGCGTGACGTGCCATTGAAAGTTCTGGAGGTGCAGGAATTATGATCTATGTTGTCGGCCACACTGCAATAGACCACATTTCCCGGGTCCCGCACCTTCCCGCGAAGAACAGTTCAACACACATAACGGACAGGCAGGTATATTTTGGAGGTGGTGCGGCAAACATCGCCGCCGGAATCGCGAGTCTTGGCGAATCCGCAACGCTCATATCGTGCGTGGGCGGGGATTTTCCTGGCAGCGAATATGACCGGTGGATGAAAGGACTTGGGGTGAGCCAGCAGTTTTTCTCCGTGCCCGAGGCCCACACACCCACAGCCTTTATGTTTACGGACGAAAACGGCGACCAGATGACATTTTTTGAATGGGGAGCATCGAAGGCATTTGCAAGCGCCGAAGCTCCGGCACTTCCACTGGTGCACCTGGCCACTGCGGATCCGGAATTTAATTGCCGGGTGGCGGAGAACGGTGAATTCGTATCATTCGACCCGGGGCAGGATGTCTTCTATTACACAAAAGAACAACTTGAATCTATTATTGGTAATGCAGACGTTCTCTTCGCCAACCAGCATGAGGTCGCACATATGTGTCGGACCCTCAACCTTACAAAAGAGGCCCTGATCAGGGATGTCGACACTGCGATTTTCACCATGAGCGGGGACGGGAGCACGCTGTACGACGGTGGGAAGGAACAATTTATTCCGGCTGTTCCGGTAACGCTGGTAGATCCGACAGGGGCCGGGGATGCGTACCGGGCCGGGTTTCTCTCCGCATTTATCCGTGGATATCCGAAATTGGTGTGCTGCAAGATAGGAACTGTAGCCGCATCATTTGTTGTCGAACATGTAGGGTGCCAGACTCACCTGGCCGACTGGACATCCATGAAAATGAGATACCTGAAGCATTTCGGACATCTGCAGGACATAGTGAAAGGGAAGGATTCCTAATGAGCTGGGCGGCACTCACATCCGGTGGGAAAGATTCCATCCTGTCTATCCAGAAGGCAATAGATAAGGGTATGGATGTGCACTACCTTGTCACCGTCCGTCCGGATAACCGGGATTCTTACATGTTCCATTCTGCCAATCTCGATGCGGTCCGGCATATCGCACGTGTTGCAGGTATGGAATATGTCGAGATTCGTACTCACGGACGCAAGGAGGAGGAGCTGGTCGATCTCGAATCCGGACTTGGAGAGCTTGAAGTTGAAGGGGTTGTTGCCGGAGCTGTTGCATCAGTTTATCAGGCCGACCGGGTGAGGGCAATTACTGACAGGCTTGGGATGCAGCTCTTCGCCCCACTCTGGCACATGGATACCGAGCTCCTGCTGCGGGAGGTCGCGGACAGGATGGATGCTATCATTATCGTAACGGCCGCGGAAGGTCTCGATGCCAGCTTCCTCGGAGCGCATATCGACGCCGTCCTCATCGACCGGCTCAAGAAGGTGGCCCTCACCCGAAGGATAAATCTCGCAGGCGAAGGCGGGGAATATGAAAGCCTCACCCTGAATGCCCCCTTCTATTCCCGTCCGATAACCTTCAGGACTTCAGAGATCCGATCGATTTCCGATCGTCATGAACTTATTCTCGGCGGGTTTTCATAAATGGCACAGGGAAGCGACGTCAGGCTCGGGCAGTTGACCCGGTATATTTTTACCGCTCCGTCATGGAAACGCTCCCTTTTTTTGATTATTCTTCTCGGCCTTCTGATTGATGGCGCAAACGCAAAAGCCTGGCTGAGCCTTCCTTTCACCAACACGGTTGCATTCTCGGTCCCACAAGTCCTGAGCAACTACCTGTTTCTTCCGGAGAAATTTTTATTCTCAGGAACAATTGCCTTTACTATACCGGCTGTTGTTGCGCTATTACTGACAAAACCGATGATCGAACACAGCGGGAAGACGATGACCTGGAACCGGTCGGGTCTGCTTGCACTCGCATGCACGGTATTTGGAGTTATCATAACGCTTGCGGCACTGGCTTTCTCCGTCAAGCTCATCCCTCTGTTCTACGCGATTTCCCTCGGGTTCGTCTTCGGATTGCGTCTTTTCGTTCTCGTTGCAATCGCCGATTTCCGCATCTCACGTATGCTCCTGCCCGCCTTAACCCAGAGCGGGACGGGGGTGGTGGCCGGGATGTTATTGTTTTCCCCCGCGTTCGGTCTCTTCGCTCTGGTCCTTCATCTGGTGTTTGGTCTTGGATTTGCAATCCTGATCTGGATGATAGAACGGCCGCTCCAGCGGGCCTTCAAGGTCCGCGGCCTTGCATTCATAAACGCCTTTATCGCTCACATGACTGACGGTTCGAAAGGAATGGAAGATTTTTTCCGTGAGATCGGCGAGGAAGTATACGTCCCGCAGGTCAGTTTCTTCTTCCGCAGGCAAAAAGGAAAAGCGGTCATTTTCACTGTGCCAAATCTTCACCCCGGCCCTATGGGCGAAATCGGAGGAGGTAACCTGCCCAAGGTCATCCATGATAATTTTGAAGAGGAGACGCTTGTCGCCCATGGGTGCGCGACCCACGATTTCAATCTCGTGTCAGAAAGCGAGATCAACAAGGTAATCGATGCCCTGCAGAGATCACAGAAAAACCTCGGGTACTCTTCGCTTGCAACAAAATCGGGAAGGGTTCGGGTTGGAACCGCCCAGGTTTTATACCAGCGATTTGGAGATTCTGTACTCCTCGTAACGACCCGTTCTCCCCAGAGAACGGAGGATCTTGATTTTTCCATAGGAGCAACCATCATGGCGGAGGGACACCGCTGGTTCCCGCATGTCGCAGTTGTCGATGCACATAACTGTATGACAGACCTGTCATCCCCGGTCGTTCTGGCAACGCTAACGGCGAAGGAATACCAGGATGCCTCACACAATGCAATGGACCTCTGTCGCACTGCACCGCTATTTCCGTTCCGGGTCGGTGTATCGCACCAGACGCTGCCATACAGCCGGGAACAGGGTTTCGGGGACCTCGGACTTCAGGTTCTGGTAACGGAAGTGGATGGCCAGAAAACCGGGTACATTCTCGTCGACGGTAACAACATGGCTGCTGGTTTTCGAGAGGTTCTGCTCGAACAGATCCTGACACATGTCGATCTTGCAGAAGTCATGACAACAGATTCCCACGTGGTTAACACCATTACCGGCAAGAACCCTGTCGGAATGCATGTGACAGCCAATGACTTGATGCCCCATGTCCTTAAGGCACTTCAGGAAGCCATCGGAAACCTGTCTCCTTCTGAGGCCGCTGCAAGTACGGCACAGTGCGAGCATATCGTCGTTTTCGGTTCTAACAGGATATCCCAGCTCGCGAGTACCGTGAATGCGATGCTCGTATTCGTTGCACCGCTATCGCTTGCAATGCTCCTTCTTGCATTCTTGCTCTCGCTCATCGCATACATCGTAATGATCTGAAGTTATTTTTCCGGGATCAAAAGACAGTTGCCCAAAAAGCAGTTAGACAAAAAAATCTTTCTGGTGGATAGGATTTTCTCCCCCGATGGCCAGATAGATGTGAAAAATGGCAAAAGATACTGATTTATCGAACTACCGGAGATGCGTTTATGTCAAACGGATTCGTTCGCATGGCGAACGAGAATAAGTACGGATAATTATTTTTCAGATATCTCATGTATATTACCCATTCCTCTATCAGAACCGCGTATGCCCGGCTTATATCAACGGAAAGGTGACTAAAATCAGAATCCGGCAGGCCTGTAAGGCGATCCCGGGCGCCTAATTCATCGGCGAGGTGGAATACTGCCCTGAGGAGGGGCGTGAAACTATCATCTTCTATCACGAGAGGATTTTCTACGAGATTTAAGAGCAGGCCCCGGTTCCTTGTAAGGAATACATGCATTCCTTCCAGATCGACTGACCTGCTGTCAATGTTACAAGGATGGTTCTTGATGACCGACTGCGCACGGAGAAAGTCCGCCTCCGACCAATTGTCTTTGACAATAAGGGCAGATCGTATCTCTTCTATATTCGGGTCGTAAGCGCTCATACTTCTGATGAGACCGGTTCCGGCTTCGGTAAAAAAAACGCTGATTATCATGTTGAGTTTTTCGAGCCTGAGTTTCCGTTCGCGCTCATCAAGGAGGTATTCGATCGAATTTGCAGCCAGACCAACAAAACACCCGACACCGGTAATGATGATGAAGATCACGAGAATTTTACCTTCGGGCGTAACCGGGTGAAGGTCACCATAACCTACCGTGGAAATCGTCGAAATGATAAAATAAAATGCATCGAGCGGGGGGAAATGTTCCAGGGTCATCAACCCGACCATTCCCGTGATCAATACTGCAATAAGAATGCACGCGTAAACCTGAAAACGGAAAATCCGCTTATGCACCATGGTTTTTGACTATAGCAGACCATGGGTTAAATAATTTAAGTTTCACAAAAGTGCTGATACCCCCGACCAGATTCGAACTGGTGTCGCCGGATCCAAAGTCCTGCATGATTGACCGCTACACTACGGGGGTTCTTTTAAGGTTAATTCATCGGTGCCGGTTTCGGTTTAATGAAAAATGCCATGATCCATATGCAACGTGAAATCATAAGTGTTCTGGGGAATCCAGAGGTATAGGGTTTACGAGCCGGGAGTCAGCTTGACCTCTTCAGCTCTTTTTTTCGTTCTTTTTTATGAACCTATCATTATATCACTCGTTTTTTCCATAACGGTCTTTTTTATATGATTTTTAGGTTCCACAACTTTGGGTTCCTCAGACCTGCCAGAATGGCTGTGAGGAATTCGATCGATATTCTGAAAATGGTTCAGGATGCTTTTGCTCACTATGAGTTGTTCATTCATTACTGCGGATATTTCAGATAGAATCCGGTTCTGCGTCTGGAAAAGTTCTTTCAGTTCATGCGTACCGGCCAATCCGGATTCATGAGTCTGATCATGTATCTCTCTTTTTTTCAGGAATTCGTTGCGCCGCTTCCAGATTTTACTAATACTTTCAATTCCTTTTTTACGTGTAGGAAAAACCTCACGGTATCTTTCATAAAATTCGTGACTGTCATCACACTGAAGGACAAGATCTATCTCAGCATCATCAATTTTTTCATATTTTCTCTTCGAAATTTTCGTCATAAAAAATTCTCATAAGGTATAAGGATTAGGAAAATTTAGATATTGTGGTAAAATCCCGCTATAGATTTTAAAATAGACAAAATTAAATTGAGGTTCAACGAACGACGATAAATGTAAAAAATTTTTGAAAAATTGGATTACTTATTCTTTGCAATTGAAAATTGAAATAAAAATCATTATACGAAGTTTATTTGGAAATCCAAATATTCCAGTTAAAAAAATTACGTCAATGAAATTATAAAATGGGGATATTCGGATCAATGAATATTTTATAAATGAGCACGGGATAGAAAATTAATTTTGAAAGACTTTTCAAAAATAATAGCGTCTCGTCATGAATGGTATTTTGTAATTTATTTTCCTTGAAATGGAAAAATCCACTTTAATCAATTCTTTAAAACTTGCGTCATAAATATGTAGGAATTGGAAAAAATGAAAATTTTAATGCGTGTTTTATGGCGAAAAAATAAGAATTTGGATTGGAAAATCCATTTTGAAGATCTAGGTAGTATTTTATTAAAGATTCATAAAAATGGAAATTAGAACAATGCTTTTTTTTATACTAGGCTTGAATCTCTCAAAGTGGGATCAATTTTTCTGAGAATAGGTTGCCGCAAATTTTTCCCTTGGAAAATTTGGATAAACGAATCTGACAATTGAATTTTCGGTAAATTTAAAACCTATGGATCCTGGTCGAGCAACGGGATGCTATTCTAGCGATGTTTTAGGTGTTTCCAAAAACTCCCCGAACCTTTGTTCAATCATTCATTTTCGTATAGCATTATTTGGTTTATAATAAACAATAAACATTTGGAAAACTAAATTTTTCCTTAAAAAATCTTGAAAAATTCTCGTCCTTAAAGAGGCTTAATCTGGATTCCAGACCGATTCTTGGGGAATTTTGTTTCTAAAATTTATCGCCATTACTAGAAAGGGGAAAAAATTGCTGATATACCTGCTTTCGTTCTTCAATATCGGTATGGAGGTAAATTTCCGTTGTCTTGATAGAAGTATGACCTAGGTTCTCCTGAACAACCCTCAGATTTTTCGACCGTCTGTAAAGTTCGCTTGCGTAGCTGTGCCGGATTTTATGGGGGGTTATGCCCACGGGGGCATAATGCTTGAAAATATGCTGGATTGCTCTCGAGGAGATATTCTTTCCCTGTTGCCCGATGAAAAGTGGCCCGGTTATTCGGTTCCCGATAAATTTCAGGATGTCAGCTAGTGTCTCTTCATCAACAAAAACAATGCGTATTTTATCCCCTTTACCGCGAATCCTTATCGTATGTTCCTCAAAATCTATATCTCCGATATCGATGTTGCACAATTCCGAAACCCTGACACCCGTTGAATAAATCGTCCGTACAATGAGTTTGTCCCGCGGATCATCTATCGATTCGATGAGACGCTGGACCTGGTTATGTTTAAGATATTTCACATCCTGAGGCTTGATCCGGGGGCGTTCAATTCCGACGAGGGGATTTGTTGCAACTCCACCCTGTGTATAAAGAAAGCGGTAAAAAGAACTGAGTGTTGAGATGATGCGGTGGAATGTCTTGGGCTTGTAGGTCCTCATCGATGATACAAATGAAAGAAAATCGGTGATCATTGCCGGAGTAACTTCAACACTGGTTTCAAGTTTGGCATTCTGGAAATCTTTCCAATAAATGACCAGTTTCGTTACTTCAGTATTACGCCTGAGCCAGACGTAAAAAGCAAAATGTTTGATGACCTGTTCGTAACTGTCAAGTGTGCGGGGAGAGTAATTGCGCATCCGCAGATAGTTCCGGTATCTTTTGAGCCACTCAGAAAAATACCCGCTATCCATGCTCTATTCTTTTTTTTCTCAAATAAATAAAGGTTTGCGCAGAATACCTATTCTGCGAAGTTCCCGATTTTAAATCGGGCCTCACATTTTCGGTATTTTCTTTGAAATCCTGGCACTCACCGCACTGCAGCAACACGGGACTATGGATTCGGGGATCGTCAAACATCAAGAAAAGCCCCGGCCGGGAATGCCCGTTGTTCGTCCCAATTTTGCTGGACGTATGCCGATTTTGATTTTTACCGTATGCCCAAATAAATCTTTTTTAATCGGAGGTTTTTATAACCTCGTCAGGACGGACCCTCATTTCATTTCGGGCATACTTTTGCTCATATGATTAATAAAAGTCGAAAAGAAGGGCGTTAGCGGGCGTTTCTGTTTTCGCAAGCCCGCTGAAACGGAAAACTGGCGGCAGCAAGTCGCAGAGAGACGTAAATAATACATCTAGCCCACCAGACCCGGCCCCCCCTTTCTTCGGCGCTTATCCTGCCGGGGATGCAATTTCCGGCTTCTTTGCAGCTCTCAAGCTGTACTTTTTCAGGCATCGAAGGATCCGTCCCGCATCGAGGCCAAGTCCAAATGGGCCGTAACGGATAAAAGGCTATCCGACATTGGCGTTCGATATACTGTTCCGGACCTAAGAGTCGTCTTGAGGCAACGATATCCAGTTATAGAGTCCTGGACGATCAGGTAGCCGTACGGTTTGATGCCCTAGAAACCGTTTTAGCCTTGAACCTCATCGAGCTCTTTGATACTTAAAACCGGATTGAAAGAAGGGTCCTGATCAATGAGTCGATCATCGATTGCAACCTGAAAACGTCCGGAGGAAAATACCAAGCTGCGGGTCTTTTCTCCGGTTAACTCCTTCGACACAATCGCGATTAATAATGAAAAATTGCTCGAAGGGATTGAAGAACGCGGCTGTCTTGTTTATACTGGTGGCGTTGGTCGGGGCCAAGGTTACCACTGGTACCAGAGCGGGAGGAGTGATAAAGTAACATATCTTATCAGGGACTGCCCCTTTCGGTACGAACGGGACGACATGTACTGCAGGGAAGATCACAGGGAAACAGGTAAGGATCCCTGTAAAAATTAGATGGACCAGGAAAAGCACCTCTACGACGAGAATTATAACCTAAATACAGACAATTTTTCTTTTGTTTGAATTATTATAAACCGTATGATGCTATATATAAATTAAAGTTTGATAACCGAAAATAAGTAAAGATCATCGACTCTTCGAAAAGAAGGAAAAACGCTATTTAATTAAGATCTAGATCTCTTATTGCCTGAGATTATCGATGATCATTATGTTCCCTTCTAAAACGGTTTTTAGAAGATTTAACATATCCTGATGCAAGGGTTTCCTTTCCAGATCCGTGGAAAAAAGAAAAGGAAAAAGGTTATGCACTTTTTTCGATTTTCAAGGACTTTGCTCTCCCACCCTTTCCCTTTGGCCAGTAAAATTATAAATATCCCAAGTCTTTTGACCATCAGTTTGTCACAAGATAAAACCTTGAAAATAAGGTCCATTTCGATTTCTACTGACAAACTATCGACAGATTTTTAATTTAAATACCCTGTGATAAACCATATACTGCTATATCTTAAGTGATACAAATAAGACGAACAGGAGGGATTTTGTGGATAATCTGGATGTCGATAAAGAATTGAACAAATATAAAAAATTCAGGAAAGTTGACGGGGCAACATACAGAAAAGTCAACCAGTTCCTCCGAAAACGAACTTATATCACTGCAAGAGAATGGGCACTCGCAAGATTATGCACAGATTTTCGGACATCAGGTGGAGCGGAGATGACATTCATCGGCAGACACCTTCCTGAGTTGGTTCCTTTCATGCAGGAAACGTATACCCCCCAGGCAGTAAATCAGGCACGTAATTCGTTCAAGAAAAAGGTTCGGAAATCCAGTGCGACATTTTTCTACGGGGCAATGTGTGGATTTTTTACGACGGATGAATTGGATGATCTTCTGTTTGAAGCCAGCGAAGTTGCGCGATTCCTTCTCGAAGTTGAGGGAACAACTTTGGATATTGACGAAGAAATTGATATTGAGGACAGGATAACAAACGTAATGAGAAGTGTCGGCGAAACCGCAAAGACGATTCTAAAAACACGGGGGCGATCCGAGGAAAAACTACTGTCACAAAATAGTGAGATGGAAAATGAAAGGAACCCGACCGATCAACAATCTCCGGCAACAACCCAATATCCTGAAGAAAATACGAAAAGTTAGATATTCTGTTATACCGAGTCAATGACTGATTTGTAAAAAGGAGTGGAATTTAATATTTTTTTACGCCAGTACCTTTTAATTTTTAAAATGTTGAACCATAATATCAAACTAAAGAACAGGAATTACGCAACCAAACAAACGCTGCCCCCATCAACCCAGCAGGACCCGCATATATGAAAATCATTCAGATCGTCGGATATGCAAACTCCGGTAAGACCACATTCATTAAAAAACTTATACCGGAACTACGGAAATTAGGGAGTGTTGCGGTTATAAAACATCTCGGTGAACATGATTATGTTCTTGAGGGGGGGAGAGATACCACAGAATTCTTTGAAGCTGGCGCAGACGCTTCAATCGGAATTGATTCCGAAAAAACGGTGGTAGCTTTGCGAAAGAATTCACTTGACAACAGTCTTAATTTGCTCTCCCAATCGGGGATGAAATTTGTAATTATAGAAGGGTTCAAGAAATATTCATTTTCAAAAATCGCAATTGGAAACATAAAAGTGGAGAAGTGTATCCTCTCAAATCCTTCAGGAGAAGAAGTAATAGCTCATCTGGATCGTTTTGAGGATTTTCAATCAGTAACGATTGAAGGATTGATTGAATGACAAATTCCAGAGATAGTAAACGGATATTTGGAACCAATGGGGTCCGGGGTATTATCGGTCAGGATATGACTCCGGATCATGTTTATAAAATCAGTAAGACCTTTGGGACAATGAGAAGAGGCCGGATTGCTCTCGGCCGGGATTCCAGATTATCTGGCAGTACGCTTGCAGCTGCAGCAAAATCCGGTTTACTCAGTAGCGGATGCGAGGTCATTGACTGTGGAATTCTTCCGACCCCGGCGCTCCAGTATATCATAAAAGACCGTCTTGACGGCGGGGTTATGGTAACTGCATCACATAATCCCCCTGAATACAACGGCATAAAAATCATCGAACCGGATGGAACGGAAATGGGGGACGAAAATACTCTGAAATTAGAGCAAATGATGTATGAAAACTCCGTTCCGATTGTTAAATGGAACGTCATAGGTAAGGAAAGCAATTCACCTCAATTGTTGGAATATTACGTAGAATCGATCGTCAAATCTTTTCCAAAAGATATTGGAAACGGGATGACCGTTGTAGTCGATCCCGGATCCGGCCCGGCCTGCTCAAGCACTCCAAAAATACTAACACGGATGGGGTGCAGGGTTCTGACAATTAATGGGGTAATAGATGGAGCATTTCCGGGGCGACTTCCCGAACCTTCTGAGGGGGGATTGTCAGCTCTGGCAGATCTGGTAAAATCAAGTAAAGCTGTGATGGGCCTTGCCCATGATGGGGATGCTGATCGTACAGTTTTTATCGATGAAGAGGGACGATTTGTTGAGGAAAATAAGGAATTCGCGATAATTGCTCAATACATATGTGAAAGAAAAAAGGGACTCATTGTTACACCGGTAAGCACATCGCTGTTGGTTGAAATGGTCGCAAAAGAAGCCGGTTGTCGCGTAGAATACACTCCTGTCGGGAGTATCTCTGTTGCACGGACCATGCGGGAACGTATACGGAATAATGAAAATGTGATTTTTGGGGGGGAGGGAAATGGCGGGCTGATATATCCTGAACATCAGTTCTGCCGAGACGGAGGGATGACTGCAGCGATGATGGTCTCCATTCTTGCTGCAAGAAAAATGCCTCTTTCGAGTCTGATCAAAACACTTCCAACCCGTTGCATGCTGAAGGAGAAGATATCTGGCAAAAACAGCACATTCCTTATGAAGAGGATAAAAAGAAAATTTGCCGGAGAGAATATCGATCTCACCGATGGTTTAAAGATTTTCAGGAAAAATTGCTGGGCATTGATCAGGGCTTCGGGTACGGAACCTTTTATAAGGGTGCTCATTGATGGTCCGGGATTGGAAGAATGCAATTCTTTTCTTGAGGAAATAATGAGTGCAATATCTACTTGTTGAATTATATTATCTAATCGCGCATAATGGAGGAAATTTGGTTTCAAAGCTAAAATTATAAGAAACGCCTCAGATTATACTTAATCCATCAAAAAAAAATTGATTTACGCGTGATTAAAAGCGAAAGGTTTATAGAATATTTTACTCAAATTGAGTTAGAAACCATCATTTTCAATATGTGATATAAAAATGGTCAGATCGTCCGAAGTCATAAATAAGATTCAAAATACGCTTCCATCAGAGGATTGGAAGTATCTTGAGAGTGTTTTCGCTCAATCGCGCCAGACTCAGGGGCGCAGATCCCGAAAATCGCTTATTAGCGAGATCAATTCGCTGATGATCGATATCGCGCTCAAGAATAACAAACCCTCTTTACTCTATGCCCTGCCTGATTTTCCCGGGAGTGAAATTGATGAGTTATTTTCGAAAATCGGGTCGCAGTTTATCAAAACGCAGGACGAGAAATGGCTAAATTGTCTTCTTGTGCTTTCGAATAAGCTGGGGAAGAAAAGCTACCAGTCGCGAGTATACGCAAGTATTGCATTAAGTCTTATAGATGCCGGAGTAACCGACTCCAATTCTTTTCTGATTAATCATGGGATCGGAATGCTCGATCGGGTCATATTCCGAAAATATCGATCAGACATCATGATAGACATCGTTCCTCTCCTGATTGTCTGGGCCATCAACACCCTTGATGAAAAAATTCTTTATTCCTCCCTTAAGACAATTGAGGAAATCAGTGATATTTCAAAAAAAGCGGTGTTACATGCGGAACTCGCCAAAGCAATTGCAACCATCTCAGTCCTGAAAAAAAATAAGGATCTCTATCTCGAAAGTCTTAAAATATCAACAAAAATCAGACAAAAAATTCGCAGACATGATTGTATTTTCACCATCATTGAGAAGGGGGCTAAATCAGCCTTTGGTAAAGAGATGTCCGATATCCCCCTTTTCATCGCTAATTTTCACGATATCCCTCAGGGGGAGCTACTTGAAATTACCAGCGCCCTCGCTGCGCAATTGCTGGAGAGAGTTAAGGATAAAAATCAATTGATTAAAGTTCTTGAGAACATTTGTCGTCAGAATCCCCAGGTCTCTCATACCATCATCACCGATCTGCTTAAAAAAGCCGAACGGACCGGCGATGGCTGGTACCTTTCATCGGCAATTAGACTTCATGAACAGATCTCTTTTTCGGATGTATACCCAATACGGGAAATGATCCGTGCAGGAATCGCAGTTGCCCGATTTTCTAAAAATATGCAGGTTCTTAAAGACCTAATCCCGATTGTGATAATTCACAGCGATCCCGATTACCTTTCAAGGACATATCTTCAGTTTTCTGAGATCATGCTGGGATCAGGAGATTTTTCTTCAGCGCTGGAGATCTTCATGAGGATTTCCAGGAACCCGGAAATTTACTCGGCTTATAACGAGGGATTGACTAATCTTTTAAAAGCCGGTATCAATTCTGATAGAATTCGTATTATCGGAAAAGAAATACTGTTGAACTTGGATGATGAAACGGTTCAGACAGTAATTCACAGGACTTCAGTCGATATTTGTAAAGATCAGGAATTTGGGGAAATAATTTCTCATATTTCTTCAATTAAAGAACTGATTTCATTTCATCCAAAAAGAGATCAACTTTTCGTTGAATGCATTACCATTTTAATAAACCGTGGCTTCCTTGATAAAAAAGATCCCGGATTCCTCATAGATTTGATTGATTCAATTGGGGATTCCAACCTGAAAGAACGCGCAATTTCAAATATTGTCATAAAGATCGCCCGAATTGGAGTCCAAACCAGAAATCGTGACTTCCTGCAGAGGGCTGTTGGTCTTACCTGCGCAATCGAGGGACAAACCATCCGATCCATAACGCTCAGCAGTATTATTGATGAAGCATCCGTCCTTGCTTCACAGGATGGGGATCTGGATCTCCTTCTCAGAATGAGGGAGTGGAGCAGCTCGCTGCTCGAAAAAGATCTTGCCGCATATGCAATGGCAAATATCGTTGAAGGGATTCTGAAATATGCAATCGGAAGACATTCTACCGATGCGGTGGAAAAAGCATCCGGTATTGCTGAAGATATTGATGATCCTGCCTTGAAAACCCAGATGTTTGAAAGAATTGCTGAATGTTTCGTCAGAGTAGGGTGTATTTCATTAAGAGAAGACCTATACGCCAAGGAAGAAAAAGATTTTCAGACGCTTATTTATCCCTTTAAAAAAGGTCTCGAGATTATTAAAAGAAATGTGAAAAGCTCTCAAATTTCTCTGAAAATTGCGTCAATGATAGATATTATGATCTCCTTTTCTCGGGAATCTGAAAATCCGGATTATATTGTTGCATTCGCGATGTATTCAGTTGAAATTAAAAATTCTTTTGAACGGGATGCAATGCTTCATCGTGTTATCTCAAATCTTCACGATGATACCTTGCGTCCGAATTCAACGGATCCTTATGAGATTATCTCATTTCTCCTCCAGAATAATCCGCATACAAAAGGAAACCCGGATATTATACGGTTAACGTATGAATTCGCGAACAATGTCAGTGATCCATATATAAAACTCACAGGATTTTGCAGCATCGCAGACCTTTCGATTCGATCCGGTGATCTCGATACCTCCAGGCATATTCTTGAAACAGTCCACCAATTGCTCCCTGAACTCACCGCAGAATATGAAAAAATTATGATTCTGTCTGATATGGCGATGCTTTTTTGTAATATCGACAGAGAAAAAGCGAAAATGTGTTTACAGAAAGGAATAGACTATTTAAAAGATGTTGAACCAGATAAAGAAGGCGTCGCCAGAACGCAAATCATAATGGCAGTTGAAAGTATCAGCGGAATAGATCCGGATAAAAAATGGAATTCCCTTGCAACTCAAATATCTGCTAAAATTTCTGATCCTTTCGAATATATTCAGTCTCTTATAGCGATTCATGATATGAATTCCGGTGACAAAGCACGACGCGCTGAAATCTTGCGCGAAATGATTGCGGCTACTCAGAGAATCGCCTCTCCGTATGATAAAATTATGATTTTTTTGAGAATTTTTCCATTTGCTCAAAATGACTGCGAAGATAACACACCGTTTGAAATACTGAAAAATGCAAAAGAACTAACCAAGAGAATTAATATCAATTATATATCAGATACAATTCTTGATAATATATCAGGGATACTGATTTCATCATATTATAAGAATAATCGTCAGGATTACCTAACTCAGGCAATTGATGTTACAAAAGCGATTGATGACGATGAGATTCGAATTCGACGATTAATAGAGGCAGGATATCATGAACAGTATGATTCCCCGCCTCCATACTTGAAGATTAGAAATCTTGCTGAAAAAGTAATCAGTAATGGTGCCCATTCCGGTCAGGTTGCTACCCTTGAACGGTTGATACGAACCGTTGCTGATCGTGGAAAAGAGGCTGTCTTCTTTTGCGACTGTTCAATTTTGTTCAAAAAAGAGAACGAGGAAAAGTTATCGAAAAGGATGCTTCAATGTGCGATAAAGGAAGCCCGCATTATACGCCCGCTTTCCAGGAGAGCATATGTTATGTGCGATATTGCTATGAAAATTTCGGCTGCAGGTTGTGAAAAAGCAGCACAAGAAATCCTTGATTTGGCAATAGACGCTGCCACAAACATTCGTCAGTCATCGATAAGGGATGAAGTCTTTGATGAACTTGGACTCGCGATCAAAATTATTCAAGAGATGTGATAGTGAAAACCATTGAGGTTATCATATCCGGTAGAGTCCAGAAAGTGGGATTTCGTGCCTGTGTACGGAAGTTGGCCTGTGATCTAAAGATCAAGGGTACGGTCATTAATATGCCCAACGGGAAGGTTCGTGTATTTGCGTCCGGAGATCCGATGATCCTTGAAAAATTTGTTTCTATGATATACAGTTGTCCGAGGGCGGTAATAAGAGAGATGCAAACTGAGGAAGTTCCTCTTAAAGAATTCAGCGATTTCTCAATTATTAAGGCCGATGAAGTCAGTAAAGGACTTTAAATTCCTGATCATAAAGGATTGCATCTCGGAAATTCAGTACCTGTTTATCTAAAATCTCCTTATTTATTGACTGCTGAAATTGCCGGATTAATTTTGAAATTGTCGAATCTGATAAAAGACACCTGCCAGATTCGATTTCGAAATCAGCATCGGAGAGAGAATTCCTGGCATAACCGAATACGACCGGATCGATCATGGAAGGTTTAAAAGAGTCAATGAGATCCCGGACAAGGCTCCCTTTTCCTTCGTGGAGTACTCCAAGGTCGGGATCAAGCATCGATCCGATCAAGGACACACAACAATTACCATAAAGCATTGAATATCCAAACGACAACAAGGAATTTATTGGATCCGAATGGGGGAAGGCAGTTCTGCGTCTGAATCCATATTCCGGGGGAATATCCCTCGAGACAATTTCATAATACATATCGGTAGACATGAGAAAGATTCGTTTGATCTCATCCATTTTTATCAAATATGGGATCTCTTCAAGGGATGAACGGAGTAACTCCATTTCCCCATCATAAAAAAGTCTGTACCCTCGGGATTCTTCAAGAGCTGAAATAGAAACCAGATGTGATTTTAATGACCCTTTCACGATTTCAGTCGCAAAGCGATATTGGGAGATGCTTTCCTGTTTTTTTTTTAAATCGTTGCTATATTCTTCCTTGTAAGGTCGGATAGTTCCAACCGGGGCACCGTTAGGTTCGAAAAAAGTAATATATGTTCCATTTTTTATGAGTTTTGCGATGGTTGCCGAATTTATCATATGGCCTCCGATTACCATGAGATTTTTGACCGAATCAAGAGGATACTCTTTGCATTCGTTTTTTTTCTGGATAACCAGGCTCTGTTTTGTTGATTTTATGTGGGCGCCGAATCCGGTCACACATATCCAGGGAGGATCCATCTCTTACCTCAAAAATGATCTCGTGTCTAATTGTTCAGCTGATTTTGCTGATTAACTCATCGTTCATGAGGGATGGTATAGATTTTTTTACGATGAGAAAGAATTCGGTGAGTATAAACTCTTGAAAGAAACATATTTCCGTGGGCATTTGACAATCTGGGGGGGGGAAAAGATGTTCTGGGATAAAAAAATTGAAACTCTAAAGCCAGATGACCTGAAAACGTTACAATTGAGACGATTGAAAAAAACAATGAATCTGGTGCAAAACGTCGGTTTTTACCGGAAAAGTCTTTCAAATGCCGGATTAAAAGCATCCTCCATAAAAACACTCGATGATATAACAAAGATACCCTTCACAAAAAAACAGGATCTCAGGAACGGGTATCCTTTCGGTTTTTTCGCAGTCCCGTTAAAAAAAATTGTGAGGATACACACTACTTCAGGAACTACTGGGAAGCCTACTGTTGTTGGATATACCTGCAATGATCTCGAAGCATGGTCGGATCTTATAGCAAGGAATATGACCATGATTGGCATAACCGACCGTGATATATTTCAGAATATGGTGAATTACGGCATGTTTACGGGGGGGCTTGGATTTCACTATGGAGCAGAAAAAATCGGGATGACGGTAATCCCCAGCGCAACCGGAAATACAAAACGACAGATAGAAATGATCCAGGATTTTGGCGTAACGACAATCCATTGCACCCCAAGCTATGCGATGCACCTCTCTGAAGTAGCCGAGGATATGGGCGCATCGTTCGACAGTCTAAAAACGGGAATTTTTGGAGCGGAACCCTGGTCTGATACTGTCCGGAAGTCACTTGAGAACAGGCTGGGAGTTACTGCTTATGATTCTTATGGTCTTTCCGAACTGTTCGGACCTGGGGTTGCATTTGAATGCCCGGAGCGGGATGGGCTCCACATCTGGCATGACTGCTACCTTGTAGAAATTATCGATCCGAAAACGGGGGAACAACTCTCCGAAGGCGAACGGGGAGAGCTTGTCGTAACGCCCCTTGTAAAAGAGGCTATGCCCTTACTTCGGTACCGTACGGGTGATGTTACCATGCTTATGGAGGACGGGTGCCTTTGTTCACGAGGTAAAAAAATTGCACGTATTACCGGAAGGAGCGATGACATGCTCGTTATTCGCGGGATCAACGTTTTTCCCTCGCAGATCGAGCACGTCCTTCTGAAAATCCCGGAAGTGGGCAATCAGTTTATGGTCTATATCGACAGAATAAATCATCTCGACGAGATGACGGTAGAAGTTGAGATCAACCGGAAATTTTTCAGCGGGGAACTTGTGGATCTTGCAAGACTCCAGAAAAAAGTTGTAAAAGCCCTTAAGGAAACGCTTGAATTAAGGACAACGGTAAAATTAGTAGAACCGGGATCTTTACCCCGTTTCGAAGGAAAAGCCAGGCGAGTGATTGACAGGAGGGAAGGTATATGAAATACTGGGATCAGCAGATCGAAGAGATGTCGAAAGACGATATCCGGAAAATGCAGTACAAACTATTGAAGAATCTTGTTAACAGGCTCTATAGTTTTTCTCCCTTCTATCACGATCGTATGAAAGAACAGAAAATCCATCCCGACGATATCCGGGAACTTTCCGACGTCAAGAAACTCCCGTTTATGTTCAAGCGTGATCTGAGGGACAATTACCCGGATAAGATTTTCACCGCTTCCCGCGAAGAGTTGGTCAGATATCACGTATCTTCAGGAACGACAGGGAAACCGACTGTTGTTGGCTATACCCAGAATGATCTCAATAATTGGACCATCTCCCTTGCGCGGGCCCTTACTTCGGTTGGACTCGGAAAGGGCGATACGATTCAGGTCAGTTATGGGTACGGACTATTCACGGGAGGCCTGGGTCTTCATTACGGGGCGGAACGCATTGGTGCCACCGTTCTGCCGACGAGCGTCGGGAACACCGAGCGACAGATAGAACTGATGCAGGATCTTGGCGCAACCGCAATTGCCTGTACTCCCTCCTACCTTCTGCATATCGGCGAAGTGGCTGAAAAGATCGGAGTAAATATTAAAAAAGACACTCAGCTGAGGACCGGGATTCTCGGCGCGGAACCCTGGACGGATGGAATGCGGAAGAGGATGGAAGAATGGCTGGGTATAAAAGCATATGATATTTATGGAACGAGTGAGCTTTCGGGCCCTATGTTTACGGAATGTTCGGAGCAGAAAGGGTTTCACGTCTGGTCGGATCTTGCTCTCGCTGAAATTGTCGATCCGTCAACCGGAGAACCCCTTGAACCGGGTGAACGGGGAGAACTTACCATAACCATTCTCCAGAAAGAAGCTCTCCCTATGATTCGGTACCGGATCGGCGATATTTCAGTGCTTGACGATGAACAGTGCGCATGCGGTCGCACGCATCCACGTGTTCAGAGAATCCAGGGCAGGGTAGACGATATGCTGATAATTCGTGGTATCAATGTATTCCCATCCCAGGTCGAGTATACGTTAATGACAATTCCTGAAGTGGGTCAGCATTTCCAGATTGTGGTTGATAGGAAAGGTGCCCTCGATGACATGCTCGTCCGGGTCGAACTGACAAAGGAAGCATTCAGTGATAAAATCAATGATCTCATGCTCATCGGACAGATGGTTGAACACCGGCTCAGGAATTCCCTGAATGTGAATGTCGAAGTCGAACTGGTCGAGCCGGGATCCCTACCAAGATTCGAAGGGAAATCGAAAAAGGTCATTGACAAGAGGTCGATGTAAATGGATACGCAAAAATATGTTATCAGGCAAATCTCGATATTTTCTGAAAACAGGCCGGGCCGTCTTGCAGCAATAGCACATGCACTTGGCGAGGAAAAGATCAATATCCTGGCTTTCAGTATTGCTGAGGCGAATGGGTTCGGTGTGGTCCGGGCGCTCGTCGATCATCCCGAGAAGGCACACGCAAAATTATCGACACTTGGATTCAACATCGCATTTACCGAAGTAGTCGCAGTGAGGATGAAAGATCAACCCGGTGGACTGTATGAAGTCGCAAAAATCCTCGGTGATTCAGGGATCAATATTGAATATTCGTACGCCTATTCTGGGAAAGAGGGGGCCGTACTCATTCTCCGCGTCGATCAGGTTGAGGAGGCAATAAAAAAGATCATTGGTTCAGGAGCAACCCTTCTCGAACGTTCCAAATTCCATTGATCCCAATTATTTTTTTTCCCATTTTTTCAGTTCTGCGATACCGGAAAGTGTATTCCCCCGACGTATTTCTTCCCGTATTCTCTCCTCATTTTTTCTGACTTCGAGTGCCCGTCTCGCAATTTCATACGCACGTGTGTGCGGGACGACAACAACGCCACTTTCATCACCAATAACCCAATCCCCCGGAGTAACCTGCTGCCCGCAGCATATGATCTCAACACCAATCTCCCCAAATCCTTTCGGTTCCCCGGCATTCGGAACGACAGCCTTTGCAAAAACAGGGAACTTCATCGCACGGATGTCGTCTACATCGCGCACTGCCCCATCAATGATCACCCCTGCAATTCCTTTTTTCACGGAACTCAGCGTGGCAAGCTCCCCCCAGGGAGCAACATGAGTGCCACCGTCATTGAATATTACAATCACATCATTTTCATGTGCACAATCAATCGCTTCGACGGGCTTTGCCCAGTCTCCGGCAAATGTCTGAACAGTGAGAGCTTTTCCGACCATCTTGACGTTACCGCAGATAGAAATCAATCCAGTCATTGCCCCTTTTCGGTGCATAGCATCCGTAACATTTGGTGATGAGACCTGCAAGAGGAGTGAACGTATCTCATCATCCCGCGTTTTTTTCTCCGGGCGGTTCATCGATGGCTGATCAATCGACTTCCGAACCTCCTTTGTCGACCGGGTTACATCAGCCGAACGAATGATATTCCCCCCAACAATAACGATATCCGCGCCAATGAGGACTGCATCCCCGGCACTATCCGCATTTAGTCCTCCCGCTATTGCAAGCGGGATATTTATCTTACCTGCCAGGGATCTCAGAAGTTCGATGGAATCTTTACCGATCATCTGCTGGTCGATCCCAACATGGGCACAGATAAAATCGACCTGCATTGCTTCAAGTTCCTGTGCCCGCTCCAGAGGATCTTTCACATTTATGAGGTCCGCCATAATTTTGATTCCATAAAGTCGTGCGGCCCTGACTGCTTCAATAATGACTGAGTTATCGGAATCCGCGAGGACACACACGATGTTTGCACCTGCTTTTGCGGCCATTTCGACTTCCAGTGTCCCGGTGTCGGCAACTTTCATGTCAGCCACTATCACCCCGTTGGGGAAGTGCTCCCGGAACGATCGCACCGCATTCATTCCTTCGCTTTTAATCAAAGGCGTCCCGACTTCGATCCAGTCGGAGCCGCCATCCAGGGATTCTTTGGCGATCTGCAATGCCCGCTCAAGTTCGAGAATATCAAGGGCAACCTGCAGGACTGCTCTCTTCATGATCAATGATGTAAATGCCGCAGGTTAATAACTATCCAGCCGAACCAGAAAAATGACATTATTTGGATCTTTCCCGCACGATTCAAGGGATAAGGTTGAAAAATTCCCATGAAAAAGGGGAGCTGGCTAGATTTCCTTACGACACCAGATAATCCCCGCGGATAACGATAGTATCGCAAAAACTGCGTCAAAGCCGGGAGATGTCGTCGTCGGGGGATTCGTTTGGCCCTGAGTTGTCGTTTCGACGGGCATGGGCGTTGTGAGGAGAGTAGCAGTTACGGTAGGAATTGGGATTGATGGTGGCGATGTAGGAGTGGACGTTGTTGTCGTCGGCAGCAGAGTGGGTTTTGCTGATGGGGATGAAGTTGGGATGATGGTTGTTGGGTTTATCGTTGTCGCACCCGATCGTATGAGAGGATTAACATCCTGGTCAAGGACTGTTACCTGAGCGCTGATCGTCTTTCCGTTGACAAGGTAATTGTCCTTCATGTGGTTCATGTTGCATTCAGCCCAAATTGTGTACGTTCCCTGCGAATAGAGCTGGTTTCCTGTATCCCAGGTAATCCCGTTCGAATCGCTGTTGAAAGGATTTGTCGTGACCGGGATATCGACCATCGAATGCGAATTTCCACCGGCATCAACAACAGACGAATATTGAGCACCGTCGGGTGCCTG
>Ga0187777_10000382_pt1 | contig 31736 bp, 28 predicted proteins | sample 1015_Q2_SP5_10_M_FD_132416 | JGI IMG/M metagenome (GOLD analysis project Ga0187777, IMG submission 132416) | Tropical peat soil microbial communities from peatlands in Department of Meta, Colombia - 1015_Q2_SP5_10_MG | ecosystem: Environmental > Terrestrial > Soil > Wetlands > Peat | place... | reverse complement strand
GGCTACGGCATGGCAGTCGCCCAGGCCCAGCACAAAGTCCGCGAATTATACGACGTGCTCACCAAGAAGGGAGTGGAGGTGCGCTTTGCCATCCACCCGGTTGCCGGGCGCATGCCGGGGCATATGAATGTGCTGTTGGCCGAAGCGGATATCCCTTATGACCGCTTGATCGAAATGGACGAGATCAACGGCGACTTCCCGCAAACTGACGTAGCCCTGGTTATCGGCGCCAATGACGTAACCAATCCCGCGGCGCGGACCGATACGTCCAGCCCCATCTATGGCATGCCGATTCTGGACGTGGACAAGGCTCGGACCGTGATGGTCATCAAGCGCAGCATGAACCCCGGCTTCGCCGGAATCGACAACCCACTTTACTATCTCGACCGGACTCTGATGCTTTTCGGAGATGCCAAGTCCTTCGTAAACGGCATCGTGCATGAGTTGGCGGGAAATACGCACTAGCCGACTTGCTGCCGCGAAACTGGCCGAGTATCATTCTCTCGTCATGGCCGCAATCAATTCTCTCGCCAAACTACGCCAAAAAACCCAATTGATGTCGGCATCGGAGATCGAACGAACCCTGGTTCGGCTGGTCCACGAAATCATCGAGAGAAATGATGGCGCGGATGAACTGGGCATCGTGGGTATTCGCCGCCGCGGCGTCTTTCTCGCGCAGCGCTTGGGGGAGATGATCCAGCGCATTGAAAAGAAACCGGTCCCGGTGGGTACCCTGGACATCTCGCTTTATCGCGATGATCTCTCGACTGTCGGTCCAAAACCGGTTGTACAAAAAACCGAAATCGGGATTCCCATCACCGGAAAGAGAATCGTGTTAGTCGACGATGTCCTTTACACCGGCCGCACCACCCGTGCGGCGTTGGACGCGCTCTTCGACCAGGGACGTCCTAAGCAGGTGCAACTTTGCGTACTTATCGATCGCGGCCATCGCGAGCTGCCGATCGAAGCCACATACGTCGGCCGCAAGGTGCAAACCACGGATCGCGAGATCATCGAAGTGAAGTTACGTGAGCTTGACAATGCAGAAAAGGTTCTGCTGGTGGAAAAACAAGGCTGAGGTCTTGCCGTCCTCCCGCCTGATGCCAGGCCAGTGATGAACAACGTTCCACGCGGTTCCCTGCTCGATATCGAACACCTGTCGGCTGCGGAAATAACCGCATTGCTCAAGCTTGCCCGCCGCATGAATCCCGCAAGACCTCGCCTTCTGTTGCGCGGCAAGAAGATTCTGCTCCTCTTCTACGAAGCCTCCACTCGTACCCGCAGCTCATTCGAAATTGCAGCCAAATCTCTTGGGGCCATGACCACCCTCGTGCTGTCGAGCGGTTCCAGCATCGAGAAAGGCGAGTCTTTACTCGATACCGGCTACACTCTTCAAGCCGTCGGTGCTGACTTGATCGTCGTCCGGCATCCCTCTGCGGGCGCGCCATTGCTGATGGCCACGCACCTCAAAGTACCTGTCGTAAATGCTGGAGACGGCATGCACGAGCATCCCTCGCAGGCTCTGCTCGACGCTTACACCATCCTGCGCCACAAAAAGACTTTGTCCGGCTTGCGCGTGGTGATCCTGGGCGATATCTATCACAGCCGTGTAGCCCGCTCCGCCGTTCACCTGCTTTCGAAATTCAACGCTCAGGTGACGCTCTGCGGCCCGCCGGAACTTTTGCCTGATCTGGCGACGTCTCTGGCCCCCGGCTTGCAAATCAGCCGCAGCACCGACGATGCAGTTCGCGGAGCGGACGTGATCATGGTTCTTCGCGTTCAGAAGGAACGCCTCGCCGGCTTAAAGATCCGCTTGCAGGATTACATCACGAGATACCAGATGACCATGGCCCGACTGAAATTGGCCAAACGCGACGCTATTGTGATGCATCCCGGCCCGATCATTCGTGGCTTGGAGTTGACTTGGGAGGTGGCCGATTGTCCGCAGTCGACCATCGTCGAAGAAGTCCGCAATGGAGTTCCCGTTCGCATGGCGATCATGGCAAAAGCGCTGGGCAAAGCAAGATAGAACCGCGCAAGTGATCTATGAAACTATATGCCACAAGATAGATCCAAATCGGCCTCGCTCCTGATCAAGGGCGGTCACCTCATTGATCCTTCTGTCAGACTGAACGCACCTACCGATCTCTTATTGCGCGACGGTCGCGTGGCAGAGGTCGCGCCGCCGAACAAAATCCGGGCCGGTGCAGACGAGACCTTTGACGCGCGAGGATTGGTGGTTGCGCCCGGGTTTATTGACCTGCATGTCCACCTGCGGGAACCGGGCCAAAGCTATAAAGAAACCATTGCCAGCGGCACCGCTGCAGCCGCCACCGGCGGATTCACTTCGGTGTGCTGCATGCCAAACACCTCACCGATTGTCGACTCACCCGACTGGGTTACCTGGCTTCGCCAACCCCAAAGAGGAGCAGTCGTCAATGTTTTTCCCATCGCGGCAGCGACCCAGGCCAGTAAAGGTGCGGTTCTGACGGATTTTCGCGGACTTCAGCGCGCCGGCGCTGTGGCGGTTACCGACGACGGCCGCCCAATTCTGAGCGAGACCACGATGCGCGAGGCCTTGCGCCTCGGCGCCGAAATTAATCTGCCGGTCATTCAGCATGCCGAAGACACTCGCATGACGGAAAACTGTTCCATGAACGAGAGTGCCAGCTCGTTTCGTCTCGGCCTTCGCGGGATGAAGCCACAAGCGGAAGCGTCGATCGTCGACCGCGACGTCCAACTCGCCCAACAATTCACCGGAACTCGCTATCATGTGGCCCACCTCTCGACTGCTGAAGCGCTCAAATCCTTGCGCCGCGGCAGGCGCAGCAAAGCCCGCATCACCTGCGAAGTTACACCACATCACTTCACCCTCACCGATGCCGACATCGACGACTACGACACCAACTACAAGATGAACCCTCCGTTACGCTCAGTCGAGGACCGCGAGGCACTTCTGGTTGCTCTGGCTGACGGCACTGTCGACGCGATCGCCACCGATCATGCGCCCCATGCCATGCAGGAGAAAATTGTCGAATTCGACAAGGCGGCATTCGGAATCACCGGGCTGGAAACGGCTTTCGCATTGGCCATCATGCGACTGCATCGCGACCGCAGGATTCCACTGACGAGAATCGTAGAGCTGTTTACCGCTGGTCCAGCCCGAGTTGTGGATCTTCCAGGGCGGGGCTCACTCGCTCGCGGAAGCTTCGCTGACGTGACCATCTTTGACCCCAGAAAGCATTGGACTTTCGACGTCTCCAAATCCCGTTCCAAATCGCGGAATACGCCTTTCCATAGCTGGCAACTCACTGGAAAAGTGATAGCGACGATTGTGGGCGGTAGATTCGTCCATCGGGCAGATTAGAAACGCCTTCTCCCCACCCAGCGACCGCGGCACTCGACAACATTGCCATCCCATGCAACTTTTCCCTGTTACCCTAAGTCTCATCAAGGGATGGCCGCGCCGCTGGCGAAATCCGGCAAAGCCGCGCCGTCGTACATCGAAGTGGGGAACTTGTCCGTGCTCATTAAAAAAGCTGCCGATATCCCGTCTTCGGAAATTACTCCTAAGAGTTTGTATTTGAACCGTCGCAAATTTATGCGAGAAGCGGCGCTGGCCGGCGTTGCGGCGGCAGTTGCTGCTAAAGGTGCCAACGAGCTGATCTCTCCCACCGCCATCGCTCACGCAGATGCCAAAATCGACGGAATCAAGAGAAGCTCGTTTTCCACCACTGAAACGATCACGCCCTACAAGGATGTCACCAATTACAACAACTACTACGAATTCTCGACAGACAAATATGAACCTGCGGGGTTGGCCAAGAACTTCAAGACGCGGCCATGGACTGTCAAAATTGACGGGTTGGTCGGCAAGAAGCAGGAGCTCGATATCGATACCATCCTCAAAATGGCCACACCGGAAGAGCGTATCTACCGTCACCGTTGCGTCGAAGGTTGGTCGATCGTGGTTCCATGGGTGGGCTTCTCCCTCAGCGAGCTGATCACGCGGACGCAGCCGCTCGGGAAAGCAAAATTTGTGGAGTTCACCACAATTTACGATCCCCACCAAATGCCCGGCCAGCGGAGTAACGTCCTTGATTGGCCCTATGTCGAGGGCTTGCGCATGGACGAAGCCATGCATCCCCTGGCTCTTCTGTGCTTCGGAATGTACGGCGAAGTGCTTCCCAATCAGGATGGGGCCCCACTCCGCCTGGTTGTTCCCTGGAAGTACGGTTTCAAGAGCGCAAAGGCGATTGTGCGTATTCGCTTCACCGACTCGCAGCCAATTAATACCTGGAACAGGGCCGCGCCGAATGAGTATGGCTTCTACTCGAACGTCAACCCGAACGTCGACCATCCCCGCTGGAGCCAGGCAAAGGAGCGGCGATTGGGTGAGTTCTTCAAACGTCCTACTCTAATGTTCAATGGGTACGATCAGGTGGCGAGCTTGTATAGCGGGATGGATCTGAAGAAAAATTTCTGACTTCTGGTAACTTCTATTGATTCGTTGGTTCAAAGTCGTAGTTTTTCTCGCCTGCCTCGGCCCGCTTGCCCGCCTGGGGTGGAAGGCCTACAACCAGCTGCTCGGCGCCAATCCCATCGAAGTCATCACCCATTCCACGGGCGATTGGACGCTGATCTTCCTGCTGGTGACTCTGTCCGTCACTCCCATCCGCAAGCTGACTGGCCAACTTTGGCTGATTCGCTTTCGCCGGATGTTTGGCCTGTTCGCTTTTTTCTACGCAGTGCTGCATTTTCTTACTTACATCTGGCTGGACAAATTTTTTGACATCCACGCAATGCCGGCCGATATCGCCAAGCGCAAATTCATCACTGTCGGATTCACCGGCTTTCTCCTGCTCATCCCGCTGGCAATCACATCTACTTCCGGCTGGATCCGCCGTCTTGGCGGCAGGCGCTGGCAGCGTCTGCATCAACTCATCTACTTGAGCGCAACGGCCGGCGTTATTCACTACCGGTGGCTGGTCAAGAAAGACATCCATAAGCCCCTTGAGTACGCCATCGTACTGGGTACCTTGCTAAGCTACCGAGTGATCGTTTGGAGTATTCCGAAGTTGACCGCAAAGAGGCCGGGAACCATTGCGCCACCGCGCATGGAAGTTCCCCAAGCCTAACTAGCCTCCATTCCGACTCGCATGCGATTTCTTGGCTTTATGAGACACGAGGGCCAATCGAGTACTCGTAATTTCCTTGCCGAGCATGTTCATGACTTCCAGGCACAGCTTCGTATCTTTGGCCAGTAATTCCAGCAAGTCTTGCCGCGAGACAAACCCCAGCTCAGCGTCTTCACTGACCTCAGCCTGTAAGCTATAAGTTCCGCCCGAAAGTGTAGCGGGTAATCCGAGAATTGATCCGCTCCCGAGCGTGCGACACGGATAGACGGAAGCCCTTCCATCCAATCGCAGGTTCACCTTCCCCCTGAAAACAAGAAACACGCCAATCCCTTCCTCCCCCCGCCGGAACAGAATCGTCCCCTTCTTCTTTTGCGTGACGGAAGCCAATGGCATGAGTGCCGACCTTAGTTCGAAAGGCGTCAAGAGCTCAGACATGTTCCCTTCCTGGCCTGCCTGAGCCACGCTGGCAGGATTCCAGTGGTTTTATCCAACAGTTCACAACAAGGCTGTGACCGTTATCACGGGTGCCTGTGACAGCAAATTCAGGCCGGTGGACGGTCCATTCTTCCTTCGCATGTGTCGTTCCACGGATTCTGATTCACCCCTGCAAGACCCGGGAGCTGCAGCCGATTTCAATTCTCCTGTGAATCTCCGCGTTAGCGTGTATCATCTTCTAATTCCGGAGGATGAAAAGCGCTATGGCTCATGAGCTACCCCCTTTGCCCTATGACTACTCAGCCCTCGAACCTACGATTGACACCCAAACCATGAAGCTGCATCACGACATGCATCACGCCGCTTATGTTAAGAATCTCAATGCGGCGCTGGAGAAATATCCCAATCTGCAATCGAAAAAAGTTGAAGAACTGCTCCGCGACCTCAACGCCGTGCCTGAAGACATTCGCACCACCGTGCGCAACAACGGCGGCGGGCACATGAATCACTCAATGTTTTGGAAAATCATGAAGCCCAAAGGCGGAGGCGAACCGTCAGGCCACATCGCGGAAATAATTAGCAAAAGTTTCGGCAGCTTCAAAGACTTTCAGGCCAAGTTCAACGATGCTGGGGCCAAGCAGTTCGGCAGCGGTTGGGCTTGGCTGGTGGGTAAATCGAATGGCGAGTTCCAGGTCATCAGCACTGCCAACCAGGACAATCCTATCTCCCAAGGTTTGTTCCCGATTATGGGCAATGATGTCTGGGAGCACGCGTACTACTTGAAATATCAGAATCGTCGTCCAGAGTATCTGGCGGCCTGGTGGAACGTGGTCAACTGGGATGAGATCAATCGCCGCCTGGAGAGCTTCCGTGCTCATCAGGAACCCGCAATGGCTCACCGCTAGATTTGTTGTTTTCACAAACAGCCTCGGCTGCAAGCCGAGGCTTTTTTCTCTTTGTAGCGGTTCCAGCCTTAGCATCCCATTTCTGAATAATCTGTGTCCTGCTTGTGGAAACTACAGTACGCCTAGCGCGGCAAATTTCTCGCATCATGAATCAACCGTTGAACCGATGATCCAGAGCGGTGTTCGCCGCGCATAGCCATGCTGGGTCATCGTCGCATGGTATTCCAGGCCGCACGCTCACTTTTCCTCATTGCACCAAAAATTTGGAATTGACCAGCTCAGAAACCGGAGAGTAAATTCTCGTCACCTTACAGCAAAAATCCAGCCGATGAAGTTGCCTCGATCCTTCGCGTAAGGACTGCGGCGTGAAAGTTTGACGCTCAAGCTTCAACCGACAATTGGCCCTCCCTCCCCCCAAGGGTGAATGACGTGAATACGCCTGCTGCTGCATGGAACATCTACCGCACACGCTTTCTGATCAAAGCGCAACAACTCACTCAACCACTGGCGTTCGTCGATCCGTTAGGACGCGAACATCGCGGCCAACCCGGCGACTACCTGGTTGAGTTCTCCGATGGCCGGCGCAGCATTCAGCGCCGTGAAATTTTCGAAGACATTTATGTCGCTATGGGTCCGGCGGATGAAAGTTGGCCTTCCTGCGTTCGACGCCACGAACCCCTCGCCTCGCTCAGGCCCTGCATCACCGGCCCTCCCGCCGCCGCGTGAGGCGAATCAAGAAAGAGTGGGAGTACCGCTGTCGCGATCCTCGAACGGGGATGGCTTGGTGGCCCCAGGGAATGTGGAAAAGCCCGCTCTTATCACTGGCATCTGGGTTGTTAATTGCTTTGATATACAATATATAGGTGTTTCCTATTGACAGCCACAATCAGCAGGAGTACTGTAACCATCCCATGGAGAGCTGATCGCCTCTGGGAGCGGAGTCGTTCGAACCACGCTGAGGTAGAAACTGGGAGCGGAATGCTTTGGCCGAGGTGGCCTCGCGCCGCTCCTGCAACTGACTTGCTCTGGCCCCGACGAAGGAGGCCACTTTTGACGCCTGAGACCTGAGAACTGAATGTGCGGTGGCCGTTCCACGGCTCCGGCGTCGCCGGATTCCCCCCGTGAGAGCGACAATAGTTGACAAGTCCTGCTGTGGCTGGAGCCTGCTTCGGATTTACCGGGATTGAGACATCAGCGCCGATTGCCAGGAGAAGAAGATAATGGCGGAAGTTACCGAAAAGCGAGCCCCCGATACGACTGTTTCGACGACTGCGGCAATTCCAACTGCGAGAAAGGCCCCTGGTCTGACCTTCCGTCGTTTTTTCACCAAGGCCGGCGTGTCTCCCTACGGCGAGCTTGAATGGGAGCGCCGCACTGCGCAGATCACCGATGCCCACGGCAACGTGATCTTTGAACAGAAAGATGTTGAAGTCCCCAAAGACTGGTCGATGACCGCGACCAACATCGTCGCCTCCAAATACTTGCATGGCACGATCGGCACCCCCGAGCGCGAAACCGGCGTCCGTCAGCTCGTCAGCCGTGTCGCAGAAACCATTCGTGACTGGGGACTCGCACAGGGATACTTCAATACTCCCGAAGATGGCGCCATCTTCCACGATGAGCTCGCGCACATTCTTCTCCGCCAATACGCGGCCTTCAACTCGCCCGTCTGGTTCAACGTTGGCTGCGACCGCATCGAGACGAACTCTGACGCCACCAACTGGCATTGGAATCACGCGCTTGGCCGCGTCGAATTCAGCGTGACGGGTTACAAAACGCCGCAGTGCTCCGCGTGCTTCATCAACTCGGTGAAGGATTCGCTCGATTCGATTCTCACTTTGGCCAAGACCGAAGGCATGCTCTTCAAGTGGGGATCCGGCACCGGCACCAACCTCTCGTCTTTGCGTTCTTCCACCGAGACCCTGAGCGGCGGCGGCATCGCCAGCGGCCCGCTCAGCTTCATGAAGGGTTTCGACGCTTTTGCCGGCGTCATTAAATCTGGCGGCAAGACTCGCCGTGCCGCCAAAATGGTCATTCTCAACATCGACCACCCTGACATCGTCGACTTCATCGAGTGCAAGCAGAAAGAAGAAGCCAAAGCTCATGCGCTTGTCGCTATGGGTTATGACGGATCACACCCCGATTCCGACGCCTACAGCTCTATCTTTTTCCAAAACGCCAACAACTCCGTGCGTGTCACGGATGACTTCATGTACGCCGTCCTGCGCGACACCGACTTTTCTACCCGCGCAGTAAAAGACGGCCGTCCAATGAAGACTCACAAGGCTAAGGATCTGCTCTACAAAATTGCCGACGCGACTTGGCACTGCGGCGATCCTGGCATGCAGTTCGATACGACCGTCAACCGCTGGCACACTTCCAAGAACACGGCCCGCATCAACGCTTCGAATCCCTGCTCCGAGTACATGTTCCTCGACGACTCGGCGTGCAACCTGGCCAGCCTCAACCTGCTCAAGTTCGCTCCCAATGGGACGTTTGACGTCGAGGCCTATCGCCACGCGGTGGACGTTGTGATTACGGCCCAGGAAATTCTCGTCGATAACGCCGGCTACCCCACCGAGATGATCGTCCGCAACTCCCACGACTATCGTCCGCTCGGACTCGGCTATGCCAATCTAGGCGCGCTGCTCATGGCCGCAGGTCTCCCCTACGACTCTGATGCGGGCCGCGATTACGCCGCTTGCGTCACCGCCATCATGTGCGGCGAAGCGTATCTTCAGTCATCAAAGATTGCCGAACTTTGCGAGCCTCTCGTCCCCGCCACCGAAGCGACTCAGAAGACCCTGGCTGAAACTAACCTGGGCACAGTCCACGTGGGGACAGCCGCCCCGGCTGTCCAGGTCGAGCGAAGCTCGACAGTCATGCCCGGCGGAGCCTGTCCGGGCTGGTACATCAATCGCGAGCCGTTCCTCGACGTGGTCCGCATGCACCGCGCCTCTGTCAACAACATTAACAAGAACAATGTACCGGCTCCGCTTTACGAAACCTCCAAAGCCTGCTGGGACGAAGCTCTCGCCCACGGCGAGAAATTCGGCTATCGCAACTCCCAGGTCACCGTTCTCGCCCCCACCGGCACCATCGGCTTCATGATGGACTGCGACACCACCGGGGTAGAGCCGGATTTGGCGCTGGTGAAATACAAAAAACTGGTGGGTGGAGGCATGATCAAGATCGTGAACAACACCGTGCCCACGGCGTTGTTCAAGCTGGGCTACGACCACGATCAAGCCGACAAAATCGTCAGCTACATCGATGCGACCGGCACGATTGAAGGCGCGCCGCACATTAAAGACGAGCATCTCGCGGTGTTTGATTGCTCATTCAAACCGGCGAAAGGCACACGCTCGATCCACTACATGGGACACCTCAGGATGATGGCTGCGACGCAGCCGTTCATCTCCGGTGCAATCTCGAAGACCGTGAACCTGCCTGAGTCGGCCTCGGTCGAAGAAATTATGGAGGCTTACATCCAGGCGTGGAAGCTCGGATTGAAAGCGGTCGCGATTTATCGCGACGGCTGCAAGAAGAGTCAGCCGCTCAGCGCTGCGGGAACTAAGACTGCGGCTCCGGCAGGCGAGGGTTCGCGGACAGGAATGTCCGCGCTACAAGAGCAAGAAAACCTCAACGCTCCCCCGCGCGCCGTCCGCCACAAGCTGCAGGCAGAGCGCATGTCGGTCACGCACAAATTCAATATCGGCGGGCACGAGGGCTATATCACCGTCGGCCTCTACCCCAGCGGCGATCCCGGCGAAATCTTCATCACCATGGCCAAAGAAGGCTCGACCGTCAGCGGCCTGATGGACAGCTTCGCGCTCGCCGTCTCCATTGCTCTGCAGCACGGCGTGCCGCTCAAGCTGCTCTGCGACAAATTCGAGCACACACGCTTTGAGCCCAGCGGCTGGTCGAACAATCCGGACATCGGTTTCGCCAAATCGATCATGGATTACATTTTCCGCTGGCTTCACATGCGCTTCCTCACCGGACAGCAGCAGTTGCTGTTCGAGAACCTGCGGCCGAAGCTGTCGGGCGCTCAGGCGCCAGAGATCGGCGATCTCAACGGCTCTGCTGATACGGCTGTGGGCAGGCCGCCCTCGGCCGCCGGTGGGACGGTTCACGCCGCCGATGCCCTGTCCAGCATCGTGGACCTGGGCGACGCTCCGACTTGCAGCTTCTGCGGATCGATCATGACTCGCAACGGCAGCTGCTATCGCTGCATGTCCTGCGGCAGCACGAGTGGGTGCTCGTGATATCACTTGGTATATATACCAAGTGATACCAGCTTATCTAATCGAGTATCTTAAACATTCCTCATGCCTTAGCGCCAGATTCGACATAACGCGAGAAGGTATATATACCTTCTCGCGAAATGCTGGTTAAGCCTCTATTGCTATCTTGACCACACCAGCTTCGCCTATCAGGGAATTTCTGGAGCTGGCTCCACGGCCAATCCGTGATCCGATGCAATTGGTAGTTGCGCCGCATTGGCGCGTGGTCTCGGTTTCTGGCCGTATTTGGCACGGCTGAAGCCGTGCCCTTCCACGGGTCCTTCTAAATGCATAGATTCTTTGTCGCGATGTCCTTCGCGAGCGACGGACATCTGGCTCCTCAGGATGACAGTAGATGAGAGATGCGGATGTTGACTCAGGAAAGATAGCGCAGGAGTTGGGCCAGGCTGATGACAAGCTGCCCGCGTCCTTGATGGAGGAAGATTCCAAATTGTGCGATCAGGTTATAGGCCAGCGCGAACTGGGCAAGGGCTGAAGCAGCGATGGTGAATTGACTGATGCTGAATACGCCGATCCCGAATTGCGAGATGGTGATCACGCCGAAGGCGAACTGTCCGATGGCGATGATGCCTTTGGCCGGAACCGGCCTGCGGTCAGGACGATATTTGAAGGAAATGTGCAGCCAGGGAAGACCGAAAAGGTTGGCTTCCGACTTGTATTCGAATCCGCGCCCGCCGGATTGGTCTCTTGCGGGATAAGGCTCGCCGCAGTTTGGGCAGAACACGGCTTGCTCGGAGACGTTATGTCCGCACTTGCGGCAAGGCTTCATGGCCGAGAGTGTACACCGGGGCTGATTCAATGCGACATTCGGCGCGAAAACGAGCATCCGACTCCTAAATAGTGGATAATAGGACGAATCAGTAGCATCTGTGTCTAGGGTGACGCAGCGAGAATTCGTGTTTCCTGGAGCCCTCGCTATCGGAGACGTGTACCACATTGTGTGGCATAGCCGGTTTTACACATAAAAATTGGATTCCCAATCCTGAGCGTATTCGGAGCGCTACTTCTACGCTCATCCACCGTGGGCCGGACCAGCAAGGTGTGTTTGAGTCGAAAACCGCGTCGCTGGGGGCAACGCGGCTGAAAATCATCGATCTGGGCTCGGGCGATCAACCGATCAGCGCGGCGGGCACGACCATCGTCTTCAATGGTGAAATCTACAACCATCTCGAGCTGCGTGCGGAACTGGAGAAGCTGGGACACCGTTTTGTTTCGCACTGCGACACGGAAACCGTTCTGCACGCTTTTCTGGAATGGGACACAGCCTGCTTCTCCCGGCTGCGGGGAATGTTTGCGATTGCACTCTGGACGGAGCGGGACCATCGCCTGGTGCTGGCCCGCGATCGCATGGGCATCAAGCCTCTCTTTTTTGCGCGTAATGGGGAAGATCTCTTCTTTGGTTCAGAGCTGAAGGCCATTTTCGTTCATCCGGAAATTGAGCGCAGGTTAAGTCTGGAGGGGCTGGATTGCTATCTTTCGATGAACTATGTTCCGAGTCCGTGGACTCTGGTCGAAGGCATCGAAAAGCTTCCTCCGGGACAGTGGCTCGAGTGGCGCGACGGCCAGATCTCGACGAATGCCTACTGGACGCTGCCGGTTCCTGCGCCGCATGAGCGCACGTTGGAAGACGCCAAAGAGGAACTCGATTCGCTGCTGCGGCAGTCGATTCGCGAACACCTGATCTCGGATGTGCCGCTGGGAATGTGGCTGAGCGGGGGCATCGATTCCTCGACGATCCTGCACTATGCGGCCACCGAATCGAGCTCGCGGCTCAAGACGTTCTCGATTTCATTTCGTGGCCGCAGCTTCGATGAGAGCGACTACATCCGGCAGGTCGCGAATCATTACGAAACCGAGCATGAACAGCTCGATCTTAACCCCGAAATTGATCTCGAAGGAGCAATTGAAGAGTTTGCGTATTACTCCGACGAGCCCAGCGCCGACGCAGGCGCCCTGCCCGTGTGGTTCTTATCCAAATTAAGCAAGACAAGAACGACCGTGAGCCTGAGCGGGGAGGGTGCCGACGAAATTTTTGCCGGATATCTGACCCACCGTGCTAACCAGCTTGCGAAGCCGATGCAGCGGTTACCGGGAACGCTGCTCCGGCTAGGTCTGGGTACATTACGGCATTGGCCGGTGTCCGACGAGAAGATCGGCTTCGAATACAAAGCGACGCGGTTTTTGGAAGGTTCGCTCATGAGCCCAGATCGGGCCCACGTCCACTGGAATGGAACTTTCTCGGATGCGGAAAAGCACCATCTGTTGGAGCATCGCGTTCCAGGTGCGCTGCACCGCACGCTGCGCGAACTCAGGAGCTTGATTCGCACCGGAGACGATTTGTCTCCGTTCCTCTGGTTCGATCAGAAGTACTTTTTGCCCGATGACATCCTCACCAAGACCGATCGCATGAGCATGGCTCATTCGCTCGAAGTTCGGCCGCCGTTTCTGGATCATCGAATCGTGGAATTCAGCGCATCCTTGCCGGTGAGCTTGAAGATTCGCGGCTCCGAGCAGAAAGTGGTTCTAAAAGAATTGATGAAAGGCAAGCTGCCAGATTCGATTCTCAAGCGCAAGAAGATCGGATTCGATATTCCAGCCCACGACTGGTTGCGTGGGCCCTTGCGTTCGCTGCTCGTGGAAACGGTAACAGCGGGCGCTGCCGAGTATGCCGGTCTGTTCCACCCTGCTGCGATCAGGACCTACCTACAGCACCACCTGGAGAGGCGCACAAATGTTGGATATCACTTATGGGGATTAATGGTCCTGTTTCTCTGGATGAAAAAGTGGCGGATTCAGGTTGCATCCGCTCCAATGAAGGAACTGGTCCAGGAAAAAACTGGCACGTATATTTAGCCGTCCTGCTGGTTGCGGCCGCAGTCTACCTGGGCTGCATCATCTCTCCGCCCTCGCTCATGGACGATGTTGACGCCGTGCAGGCGCAGATCGCGCGCAACATGCTGGCGTCGGGAGACTGGGTGACGGCCCGACTCGATGGGGTGGTGTACCTGGAGAAAGCGCCGCTCGTCTACTGGCTCATCGCCGTGTCTTACATCGTTTTCGGAGTACATGACTGGGCAGCTCGCATTCCGATCGCATTGTCAGCAATCGCTCTTTGTTGGGCAACTGCTGCGTTCGGAATCTGGGCTTTCGGGCGGCGGGCCGGCCTTTATGCCGGGTTGTGCATGGCCACATGCACCGGCCTGTTTTTGTTCACGAGAATCCTTATTCCCGACGTGATCTTGACTCTCACGGTGGCGTTGGCAATGTGGGCTTTCCTGCGCGCGCTGGATGAAGAAGAATTTTATCCAAGGTTCTGGGCAGCCGTCCTGGCACTGAATCTGGGTCTGGGATTATTGCTGAAAAGCCTGATTGGGATCGTGTTTCCAATTGCCGCAGGGCTTATCTACCTATATGCGACACATCAGCTGTTCTCGGCCTCGACATGGAAGCGGCTCCATCCGTTTACGGGCACGTTAATTGTGCTGGCAATTGCGGCTCCCTGGCATGTGCTCGCGACATTACGGAATCCCCCGTATTTTGCCTTCACGCTGCACAGTGGCCCCGGCCAATACCACGGTTTTCTCTGGTTCTTCTTCATTAATGAGCAGCTTCTACGCTTTTTAAACTTGCGCTATCCGCGCGACTATGACACGGTGCCGCGCCTGTATTTCTGGCTCTTTCATCTTTTGTGGCTGTTCCCCTGGAGTGTCTATCTTGGGGGCCTAGCAAAGCCGTCATTCAAGCCGGTGGATCGGGCTGGGCGCACGCGGCTGCTCGCGCTTTGTTGGGTGGGTTTCATCCTGGTATTTTTCACGTTCTCAACTACTCAGGAATACTACTCAATGCCGGCCTATCCCGGTTTTGCCCTGCTGCTCGGCTCCGCCATTGTGGCCGGCGGCAAATGGATAAAACGCGGAACTCGCGCCTTGTCTCTCATTGCCGCCCTGGCAGCAACTGCTGCCATCGTTCTTGTAGTCCTAAGCCGGAAGTTTCCGACAACCGGAGACATTTACTCCGTCCTTACGCAGCATCCCAGCGCCTACAAACTGTCGCTCGGGCACATGGAGGATTTGACGCTGGCATCCTTCGCTCATCTCCGATTTCCGCTTGCGCTTGCCGCAGCGGCCTTCGGTGTTGGTGCGGTGGGAGCTTTCAAAGCGAGCACCAGACGAGCCGTGTTCGCGGCGACGGTGATGATGGTGCTTTTTTTGCACGCGGCCCGGGTGGCCATGGTGGCTTTCGACCCGTATCTTTCTTCCCGGCCGCTAGCGGAAGTACTGGAGAAGTCACCTCCCGGGACGCTGGTCATCAATCATCATTACTACACCTTCTCTTCGATTTTCTTTTATACCAACCGTTCAGCGTTGCTGTTGAACGGCCGCTTCATGAATCTGGAATATGGCGGGTACGCTCCCGGAGTACCGGATGTGTTTATCGATAACTCAAGATTCCAGCGTCTTTGGTCGGACCCCCAACGGGTTTACATGGTCGCTAAAGACGGCGACGTTCCCCAACTGGGCAAGCTGGTGGGACATGACGAGGTTTTCGTGGTGACCCGCAGCGGAGGAAAAACTATCTTGACAAACCATCCAATTGCAGGATATGCCGCCCAGACCGTTAGTATTGCATTCCGAAGGCATTTCTCCTGACGGCAGCGGGGCTTACGATAGAATGATTCGTTGGTATCCCAAGCACTTCGAATTGGTAGCGATATTTGAATCAGTTATATCTCGGGCGGCATTAGCATCAAATGCATTGCCAGGGTATCTAAGTTCCACATCTAAGGAGGGGCAATGAGAATTGCTGTTCTGGGTGGTGATGGGTACTGCGGCTGGGCCACCGCGCTGTACCTGTCGAACAAAGGGCATTCCGTTGCCATACTCGACAATTTCATCCGGCGGCAGTGGGACCACGAGATCGGCGCGGAGACCCTGACCCCGATTCGTCCACTTTCCGAGCGTCTCAAAGTCTGGCAGGCGCTCACCGGAAAGCACATCGAACTCTTTGTGGGCGATGTGATGGACTACGATTTTCTTTCCTCAGCCCTCAGGGAATTCGACCCCGACGCTGTCGTCCACTTCGCCGAACAGCGCGCTGCCCCATATTCCATGATCGACCGCAAGCACGCGGTTTTCACACAGGTCAACAATGTGGTCGGAACGTTGAATCTTCTGTTTGCTCTGCGGGAATTTGCGCCTGACTGCCACCTGATCAAGCTGGGAACCATGGGCGAATACGGCACTCCCAACATTGATATCGAGGAAGGGTACATCACGATTGAGCACAACGGGCGCAAGGATGTGCTCCCCTATCCCAAGCAGCCCGGCTCCTTCTATCATCTTTCGAAAGTCCACGACAGCCACAACATCATGTTCACGTGCAAGATCTGGGGCTTGCGCGCGACCGATCTGAATCAGGGCGTGGTCTACGGAACGATGACGGATGAAGTCGCCATGGACGAGGCCTTGATCAATCGTTTCGATTACGACGAGGTGTTTGGCACGGTTTTGAACCGGTTTTGTGTGCAGGCGGCGATTGGAATGCCGCTCACGGTCTACGGAAAAGGGGGACAGACCCGCGGCTTCCTCGACATTCGGGACACCGTGCGCTGTATCGAGATCGCATGTCTCAACCCTGCGAAGAAAGGCGAATTCCGCGTATTCAATCAGTTCACCGAGCAGTTCTCGGTTCTTGACCTGGCGCATATGGTGAAGACGGCGGGCGAGAAACTGGGATTGCGCGTCGAGGTCGATCACATTCCCGACCCGCGGGTGGAAGCTGAGGAGCACTATTACAACGCGAAGCACTCAAAGCTGATCGAACTCGGTCTGGTACCACACCTGCTGTCGGATTCGCTGCTTGATTCGCTGATGAACATCGCCATGCGATATCGAGATCGCGTCGATGTTTCGATGATGATGCCGAAAGTGAACTGGCGGCAGGCGCGCAATGATCGTCAACCGCAGGCTGCAGAGGTGAGCACGATTGAGGCGCTTGAGGCGGATCTTGAAACTGTGGGGTCGGCGAAACGAAACGGACGAAATGGCCGGCGCAGCTCAGCGCGATCGAAGCCCGAGGTTGAGTACAGCAAACCGTAACGGCCTGGCCGGGGATTAGTCCTTGATCGTGTTTGCAGCCGCGGGCACGAGGACCCCGTCTCGGATGTAGTATTGTCCGCCGCGCCAGCGGACGGTGTTCCGTCCAAAACTGACCAGCCAGATGCAGAAAGCCATTGCGTCCCACACCGGGATGAGCCAAAGCTTTTTCCAAAGCACGCTCTGCTTCAGACCCTGAACCCCAATGATCCAGGTCATCGCGCAGCGGAGGGCCAGGTAACTGCCAAGATAGGCAAGAGCCGTGCCCAACGAGGGGTGAACCGCCACAGCGGCCAATGACCAAGGCAATCCCTGAGTCAGCAGCAGGCCAAGATGACCCCATGGGCGCATGTGTCGCATAACTACGACCCAGCGCATGCGCTTGTGGAGGAGGTCCGGCATCGATTCGTAATCGGCAACCGTCTGGATGGCATAGGGTAAGAGTTCAACCTTGTAGCCCTGTTCCGCGATCAATCGGCCCACCAAGAGATCATCGCCCGGGCGATTTTCAATGGCTCGATAGCCGCCAAAGCCAGCGAGCCGGGTTCGGGTAGTGGCGATTGTCGTTCCCAGGGCAAACTTGACGCCATCGAGTTGCCGTGCGACCAGGATGCCGGGGTAAAAATCAGAAACCATGCCAATCGTCTGGAGGCTTTGCGGCAACGATTTCTCCTCGATCGGCACATACAGGCACGTCACTGCGCCGACCTGGGAATCGATCAGGGGGGCGACCAGGGTGCGGAGGTAATCGGGTCGTGCCCGCACGTCGCTATCGTTGATGACGACTACTTCATGCTGCGCCTCGCCGACAAGCCGAGCCAGTTTGGCCACCTTGTCATTTGGCGCGTTGCTGCCGCTGCCAAAGAGCACTCGAATTTGGCGCTGCGGGAAATCCCTGGCGAGTTTCTCAAGAACCGGCACCGCCGGATCGTCCTTATCGCCCACGCAGAAAAGCAGTTCATAATCCGGATAGTCCTGGCGGCAGAAGCTCGCGAAATTTTCGTAAGCGTCCGGATCGATGCCACGGATAGGTTTGAGATTGCTGACCGGAGGCGTGAAGTCGGGGCCTGAAATCTGTTTGCTCTTTTGGCCGTGGAAAAAACGCCAGGAGCTATACAAGGAGATTAAGTAATAGATGAACGGAAAGGTTGCGACTATCAACACAACTATCCCTGTTAGCCTTGCTATCATCCCGTGCCAAGATTAAACATTCTGTGGAAGTAGTGTCAAAGCGAAGGATTCAAATAGCCGGCCTTCTGCTGCTCACTAAAAGGTCACTCGCGCCCCGATCTGCGCGGCAAACGGAACACCCACCGTTGTGCCCGGACCGAAGAAATCGCCGAGGGCGCCGGCTGGGATAGCCAGTTGCTGCAAGCTGGTCAGTGGTTTTGCGGCCGTACATGCGGCATTCGTGCAGATTGCAGTCACGTTTCCAGATTGCTGGTCTGCGAGTGGAACCGGGAGGCTCGCAATGTTGCCAACATAGTTGGCCCCTGGATTATTGCGGTTGAAAAGATTGAAGAATTCGATAAACGGAACCACCGACCAGCGGTCATGGAAGTGGAAAGGCCTGCTCACCCGCAGATCAGCCTGGATGTAAGGAGTTCCACGAAATTCGTCGAGGCTCGTCGGCACGCCGTTCACAGAAATGCGCTGACTATTGTCGGCAGTTGTGATCGTGAATGGCCGCGCACTCTCGACTTGAGTCACAGTGCTCAGATCAAATCCGCCCGGCAGATGCAGAGTGCCTGCAAGCACGAAGCGATGGGTGACGTTTTCTCCGGATGGCCCGTAATCGCCCGGTCCAAAGGGATTCAAAGGATTGCAAACGCCGTTTACATAATCGAAGAGTTCGCCCAGCACGCATCCCCAGGTTTCAGCTCGCGACAGGGTATAGTTCGCGACCAGGGTAAAGCGCCGGGACACGTTGCCTTGCAAGTGCAGCATCATGGCGTTATAGGTCGACCGATTGTCGGACTTGAACAGGTTGAGATTGGGCACCACACTGGCCTGGTCGGCCGTGTAGTTGGGGTCAGAGGTTGGAATCAGCGGAGTGAAAAGGTTAACGCCGCTAGCGTAGCTGTAGGCTCGGTACCCGTGGTTTCCTTCCTGGTGAGTGTAATCCGCGCTCAACATCCAGTGTTCGCTAAACGCATGCTGGATCCCGCCAGTTACGTGAATGTTGGAGGGAGTCTTGTAATTGGAGGCAATAAGATTTCCGGCGGCTCCCGCGCCGCCAAGAATGCAGCCGGATCCGACTAACGCATAGCTACCCGGGACGTTGACGAAATTGCACGGCCCCACTGGCTGATTCACCGCTTGAAATGCCGTTGCCCATCCGTTTTGTGCGAGGTCGCTATAGAACATTCCAAAACCGGCGCGAATCACGGTTCTGCTGCTACTGCCGAGGGCATAGGCTATGCCGAGGCGAGGGGCAATTTGGTTCCGATCATCCTGCGGCGCGCCGTGCTGTAGGGGAATTCCCAGAGCCTGCAACGTGAGATAGGCAGGATTCTGTAACTGACTGCGCCCTGAGCCCTCGAACAATCCAAACGTGGTCTGATAGCGCAAGCCGTAGTTGACGGTGAGACGCGGGGTTACTCGCCACGAGTCCTCACTATAAAACGCCAGCCGCTGCAGGTTTTGCGAAAATGCCCCGCCCAGGTTGGAGGTTGACGCTCCCGACTGCATATCCGTCGTGAACACCGAACGTGGTTGAGTTAAGTAGTATGTCGGATTCTGTGGGAACTGGTACAACGTCTCTGTGTTGCCGGGAAATGCCCCGCTGAGCACGGGCTCGTGAATAAAGTTGATTCCAAACCTCGGCGAATGCCGGCCAGAGACATGACTTAAATCGTAGCGAAATTGATATTTCTCCTGATTGCGCAAATCCGGGAAAAACGTTATTGGAGTCGCAAATTGATTGTCACCGAAAGTCTCGAACCCGGATACCGTTAAGGAAGTCGAACTAAACGGAAAAGCCAGCGCAAAACCGAGATCGGAATTACGCGCCTGGGTAAGGTGTAGGTCGCTCGCGACAAGTGAAAGGCTGCCCACCCAGGCAGGATTAAAGCTATAGGTATTGCTGATGACCACGTTCCAATAATTATTGTGAGTTGTCAGACCAGTCGAAGGCAGGGTGGCTTGCTGCACCAGCGCGTTGTGCGTGAGATAGCTGTCTCCCGAAACGCGCAAAAACCAGTTTGAGTTTGCCGATTGTGCCCAATCGAGTCGCAGTGACGCGTCATTGTCGCGGAAAGGAATTGACACGAAACTCGGAACTGCAATGGAGTTTACGCCCGCAATCAACCCTTCGGAGGCCAGTGCTGAAAGGGCATCGAATTGTGTAAGGCTGGCAGGACTATAAGCAGTGCTGGCATTCTCACGCACAAACTCATACCCGGCAAAGAACCAGAGCTTGTTTTTCTCAATCGGTCCGCCGATCGCACCGACGTAATTTTGGCGTGAAAACGGCTCTTTGGGACTTGGCGCAGGATTCTCGATGGGGAAGCGAGCGTTGAGCGCCGCCTGGCGGTCGAAGAATGCAAAATCACCATGCCAATCGTTGACACCGTGTTTCGTGGTGATAACAACCGAGCCGCCGGTCGTACCGCCAGTGTCAGCATCTTCCTGGGCGGTCTGCATCGAGAATTCCTGGATGACCTCGGGCGAGAAATTCTGAAGAAAACCGCCGATATAGTCATCCGAATTATCGGCGCCATCCACGGAGAGAACATTGTTCAGTCCCGAGCTGCCGCCAGTGGATATCGCAGTAATCCGCGCTTTGGTGGGATCGGAAGGCTCGACCGGCTCCGTTCCGGGGGCGAGATAAGCGATATTGGCGAAGCTGCGCGCAACCAGCGGTAAGGCATCAAGGTCCTTGGAGATGATCGCCGTCTGGTGGACGGCGCCGGCCAGGTCAACAGCCTGAGAGGTAACGGACGCCGGCCGCGATTGCACCTCCACAGTTTCCTTGCCGCCGGACGGCTGGATGGTGATCGCGTAATCGCGTACCGAACTAACGACCGGCTCTACTTCAGTGTTCGCCTCAGCAAAGCCGGGAGCCTTCACGGTGAGCTGGTAGTCGCCGGGTTGCAGATTGTCGAGGCGAAACTCGCCACGATCATTCGTGGTGACACCCCGCTCAAAAACCGATCCGTGGGCATGCAGACTAACATCGGCGTGCGGAATTCGAGCGCCGCTGGGGTCCTGAACTACTCCGCGAAGAGAACCTGTCGCGTTCTGCCCGGACGCGGCGAGCGATAGCATCGCCAAAATCCAAAGAATGCACGCTATCCAAAGCAGACTAGGCGCCGAAAATCGCACCTGCGGGCCGGAACCTGGAAACTTTCGAAACATAATCCTCGATGACGTTGAACAGTAAACCGCAAGCCTGTTGTTATTGCAAATAGAGGCGGTGCTGCGCGTTGCGACGATGGTCTACAATTGCTTGGGAACGCTTTACGCTCAGTTCACCCACCCGGATTTCGAGCCGCCATTCTTCTTGTCCATTTCATCTGGAGGAATGTAGTTCCCGTGCTCGTCGAAGCTGACGGTGCGATTGTGCTGACGCATATAGACTTCAAATTTTCGCGCAGCCCGGCGCCGCTTCCAACGGTAGTACGCATTGCGAATATTGAAGTACCGCTCACTGGCGCCATAAGTTAAGCCCCTCCGCGGCATAAATTTTACATATAGGAATCCGAAGAGAAGGCCACCCAAATGCGCGAAATTTGCAATCCCGCCCTGCGACGGCTGAAAAGTGGCAAGTATCACCAGCAAGATCATGATGGCCACCATGTACTTGGCCTTCATCATGAATGGCAGCGGGAACATGAAAATTTCCTGGTCGCCGTAGAGCATGCCGAACGCCATCAGAACGCCATAAACGCCGCCAGACGCGCCGATCGTAGCGGTCAAGGGGCTGACGCCAGGAATGGGCGAATATGCGACAACCATCGTAGTCAGGGCCGCTCCCACGATGCAGAACAGGTAAAACTCCAGAAACTTTTTTGATCCCCAATCCATCTCCTCCTGTGCGCCGAACATCCACAGCATCAGCATGTTGATCAGCACATGCATGACCCCGGCATGCAAAAAGGAATAGGTAACGAGCTGCCAAATCCAGCCATGGAGAACGCGGTCAGGAATGAGCGCGAAGAACAGCCTCAGGTAATACTCGGTTGAGGGTACGAATGCGCCCAGTATCACTTGCAGAAAGTAAACGGCCACGCAGGCAATGACGATGCGCTTGATCCAGTAGGTGAACGGAGGGAAGCTTAATGAGAGAGTTCGTCCGCGGGGCATAAGACGCGCTTTAAGTCCTGGGAATCAGTTCCCGTTCAAACTCTAATCTTAGCAGGTTATCGCTCGGGTACAGGAACGACGGGTAAGCTGCGCTGTCCCTCGCGATCGACTGCAGCGACCGCGAAAATTACGTTATCCTTCGACATCGGCAACGTGACCTGGGTTACGTTTCCTGCGGCCTGGACGTGGTCCCATTCCGGGCTGGTCGTCGCTCGCCAAAGTACGTCATAACCTGAAGCACGCGGCGAGGCATCCCAGGTGAGCGTCGAGTCATTCTGCAGTTGCCTGGTCAGCAGGTGTACGTTGGCGGGCGGGGCTGGGGCCGAAGCCAGAGATGCCAGCGTCGCCGCGTTTATTCGCGCCACGGCTGCGATGTAATCGAAATTCACAAACTTTGGGAGATCTCCGTATTCCACACCGTTTTCCCTGCGCACGTTCTGGTGTTGATGGTTGTAGTCTTCGCGAAATTCCGTAAAGCGTACAGCCGCATAGCCTTCATGGTTGAAAGAACTGTGATCGCCGCCCCGGAGATAACGGTCCAGGCGGAAGACCAGCATCGGCTTGACGTCTCCATCGTAGGTGCGTGAGATTGCCGCGATGTAGCGGGCAAGTTCCCGCGAAGCAGAGTCGCTCTCACCACCCGTGCTGCGGATCAGCCGCAGATCGGCGTCTGACGCCGCCATCGGCACTCCTTCAGAAAAAACCCGCACTAGAGAAGCGTCCTGCTGTGGGCTGCGATCTCCTCCCACAATGTCATTGTTCAGGACTGCCTCAATGTCCCATCCGGCGGTTTTGGCCATCTGCGCAAAATTCCGGCTGCCGTTCAAGCCCTGCTCTTCGCCGGCCACGGTAAGAAAGATCATTGTCGCTGGGAATTTCAGTTTGCTGAGAACGCGGGCACACTCCAGGCTGACTGCCGTGCCGCTGCCATCGTCGTTTGCGCCGGGAGCTGCTCCGGTCGTATCCAACGTGTCGCTGTTGCGCGAATCGTAATGACCGGTTACCAGTACTACGCGTTTTGCGCTCTCCGGATCGGAGCCTTTCAGCACAGCATAAACATTGGTGATTTCGGTTGGCTTGGGGATACGATCGGCTGGGCCGGCGGTGAAAGTATCAGATTTCACCTCGAGGCATCCGCCACAATCCTTTGAATAACGCTCGAATTCCGACTTGATCCACTCCCGGGCTGCGCCAATTCCGCGGCCCGCGGCAATTGACGCCGTGTCCTGTGCCGAAAGTGTCGAACGGGTCCCGAAGCTGACCAACTTCTCGATAATGGCTTGAATCCGGCTGGCTGAAACCTGCTTTAAAGCCGAGTCAATTCGTGGGTCCCGCGGACCCGCGTCGATTGGCTGCTGAGCGACCACGGCGGTCACAGCAACAAACAGACAGTGTGCGACAATGCCTCGGCGCGCAACCACTTTCTTAGGCAAGACATCAGCATATAAACAATCTGTGAGGTTCATGCGGGGACCGGGATCATTCAGCGCGACTCGCAAGTGCTGGGCACTTGACCTCAGCCTCAAGAGTCACTAAATATTATCAGCAGGACTCATAGACGGAGGCAATTATGGTTCCCTGTCCTGAGTGCGAAAGCGACCTGGACATAGAAGAAGATGAAATCGACGAGGGGGAAATCGTCTCGTGCCCGGAGTGTGGCACTGACTTCGAAGTCATCACCGTCAGCCCGATAGAGCTTAAGCCCGTGGAGAAAGAGGAGTACGATGAGGACGAAGAAGAAGAGGAAGATTCCGAAGACGGAGACTTCTCTTGAAACCTGCACGCCCGCACCGTTTCCGCTCTGATTTATTTTAGAAGCAGATAGGTCGCATGATTTCCCACATTGGCCGTTCTCGCACCGGGGTAGTATCTTTGCTGATCGTCGTCGGACTCGCCGCAACCACGTATCTCCACGCCGGCAAGGACAAGGAAAAGCCTACGCCTGGCCGCTTGCTGACCGGCAAAGTCCTCGACAAACACGACAATCCTCTGGTGGATTCGGTGGTTTACCTCTCCAACACTCGCACGCACGCGGTAACGACTTACATTGTGGGACCCGACGGAACCTACCGATTTCCCGAACTGCCCCCTAATGTGGAATTTGAGGTTTACGCCCAGTACAAGGGTCAGAAGAGTGATACCAAAACCCTCAGCCAGTTTGACGACCGCAAGCAAGTCAACATCGTTTTGCGAATTGATGTGAAGTGAAACGAAGGCCGTCCAGCCGCTAAAGTGTGACTATGAGATATCTGGTAAGAGCGCGTGTGAAACCGGGCCGCGAACGGGCCCTGCTGCCGGCCATCGACGAGGATAGCCTTGGCCGAGGCTCCGTCGCGGAGGGCGAATACTTGCGCAACATGCAGCAAGCGCGGCATTGTGCGGACGGGACTGCGCGCTGGGTTGAGATTTGTTATTGCCCAACTCCGCTGCAGGAAGAGCGTCCTTACTGGGAAGAATACTTTGAGCTCACCAAAGTTCAAGATGCCCACGACCGGCGTCGATGCCGCGACCAGAACGGATCTGAAGCGTGGGCCTGCGATAAATGTGATTGCACTGAGAAATTGGAGCGCAGACTCACAACGTTGGGCGAGCCATTTTTGGCGAAGTTGCGGGCGTCGGCTGAGTGAACCAGCGACCGCCAGCGGTATATCCGAAACCTTTCGGCAATTAAATCAAGCTGATCACTGCAACTCAGTTCCGGTAGAATCCTTTCTCTGAATTTTCCTGGAGAGAAACATGCGTGCACTTCTTGCTACCGTAATTTGGATTGCCTCTATTGCCTCGGCCCAAACCCTCTCGCCGGAGGTTCGCAAGTTTGTCAAGGTGGATTCAGCCATCATCGCCCTGACTCACGTGCGCGTCATCGATGGTACTGGTGCGCCCGCTCGCGAAGACCAGACGGTGGTTCTGTCGAAGGGCAAGATCGAATCGATTGCACCGGCCGGATCCGCCAATGTTCCGACGAATGCCCAGATCCTTGACCTGCATGGCTACACGGTGATCCCCGGCCTGGTGGGTATGCACGATCATATGTTCTATCCCGTCGGCGGGGCGATCTTTGGCGAGATGGCCTACAGCTTTCCGCCCCTCTATTTGGCAGGCGGCGTCACTACCATCCGCACGACTGGTTCGCTTGAACCCTATACCGACCTGGAGATCAAGAAGAAGATCGAAGCTGGAGAAACGCCAGGGCCGAAGATGCATGTGACTGGCCCATATCTCGAAGGCGCGGGATCGTGGGCTTTGCAGATGCACCAGCTCACTGGCCCCGACGATGCCACCAAAACTGTGAACTACTGGCTTGATGAAGGCGTGGACAATTTCAAGGCTTACATGTTCATCACGCCCGCGGAGCTCTCGGCCGCGATAGCAGCGGCGCATAAGCGAAGCGCCAAGGTAACGGGGCATCTGTGCTCGATCGGCTTCCGCGAGGCGGCAGATTTGGGGATTGACGATCTGGAACACGGCCTGTTCGTGGACACGGAGTTTTTCCCGTGGAAGAAGCCGGACGAATGCAGCACAACTCCGAAAGATCCCGCGTATATGGCGGGTCTGGACGTAAACTCCGGGCCGCTGCGCGACATGATTTTGTATCTCGTGCAAAAGCACGTGGCCGTCACTTCAACCCTGCCGGTCTTTGAAATGATTTTGGATGGGAGGCCAACCATCCAGCAGCGCGTGCTGGACGCTCTGACCCCCGACGCTCGAGCCGCGGTGCTGCGAAACAAGGTACGCGTATCGGACACTGCAGCCAACCGCAAAGAGTATGGGACTGACGCTTCGCCCTGGCCGGCCGCATTCAAGAAGGAATTGGAATTCGAATACGCTTTTGCCAAAGCCGGCGGCTTATTGCTCGCCGGTTTGGATCCGACTGGAATGGGCGGAGTCATTGCCGGGTTTGGCGACCAGCGCGAAGCACAGTTGCTGGTAGAAGCGGGTTTTACACCCGTTGAAGCTATTCACATAGCGACCGCGAACGGGGCCCAGTTTTTGGGTGAACTCGACCGCATTGGTACGATCGCCCCAGGAAAGCAGGCCGATCTGGCAGTGATCAAAGGCGATCCGTCGCAGAAAATTGAAGATATCGAAAACGTCGAGATGGTTTTCAAAGACGGAATCGGTTACGACAGCGCCAAGCTGATCGAATCCGTTCGCGGAACGGTGGGGAGCCGCTGAGTGCTGGTGCTGGCCTCCGCTTCTCCGCGTCGTCAAGAACTATTGCGGAACGCGGGGATCCCGTTTGTGGTGCATGCCACCGACATTCCAGAAATCCCCAACCCCAACGAGGCGCCGCGGGCCTTTGCCGAACGGATGGCGGTGGAAAAAGCCCAGGCAGTCTTTCGCCAGCGGCCTGCTGATGTCATTCTCGGAGCGGATACCGTCGTTGTGATTGAGGACCAGATCCTGGGCAAGCCATGCGATCAGGCTGATGCCGCTCGCATGCTGCGTCTGCTCTCCGGCCGGACGCATACGGTGATTACCGCCGTCTGCCTGCTAGGTCAACGGAAAACTGAATTTCGTGACGTTCGCTCTGAGGCCACGCTAGTGACGATGGAGCCCCTGACTGACGAGGACATTCGCCAATATGCGGAGAGCGGTGAACAGATGGACAAGGCCGGCGCCTACGCAATCCAGGGCAAAGCCTCACGCTGGATCTCTCGTATCGAAGGCGATTATTTCAATGTGGTGGGATTGCCGGTCTCTCTGGTCTTCAGAATGTTGCGGGAGCACGGACTATGGTAAACGAGTGCGCTTAAGACTTTTTCTCCTTGCCTTCCTCGCCGTCTTTCATTGCCGACCTGAAATTCTTGATGCCTTCCCCGAGTCCCTTGCCTAAGTCCGCCAGCTTGCTGGGACCAAAGATGAGAAGTGCGATGGCCAGAATGACGAGAATTTCGGGCAAACCCAATTTACCGCCCATAACCATCCTCCTGGTGGGGTTTGCCGGGTTGGCGCCCTAAAGCTTCGACGTGAACTACCCCAAGAAAATTCTAGGCTTCCCGGGTGCTGGAGTCAAAAATTGGGGCATTCCGGCGGCTTGGATGGGTCAAGTTCTGACGGATTACACCGTCTCAATGAGCCGGGCCAACAAAGCTGTCCGTCGCGGGAATTCGGAAATCAGCGTCGACTCGTGCGGAGCGTGCGCGCCTTCGCCGACCCCGCCTAAGCCATCGAGCGTCGGAATCCCGAGAGCGGCAGTAAAGTTGCCGTCCGAGCCACCACCTACGGCGGCCTCCTCGAGTTTCCATCCAAGTTGCTTGGCAATCTCAGAGGCTTTCTTGTAAAGCGCTGCAACCATCGGAGTCCGTTCCAGCGGGGGACGGTTCACCCCACCGCTGATCTCCAGCCTACATTTGCGATTGAACGGTTTGAGGGACCGGACTTTTCGGTCAAGCCCAGCGGCATCCTTCATTCGCGCGACACGTGCGTCCAGTACGGCACTGGCTTCAGCGGGAATCACGTTCGAGCGGGTTCCTCCGTGGATGGTGCCAACATTGACGGTAATTCCCCGCTTCAGATCGGTCAGCTTCGAAACCTCCAGAATTTGCCGCGACAGCTCGATAATTGCGCTCTCGCCTCTTTCGAAATCCAGACCGGAATGCGCAGCCTTCCCTTTGACTTTCAGCAGGTATTCGCCCACCCCTTTGCGGGCCGTTTTGAGCGCGCCTTTGGGCCCATAAGACGGCTCCAGCACCAGCACGGCGGCAGATTTCCTGGCCAGGTTCTCGGTGATGTGCCGCGAGGTGTCGCTTCCCACCTCCTCGTCGGACACCAGCAACACCGTAACTGGCCTGGGAAGCTCATCGCCGTGCCACACGCGGAGCGCGTCAAGCGCGTGCAGCATAAACGCGATGCCTGATTTCATGTCGAAACTGCCGGGCCCCCAAACGCGGCCGTTAGCGACGCGAAACGGCATGCCCGGCAGAGTGCCGAGTGGATATACGGTATCCAGGTGGCCCAGCAACATGACAGGGTTGCCCCCGCTTTTACCGGCGAAATCGACCTGCAAGTGGTCGCCAAAATTTGGCGTGCGATGAAATTTGGCGTGTCCGCCAAGCCCCTCAAATCTTCCCGCCAAGAGCGAACCCAGCCTGTCTACTGCCGCCTTGTCGTCCGTAGGAGACTCGACTTCAACTAACTGCCGGACGGTTTGAATGATTTGCTCTCGCCGCTCCTCCAAATAACGCAAGCGGTTTGCCGGATCAGGCTCGGCAGATGTGGTCACCTTGGATTTTGCTTGTGATTTTTTCATGTCATCGGACCTGTGAGCGTTCGCTGCCAGGTTCGCGGTACAGTATAATCTTCGCGCTTAAGCAGATTACGATGGCCGAGGTACTTCAACCCGCCGTGGAAACGCCGCCTCAACACCGGACGACCCTGGATATTAACGAGATTATGCGGATCCTGCCGCACCGGTACCCGTTCTTACTTATCGATAAGGTACTGGATCTGAAGCGCAAGGAGCGGATCGTAGCCATCAAGAACGTAACCATCAATGAGCCATTCTTTGTTGGCCACTTCCCCGGCGCGCCAGTGATGCCGGGAGTGCTGATCGTGGAGGCTATGGCGCAAGCGGGCGGTGCCTTACTGCTTACCGAGGTAGAAGACCGGCATAGCAAATTGATGTTCTTTACCGGCATCGAGCGAGCCCGGTTTCGCCGGCCCGTGGTGCCCGGCGACCAACTCCGTCTCGAAATTGAAGTGAAGGCCTGGCGCGGGAACGCGGTGCGCATGGAGGGCACGGCGTACGTGGGCGACCGGCGGGCTGCGGAGGCCATCGTTACCTGCAGGCTCGTTGACCGATCACGAGCCGGCAATGTGGAGGTCGCTGCGGAACATTAGGACTTGCCTCCCACACCTTCCACTCTTACCCCGAATGACGGTCCATCACACTGCGATCATCAATCCCGGCGCGAAGATTCATGCTAGTTGTGAAATCGGCCCGTATTGCGTGATTGGGCCTGCAGTCGAGGTCGGGCCAAATTGCCGCCTGATGTCGCACGTGGCGCTGGCAGGGCCCACGACGATTGGCTCCAATAATAACTTCTACCCATTTTCTTCTATTGGTCTGGCGCCGCAGGACCTGACTTATGCGGGGGAACCGACGCGCCTGGAAATTGGCGATCACAACCAAATCCGTGAATTTGTCACCATCAACCGCGGAACTGTGAAAGGCGGCGGGCTCACTCGACTCGGCAACCATAACCTGATCATGGCTTACAGCCACGTGGCACATGACTGCAAGATCGGTGATCACGTAATTCTCGCAAATGCCGCAACGTTGGGCGGACATGTAACAGTTGAGGATTGGGCCACTGTGGGGGCGCTCTGTCCCGTGCACCACTTCGTTCGCATTGGCGCATACTCTTTCATCGGCGGCGGTACGACAATTACCCGCGATGTGCTCCCATTTTCGAAAACGGCTGCGGCCCGCGATACCCATGCTTACGGACTGAATGCGATTGGATTGGAACGTCGCGGCTTCAACAAGGAGCGCATCGGGAAGATTCATCACGCCTACAAGGTTCTGCTGGCTTCCAAGCTCAATACTTCGCAAGCGATCGAGAAATTGAAATCCGAAGCGGACCGCGGCGAGGACGTCGACCTGCTCATTAGGTTTATCGAAGCGTCTGAAAGAGGCGTGATTAAGTGATCGTTCGCCAGAACCCGGAATGCTCCGTGTCCTCTGAGCACTAGGTGGTTTCTTGCAAGGGCCGCAAGAACAATGACTGAAAACGCACCCAAGCTCGGGCTGATCGCGGGAAATGGACGTTTTCCTTTCCTGGTGCTCGACGCTGCCCGTGCCCAAGGATTCCGCGTGGTCGTTGCAGCTATCAAAGAAGAGACGTGCCCTGAGATCGAGTCACGCGGGGCCGCGGCTGTTCACTGGCTTTCGTTGGGCGAACTGTCGAAGCTCATCGACACTTTTAAGCGCGAAGGCATTTCCCATGCCGTCATGGCAGGACAGGTGAAGCACAAGCAAATTTTTTCCAGCATTCGCCCCGATTGGCGTCTGGCCAAGCTGTTGCTGAACCTCAGCACTCGCAATACTGATGCGTTGCTCGGCGCGATCGCGAAGGTCTTGGCCGACGAAGGCATAACGCTCGAGAATTCCACTTCTCTGTTGGAGCCGCTTCTGGCCAGGCAAGGGGTGCTGACCCGCCGGGCGCCGACCGATCAAGAAAGAAAGAATGTCGAGTATGGCCGGGCAGTCGCCCGGCATTTGGCCCAGTACGACATCGGACAGACAGTTGTCGTCGCCGAGTGCGCGTGCGTTGCCGTCGAAGCCATGGAGGGTACTGATGCCACAATTGAGCGCGCGGGCCGGATCATGGCATCGCTTGATTCCCAGGCTTCAACTTTAAGCCGCGGGCTTACAGTCATAAAGATTGCCAAGCCGAACCAGGACATGCGCTTTGATGTTCCGGTGATCGGAAGTAAAACTGTCGAAGCGATGCGCGTAGCCGGAGCGACATGCCTTGCCCTGGACGCAGGACGTTGCCTGTTGCTGGATGGCGATGCTGTCATAACTGCGGCCGACGCGGCCGAAATCGCGATCGTCGCCGACTAAAGCGGGAATCGCGCAAGAGAGAATTTGTCGTCGCAATCAATTTGAGGAGCAATCATGTCCGAAAGCTCTCGCCTCGCTGACCAGATTCGCCGTGCGTTTGAGGGTGAAGCATGGCATGGCGATTCCTTGCTCGAATTGTTGCGAGACATCGATCCCAGGCTCGCCGTTGCCCACCCCATTAAGAATGCACACAGCATCTGGGAACTCGTACTGCATATTGCTGCCTGGGATCATGTCGTGCAGCGCCGCGCGGGCGGTACGGCGGTGAAATTGACTGGCAAGCAGAACTTCCCGCCGGTTGCTGACAAAAGCGAGGCTGCCTGGCGCAAGGCCGTCGAACATTTGAAACAAACTCACAATGCGCTGGTAAAGGCTGTGGCCGCGTTTCCAGATTCAAGATTGCAGGAGCAGGTTCCCGGCAAAAGCCAAAGCTATTACAGCTTTTTCTACATGTTCAGCGGGATTGTGCAGCACGAGCTCTATCACGCCGGTCAGATCGCGCTGCTGAAGAAATTCAAATGACACCAGACAGTGTCGTTCACGTTGCCGTTATTGGCGTCGGTGCGTTCGGGCGCAATCACGCTCGTGTTTATCAACAGCTGGCCAAGGAAGGAGTGGCGATTCGCCTGGTCGCGGTTGTGGACTCAGACACAGCGCGCGCCGATGCCGTTGCGCGAGAATTTGGCTGTCGTGCCTTGGGTTCGGTCGAGCAGCTCATCACTACTCACAGTGAAATTCAGGCGGCTTCGATTGCGGTTCCGACGGTGCAGCATCTCAAAGTTGCGCAGCAGCTTATGCAGGCTGGGGTCGACGTCCTTATTGAGAAGCCGCTGGCGGCGTCGCTCAACGAAGCCGATGAACTGGTCCAAACCGCGAAGCGCTGTGGCCGAATCGCCCAGGCTGGACATCTGGAACGCTTCAATCCAGCCGTGCGCGCCACAATCCCGATTCTTACGCGGCCCATGTTTTTCGAAGTT